>Ga0160467_100538_pt1 | contig 34836 bp, 18 predicted proteins | sample HID1972I_E11MG_FD_108221 | JGI IMG/M metagenome (GOLD analysis project Ga0160467, IMG submission 108221) | Enriched pill bug-associated microbial communities from UW Madison campus, WI, USA - HID1972I_E11 MG | ecosystem: Host-associated > Arthropoda: Insects > Digestive system > Unclassified ... | reverse complement strand
CTTGTTTAGCTCATTTAAAACAGTTAAACTGACAGTTTCGCTCGTTGTTCAGTTTTCAAAGAACAATTTCGACAACTTTTACATCTTAGCAGATGTTAATCAGTTGGTCAAGCTTTTCTTTCGACAACGTTCATTATGTTATCACATAACTTCTTGTCGTGCAAGCTTTATTTTCTCAAATTCAGAAATTGTTGTTTCCGATCTTGATTTCTTCAAGCCCGCCGGACTCGTTAATCTCGGCCGGAATTAGAATATACCATAGGTCCTATAGGACATGCAACTAGTTTTCGACATTTTTTTCGATTCTTATTCCTTCATGCAATAAACCTTAAGATTTTCAGATAAAAGAGCATTGTTTTTGAACGAATGGCAGGCTTCAATAGGGCAAACGCCGTAGTATTAAGGATACATATTAAACAAAAGAAGCCATTTCCATCATTCTTTTATGCGCTTGCATTTGTTACAATGTTTGTTAGCGAATAAGCAAAAGGAGCATTCCGCAATGAAGGTTATGATGATCGATGACGAACGTATCGCATTAAATTACTTGGAACGGCAACTGAGCGCACTGCCCGCCGTGTCCATCGTCGGCGCTTACATGAATCCGTTGCTCGCTTTGGAGGCTGTCTCGTCGCACAATCCGGACGCGGTATTTATCGATATCGACCTGCCCGAGATGAACGGCATAGAGCTTGCCGAGCGCCTGCTCGAAATTATCCCTTCGCTTCAGATCGTATTCGTGACCGCATACAACGAATTTGCCGTGCGCGCCTTCGAGATCAGCGCAATCGACTATATTATGAAACCGTACGAAACCGGCCGACTGCAAAAAACGGTACAGCGGATAATCGAGAAGCTGAGCCTTCTCCCTGCCAAGAGCGCCGCGAGCGGCTCTCCCCTTCGGGTGCAGGTGCTGCGCCAATTGCTTCTGGAGACGCCCGACGGCGGCTCCAAGCCTTTATTGTGGCGCACCGTTAAAGCTATGGAGTTATTTTTGTATTTGCTGCAGCACCGCGGGCTGCTCGTCCGGAAATCCGCGATTATCGACCAGCTATGGCCGGAGCACGAGACCGACAAAGCGTTCTCTCTGCTCTACTCCGCGGTCTATCAAATCCGCAAAACGCTCGCGGAGTTCAGCGAGCATTTTCAACTGGTCAACCAGACCGAAGGCTACATGCTGACGCTGCATAACGTATGGCTCGATGCGGAACAATGGCAAATGCGGCTCGACGAGCTGGCGGAGCTTGACGAACGTTCGATTGGAAGCTACGAGTCGGTCATGCAGCAATATGCCGGCGATTACTTGCACGATTACGACTACTTGTGGGCGGAGGGGGAACGGGAACGGCTGCGCAGCAAATGGATTCTGTTCGCCCATCGAATCGGCCAGTGGCATATGGAGAAGGGCAATATGAGCCAAGCGTTGACCGTCTATTCGGATATTGCCCTTCGGTACCCGACCGCCGAGGATGCCCACTTCAATATGATGAAAATCTATGCCGAGCTTGGCAAGCACTCGCTGGTCATTCATCAATACGAGCAACTATGCCGCATTTTGCGAGAGGAGCTCGATGTATGTCCCAGCCGTTATATTGCGGATTGGTTCGAAAGCCAGTCCCGCTTCTCCTGATATTTCGCTCTCCTATGCCGACGGCCCGATTGCTCATGTATCGATAACATGTGTGCAATCGGGCCGTCGTTCTCATGCCGTAATTCGATTTCGTCGCTTCCCCCGCTCATCGCGAGGCGCTCTCTCCTTCATTATATACAGCCGGAACGACGAACGAAGCGATCGTCCCTTCGCCGGGGCGGCTCTGTATAGTCAGTCCCTGCCCGTACCTGGCGATCAACCGACGATTCGTATTGGCAAGTCCAATTCCGCCGCGTTCCCTCCGTGTCGGACGAAACGCCTTATGGATTGCGGCTTCCTCCATGCCCTTGCCGTCGTCCTGTACTTCGATCGTCATTCGTCCTTCCTGCTGCCGAATGCGAATCGTTACTGTACCGCCGCGGAATTGCTTCAAGAGTCCGTGCTTCACCGCGTTCTCCACCAGCGGCTGTATCGTTAACGGAGGAAGCAGGCACCGCCTGTCGGCTTCCACCTCCCACCGAATGTGCAGCCGTTCCTCGAAGCGTTCCTTCTCGATAAGCAAGTAGGCCTCTACAAGCTCCAGTTCGTGGGAAAGCTCCACCAGCTCCTCCGTATTCATGAAATCGATGCTGATTCGCAGGAACGACGCAAACGCTTCGCCCATCTTGCGCATCCTGTCCGCATCGACAGCGCTGAGCGCCATAATGGAATGCAGCGTGTTGAACAGAAAATGAGGCTCGATCTGCGCCTGCAAATAAGCCGCTTCCATGCGCAGCCGTTCGGCGAACGATTGCTTCAGTCCCGTCCATGCCCGAATCCGGTACTTCAGCTCCACCGCATCGACCGGCTTCGTAACGTAATCGTTGGCGCCCGCCGCAAAGCCCGCGTAGAGATCGGCCGGCTGGGTCCGGGCCGTAAGCAGTACGATCGGAAGCTCGGATAAAGAGTAGCGCTCCCTCACCTTCTTCGCCAACTCGTATCCTGACATATGCGGCATCATGACGTCGGCTACTAGCAAATCCCATTGCCGCTCTCCAATCAGCTCCAGCGCCTCGCCGGCAGAGGATGCCGTCGTAACGGTGTATGGCTCCGTAGACAAAATGCCGACCAATACGCTTAGATTAATGGGATCGTCGTCTACGGCAAGAATGCGCGCCTTGCTCTGATTCAGAAGCGGCAGGTCATCCTGCAGCGCAGGAGCGAGTCCAATCGCCGCCGCTGCCGGAATCGTCGCCGCTGCCGCCAGCTCGGTATGAGCGTAATTTTCTTCCCGGTCTTTTCGCAGCATAAGCGGAATAGCAAGCGCCTCCCGGTCAGCGGCCAGCGGCAGGTCGAATTGGAACTCGGAGCCGCGCCCCGGCTCCGAGCTTACGGTCAACGCGCCGCCGTGCAGCTCCGCCAATTGCTTGCTTATGCTTAATCCGAGCCCAAGGCCGCTTCCGTTCTCCGCGCCGTCATCTCCCTGCTCGTAAGGCAGGAATACTCTCGCCAGCGTCTCTTCGTCCATTCCTCTGCCGGTGTCCGTTACGGATAAGAAGAGGCGTTCCCCTTTCGGCTTGGCCGATACGACGATCGTTCCCTCCTCCGTAAATTTGATTGCGTTGTGCAGCAAATTGTACAAGATTTGAACGACCCTCTTCTCATCCGCCCGCACCGGCGGCGCGCCCGCATCAATGTCCATGACGAATCGAACGGGCTTGCTCCTCACCATAAACTCCAGCATGCCGAATATGCCCGGAACGACGGATTGGATCGAGAAGGCCTCGCTTTGCAAGACGATGCGCTGCTCCCTGAGACGGGCGACATCGAGAAGATCGCCCAGCATATGGGACATGCGACGGCTTATCGTAATCAGCAGCTCCATGCTCTTGAGACTGTCGGCGTTAAGTCGCTTCTGCTCGTTGGCGACGATCGTTTCCGCGATATTCATAATGCCGTGCAGCGGCGTTCGAAGCTCGTGCGACGTATTGGCAAGAAACTGGTCTTTTAATTTATCCGCTCTTTGAAGCTGCATATTCAGCATGACGTTGGCCCGGGAGTTGCGGAAATATTTTTTGAACCAATACGTTGAGAATCCGGTCAGCGCGACAATGATGTCGACGGGATAATAAACCGTCGTGACGTCGTGCGCCGTCTCCGCCAAGCTCCACATAAGATTGGAGGTGATGCCTCCGGCAGCCATGAGCAGGAACACGATGTCCGGGTCGGCCTGCTGCCGCTTAAACATCATCGTGCCTACGGTGTATAGAAACCAAGCGAACGGCAGCATGTAGATGACGAGAAAAACGTAGGTATCGACCGCGGCATTAACGAACGCAACGGGCGAGGCAACCGCAACCGCCGTTACCGATGCCAACAGAATGGTATATGCCCGCAGCGGCTTGCTGCGCGGCGAAGCCGAAGCGAAACGTCTGAACACGAGCAGAATAAAATAATTTTGCCACAGCAGCACGATCAGCCGACTTTTGATTCCCCAGCTATAGTTGAGCGGCAGCCACAGCATAAGCACGTTGTCGTGACCGATCAGAATCGCAATGCCGACCGACAGCGTTAACAGCGCCGTGATGAACAAGGCCTGCTCCTGCGGATTAAACAGATACAAAATGAAAGCGTACAAGCCGTGAAGCACCAGGATGATGAACACGACCAGTTGAAAGCCGATCGAATACCAGCGGACATAATCGATCGCAGCCTGGGACCCGAACCGAAGGTGATGGGTTAACCCGCCTTTCAACGGCTCGTCGAAATTGGCAACGCGAATAAGCAGCTCAAGCTCGGTCGCTCCCTCGCTGGAATAAGTTGCCGTGTAGGAAACGTTGCGAGGCGTATACGCTTCGCCGGATTCGGCGGGCTTGCCTAACGCGCTTGTCAGCACGCCATTCATCTCGACCTCCGACGAGGCTTGTATCCCTTGAAGCCACACGCCGACCGGCTGCCGCAAAGGATCGGTCAGAATGCGAAGACGGTACGTTCCGAAGCCGTATGCGTACCGGTCCGACACGGCGCCCCAGCTTCCCGGAACTTCTGTCGTGCGCGACGCATATTGCGAGGACTCCAATTCCCCGTGCGTCAGCAGCTTGCCCGGATACAGCTCCCATTGCCCGTTCAAGTAAAAAGGAGCGGACTTCTCCAGATCGAAGCCGCGCAGGTCAAGCACGCCGTTAACAATAGGTCGCGGAGGGTCCGACGTGGTGAACAAAGTGGACCAGCTCCACCGAAGGCCTAGCAGCGCGACGGCAAGCAGGAGCACAAACAGACTGCACTTGAATCTATTGTCATTTAATAGTCTCATAATAGCATTTGGTTTCGACATGAATCGCACGGAATCCTTTTCTCAATAAATTCCTTCCCGAGCGCGAAGAAACCGTCCCCATATCCGCTTGCGCTTCATGGGAACGGTCGTCCTGCCCGCTTAAGCGGACCGTTACTTCACGTCATCCTCCAGCTTGGCCTTCCACGTCTCTCCGTTGTCGGAGCGCTCCGACACGTGGGATACCGTCGCTTCCTGAACGTCGCCGAAGCCCCAATGGGTCGACGGCATATCCGGGAACATCGGCGCGAGGCCGGTCAGCGGACCGCGGTACAGCATACGGTTAATCATCGTAACCGCCTCGACGCGCTTGATCCGGTCGTTCGGCCGGAAGCTGCCGTCCGGATAACCGGTCAAAAACTTGCCGTTATACAGCGCTTCGATGAGCGCCCCCGCCCAATGCCCTTCCGTATCCGTAAAGTGGCGGGACGCCGCGCTGCCTGCCTCAAGCTTCAGGAACCGTGTCATGACCGCCGCGAGTTCCGCTCGCGTTACGGAAGCGTCCGGGCGGAACGTGCCGTCCTTGTAGCCGCCGAAGAGGCCGTATTTGGTCGCAATCTTAATATAATCGGTCGCCCAGTGTCCTTCGCGAATATCTGTATATGGAAGCGAGTAGACAATGTCGCCGTTATCGGTCAGGCGGGCAACGATCGCCGCCAGCTCGGCGCGGGTCAGCGAGCCGTTCGGCTTGAACTCTTTGTCCGGATAGCCAAGGATATACCGGTAATGGGACAAATCGCCGAAGCGGTCGGAGTAAATCTGGACAGGCGTCGAAGCTTGCGCGCTCGCCCCGGAGCCGTCAATCTTCGCTTGAATCGCAACCGACGATTCGGCTTGCTCCAGAAGCGGCCATTGCACGGTCAGCTTGAAGCTGCCGGACTGCCCGCCCGCAATGCTGCCGACATCCCACGTTACGTTAAGTCCGTCAAGCCGTCCGCCCGCCGCGTCGATGACGACGGCGCCTTCAGGCAGCACCGCTTTCACTTGCGCGTTGGACAACTGAACCGTGGACTCGTTTTTGTAGACGACTGTAATTTGCGATTGGCCGCCTTCCTTGACCTTATTCGCATCTACGGTCAGGCTCAAGGACACGTTAGGCTCTGCCGGCACGTAAGGCACACTGACCGATGGTCTGCGCAGCTCGACGTCATGCCGAACGATATCCCGCTCCACGGACAAGATCGGACTTGCATAGCCGACATAGCCGTCCTTCGTCACCGTTATTACGTAATCCGTCTCCGGATAAACCATGTAAGCGTACAGGCCTTGCGCATCGCTGGCCTGCTCCGGGCTGGCGTTATCGTTAGGAGCGAATCCGGCTATGGCCGGCAGCGTAACGGTCGCTCCGGGCGTTAACCCTTTCGTCCGGTTGCGGGCCGTGTCCGCATAGATAAGCACAACCTTCGCTCCTGCAATCGCAGCTTTCGTGTCCGCGTCCGTAATCGTTCCGTACGGATCGATCAATTCATCGGTAATGTTCATCTCGCCTGTGGCCTCGACCTTGGCCGAAGCGCGGCTGACAACGAGTTGTTGCCCCGAACCGATAGCGTAACGGAATTCAAGCTCGTATTCGCCGACCGTCAGTCCGTCGGCGCGGAACACGCCGTTGGCATCCAGGGCGAATGCTTTCGGATTGCCTTGACCGTCAACGATATAGTTCCCGCCCGTTTTCTTCACATAGACGCTCATGCCCGCAATCATATCGGACGCCAGCAGCGAGCGCTTGCCGTCCGGCTGCTTCATGAGCGCAAGTCCGGTAATCGTCTCGTTCGCGTCGAACGTCTCGTCGCCGGTTCCGTTCACAACGCCGACTGCAGCCGTCTGGCGATACGTAACCTGAGCCGTTCCGTCGCCCGTCGGGATCGTTTGCACGATATCGACGCCGTATACGGCGTCGCCTTTCGGCACGATGACCTGATAAGCGCCATTGGCATCGGTCAGCACCGTCTCGTCGAAATCGACGCCCGCTTCAATAATCCCGTCCCCGTTCAGATCGAGCGTTACGCGAACGCTCGCGCTCGGAATCGGCTCGTTGGAACCGCCTTTGGTGACAACCCCTTTAATGGAAGCCGGCATGAACGTAACTTTTAATTCGTCCTTCGCCGACAGCCCGTTCGCAGGATCGAATACGACGGCCTGAATCGGGATTTGCCGTTCGTTGACACCCGTAATTTGCGGTGAGCGATACGTGACTTTCGCTACGCCCTGAGCGTCCGTGACCGCTTTGTCGCCGCCGACGAATTGGCCTTGGCCCGGAGGCGCCGAGAATGCGACTTCCACGCCTTCAATCGGCTGGCCGTTCTCGTCCGTCAGCCGCGCGGTCAATACCGTCGTCGACTTGCCATCGCCGAGCAATTCGTTCGGCTCCGCCGTCAAGGCCAATCCGGCGCTTGCGATCTGGAACTTGTTGTCCGCCAGCTTCGACGGGGACTCCGTCTGGAGAGCGGCGCCCGAAGCATCGTCCGCCGCGAACGCAACCGTATGCACGCCGGTTTCCGTCGTCGCCGGAAGCACGAACGTCGTATTGACCCACTGCTTATAGCCGTCCGTTTGCCATGTCGATGCATTGGCAAGCTGGAGCGGAACTTTCGTGCCGTCCACGTCGGCCGTTACCGTTGCCGCAAGATGAGAGCTGACGGCGGAAAGCTTCAAAGGCTGTCCCGGCAGCGTCTTGACGACGGACGGATCGCCCTGCTGCTTGTCGCCTGCCCAGCCGTTCAGCGGCTTCTGCAGGTGAATGACGACTTCGGCGGTCACGCTCTTCTGGCCGCCCTCGTCCGTCACCGTATACGTGAACCGATCCGTACCGGTCTTAAAGGAGTCGGCCGGCACATATACCCACGACGCGCCGGTCGGATTGGCCGGATCCGGCTCAAGCGTGCCTTGGGCCGGGCCGCTTTCGATCGTATAGACCAGCTTGTCCGCCGGCGTTTCCGCATCCGTTCCTTGCAGCGTTACCGCAATCGATGCCGCGCCTTCTTCGTCCGTATACACGAGCGAAGCCGCTGCAGGAGCGCCGTTGTAGTAAATGCTCACTTGCGCCGGCTGCTCCGAATCGTGCTTGCCGTCGTTGCCGGCCCAGCCGAAGGTCGGAACCGCGTCGTCCGGCATGCCCGCCGAAGGCGTAAATACGAGCGTTGCGAGCTCCGCCGCCGTCAGTACGGCCGATTGCCCCGGCGCGATGATCTCGGCTTGGCCCGCTTTCGTATAAGCAAGCGTCCCCAGATCGGCGAAATCGGACGGAACCGTAATACGCGCCTGCTGCAGCGCGTCGCCGTCGGCATCCTCGAACGAGGCCGTCTTGGCGAAGTCGTTCGCCGTAAAGCCGGTCGGCGTATCCTTGCTTCCGCTCACGGCGATATCGTGTACGACCGGAGGACGGTTGATCGTGATCGTAACCGTTCCGGTCACGACCGCATACTGCAAGCCGTCCGAGCCGTTCCATTCGAACGAGGCCGTTCCCGTTGCGCCCGGCGCCGGAATGAATACGACGCGTGCCGCATCGGATACCGTAAGCTCTTGTCCCGCAGCAATATCCGTGAATTGGCCGTTGCCGTCATTCAACGCGAGCTTGCCGGACGCAGGAGCAGGCAGCGTTACGATTTTTACGCCCTCCAGCGTTTCGTCGCCCGGATCAACGTAATGGGCTTCAAAATCGGCCAGCGCAATCGGCAGCGACGGGTCGCCGAATTTCGCAAGCTTCGCGAAATCCTGCACTTCCGGCGAGCTGTTGATCGTGACGACCGCGTCCTCGGCCGCGAACTTCGTGCCGTTGAAGCCGTTCCACTTGAACGTCACCGTACCGTCGAAGCCTGCCGCTACCGGCACGAACGACAAGCCCGGCAATGCGTCGACCGGAATAATGTCGCCCGCCGCCACCGGCGTTCCGCTCAGCGTCAGCTCGCCTTTGGCCGGATCGGGCAGCTCGGCAATTTGGACCGACTGCAAGTTCGCACCGTTCGGCGTACCGCCGTTCAGCTTGAAATAATGATCCTGAAAATCTTCTTTCGCGAAAGCCGTCGGCTGGGAGCGCAATCCGGATTTCGCGAAATCGCGCACGACCGGATCGAGCGTCGAGAACGTGACGACATGCTCGGCTTTGCCCGGGTTCGTGCCGCTTTTATCGTCCTTCGTCGGGCCGTCTCCCCGATCGTCGAACAGAACGACGTTAACCACATATTCCTTGGAAGGATCGATGCCGCCGTCCTTGATAACGATATTGCTCCAGTCGACCGTCGTGCCCTCCTCGGGCTTGACGAACAGCTTCTGTTCCAAGCCCAGATTGCGCTCGATCACCTGACCGTTCACGATCGCCTTCTCGATAACGCTCACTTCCGCCGAGAAGTTGTTGTTCGACACTTTGGGCAGAAAGCTCATATCGATCGTCGTCTGGCCCGGCTCAACCTTGAGGCCCGTATTCGTAATTTCGCCGGTATTCCGGTCTCCTCCGTCAATGATGAGCTGGCCCCAATCGACCGTCATCGTCCAGTTCGTATTCGGCGCAGTCATGGTTCTGGTCGCGCGCGTATCTTGATAGTAATGGTGAATCGTAATGCCGACATAGTTGTCGCCCAGCGAGATATGCGAAAATTCGCTCGGCTGGAACGGAAGCACTGTCGTATTCCATTTGCCGTCCTGCCCCGATAACGTTCCCTTATAGGCATTCAGCGGCATTTCTTTTTTGTACCCGGCTCCGTTCGTCGAGCTGTCATTTCCGATGCCGGAGCTTTTCGTATTCGAGTTCCAACTGCTCGTCGACGGCCATGCCGTATAAGCGGCGCCTAATACAATGTCCGCAGGGTCGGACGAGAAGTAAACGCGGTCCCATTCGCCGCTCGCGTCGATCGCTTCTTTGAACTCGTCGACGTCGTACGCCCGGATAAGCAACTGAGCGCTCTTGGTCGGCTGCTTGTCGACGCCCGCGATTTTGAATTCGACCGGGTACTTCGCATAGTTGTCTCCCGACGCCTTGTTCTGATTTTTGATCGCCACGCCCAAATCGCCGTCCGCCGCGGACGCCGCAACGCCGCCGCCCCAATTGTCCTTGTCGGTCAAGTAAGTGGCGCCTATCTGTCCTGCCGTGTCTGCTGCAGCTTCGGCGCGATGCGGCGGAACGAGCAGAGAGCTCGCCAGCATCGCTCCCGTCAGCGAGACGGCAAGAAGGCGGTCGCGCCACCCCTTCCTTCCTTTGCCTCTTGCGAGGCTCGATCTTTCCATTAGCACATCGGTCTCTCCCTTGTTCACGAATCTTCTTGCTCCCTTCCGCTGAGAAGAGTTGCCACTGATTGTAGCAAGCGGAACTGAACAATTTTTGAACGAGAGAACGCGAGAGCTTTTCTGTCTGACGGTTTTATAAAGAAACAAGCCGGCTCCCGCCTTGCAGGAATCGGCTTTGGATCGAGTTGCTCGTTTAAGATAGGGAGACGGTCTGCGCTCCGTAAAGATCCATCCACTTCCGAAGACGCTCGCGCATGACGTCACGGTACGCCTCGGGCTCAAGTATTTCGGCATCCGGCCCGTATTGGCTCAACCAGCCAAGAAACTCGCGGTCGTGATTGACGGTCGCTTCGAACAGCAGGCTGCCGTCGGCCTGCGGCGTCATCTCGGGCTTAATAAACAGTTCTTCTTCCTTCACATACCGGGCCACGCTCGCATGGAACCGCACTTTGAATTTGATCTGCCGTTCGCCCCGCTCGATCGACCAAGTGTTGCGCATGTACGCCTTAAGGTTGAAATCTCCTTTATCGAACGTCCGGTCAAGAAGCTCTACCTCTTGAAATCGGCTCACCCGGAACGTGCGAATAGCGTCTGCCGTATGACAGTAGCCGATGACGTAGAACCGGTAATCTCTCGGAACGAGATAATACGGATCGATGTCGCGACGGGATTGTTCGTTGCGGGCCTGCGAATAATACGTCGTGCGAATCGACTGCTGAGCAATCGTCGCCTGAATAATATCGTACAGAAAAGTTCGGCTGTCCTCCCGGTAAGCCGGCGTGCCGAGCTGAATGACGTCAGCGACATGCTGAACGATATCGGCGCGCTTCGCCTTCTCCTTGCGGTGAGTTCCCATCACTTTCTCGTAAGCGGAATCGAATCCTTCCGGTATGAGCGTCTGGATCTGATCCATGACGGCCGGCAGCGTGGAGAAGGCAAGCGCCTCCTGCTCCGTCCAATCGAGCGGATACATCGAGAAGCTGCTTATAAAAGCATAGCCTTTGCCATGCCCCAGGTTCGATATCGGCATTTGCATGGCGCCGAGCGCATCGAGATCGCGATAAATCGTACGCTCGGTCGTCTCGCAGCGCTCGGCCATCTCCCTCGCCATAATGCCGGGCTTGGATTGAATCAGATTGATGATGCGCATAAGACGAATAAGACGTTCTTTCATCGCCGGCACTCTCCTTCGCTGACTTCAATGTCGAATCATGATTCCTGTGTGAATTCGACTTGTTTCCAGCATATTCCTTCCTGCTCGGCGCATTAAAAAAGACCGTCTCGCAAGAAGACGGTCTTCTATCCTTATATCGTCGGCATAACGTTGCCGCCCGATACCGGCACATACGCGCCGGTAATGTAGCTGGCGAGGTCCGATGCGAGGAAGGAGACGACGTTCGCGATCTCCTGGTCGGTGCCCCTGCGGCGCAGCGGCACGCCGCTGTCGTAGCCTTCGCTTACTTCCGTGCCGTTCTGCCGGTCTCGCTCGCTGATCGTCCAGCCCGGCGCCACTTGATTAACCGTAATCTGATGCTCGCCGATCTCTTTCGCCAACACGCGGCAGACGCCGTCCATTCCACGCTTGCCCGCCACGTAAGCCGATTGCGTCGGAAAGTTCTGCATCGCGCATTCCGTGTTAATGGCGATAAGCCGTCCGCCGCGCCGCTCGATCATATGCGGCACGAAGGCTTTCGCCGTATGGACGAGCTGCATGACGGTCGTATTGAACTGATCCACGTAATCGCCCGCATCCTGCTCCAATACGGAAGTCCATTTATATTGAGAGACGGCGTTCGCCACGACGATCGTCGGAAGCCGGAATTCCGTCTCCAGCTTCCGTTTCATCTGCTGCACCGATTCCTGACTGGACATGTCCGCCTGCACGATATAGGCTTGCCGTCCAAGCTGCTCGATCTCTTCCTTCAGCGCCTTCGCCTTCGACTCGCTGCTGTAATAATGAATAATAATATCGGCCCCGCTTCTCGCGAGCGTCCGGGCCATAACGCGGCCCAATTCGCCTGTCGCTCCCGTTACGAGAGCCGTTCGATTCGTCAAGTCAATTGCAATCATCGGTCGTACAGCCTCCTCCATCTGATGAGCATCAAGAATAACGTAATTGCCCCACTCTGGCCGTCGGACGAGCGTTCGCCGCTTCAACGGCATTGTATCTCTAGTAAGTCTAGTTCGATAAGCGGTAGCCATTCTCCTCCATACGTGCCCTGCGCGCACAAGAAAGAAGCCTCCGGCGACGCGGCGGTCCGCGTATCCGAAGGCTCGCTTGGCATGCAATAAACCACACCTATCTTTAGGGGCTGATCTGTTTTCCGTAAAAAATCTCGTCCATCTCAACCTTCAGCCGCTGCGTAATTTCCTTCTGCTCCTGTCCGCTCAGCTTGTCCTTCGTATAGCCGAACAAGTAATTGTTGAGATCGAATTGTCTAAGCTTGCATTTGGTATGAAAAATGTTCTCCTGATACACGTTAACGTCAATCATGTCGTACATATCGATGATCTCATCGGGAATGTAGTTCTGAATCGAGTTAATATCGTGATCGATAAACAGCTTCCTGCCGCGTATATCGCGCGTGAAGCCCCGCACCCGGTAATCGATCGTCATAATATCGGTATCGAACGAGTGGATCAAGTAGTTGAGCGCCTTGAGCGGCGATATTTCTCCGCAGGTGGAGACGTCGATATCGGCGCGGAACGTACTGATGCCCTCGCTCGGATGATATTCCGGATACGTATGAACCGTAATATGGCTTTTGTCGAGTTGCATGACGACGTTGTCCGGAAGCGGTCCCGGCGACTCCTCGAACGATTCGTTCGGCACCTCGACAATCGGCCCTTCGGATACGAGCAGCGTTACGCTTGCCCCCTGCGGCACGTAGTCCTGCTTCGCCGTATTCAGCACATGCGCGCCGATAATGTCGGCAACCGTATTAAGGATATGGGTGAGCCGATCGGAATTGTATTGCTCGTCTATGTAAGCAATGTACGACTCCCGCTCTTCCTTCGTCTTCGTGAAGCAAATATCGTACATATTGAAGGAGAGCGACTTGGTCAAATTGTTGAACCCGTGGAGCGTAATTCGCTCCTCTTCCGTGAAAGCCATCGTAAATCCCTCCTGTCCTACCGTAATATTGCCTAAATAAGATTGGACGATTCACCACGTATTGACAAAGGGAGATTACAACTGTAATCTTAAAAAGTGATTGGACTACACTTGTAATCAACAGAGCGTTCGATTTCTGAAGGAGGATTGGCGATGGATCACAGAAGCGGCGGTTTGCCGCGGATTAGCGAGGCCGAATGGGAAGTGATGAGGATCGTGTGGGCCAATGCGCCGCTAACCGCAAGCGACGTTGTCTCCGCCATCGGAGACAGCAAAGACTGGAATCCGAAAACGGTTAGAAGCCTGATGAACCGGCTCGTCGAGAAAGGTGCGCTGGGCTGCAATGCCGAAGGCAAGAGCTACACGTACTTCCCGCTTGTAAAGGAGGATGAGTGCGTGCGGTCCGAGACCTCGTCGCTGCTGCGGCGAATTTACGGGGGCGCGCTGAAGCCGATGCTCGTTCATTTCTTATCCGACGAACGGCTGACCAAAGCGGATATCGAGGAGCTGAAACAAATTCTCGATCGGCGGAAGGAGTAGCGGCATGGATGTGATGGACTGGCTTGCCTTTGCCTTCCGCTTCGCGATGAAAGCTTCGCTGATGGCTTGTCCCGTAATCGTCCTTATTATCGCCGTCAGGCTGCTGCTAAGGAACCGGCTGCCTGCGCAATGGGCTTACCTGCTCTGGCTGCTCGTTCCGATTCGCCTTCTGCTTCCCTGGACGCCGGACAGCAGCATAAGCATGTATAACGTCATAACGTTGTCGAGCTTGATCGCCTCCCCCGCGACTACACCGCTGACCAACGCTTCTGGCGACGCAATGGAGCGGCCCGATTCGGCGAAGCCTCTTATTCGGCAAGACGACTCTCCCAACGTTGACCGTAGTTCTTCATCGCCTACGATCGATACGAGCTTGAAGACGGCGGTCTCCCTTGCGCCTCATGATAGCGTCAGCCTTAAGGAGCAAGAGACCGTTCGGCGGCCTGCCCTAACTGCCAAGCCGCTCGCATCCGTTCTCGTTCCGGCTCTGGCATGGATCTGGCTGGCTGGCGCCGCAGCGGCAATCGCTTTTATTCTGCGGGCCAACATACGGTTTGCTCGCGAGCTTCGGCGGCATGCCATAGCGTATGACGATCCGGCCATTCTCCGTCTGGTCGAAGACTGCAAGCGGCAATTGCGCATTAGACGGCGGAAAATTGGCATTTACAAGACCGATTGCATTGCAAGTCCCGCTTTGACCGGCATCGTTCGTCCCAAGCTGCTCCTGCCTTCGGCTATTGTGCCGGAGCTTGATGAACAGCAGCTTCGCCATATCGTGCTTCACGAGCTGTCTCATCTGAAACGAAACGATCTGTTCGTCAATGCGTTTATGCAGGCGCTGCTCGCGTTTCACTGGTTCAATCCGCTGCTCTACTACGCCTATTTCCGCATGCGCGAGGATCAGGAGCTCGCTTGCGATTCGCTGGCGCTTAGCCGGCTTCGCATCGATGAAGGACGCGACTACGCGCTGACGCTCATCCGATTGCTGGAGGGCTGGTCGAACAAGCCCGCACGGCTGGTCCATAGCGCTTATTTGTTGGGCAATCGCGTATTTTGGAAAAGGAGAATGAATATGATTCAAGCCCGCAAGCCGAATAGTCTGCGCCGGACGCTGCTCGGTATAACCGCGCTGGTCCTGATTGCAGGCTGCTCGTTGACCGGCGGCGAATCGGACGAGCCTGCCGGGGGAACCCGCGGTCCGTCGATGGAGGATGTGTCGCTCGCGACAGTCAAGCTCGCTTCGGCTGAAGCCGGCGAAATCGAGCAGGTGAAGCTCGGAACCGCAACGAAGCCCGATATGGAGCTGCTTGCTTCCGTGGAAGGCGCGAACCTATACGGAACAGGCATAGTTACGGAAGATGATGCCTTCTTGCAGCCGATTAAGCGTTACGATGAATTAACGGTTGAAATGAATGGCCGCTCGTACACTTACCCGTGGCAAATCATAATTAACGAGGAGGCGAAGCCTCAGATCAGACTGTACCGGGGGGACGTGAACCGCGACGGGAAAGACGAGCTCATCGTCATCATAACCAGCAATTCGATGTGGCACAAAACCGAGGGCCGCACATACCGCGATTCTCTGCATATTATCCGTCCCGAAGACGGGTCCGAAGTCAAGGTTGCCGATCCGGCAACGGCAGCAATGCTTCAATACAAGCCTTCGATTATCGTCAAAGACGGCAATGTCGACGTGTATCTCGACACCGATATCGCCAAGCTGCATCGATCGCTCGGCGAGACGAACTTCGGCTCCAACAAGATGGAAGAGAATCTGATTATCGGCCGGTATTTGCAATACGAATACTCCAACGGAAAATTATGGGCCGGTGTAACGGGCTCCCTGACGGACAATCAAGGCGGCAACATCCTGTTCATGTCATTCGTTGTTCGATATGCGCCGGACTTGAGCATTTCGTCGGTGTCGATAAACGATCTTGACGGATGGGAAGTTGTCGATTCAGACTAAAACAAATGAATAAGAGCATATAACAAAAAACCATCCGGGCCGCTTGCATAGCGGAATTCGGATGGTTTTTGGCGCGGTTGCGCTATGCACCGAACCGCTGACGGTAGCCGCAGCGGCGGCACAGCTCTTCCACCGCTTCGCGGCGGGAAAAACCGTAGTACAGATTGTTCGCGCGCTCGCCTTCGACGATTTCGGAGAACGACGTTTCGTGCACGTTGCCCAGATTAATGACGCCTTCGCCGTCGAGACAGCACGGCACGACGGTTCCATCGACCAGCACCGCCGCTTGAGTGCGCAGCGCGTGGCAGAAGCCTTTCCCGTCATCCTCGGGCGCATCGAGGCTCGGCCATTGAAACTCGTAATCTTGATTAATATACACGTTCTTCGACAGGCGAATGCCATTGCCCGGCTCCACCTTCTCTTCGATCCGGTAATCGAGATTAAATTCCCGTTCCAATATCGACAGCGTCTCGCGGTTGCGCTGACGCTCCTTATTCGTCAGATTGTCCTGCATCAAATTCCAGAGACGGAACGAGAACAGCACGTTATGCTCCGACGCTTCGCGGACGAACGACAAAATTTCGGCCAGATAGCCGTCGCGATTCTCCGAGCCGATATGCCCGTCGAAGCTGTGCAGCGAGAAGTTCATCTGGCGAAGCGCGGGCTTGCCGAGCAGCTTATGCTTATTTTTTGTAATTAGCGTTCCGTTCGTCGTAATGTTAACCTTAAAGCCCTTCTCGTGCGCCGAGTCCAGCAGCTCGTCGATCTTCGGATGAAGAAGCGGCTCGCCCTTCACGTGCAAATAAATATGATTCGTATGCGGCTTGATCTCGTCCAGCACATGATTGAACGTATCCAGCTTGATGAATCCTTTGGCGCGGGCCGTCTGCGGACAGAACGTGCAGGCGAGATTGCATACGCTCGTAATTTCGATGTACACCTTCTTGAACGTTTTCAATGAGTGAGCCCCATTCCATTATGTTGCTTGAATCTTCTTGCCGTTCTATTATTATAGCAAACTTGCCGAACAATAGAAGCAGAGAACTGGTGGGGGTCGGTATAAAGGACTTACTCGTGTAATATAAGTGTCTACTTAGCACCCTTCTTCCGTCGCGCTCCCTTCATCCGAGTAAATAGATCCCCACCTACGTCGCTTATTTGCTCACCAGACTGCGTTTTCCTCGTCATGTTGGGCAGCAAGAGGCTTTGCGGGGCGCTTGGCGCTCGACCATCTGATACACGGGAAGTTTAGTGTCTGCGAAAGACTCTTCTTTTGTCGCGCTCCCTTCATCCGAGTAAATAGATACCCACCTACGTCGCTTATTTGCTCACCAGACTGCGTTTTCCTCGCCATGTTGGGCAGCAAGAGGCTTTGCGGGGCGCTTATCGCTCCACCATCTGATACACGGGAAGTTTAGTGTCTGCGAAAGACTCTTCTTCCGTCGCGCTCCCTTCACCGAGTAAATAGATCCCCACCTACGTCGCTTATTTGCTCACCAGACCGCGTTTTCCTCGTCATGTTGGGCGACAAGGGGCTTTTTGCATGCAAAAAGCCCAACCGCAGCTATTCCGCTGCGGTTGGGCTCCCTCACGCTTACTACAGCTCCAGTATCTCCCGAATATCGTCCTCCGTCATCGCGTTCAGCGGCTGCTCGCCCGGCCCGATGACCTCGTCGATCAACTGCATTTTGCGCTGCTGAAGCTCGTGCATCTTGTCCTCGACCGTGCCTTGCGCGACGAGACGGATGACCTGAACGACGCTTCTCTGTCCGATCCGGTGCGCGCGATCGGTCGCCTGCTGCTCAACCGCCGGATTCCACCACAGATCGTACAAAATAACGGTGTCCGCGCCGGTCAGATTAAGCCCCGTCCCGCCCGCCTTCATCGAAATAAGAAACAGCTCCCGCTCCCCTTGGTTGAACCGGTCGCACAGGGCGGCGCGCTCCTCCGGCGGCGTACTGCCGTCCAGATAGAAAAGCGGCACGCCCCGTTCGCCAAGCTCCCGCCGTATCAGCCCCAGCATGCCGGTGAACTGCGAGAAGACGAGCAGCCGCTTGCCGGCGTTCCGGCAATCCTCGACGATGTCGAGCAACTGCTCCAGCTTGGCCGAGCTGCCCCGATAGCCTTCGACGAACAAAGCGGGATGGCAGCAAATTTGCCGGAGCCGGGTAATGCCCGCCAATATTTTGATCCGATTGCGGTCCAAATCCCGATCGTCGAGATGCTTCAGCGTCTCCATCCGCAATTGAGCGAGATAAGCGGCGTACAGCTTCTTCTGCTCCGGCAGCAGCTCGGACGATTGCAGCGTCTCGATTTTGTCCGGCAGCTCCTTCAACACGTCTCTCTTCAGCCTGCGCAGCAGAAATGGACGCGTCCGCCGCGTCACCGACTCGCGCGTCAGCTCGTGGAATCTCTGGCGGCTCGGGAACAGCGCAGGAAATACGGCATTGTAGATCGACCACAGCTCCTCGAGCCGATTCTCGATCGGGGTGCCGGTTAAGGCGAACCGATGCTTCGCTTGCAGCGTCTTCGCCGCCTGCGCCGTCTGCGTCGTATAGTTTTTAATATACTGCGCTTCGTCCAGAATGAGCGTATGGAACGCAAGCTGCGCATACGATTTCGCGTCCCGCCGAAGAAGCGGATACGACGTAATGATGACGTCCGCTTCCTCCGACTTCATCCGCTTCTCGCGCTCCGGCTTGTCGCCGGCCGCGATGACCGAGCGGATCGCCGGCGCGAACCGGCGCAGCTCCTGCTGCCAGTTGTACATAAGCGATGCCGGACAGACGACGAGCGCGGGCAGACGCTGCTCCCGGATTTCGGGCAGCATGGCAAGCAGAAATGCGATGCTCTGCACCGTTTTGCCCAGTCCCATGTCGTCCGCCAGAATGCCGCCGAACCGATAGTGCGCGAGCGTGCGCAGCCATTGATACCCGATCGCCTGATAATCTCTGAGGACATTCGACAGCTCATCCGGTACGGGAAAATTCAAGCTGTCGGGATGACGCATGTTGTTCAGCAGTTGCCGAAGCGAGCGGCCAAGCTTCACGGCTCGCCCTTCCGTGTCGATATCGAGCAGCCGCAGGCTCCGTACGGATGGAACCCGGAAGCGGGCGTCTGTCAGCTCCGAATAACGAACGCCCAGCAGGTTCATCAGACGGGCGATCTCCGCATGCTCCTCGCTTTCCAGCGGCACGAGCGAGCCGTTCGGCAGGCGATAATAGCGCCTTTTCTCCTCGATCGCTTGCAGCACCTTCCGAATGTCCTTCTCCGGAATGCCGTCCAGCTCGAATTTGAATTCCAGCCAATCGGTCCGGACGTCGACGTCCGCTTTAACCGTCGGCTCGCCAATTCCGACGGCGACTCTCGTCTTCACGGCTGAGGTCGCATAAACGTCCAGCAGCTCCTCAAGCCGGGGGACGATATGATACAAAAATTCGTACTCGGCATCATCCCCGCTCATCATGTAGCCGCCCTCTGTCGGGATAAATTCAGCCTGTCCCATCCATTCGAGAATCCGCTGCTCGCGCTCTCCGTCGCGCATCACGATCCGGTCCTGACCGCTTCGCTGTTCCGCGCCTTCAAGCGGCGAAATAACGATGTCGCCGTAATGAAATTCAAGCGCCGCGAGCAGCCGGTCGCGGACCCGGTCGAGGTACAGCTTGGCTTTCAGCGGCGTATGGACGACCTTCTCCGATACGGCTGCCGCGATATGGACGCCGCCGAGCTTCATCAGTCCCGGCACAACCCGCTCCATGAACGTCTCCATCTGCTCCGGCGATATCCGAAACCGGTTGCCGCTCGTTTGCCCGAGCAACGACCGCAGCTCCCTTAGCTGCTCGCCCTGTCTGTCGGTCAGCTTAAGCAGCTTGCCTTGGGATATCGCGACGCCGTAAGCCTCCATAACGGTCAAGGCATCCAGCCCTTCGACGGACAGACGGAAGAACGGAGGCGCAGACGGAGCAACCTGCCGCCCGGCAACCGCTCCCCCCTGCTCGTCCGCTTCCTCCTCGAATGCGAAGCGAAGCGGAAGCGGCTCGTCCGCAAGCTCCATCCCGTTATATATGGCGTTGTCGACCTGCAATTGGACATTCGCCGCTTCCGACAGCTTCGGCAGCAGCGTCTCCCATCCCGCGGGCGTAAGGAGCATCATCCGATCGTTAAAGGATATAGAAGCGCCGCCCCTGCCGGGCGAGCGGGCCGGTTCCATAGAACGGGCGTGCATCCGCTCGCTGCCGCCTATGCGAATCAGTTCCTGCAATACGGCGTCCTGCCGCTGCGGGAACCGATGGAGCTCGGGATCGTACGTAAAATGCTTCGAGAACGGATACGTCTCCCGCCGCTCGACCGCATCCAGAAAAGCGTGCAGCTTCTGCACGATGTACAGCTTATTCGGCTGCGGCCCGATCTTCAGCTCGATGCCGAACATCATGCCCGCGCGCTGCCGCTGCGGGGTGACGGCGAATGCGGCTTCGAGCGGCTCCCGCGTATCGAACGATGTTCGCGTTCCGCTCGGCCGCCGCGGCTTGCCGCCGAACAGCGCGAGCATCGCGCCCGTCAGCCGCGCATCCTCGGCCTCGGCAAGCGCCGCTCCCTCGGCGACGCTTGCCGAGGCCTTCGCCGTGCCGCCAATGCCAAGCGCGGCGACGGCAGCTTCGCTCCGTCCCGGCGGGCCCATCGCCGCATCGGCTTCATGCAGCCGAATTTCGAGCAGAACGGCCGCAATATGGCTGCAATAGCTGTCGTAGGAGGACAGCGTCGGGCAAGTGCATCGGGCCTCCGTCTTTCCTGCCTCGTTCAACGAAACGACGACATGGAAGCCTCCGTTGACGTTGACCGTGGCCTCGTACAGCGGCCGCTCCGAATCGGCGTGCGTGAACAGCACTTTGCCGCTGCGGCGATAGGACTCGCCTTTGCGATAAGAAGTAACGCCGCATAGCCGCTGTATCTCGTGCTGCGATAGCCTCATGCTCATCGCTCCGGCCTTTCCGGCCGCTCGTCGGCCTCGCCGTCGCCGAATACGAAGCGGTCCAGCCGAACGAGCGCTTCCTCGGTCAGCGGCTCCGCGTTATCGAAGCACAGCACGGAGCCTTCCGGCAGCCGCCACCGCACTTCCCGACGGACAAGCGAAGCCCGGAACGTCTCCCAATGGTCCAGCTTCCAGTGATCGAGCTCCGACCCGCGCTGCCGTATCCGGTCGTAATAATGCCGCTCGCTCGGCAAGTAGACGACCACAACCTTCGCCTCCACTTCAATCTCCTCTGCCGGCCCTTTCCATGCCGACAGCTCTTGAGCGAGCCAATCCGGGTCGTCCAGCTCCTTCGTGAATGGGCCGATGACGACCGCATCGATACCGGTCGCCGCATTCTCAAGCGCAGCATCCATCGTGATGCGATAGCCCAGATCACGGCACAAACGTTTATATTCGGATGAATCGCGGTCGCTTGGATCAAGCCCCGCATAGCTCATTATCGCCTCCGCCGCCGGGCGCAGCAGCGTGTCCATATCGAGCACCGCCATCCGGCGGCGCCGGGCCAGCGCCTTCGCCACCGTCGTCTTGCCGGCGCCCGCCGGTCCGACGAACCATATCATCCGGACTTTTGCCATTGCCCGTCCCTCCCGTTCGATCAATCTTCCATATGAATACGATGATAGCATATTCCTCGGGAAGAAGCCCCCCTGCAACGACGCATCGCAAAAAAGCGGATACGCTTCCCCGCGTCCGCTTTTTTGCCGCTTGCCGCCAAGCGAATCGCGGGCGCGAGGGGAGAAGCCGCAGAAATAACGACAAAAAGCCGATGTTCTCCTTCTCAGGAGACATCGGCTGGCGTGAACCGTTATACCATTACTTTGCAAATATCGTTCGTGAACGCGACCGGGTCTTGAATCGGCAAGCCCTCGATCAGAAGCGCCTGATTGTACAACAGGCCCGTATACAGCCTCAGCTTCTCCGGATCGGAAGCATGCGCCGCTTTCAGCGTCTCGTACACCTCGTGATTTACGTTGATTTCCAGCACCTTGTCGGCTTGCACGTCTCCGCCGTTAGGCATCGCATTCAATATTTTTTCCATCTCGATCGACACTTCGCCTTCGGCCGACAAGCAGACCGGATGCGATTTCAACCGCTTGGACGCTTTAACCTTCTTCACTTGGCCGGCCAGAATCGTTCCCATCTGCTCGAACAGATCCTTGCTTTCTTCCTCGTCCGCCGCTTTATCGTCCGCTTCCGGCTCAATGCCCAGATCGCCGCTTGATACGGACTTGAACGATTTCTCCTTGTAGCCGTTCAGCGCCTTAATTGCGAACTCGTCGATATCGTCGGTAAAGTACAACATTTCGTACCCTTTGTCCGCTACAATCTCCGTCTGCGGCAGCTTCTCGATCCGTTCGATCGAATCGCCTGTCGCGTAGTAAATAAACTTCTGATCCTCCGGCATTCTCGATACGTACTCGTCCAGCGTCACCAGCTTCTTCTCCTTCGAGGAGTAGAACAGGAGCAGGTCTTGCAGGTCGTCCTTGTTCGCGCCGAAGTCGTTGTAGACGCCGAATTTGAGCTGACGGCCGAACGATTGGAAAAACTTCTCGTACTGCTCGCGCTCGTCCTTGCTCAGGCTGAGCAGTTGGCTTTTGATTTTGTTCTTGATGTTCTTCGCGATCAGCTTCAACTGGCGGTCGTGCTGCAGCAGCTCGCGGGAGATGTTGAGCGACAGATCCTCGGAGTCGACCATACCTTTGACGAAGCTGAAATAGTCCGGCAGCAGGTCCGCGCATTTGTCCATAATGAGGACGCCGTTGGAATAAAGCTCCAGGCCTTTCTCGTATTCCTTTGTGTAGTAATCGAACGGCGTGCGCTCCGGAATGAACAGAATGGCGTTATAGACGACCGCGCCGTCCGCGCTGATATGGATATGCTTAATCGGCTTGTCGAAGCCGTATCTCTTCTCGAAATAGAAGTTCTCGTAGTCTTCGGCCGTCAGCTCGTTCTTGTTCTTGCGCCAGATCGGAACCATGCTGTTGACGGTCTGCTCTTCCACGATTTCCTCGAACTCGTCGTCCGCGCCTTCCTTCGGACGCGACGTATTGAAGTCCATTTTGATCGGATAGCGAATGAAGTCGGAATATTTCTTCACGATCGCCTTCAGCCGGTACGGCTCCAGAAACTCGTCGTACTGCTCGTCCTCCGTATTCGGCTTGATCTTCATGACGATCTCGGTGCCGATCGTCTCTTTCTCGCAAGGAGCGATCGTATAGCCGTCCGCGCCTTCCGATTCCCACTTGTAAGCCTCGTCGCTGCCGAGCGCTCTCGAGGTAACCGTCACAACGTCCGCAACCATGAACGCCGAGTAGAAGCCGACGCCGAATTGGCCGATGATGTTGTGGCCGTCCTTCGCCTCGTTCTCTTGCTTGAAGGCGAGCGAGCCGCTCTTCGCAATCGTGCCGAGGTTGTTCTCCAGATCCTCGCGCGTCATGCCGATGCCCGTATCCGCAATCGTGAGCGTGCGAGCCGCTTTGTCCGGCGTTATTTTAATAAAATAGTCGTCCTTGTTGAATACGAGCTTGTCGTCGGTCAGCGCCTTGTAATAAATCTTGTCGATGGCGTCGCTGGCGTTCGAAATCAGCTCCCGTACAAAAATTTCGCGCTGTGTATAAATCGAGTTAATCATCATTTCGAGCAGTCGCTTCGACTCTGCTTTGAACGCTGTTTTCGTCATGAACAGCTCTCCTTTCGGATTTCAATTGGCGATTGTTATTGTTAGCACTCCCCGCGCGAGAGTGCCAACACTTCTTTTTATATAACATATCCCAAAATTTGATGTCAATAGGATCCCGAAGGAATTCGCCCTTATTTCTGTTTTGGTGTTCTGCCTACGGCCATGCGCATACTCCCCGCTCGTTATAGATTCATATATTGCAAGTATCCGATACGACAAGGAGATCCGATCATGGGGCATTGGAGCAAACGTAAGAAAGGTACGACGATCAACATTACGATTATTAACGGCAACGTCATCTACCAGCATGCGGAGAAGAGCGGGCAGATTATTAAAATTATCGCGGACGCCAACAAAGGCGGGCAGAACGCGTTCTTCGGCGCCAGCAATACAAAGAGAGACAAAGTGACGCAGGTGAAGAAGGTGTATACGAAGCCGAAGCGCTATCCTTCTTTCAAGAAAGGAATGTTTGTATAAAGGAACCGCGCCTGTCACCGGACAGAGGCCGTCACGCTGCCCGGAGCTTCCCGCTACGGCGGCGCGACAGTTGAATAGGCTAGAATAGCTTCTTCGTTCCATTGAACTATTAGCCCGAACCGTTCGGCAGCCTGCGGACGATTCAGGCTTTTACATAACCTTCAAATCCCGATAATGCACCGATGATATTGTTTCGTTATAACTAATACGACCATTCGCGACACATTCATCTATGGGGGGAAACGAAGGCATGAAGAAAAAAACGATTATCGCGGCGGCAGCGGCCCTGACGCTGACAGCAGGTATCGCATCCGCAGCCGTAATTAGCGGAAATACGGCGGAGGGCATTGCGTTCTCGAACAACGGACAAGCCGTTGCTCCGTCTTCTCCGGCGGTTAACATCGACGGCCGCCTGTACTTGCCGGTTCGGGCAATTGGGGAAACGATGGGCAAATACGTCGATTACGACTATTTCAACCAAAGCGTCGCCCTGACGGACAAACCCCAGTTGACAGGAAAATTCTCGCTGCAAGAGCCGAATCTGGCGGACGGGGTCAAAATGGGGATCGGCTCCTCGCTGACTCACCTGCCGGGCGATCCGGACAACGTGTTCTACTCGACGGCGGACCGCGGTCCGAACGGCCAAGTAGACGTTGGCGGCAAGCTCGTGCGCACGTTCCCGCTTGCGGATTACGCGCCAACCATTTATAAAGTTCAAATCGCGGACGGCCGCATTCACATTCTCGACAAGTTCCCGTTGAAGGTAGCGGGGAAGGACCCCGTAACCGGCTCCGAGAAAATTACCGGCCTGCCTAACATTAAAGGCCGCGACGAAGCGCCGTTCGATGCAAAGGGCGAGAAGGAGCTGGCCTACGATCCGTACGGCCTTGATATCGAGGGGTTGGCTTATAATGCGAAGGACGACACGTTCTGGATCGCCGACGAATACGGCCCGTCCATCGTTCATGCGAAGCGCGACGGTACGCTGATCGAGCGCATCGTGCCGCAAGGCTGGGCCGCACAAGCCTCGACGCCGCTCGTTCCGGCGCGCGAGACGCTGCCTGCCGTCTACAATAAGCTCCGCCAGAACCGCGGCGCCGAAGCGGTCGGCATTACGCAAGACGGCAAATACATGTTCATGGCGATGCAGAACGCGCTTCGCAACCCGAACAAAGATATGGACAACTCGCGCCAGGTGCGCCTCATCAAGCTGGATCTGTCAACGCTGAAGCCGGTTGCGGAATACGTGTACCTGCTGGAAGACGCGTCGCAATTCACCGATCTCGTACAAGGCGACATCGTCATCTCCGACCTCGTCGTCGTCAACGAGAATACGCTGCTGATCGACGAGCGCGACAAGTTCTCCGGCGACAAAGCGCAGCTCAAGCGCATTTACGCAATCGACCTGTCCAAAGCTACGAACATTCTCGGCAAGTACGACGACGCGGCTAATGCTTCCGGCAAAACGCTGGAGCAAATGATGATCGCCGATCTGAAAGCAATCGGCATCAATCCGGTATCCAAGCGCACGGTTCTCGATGCCGTCGAATTCAAATTCCCGTACGAGAAAATCGAAGGCGTCTCGCTGACGAACGGCAACACGCTGACGATCGTGAACGACAACGACTTCGGCGTCGATAGCACGACGGCGGACAACGGCACGGAAATGTGGCAGTTCAAGCTTCCGTACACGTTGAAATAAGCTTGCCGACAACCAGCAACCCGGAAGGCGCGAAGCCTTCCGGGTTGTTCGCATGGCACAATATTCCCCAGGAAATGATGCCGTCCTTCTCTCCTCGACAAAATGCGGCGGCTGCGGCTTCTTGCGGCGGCTACCGATCCCGGAAATGAGCCTTGCGCTTCTCCACGAACGCCTTAACGCCTTCGCGCATATCCTCGCTTAAGAACAGCTCTCCGAACAGCTCGGCTTCAAGCCGCAAGCCTTCCTCCAGCGTACCGTCCAGACCTTGCGCAATCGCTTGCAAAGCGGCGGCAACGGATAACGCGCTGCGCTCAGAGGCGATAAGCTCCGCCCATTCGGCAGCGGAAGACATCAGCTTCTCCGCCGGCACCGCCAGATTGACGAGCCCGAGCCGTTCCGCCTCCCGGCCGGCAATGGGTCGGCTTGTCAGAATCATCTCGGTCGCTTTCGCTTGACCGACGAGCCGAGCCAGCCGCTGCGTGCCGCCGTAGCCGGGAATAAGTCCGAGCTTAAGCTCCGGAAGCCCAAGCTGCGCATCGTCCGCCGCAATCCGCAAATGGCAGCACATCGCCAGCTCCAGTCCGCCGCCTAACGCCGCCCCGTTGATAGCGCATATGACCGGCTTCGTCATGGCGGCGATTCGCTGGAACGTCCGCGATGCGGCCAGCGCCGTCTGCCTGCCCTGCTCCGCATCGCCGAACGCTCCCGTAAATTCCTTAATGTCCGCTCCGGCGACGAACAGCTTCCCTTCTCCCGTAAGAACGACCGCCTTCACTTCCGAATCAGCCGCGAGACGCTCCATACATTCCGAAAGCTCCCCAATGACCGCAGAGCTTAAAGCGTTGACCGGCGGGCGATTGATCGTCACGTACGCAACCCGGTTCGCCGTATGCAGCTTCAAATATTGAAACGATGCTTCCGACTGGTCCATATATAATGAGGCCTCCTCTTTTTGCTGCAGGGTATAGTAGGCTACGCCTAACTGCTCGGCAGCTTTCTTTGGTCCAATCTCATCGCTCAATCTTACGGCTTCTTCTTTGAATGCCTTGTCGTACCGATTCATGGTCGCTCATCCCCTCGTTGGCTTTCATTTTATTTCATACGAGGGTGTTTTTCGACTGCATTTTTATCGTAGCACTCCGTCTCTTATACACTCTTCCGACTTACAGCCTGTCCACGCTTTTCATAGCGTCTGATTCGTCCCGGTCATCGCCGGCTTTAATCCACCCCGACCTCAAGCAAAATCTGACTCGACTCCGCCGCCGGCAGCTCCTGCACCTGCCGCAGCTTGCGCTCGATCGCTCTTGTGCGCGTCGCCGCCTGATCGATCGTGTTGCTCGCCTCCTGCAGCTTCTTCTGCGTCTTGTCAAGCACATCGCCGAACTTGCCGAACTCGGTCTTGACGGCGCCGAGCAACTGCCACACCTCGCTCGACCGCTTCTGGATCGCAAGCGTCTGAAACCCGAGCTGCAAGCTGTTCAGCACAGCCGTCAGCGTCGTCGGCCCCGCGATGACGACACGGTATTCCCGCTGAATCGTCTCCCACAGTCCCGGCTTGCGCAGCACCTCCGCGAACAGCCCTTCCACCGGCAAGAACATGATGGCGAAATCGGTCGTGTTCGGCGGATCGATATATTTCTCCCTGATCGACCGGGCTTCGTTCTTGATCCGCGTGTCCAGTTGCTTCGAATGCTCCGCAGCGGCTTGTCCATCGTTCTCCTCCAGCGCATCGAGCAGACGCTGATAATCCTCGATTGGGAATTTGGAGTCGATCGGCAGATGGATATATTGATCCTTGTTGTTCTTATCCGGAATTTTCACCGCGAATTCAACCCGATCCGCGCTCCCCTTCTTCGTCGCAACGTTCTTGTCGTATTGCTCCACCGTCAACGTCTGCTCCAGCAAATTTTCAAGCTGAAGCTCGCCGAGCGTCCCGCGCGTCTTCACGTTCGTCAGCACTTTGCGCAAATCGCCGACGCCGTTGGCCAGCGTCTTCATCTCGCCCAGCCCTTTATGGACAAGCTCCAGCCGCTCGCTCACCAGCTTGAACGATTCCCCGAGCCGCTGCTCCAGCGTCGCGTGCAGCTTCTCGTCCACCGTTGCCCGCATTTGCTCCAGCTTCTTGCTGTTGTCCTCCTGAAGATGAGCGAGCTTCTCTTCGACCGTACTTCGAATGTTTTCCAGCTTCGTCTCGTTCATGAAGGTCAGATCGGCGAGCCGCTTCGAGAAGCTGTCGAGCAAATATTTCTGCTGCGCCGACATCTCGCCGATCGTCGCCACGAGCATTTGATTCATCGCCTGCATCGAGCCGGCAAGCTCCTCGCGATTCAGCCTCGCCGCCGCGTTCGCTTCCTGCCGATTGAGCGCCGATTGGTCCATCTGAAACTTGTTGATGTCTTCTTTCGTCCGGTCCAGCTCCAGCCGCAGTCGTGCGCCGCCCGAGTCGGAGCCGCTTGCGGCGCGCTGCTTGAACAGCAGCAGCGCGACCGCAACCAGCGTAACAACGTTCAGAATAAGCAATGCGACCTCCAACATCATATCCCTGCTTCCGCCGTCAAATTTTTTTTACTTGGAGCGATTGAATCCTCTTGCTCGTGTACGTCCCCTTCAACGCTTCCTCGGAAATAATGCTCAGCTTCACCATGCTCGCAATTTTCGCCGAATCGGCTTTGGAGACAAGCCGCCATACGCCGGCCTCGGGCAACGACTCATATAAGCGGGCATCGTCGTACTCTCTTCTCTCCTGATGAACGATCTTTGCGTGATAGCCTCCCGCCAACACTTCGCCGCTCTCCCGCTGCCCGCACTTGGCCACGATCTCTTCCCGCAGCTCGTCGAGCGCTTGCTCCAGCTCCTTCTGCTGCTGCTTCAGCTCAAAATACATGCGAAGCGTCTCTTCCATTGTATACCACTCCCCTATGATTCATCATCCTATTCTATGAATGGGATAAAGGGAGTAGTACGGCGGCGGTCGCGCAGGAAGCAAAAAGCCGTCAGCCCAAGGAGCGCTCGCTCCGCTAAGCATGACGGCTTGCTGCCGTTATGTGACACTCATCCTCGCTTGCCGGTCCGGCAGCGAGGATGCAGTCTGTATGATTCTACATTCGGCCAAGCAATTGATTCAGAATAACGGCTGCTTGGGCACGATTCGCGGTAGCCGCAGGAGCAAACGTTCCGTCAGCCATACCGTTAATAATACCGGCTTGCTGCATCGCCGATACTGCCTCCTGCGCATAAGCGGCAATTGCCGAGGCATCCTTGAATGCCGGCGCTGCGGAAGCAGACGTCACGGACAAGCCGGCGGCGGACAGCGCTCTGTAGGTCATAACCGCCATATCTTGACGGCTGATCTTGTCTTGCACGCCGAAAGTACCGTCCGTGTTGCCTTTGACGATGCCAAGCGCATAAGCCGTCACCACGGCTTCGTAATACCATTGTCCTTCTTGAACGTCGCTGAACGGATTGCTTGCCTCGCCGGCTTGCAGCTTCAAGGCTTGCACAAGCATCTTCGCGAATTCGGCTCTCGTTACGTCTTTCTTAGGCGCGAACGAATCGGCCGAAACCCCGTTCACAATGCCGCGGGCAGCGAGCGCTTGAATGTCGCTCTTCGCCCATGCCGTCAGGTCGAGGTCGGAAAATTTCACCGGAACCCATACGGCTGCATATTGGCTAAAGTGCGCGGCTTTGAATTCTACCGAGCCGCTGGACGCATTGTAGTGTCCGTTGGTCACAACCTCAAGCTCGCCGTTATCCGAAATAAAGTAAACGACGACTTGCTCTGGATTCTCGCCTTGCTTCAGCTTATAGGGAATGGACACCTTCACTTCTTGTCCGGCTCCGAATTGACCGATCCGTTGTCCGCCTACAAACAGGTTGAAGTCGAATACCGGATTGCCGGCTACCGTATCGCGAACCGATTGCGGCAGATCGGCCGTATCGACCGCGCTCAAGACCAGCTCGGCCTCGGCCGCGTTCGACGAGCCTGTGAACAAGGAGCTTGGCAGCTCCAGCTTCGCAACGCCCATGTCGATCCGAACGCGATTCGCGCCCGCATCCGCCGCAGCTTGCAATTGGCTGACCGGCAGCTTCGCAGCGATGCTGGTCGCGCTGCTTGGCGCTTTAATTTCAAATTCGATGCGGCCTGCTTTAACGTTCTTCAATGCTTCTTCGAACGCCGCTTTATCGACGCTGGCTGTCGCTTTGCCGTTGCCGTCCACATCCACCGTAATTTTGTTGGCCGGATCTTTCTGTTCCGTATTGCCGTTGCCGCCGGTTACGATTCCCGATCCCGTTCCCGGATTGGTTCCCGTTCCGGGATCGGTTCCCGGATCTTCCGCTCCCGCCAATTCCATAACGCCGAATCGGGAAGTGTTGGCATACGATTGGCCCGTCGGGTCGTTCCAAATAAACACGCTGTCGCGAGTGCCGCCGTCCTGATCGTTATTGACCTGAAGATCGAAGCCGATCAGCGTTCCCGCAGCCGGTGTAATCGTATCGAGGTTAATGGCCACCTCGACAACGTAACCGCCCGAAACTTCCTTCGTTGCCGACGTATAGTTGGTGCCGCTTGCATGACCGCCGACCGTTCTAACGTTTTTAAAGTTAATGCGGTACTGACCGTCGTCGGTTTGATAGCTCGTCGTCTTGCCATTGTTCTGATCGACGAACACTTCAATGGAATCCTGCTCCCACTCGTTGGTGATCTTATCGCTTAGAACGCTATCCGTCACGATAGCATAAACGTACAGCTTATTCTCGTCCCACATCGTCCGGAATTCGGCTGTAGCCGATGCATTGCCTGCCTGTTCGACCTTGACTTCGGTATGATAGACCGTTGCCTTCTTCCAAGCGTCGTCCAGTTCGGCGTCGATCGCAGGAGTACCGTATACGGCTGTTCCAGTGCGGGTAGCCTCGATATAGGTCAGCACGCCGTAGCCCTGACTGTCGCTCTCCTGCGCGTTGCGCGGATCGCTCCACGAGACGATAACGCCGTTGCCGCCTTGCTCCGATCCGTCGTTAATGCCTTTGTCGGTTACCCGAACGTCGAATTTCACTTGCTTGCCTAACGAACCGGCAAGCGGAATGGAAGTCTCCACTACGTAGCCGCCCGTCGCTTCCTTAACCGCAGCATCGTTGCGAGGGAAGGTCAGCTTCCGAATGGTGCCGCTATCGACAAACAGCTCGACTTGATCCGTTGCCGTAACGGTCGCGTCCTGAACCGCTACGCGAACATACAGATTTTGCGCATCCCACAACGTCTTCACTTCTGCGGACAGCGTCCCCAGTTGATCGGTTTTTATAGCCGGAACCGAGTTCCATGCCAGCTTCGAGGAATCGCTGACGGTGCCCTGCGCCGTATTCGATTGTTTCGGCGTCATTGGGAGGTGGGAAGGGTTAAGCGGCTTAACGGCTTCAACCATGCCCCAATAAGCGTATTTGGCCTGATACTGCTTGTCGAATGGGAAAGGAGCGTCCTGACGCGTCGTTCCCCGGTTATGGAGCCAAGTGTGGTCGTCCGCAATGCCCCAGATCGTCACGTTGCTGATCCAGCCTTCCGGATGATTGACCGTTATGCCTTCGGAATCCAACTGGACAAGCGCTTTGAACAGTTCTTTGAAACGGTAGCCTTGCTTCACCAATATGTCTGCCGGAATCGTATCGTAGCTCGTGCTGTTATTCGTGTATACGGAAACGTCCAGCTCCGTCAGTTGGTTGTCAAAGCCCGCTTCGCCGAATTTCCGGATCGAATCGGAAATTTGCTGAATGGAAGGGCCGCTAATATTAATATGCGTCTGATGGCCCACGCCGTCGATCGGAACGCCCTCCGCCTTCAGCTTCGTAACCAGATCGTACAGGAAGTCGCGCTTCTTAGGATCCTGCGTATTGTAGTCGTTAATATACAGCATGGCGTTCGGCAGTTCTTGTCTTGCCACGATAAATGCCGTCTTGATAAAATCGGTGCCCGTCAAGCGGAACCATTCGCTCTTCCGCATGCCGTCCGGCTGTCCTTCGTCGATAACCTCGTTCACGACGTCAACCGCATCGATCTTCACGCCCATGTCTTTGAAATGACGCGTCACCGTTTGAATATACGTCGTCAACCGATTGAGGACGAGCTCCTTGTTCTCAGGCGTTGCCGCCAGCGGCTTCTTGCCGGCATCCTGGAACATCCATTCGGCTGCCTGCGAATGCCATGCCAGCGTATGCAGGCGGAGCGTCAGGTTATGGTCCTTCGCGTATTTGGCGATTTTATCCGCGGAGGTCCAGTTCCAGACCCCCTCGGAAGGGTTCAAGGAGCCCGGCTTCATCGAGTTCTCGGCCACAATCGAATTGTAGTGGTAGTCGAGCAGCGTGTGCACTTCGCCCTCAAGCTGAGCCGGCTCCACCGCCGCGCCGATTTTGAAATAATCCGCATATACATCCTTTAAGTGGTCGATATCGGTCTGAATCGGCTTCGGACCTTCAACGACGCCCACATGCGCCAATACAAAATCGTCCGTATAGAACGAGCGGGCATCGCTAAGGCTGTCGGCAGCCTCTACGTAAGCTTTCAAGATGGTCGGCGCAGTCGTCAAGGTGAACGTGCCGGTCAATTGCACCCAGTTGTCCGGCGTTACTTTCGCATTCTGCGACACATTGGCGAAGGTGCTGTCGCCCGACTGTACGGAAATCCGCAGCGTCGTCGGCGTCTGCCCCGGCGCCAGCTTCACCCATGCGGACAGGCTGTATTTATGGCCCTTTTCCATTTTGCCGAGGACATCGAGCAGCGGTCCGTCATACTGCTGCGACACGGTCGTCAGCAAGCTCTTGCTGCCTCCCGGCGTATGGTTATCCGCTTGCGTGACGCTAATGTTGCCGTCGCCGTTGCGTCTTACCCATGCCCCTTGGCCATCCTCGAAGTCCGCTTTCATATCGGTCGCGGCCGGCTGAGTCGGCGTTGGACCTTGAATTTTGGTAGCAAACGTAGCAAGCGTATCGGTCACAAGCACCATCTCGCGGCCGAGACCGAACTTGTCGCTGCTTGGCGTCGTGATGCCGCTGCCGACTTTGAAGGCCAGCTTGATGCCCTGATTGGCCGCCGTTTGTGCAACGGTCGCATTGAAGGCGCCGTTCGGATAAGCCAGCATCCAAGCATCTTTACCCGTAATGCCCTTCAGATACGTGTTGGTTGCGGCAATTTCCGCCTCCGCCTCGCTCTGAGTCAGCTTCGTGAGGTCTTTATGCGTTTTCGTATGGTTCTGCAGGTCGATGTTCGGATCGTTAGCCAATGCTTCCAATTGCGTCTTCGACATGCTGTAGCCGCCGCCAATCCAATCGCTCACGATGAACGCGACGGCTTTCATTCCATACTGCTTCAGCACGGGATAAGCATTATTGTAGAAGTCCGGCGTACCGTCGTCGAACGTCAGCAGAATCGGTCTGTCCGGAGCGACCGCATTGCCGCTTATGATGTCGTAATATTGCTGAGCGGACAGCGTCGTATAGCCATTGTCCGCCAGATATTTCATCTGCTGCTTGAAAATATCGACCGTCGTCTGATAGTCGTTGTTGGCTTCCGCCGTCACGTTGACTTTATGGTACAGTACGACGGGAACCTTCGTCACTTGCGGAGGCGGAGTCGTCGGAAGCGCAACGAGCTTCACCTCGAACGTGTCGATATAGTACGAAACCGTCGCGCTGTCCGTAGCCTGTACATAGACTTGATAGCCGGTCGCTCTGGAATCGACCGTCAATTGGCCTTTCAGTTGCACCCAATCCGCCGCGCTAACCGCTTTGGCAGCGATTTTGGCATAGGTGGCAGGATCGTCGGCTCCCTTGTCCGTTTTCGGCAGTCCCTGCTGATTGATCGTCAATTCCACATTAGCCGAGCCTACGGCATCCTCTTTGAGCTTGGCGTAGATCGAGAAGTCATAAGTGGCGCCGGGCTGCAACGCACTGGCATTAACCCCCGGGCCGTTCCAGCTCGAAGTGCGTCCTGTCGCCAGCAAGCTTCCCGCGCCGCTTTGGGCGGCGGCCGTAGTCTGCGTAACCGTCTCCGTACCGCGCTTTGTCCAACTATCGGTGCCGGAATCGAAGCTTGCGCTCATTACCGTATCTCCGACGGCAGCGGCGTCGGCGGTTAGAGCTCCCCAAGCCTGAGGCGCCATAAGCGCGATGCTCAAAATAAGGGCCAGTACGGTGTTAAACTTTTTCCTCATTCTCTGATGTCCCCCTGCTATCATGATCTGCGAGAGAAGGAACCTCTAAAATTTAAATACCATTCATTAGGAAACCGCTTTCAATTAAAAACGGCGCTTTCCCTCGCGTTCTATTATTATGACCTCTTTCCATATAAGCGGGTATCGACAAATAATATATGTTACTTTAAAAAATTTAGTTTTTTAGGGAGCTTGCCCCTACTAAAGACCTACGTATTCCAGTTAAATACAGAAGTTAAGCTTATCCGCTTCTCCGGGAGAGCAAGAGGGCCGCCGCCAACGATACCGAAGTATCGTACGGCGGCGGCCCTTTGACCGCAGCTTGCCTTGCTATGCGTAAAGCGCGACGTGCGAGGCGGCCGCCGAAGCGTCTCCGCCATCAGGCGTAACGATCGCACCGTAATCGCTTCGGCGGCCGTCTATTATTCCGTCTCGTTCGCGAAGCCCGGGAACCGATACTCCCGCACCAGCACGGCGTTGCCGAACGCAATGCGAACCTTCAGCAGCAGATCGCCGCTCGTAAGCGTCGCCCCGTTCTGAAAGCCGAGATTGTACAGTCTCCACTGCTCGCGAGGCAACTGATCGAATGCAATAGTCGATCCGTAAGCGCCCCCATGCTCGTCGTGCAGCTCTGCCGTCAGCTTGATTTCGTGCGCGATCGCCTGGCTGTTGTAGACGCCGATCTGCGCAATGACGCAGCCGCTCTGCGAGCCGTTCTCCAGCCGCAGCGTCGGACGAATAACAAGCTTGCTGTCCAGCTCCTCGCGATCCTGCCGCTCGGCCTGCAGAAGCTCGCCTCCGTCGTCCCAAGGTCCCGCCACAAGCAGATGCAGATTGTCGTCCTCGACCGGCAGTCTGCCGGTGCCAAGACGGCTCTCGGCCGGTCCCAAATACGTGTGCTTCCGGCCGTTTTCGTTCAACGCTTGGATCGATTCCATTACCAGCTTCTGCAATACCGTAATCGAATCGACCATCCATACTTTGAGCACATGCGAGCCGGCCGAT
>Ga0160467_100537_pt1 | contig 34880 bp, 30 predicted proteins | sample HID1972I_E11MG_FD_108221 | JGI IMG/M metagenome (GOLD analysis project Ga0160467, IMG submission 108221) | Enriched pill bug-associated microbial communities from UW Madison campus, WI, USA - HID1972I_E11 MG | ecosystem: Host-associated > Arthropoda: Insects > Digestive system > Unclassified ... | reverse complement strand
TTACTTTGCAAATCACCTTTTACTACTTGACAACAAACTTCAAATTTGGCTGGACGGTTTTAAGTTTTATTTTGAACTTTATATTCTGGACATTTGAGCAAGTAATTATTGAGAAGACTTTTCACGACTCCATTATTTACAATGGAGAGAACTGGGAACTTGGCGTATACATTCTTGGCGGACTACTTTGGGTAACAAATAAAATTCTTATTGATAAACTTTTTGACCTTAATAAATCCATTCACAAGCAGAGCAGTAGAATAAATGCATAGCGCATATTGCTTTTGGCTTCTTTGGTACTTTTACTTTTGAATACTTGATGACAATAAAGAGAATATCATTTTAATAAATTTTTACACTTGTAATTGTAAAGCCTATATTTTGTTTACGAAATGATTTAACAAGAGCTAGTTTGAAAATTTAACAAAGCCTATTTATCCAAAGCAAAATATCCTCCATCTTTTGGTGCATCTCGAAATTCTATCAACATATTTTCGCAGAGTAGCTTAAGATAACCTTCAACAGTAGAATGACCTTTACCGATAGCAATAGCAAGTTGTTTAGCACTCATACCAGGAGTAGTATTTATAAGGGTAATAAGTCTATTAAGACTATCATTTACACCGTCTATAACAACATCATTTACCCCCTCACCTATTCCAAGTCTAGGAAACTCAAGTATAAGATGATCACCATCTTCTTTCCAAATAGGATCTGTTAGGCCATAAGTCTTACAATCCTTCACCATCCGTCGATTAGAGGCTCCTGAAGCGCGATCTTCAGTAAGATGACCAGTTGTCTTCTATTAAAAACTATACTTCTAATCATGTTGAATGAGCGATTACAAGATGGACAATCATCGGTATTATAATGACGATTTGGGGAAAGATTCTGTATATTAGCCTTACTAAACAGTATTGCCATTAATAAAATCAAACCTCAATGAAACTGACATTTTATATATTAATGCTTTTAATCTTTTCAACAAATTGTGGAAATAGTCAAACAACAAATTCACAAGAAAATCTGACCGGAAATATTCAGTCTGACTTGAAGGAGCTACTCCCAAATAAAAATGTGCAAGCTGATATTATGGACAATGTTTTACAAAATCCGAGGCAAGTTGAACTGACAAAAAAAATTCAATCAGCAATTACAGAAAACTATGAGTGGTTTTTAGAGTATATGAAAACTGTTCCAAATGGCGAACCTATGCCTTATAATGAAAGGTTGGGTGTGACAAAAGAAGAATATACAGAACTAATGGCTTGGATGGATAATGTTGAAGTCGTTTCAACAGGAAAAGAGGATATCTTTATTGAAATTAAAGATGATTTAATTCGTTTTAAATCACATAACAAACTTGCGAAATTAGACTCACTGACTATTGACTTAAAAAATAATACTGTAAATTATGGACAATATAAAATGTTATTTGCCGACACAATAAATGTTACAACAGACAAAAATGCGTTAAAGAGCAAATGGAAGGGATATAGTTGGAAATTTGAAATTCCTAAAAATCTTGACATGGCTGATTTCAAAAACCGAAACACATTAAATGTGATTCAGTACAAATTCACAATAGGACGACTTGAAATAAATGGTAAAACTTATATGAGCTTAAAAGGTATAGAATTTGAAGATGGGATAAAGTCTGTTGATTTTGAATTACCAGTTCAGTTCTGAGACAAATTTATTATTGCTAACAAGGTATTTCCAAAAGCTGGGTTAAATGGCTTCAATTGGGCATACAGACCAGGCTTCTTTATAGAGTCTTTCTACCCCATGTTTTCTGCTGTTAATAATAGCGTTATAATAGGAAACTATACTAATGGGTAATTGATGTAAATCATAGCTGAACAATAGAGCAAAACAAAAACTATTATTTTTCTATGATAACATCCCATTTCTGCGATAGGCCGACCAATTTTCTTAAATTTTAATGCAATAGCATATCGAGCCAACGAATCTATAATTATATAGGATTATCCTATACGTTAGCAATTATCAAGAGTGTTGAAGATGAAATAATTTTACACGCTTACATTTTAAGATTATATATTAAAAACGATCGTTAATTCTAAAATTGCCCAATAGCTTTTCTAACAAACTTCGTCTTTGAGTTATTATTTTCGCTTCGGCAAACAGTCCGTGTTTTAAATGGAATGGTTTATTGAACGATGAAATATTTTTATCAGTCAATATAGCTGTAGCGCGGTAAACAGTATCTGTCATTCCTATTTCAGGTAAATATTTTATTTCCGCCCGTAAGTAACCAAATTCCTGATAAGGATAAGCGGGAATCGAGAGTTTAACACTTTGTCCTTCTTTTACTTTTCCTATAGCAGATGTTCCTAAGTTTAATTCTACCATGAAGTCATCGCTTTTGTAAGATTGATCAACATAAAATATCGATTCACCTTTCTTAACTAAGGTTCCTTCTTTGATATCTTTATTGAAAATCAATTTCCCACCTCTAGAAGATATAATGGAATGGCTATCGATCCAAATCTTAACTTGATTATAAAAACTCATCGTAGTATAAAAGAAAGAATTTAATTCATCTTTGGCTTCAGTATCCATTTCAATTATTCTGAGCATATCATCAGTTGCTTGATAAGAATTATTTACTAAGTTCATTTCAATGTTAATTTTTTGATTTTTTAGGTCAATAAATTCTTGCGTTTTATTTCTGAATTCTGCTAATGAAATAATCTTCTTTTCAAATAGAATTTTATAAGAATTATAATTTTCTTGCTCCAAATTAATCTTTTCATCAAGATTTAATAATTGCTTTTTAATTTTCTGCTGTTCTTCGGTCATGAGTTGGTACTGTCTACTCTTCATTCCCTTTTTATAATCTTTAATGCCATTTTTACTACTATTTTTGAATAAACTAAATTGATGTAAAAAATCTGCATATCCTGTTTGCAGTTCAGCCAACTCACCATATCTTCTTCCTAAAACAAATTGATCAACACTATGATTTTTTTGCTTAAAAAAATGAAGTGTACTATCAAGATTTTGAAGTAAGTCGAGAACACTAGAATAATCTGCATTACTTCTTATTATCGCAATTGTCGCATTCGGTTTTATAATATCATTTTCTTTATAAAGAATTTTAGCTATATCTCCATCTGTGCGACTTCTAACTTCTTCTATATTTGTTATCTTCTTCAAAAAACCAGTACCGTTTACAATATCCGGATCCTGCATGAAATAGGAAAAAAACAATAGTAAAAAAACAATTATAAGAATAATAAAATTCCCCCATTTGACCACTTTTTTTGGTTGCTTATATAGAATATTTCTAATCTTATGACTCTGTTCCATTATTATAATTGATTTTCCACGAGTTGATAATAATCTCTTTTACTTGCAATTAAATCATGATGGTTTCCTTGCTCTACAAGAGTCCCATTCTTTATAACAATAATATTATCTGCATTTCTAATTGTGTTCAAACGATGTGCAACAATGAATACTGTTTTATTTTGAAATAGTGTTTTTAAATTTTCTAACATAAAAAACTCTGTATTGGTATCTAGAGCATTTGTTGCTTCATCAAAAATGATAATATGTGTATTTTTATAAATAGCTCTCGCTATTAAAATCCGTTGTTTCTGACCTTGACTTACATTAGTTCCATTATTTTCCAAAATTGTCCCCTCTTTATTAGGAAGTGAAGCGACAAATTCATCTAGCTTTGCTAATTTCAATGCCTCGTAAAATCTCTTATAGTCAATAGCTTCTTCAGTCAGACAAATATTGTCTAAAATTGATTGTGAAAACAGATAGCTATCCTGCATTGTTGCACTTAAATTTTTTCTCCAATCAACAATATTTATTTGTTTCAAATCAGAATTGCCAATATTAATCTCCCCAAAAGTCGGCTGAATATGATTTAAAAGCAATTTAAGTATAGAGGTTTTACCTCCTCCACTTTCTCCAACAATCGCTGTAACTGTATTACGCTTAGCCCGAAAAGAAACATTGTCTAAAATTATTTTACCTCCTACTTTATAAGAAACATTTTCAAATTTAATTTCTTTAAAATCCTTATAGCCCTGGTCATATCTTTTATTATTATCCACCTCATCTGGAACATCATACATTTCATTAAGCCTTTGTATACTTAGTTTAGCATCTTGATAAGCTTGTATAAATGAAATAAATTGTTGAATAGGATTATTTAACTGCCCTAGAATATATTGAATCGACAATAAAACACCTAAACTAATAGTACCTTCAATAACTAGTTTTGCGCAAAGAAAAGTTATTATAATATTCTTAGATTCATTGATAAAAGTAGCCCCGCCTTGCTGCCATTGATTTAAATTAAGATTTTTAATATTAAAAAGAAATAGATTTGCTCTTAAATCCTCCCATTCCCATCTTTTTTTTCTTTCAATATTATATAACTTTATATCCTTAAGCCCCTCAATAAGTTGTAGAGTATTAGATTGAATTTCTGAACCAGATTGAAATCTTAAAGTATCCAACTTTTTTCTTTTAGGTAGAAAAGATAATGTCCATAGTGTATATACAACCGTGAATCCTAAAAAAACCAAAAAAATATCTTGATTATAATACAGAACCAAAATACTGTATATAACAAGATTAAGTAGTGAAAAAATAATTCCAATTACTTGATTTGTAAAGAAAGATTCTATTCTTTTTTGATCATCTAGTCTTTGCAAAAAATCTCCTTTAGTTCTAGTTTCAAAATATTTTACAGGCAGTTTGAACACCTTAGCAAAAAAATCATTGAGAATAAATATATTAACTCGGATACTTATGTGCATTAGAATCCAAGATCGAATAAACTCAATTGAAACCTTTCCTAATATTAATGCTAACTGACTAAATAGGATTATCTTGATAAAGGAAATGTCACTCAGTAAAATGCCCTTGTCAACAATATTTTGCATTAAAAAAGGGAATATTAATTGTATTACACTTCCGACCACAAACCCAATAAAAAGCTGAAAAAATAAAAATTTAAAATTTTTAAGATACCCTAGGATATTTCGAAATATATGGTTGTCCGTTTTTTCTGATATTTCTTCAAAAAATTTATTATTTGGGAGAAATAAAACAACATATCCTCTTTGATCTTTATCGAGCCAATATTTAGAAAAATCTGTTAAATTAAATGTTTCTATCTGATGAGCAGGATCAGCTATAACAGCTTTTCTTTTATTTATTTTATAGAGAACAACAAAATGATTATTACTCCAATGTAAAATACAGGGGAGATTCACTTCAAGTAGCTCCTCAATAGACAATTTCACTACTTTTGATACAAGATTAAGCTTGTCACTTGCTACTGAAAGATCATAAAGAGAATTTCCTTCTTCTGATAATTCTAATGATTCGTCTACTTGTACAGATTTATCAACTCCGAATGCCAAACATATCATTTTTAAACATGCTCTTCCACATCCCATTTCATTGATCTGTTTAATCAATCTATAGTTTCTCATTTTACATAAATGTTTAGTAATTCTTTGTGGAATTTCTTTGAACTATACCGCTTTTTAATAAAGTGTAAAATATTATGTGAGTAGATATCTCTAGTTGGCTTGTCTTTTATAATCTCAGTTAATCGTTTTTTTAATGTTTCTATTTTCACTTTACCATGAGTGTCCAACGGCACTTTAAATACACTGTTTTCCGGGAATGATGCAAATGATGGTATATCAGCGACTAATATAGGTAAAGCATAGCTTGCTGCCTCTAAGAAGGAAATACTAAGCTGCTCATTGTTGGATGGCAATACAAAAAGGTCGGCTATTTGATACAATTTATCGATGATGATTTTATTTTCCCTAGGGATATATCCTGTAAAAATAATACTACCTAAACATTTTAATGATAACTGAAGAGCTGAAGATAATTCGCCATCACCCACTACAATTAATTTCAAATTTGGAAATTCTGTCAATAACATAGGTAAAACTTTCAATAATTCATAAATACCCTTTTGGGCATGAATCCTACTATTGAACAAAATCACAAAATCTCCTTCTAAAATATTGAAACTACTTCTTATACCATTTTTTTTATCTGAAGAATATCTTCTTTTTAGAAAAACACCGGTTTTTAATAATGACAAATTACAGGTTTCTAATTTAAAGTGGTCTGAACAGCGCTGAAGTATGGGCTCTGAAAGACAAATTATACGATTACAAATTTTAAGTAATAACGTTTCTCGTTGTACTGTTAATTCTTGTTCTTCACCTAATTGAAAAGAATCAAAATGCATCGTATAAACCAAGTGCACATTATGTTTTGTTTTTATAATGTCTGCTAGGTGATAATGATTTGGGGTATTAAAGTGAAAAACATCATTTTTTGTTATATGATATTCTTCATTTAAAGAATTATAAAGATCATGATGAGGTAAATTATATAAATTTCTATTATTGAAATGACAGCAGAAAACCTCAGCACCTGAAATTTGACTCACTTCAATATATTCCTCCTTCTCTGATCGAATAAAGTCAACAAAAATAAGTTTAAAAATTTTGTCCTTTTTAAACAATTGAAAAATAATACTAACATAACTTCCTATGCCATATAATCTCGATACGGCAGAGGAATTCACCAGAAATAATCTTTTCATACTATCTTACCAAATATTTATAATCCTTGATAAATTTTGAATACAGATAATAAATTATAAACTCATGTGTTCTATTATTCGTCTCGAATATTCTATTGACGAACATATGAATGATAGAACTACAATACTCCTGTTTTGATAAATTATCTTTCTTCAGATTTTGTTCTATAAAAGATATTCTTGTTCCTTTACGAATACCCGACAAGTAAGAAATCGTCTTATTCGAAAGTACTTTTCCGATATCAATGATATTCGGCCTGATATATTCTTTATACAATCTATCTAAGAATATTTTTCCTGTTTTATGGAATTCAAGTTCTCTTTGAAAACTGTCACGAAACATGTTTGAGAATTGCAGCTTTTCAGTGAGTGTAAAATTAAAAAGATCAAGGAGGTCCTGTATAAAGGTTATACAGATTAGATACAGCTCTTGCTCTTCGTGTGGTGTGCTTAAAATCTTTATAATAAAGTTGCTATGTAAATGAAATAAGGATTCGGTTTCTTCCATATTTTCATAACCATATCGCTCAAGTTCCCGTTCATAAGTATCAATCGATAAAGTCGATATGATTTCTTTATTAATCAAATAACTGAACATTTTGGAAAATTCAGATTGAACCAAATTGTTATCGTTAGACAGTATTCGTAACCGTAAATGAAAATTAGGATCAGAATAACGAATAAAAAAACATTTCTTCACATCTACAATTTTAGCAATTCTACTTAATGTTGGGTATATGTGTTTTTTTAAAACCATATTAGCAAGATCACTATTTAGGTAAATCTTAAGATATAACCAATCACCACCGGGAATATGGTTTTTTTGAATATTCTTTTTTTTCTTATTTGATACAGGTTTGGGATCCTTTAGATTTTTACTATATCCTGTAGCCACATATTCATTGATATCAGATTCATCTCCATCAAAAAAATATTCCTTGATGGTAATAGATTTTGATTTACTATGAAACTCTTTTAAGAGGGCGAATAAACTATCATTTTCTAAATCTATAAAAAGCTCATTATCACCTTCGGAAATAATAAATTTGTTGGGAACATTCTCACTTTTCAGAACATCGATTAATTTATCATCAGCAATCTCACCCAAATCTATCTTCCAGCACCTGGGACTTAGAATAATATCTTTATAAGTAACACGTGGTAAATATTTAAAAAATTGAGTATTACTTCCAAAATCAAAGTTAAAAGTGTTTCCCTGATTATTTAAATCGCATAAAAGTTTATAAACAGGTAAGCTGTCAAAATTATAATTATGTGCGCACGAATGATAAGGTATGAGTGCTTTTTTATGTTGAGCAGATAACAGTTCAATTTCATCATTTCTGAATCTTAAAAAGAGGTCATCAAATTTTAAATTACTAATGTCACTATTTCCAACAGCTACATAGGGAAGCTCTAATTGACGGCTATGTTGTCTTAACATCACATTTCCTAACCTATCCATTCCTGGAAAATGTACAACTTCAGCCACTTTTTTCCCGCTGTGATAATCTTCTTCATGATCGCATATTCTTTCTATCAGTTTCTCGATACTTGAATCACAATGTACAAATCTGCCGACAACATTAGCAGCAGATTTACCATTAAAACCTTTTAAGAGATATTTAGAAGATCCATTTTCAATTTTATGAGAAAATATTAGGGAAAAAGAGGCTGGTAAATTTATTGCTCGATCTGGAAATCTTCTCAAGTCGGTATCTGAAATCTCTATATCAGAACGTGTTGCAAGTGCGTTAACAATCTTTTTTAACCAAAATGTATCTTTATCGCTTAAAGTTAAAGTAGTATTCACCTTTCTATTTAACATATTTGATAAACTTGGACGAAGTGGCTGATATTTACTCTCCAATCCAATGTCTGGATCCATAACTGTACTTAAAGAAATTGTTCGATTTCCATACTTTTCAAAAAACTTATTTTTGAAATTATACAAATTACCAGATACATTATGTCCAACAGTGGTAAGAAAAAAAATTACATTTTGAATACTCTTTAATTGACCCCAATCCAAAATATTTTCTGGAATATATGTATCAATTTGTATAAAATTTTTTGGGACATCTATAAATGTTAATTCAATAAGACATTTCCTTACATCTTCATAAAGCTCTATGTAATTAATATGACCTTGATTATTCGTGTTTTCGATTCTTAAAATAATTTCTCTTATTTCACTGAGTTTAGAAATAATCTCAGGTAAATCTCTATCTAAAAATTTAGATTTCAAAAATTCAATTATATAATTTAATTGCTCCTCTTTACTTGTTAATTTAATCTGAAATTCCGAAATGATAAATCCTTCTTGAATTAAATTATGGATAAAGTCAATAGCTTCATCTTTCTCATATCCTAAGTTGACAAGAAAATCAACTAAGTAATTGATCGATCGACCTTCATTCGAACATTGACTTATAATTTCTTGGATTACAGAATTACTTTTGACTGAAAGCAGAGAGAATTTTTTATAATTATTATTTGGATTGGAATAATTTATATATTTTATTACACCTAACGAATTATAAACTGAATTATTCTTATGGAAAAGTACGCGTTTCTTCAAAACATCCAAAGAATTCATATAATTAATAATTTGTGAAATACAGACTGTATCCAATCTAACATTTCGTTGGATCCCTACAGATTCTCTACTATGATTACCAGTTGATATTGTAGAAAAAAGACCAAATGGTGTACATCGAGTCTGCATTCGAATATAGTATTTATACAAACTGTTAAGAAGCTTCTGAGTGGGTTTCAAGTTATTTTCCAAATGCCTAACAACTTCAAAATAAAAATCCCTGGAAGCTAAATAAATAGCTTCTTTAAAGATTTCATTTTCATTAAAAAATTGTAAGATGTTTACTTGATGCCCCCCATTTTTCTTTAATAGTGGCGATCTTTTTACAAGAACATTATCGAATGTAATATTTAATCGAGAAGCAGAATTTTTTTCCATTGCATGTCGTTGTTTAATATTGAAAGTAAGCCCAAACCAATCCCTGAAATCCCCTCTAATAGTGTATAATTTTCTCTATAGCCTATTCCGGATATATAGTTTTTTTGAAACTCTTCGCTAGAAGGAAATTTTTTTAAATAGATATTCAAATAAAACTCCATTTGTTGTTTATATTTTGATTCGGAATACTTATTTAAAAGATGTGAATACATGAGACTATTTCCAATTAGCCCATGACAGAGACCGCTATCCATAATACCTTGTTTATCAAAAGGTATTAGAGGGATATTATTTAAAATATCAGTGCATCTTTCTTCTATATTATAGTTCTTCATTATTTTAGCAGCATTTAATAGAATGATGGAATTTCCTAAATCTCCATAGCACCAAGCAATTCTCGATGATTTTTTTTCGGAAAAATCGCCTCGTTCTGTAATAAAAGGAAAGTAAAAATGATTGTGCGATTGTTTTGTAATCAATTCAATTAAATTAAACAATTTGGCTAAAGTGTCTGTCACTTTCTGGACTCTAATACCAGATTCTTTCGCTAACATTAATGCATGTATGATAGACACATTTCCATGGGAAATTCCCAAATTAATTTGATCGGGTCTACTTCTATTGTTAGCTACTTCATAAAATGGAAAATATGTAAGATGTTGGTCGATATCAATATTTCCATCAAGCAAATTATCGGTCATTTTCTCAACAATGGATTTACACAGCTTTTTTTGTCTATAACGATGTAACAAATAAATATAAGTTCCAGTCCCTCCATGTAAATAGTCATAGTTACCTTCGATAAATCGTTCATTTACCCATGCTGCTAATTGAAAATCAATGTCCGGAATTATATCATTTGGATCTTCTTCAATGAAACCCTCGAGTAGACAAATATCTAGTAACCAAGCAACTCCAGCCATTCCACTACATAAACTACCATTAAGAGAAACATGTCTTAATTTTTTCAATAAATGCTCTAACATACCTCTACCATAATCTTCAAATTTGATTTGGTTTAACTGACGACCAAGATAAAAATAGAAAAGTATGCTCCCTCCCATATCACCAAATAAAAATGGGGAGGCAGATTCCTGCTTTCTAGATCGTAATTTCTTTTCAATGTTCCTTAATTCTGATATTATTTTATCCATAACATCTTAATTTTGGGGACTAGATAATAGATCACTGCACATAAACTTATAAATCCAATGAATGATACCAAAATGTATGATTTTAAAAAGAGGACTCCTTCTCCATATGCATCTTGCATAATTAGAAATGGATAACAATACACATTTAAATAACTATATTTCCACGCTGTCAGGAAAAAAGAAAAAAACAATAGCATCAAAAATGGTAAAACCGTAATTAAAAAATTATTAAAAAAGATGTTAATTAATATTTGGATACTTAAAATGAAGAAATTGACAACTATTGCGGTTATTGCAAAGAATATGATAAATGTTGGTTTATAAAGTATAAATTCGGGAATATCATAGATTGCTCCAAAAGTGTATCCAATAATCAATAATAGTGCAGTTGATGTTACAATGCAGAAAAAAAGAAAAATGCAAAGTATCAATTGTTTAGATAAATAGAAATTTCTAATTTTTAAAGGTAGAATGATATGACTTCTAAAACCATTGTAACGGTGCTCGGAATCAAATATTACGAATGGTAATACGATCGCGTACAGAGAAAATAAAAATGACAACATCACAATGGAATCTTTACAAAGAATAACCCAAACATCATAGCCGCTTTCACTTACTTTCAAAAGACCTTCTTTTTGATTGAAAAAAATAACTAAAACCAACACTAAGGGCAACCACAAACTCACTAATAACAACTTGTTCCGTGTTATTTTATAAAAATCGGCGACCAATATATTTTTCAGATTAATCATGTGGTACAATTTTGAATTTCGAAATACAATTCCTTTAACGAATAGGTTTTTTCTTCTAATATATCTTCACATATAAAGAAGTCCTTATTCATATTTATTACTTTAATCTCATTGGTTTCTTTTTTTCTATAAAAAGCTTCACTCTTCACTAATTGAAGGTTCTTAGGATGATCTGTTATTGTAGTTATTAAAAATGAGTTTGACTGCTCTTTTGAGAAAGCTAGAATCAAAGAACCGTTTTTGATCATTAAAAATTTAGTACAGAGCACTTCCAGTTCGTTGAGATCATGACCCGAAATAATTATAGTTAACCCCTTTAGTTTATTCAGTGATAAAATTTTACTGGTCAAAAATTGACTATTAATCGGATCAAGAGCAATCCATGGTTCATCTAAAAATAAAACTGACGGATCATTAAGCAGGGCTATAACAATACGCAATCGCTGTTGATATCCTGAAGAAAGCTGACTTACTTTAAACTTTGTATATTCAGTCATACCAAACTCATCTAAGAGATCAAGGCCATATTGGATAGGCACATTTAGCAATTTGCAGTAATAATTAATGTTCTCGACTACGCTTAGCGTTCCATATGTTGCAGAACGATCCAAGACAGCTGCTATATTCGACTTCAATGCTAATAAATTCTCTTTATTGTCATACGACTTAAAGAAAACATTTCCTGAATAATTTGAGTAAACACCTGTCATGATATTGATCAATGTTGACTTTCCAGCACCATTTTGGCCAATTAGACCGACAATATCACCTTCTTCCACATGGAAGCTTATGTCATTTAATATATTGTTTTTCCCAAAAGAAAAACTCAAGTCTCTAATGTTATATATATTTCCCATCAATAATGTGTTGGAGTCATGTGTGGAATGAAAATAAAAGCATCAAATTCTTTGAACCAAAAATTTTCTAAGTTGTTAAATCCTAAAAATCGCATTACACTTGATTTATTTTTCAAAGCATCATTAGTGTAGAAAATACTTGCATCAGGATGATTGTTTTTCAAGAAATATTCAACAGTAGTACTAGTCGCGGGATTATTTCGCTGAATATTACTAGTAGCAATATTAGTTGAATAACCGTCATAAGAGGTTGTCATGATGGTAAACATTTCGTCTTTAAATTTATTTTTAAGGTAATAACCAAGATTCTTACCAAATTTATTGGTATTTAGAATATGCTTGTTTGCTGACCACAAAACAAATTTTTCATCCGGAAATTGTTCCATTTGAAAAATGGTGTTTTCAAACATAACAGAATCACGGTAAGCATTATATTTATCTCCTTTTAGAAACATCTTTGCATAGTAAAAATCATAAATATTCTGCAGGTATCTTATATAAAGTTGTTGCTCCCCATTGGTTGATGTGAAATCGGAATTTATTAAATCGATAAGTAGTTTAATTTCCCGCAAACACGCCTCTCTGTTCTTATCCATTTTACTTGATTTTGAATTGAAATAAAGCACTGGACCATAACCATTTTTCATTGAATGCCAAAAATGACGATAGTGATATTGCTCAAATGATGGTATAGTGTTTAAATAACGAACCAAATCTTCATAAATCTTTTTCTGCGTAAATATAGTTGGTATCTGAAAATCGATCCCTCGCACAATAAATGGATCAGATGTTTTAGCAGATTGATATATATGCTGTCTTAATTCCTTTGTTTCTTTTGATTTAGCCCAAAACGGATTTAAGGCCACGCTGAAATCTATGTTTTGAGCATTCCGTAAGCTTTCATTTAATCGATAAGTCGGATAAAAATTACTTTCAAAAAAAAGAACATTAAAGCCATTTTTTTTAAGGAACATGACTAATTCAGAATTAAGAGCCTGGGTAGCACCATCACCATGTTGCTGCTCACCAAGTAATACCAATTTTTTTCCCTTTAAGTTTTTAATCAAACTGGAATTTTCCAAATCATTGAAAGCGATCTTGTAATTTTGTAGAGAATCTGCAATAAACCTTTGCTCGGTTGATTTGCTTTCTATAGATTTATTCAAATTCCAAGTAATAACACCGAAAACCGTAACTACTATTAAAGACAAGAAAACCATTATCCACAACAGATGTCTAAACCTCATAAAAAATCCTTTGTATCAAATCTTGTGTTTCTTGCCGGTCTTTACCTCCCAAAATTTTCTTTAAAACTTCAAACGGAACTTCTACATCTTCATCTGAATTAATCTTATCGATGTTATATCGATAGGTACGACGACATTTGTCATACTCAATCGGAAAACCTAGTTCTTTCATCTCTGACAAGTCTTTCAGAAGAGCACTACGAGATAAATCCATTTTCTTTGCAAATTCTACGGGGTTTCCAGTCCTTTTCTTCTTGATCAGAAAATGTATTTTACTCATTCTACTTATATAACTATACAAGCTCATATTTCACAAAAAATTAATTACAATTTAATTTAAGATATTTCACTCTAAGGTATAAGGTAAATTTGAGAAATAAAAATTTTTACAGAAATAAATATGAGTCCACATATAAAAGACTTTAACTATCTATCTTTAAAGTGTATTTTAATATGTTATATGTATATAATTTAATGTCATGAAAAAAATGAATGTAAAGAAATTACGTTTTGACAAGTTATCAGAACTTAATTTGAATCAGAGTAAAGAGATCAAAGGTGGAAATGCAGCATGGACAGGAGGTTGTTCAGATGGTTGCCCTTCTTTCTTGGAAACATCTTTAAATTGTACAAATGGGGGCTGTACAGCTGACTGTTCTGGAGAATGGAACTGCTTCACAACAGACTTATGTACAGGCTATTTGTAGGAAAACAAAGCGTTTCCTTGCTTAGCAATTAACTAAATCAGTAAAAGGAGGATGTCAAGTTTATTCCACATCCTCCTTTTTAAAACGTCACTTTTAAAAAGTAATAAATATTTAACAACAAATTTACATGAATAATATTTTCACTAAAAACATGCGTACTAATAATTTTACAATAAAATAAACATAGTTAATAAAAAAATTTAAAGGTGTAAATATTTATTATAAAAGAAATATTTTAATGTATATGCAAAATCCATATTGATACAATTGTGCAGCTAAGAAATTATAAAAAAAGACTGAATGATAAAGAAAATCGATTTATTAACAGTTTCATAACAATTTATTATTACAAAGGCTATGTTATTCATGATACAATCTTGAACAAATTGAAAGTTTTTCAAAAATGAATCTATATGTTTAAAATATGTGTGATTATGGCAGCTGGTCAAGGAACCCGTTTAGCACCACTCACAGCTACAAGACCGAAAGCTATGTTACCGGTGGACGGAGAACCGCTTATTTCAAAAACGTTGCTTCAGCTCAAAAATAAAATTAAAAATATAGTAGTAACAGTAGGAGAACATTCAGAAGATTTAGTAATATACGTCCTTGAAAATGGCGGTACCAAAGTACTGTCTACATTATATAAAGGAAATTGCTGGTGGTTATTCAACTCTGAAATTAGAGAGATTGATGAGCCGGTTCTGGTTTTACCTTGTGATAATATCACCAATCTTAATTTACCCTTTATTTATGATAATTACCAGCAACTGGGTTCCCCCCCCTGTATGGTTGTCCCTATTTCACCTAAACATGAGATTGAAGGAGATTTTATATCATCTAATAATGGAATTGTAACTGCGATTTCCAGAAATGTAAAACAACCAATTTATTGCTCAGGAATTCAAGTAGTTAATCCAAAAACAGTCAATAATCTTTGTAAACAAAACGAAGATTTTTCAGATGTTTGGAATGAATTAATATCAATACAAGGACTCACATGTTCTAGCATCTATCCAGAAAAATGGTACTCAATTAATACCGTTGAACAATTAAATATTTATAACGAAACTCAAGTACAGAATGAAAATCTTTCACTTAGATTTACCGTCAAAGATCATTTATAAAAAAAACAAGATCAGTAAGATAGACCACTCTTCTGTAGCAGAGATCTTTTCAATCACTGCTATTCAATCTTGTTTTGATATATCTATTGATGAGCATTGGCATTCCAATAAATATGGATTTCCATTATCAAGGACGGAAATAACGACATTCATGACTCATAGAGAGGCATGGAAACGTATTACAGAGGAAAAACCAGCGTTTCATTTAATTATAGAAGAGAATATCTCAATTGATTTTGACCTAAATGATGCTATTAGAGACTTAGAAAATCTACCTGATGACTGGGATGTCTTTTTTCCATATGATATGTATCAAGTTGCAGAAGAAGAGTCCCAATTTAAAAACGTTGAATTATTGAATGAGAATGTTCGGGAAAAAAGAGAATTAGAGGCTTACCTACTAAGTTTCAATTGGGGTAGTTCAATTTATTTCATAAACCTCAATGGTGCACAAAAGCTGTTAGAAACAAGTGTAATTAAGCAGACCGTTGAAGATGAAATGATTTCGTTGACAGCAGGTGACCGATTGAATATGTATTACAGTGAAGTATCTTGGTTCAATATTAGAAATCATCCTAAAAAAAACAATATAGAAAGAGAAGAAATAATTCTCGATACAATTTTATCATACAATGTGTGGACCGAAGATGATAATAAATTATTACATGAAGTTTTGAAAATTATATCCACTACAGCATCAGAATTAAATATACCTCTTATTCTCCAAGGAGGATCGCATTTAGGTTATGTTCGACACGGAGGAAAAATGCCCTGGGATGATGATATTGATATTGGTATTGAAAAAAAATATGTCGAAAAATTAATTGAAAAGTTAATTGAAAAAGATCTATCGATAAAGCTCCTTGTAGAAAGGAGAACAGATTCGGTTTATTATAAAATATGGAGTGATAAAGGAATTGAGATAAAGGGCTACCCTTATAAGTTTCCATTTGTAGATCTATGGATGTATCAAATCATCGGAGAAGATTTTGTTTTTGAGAACGGCATAATCTGTCCCAACGCTGCTTCTAGTACATTAAAAGATGTACAATTTGAAAATTCTATTTTTCAGATTGTACATAATTCCTTAGAGTGCCTTGATACTAGATATAAAGATTGGCGAAATACAATAAGAATTTATAGTTGGAGTCATAAAAATGAACGGCCTGAAAACTATATTTTAAAAGCTCATATCAAAGTAAATGAATATGGTAGGTTAATAAAAAACATTTAAACTTGTTGCGAATAGAAAGTAATGCAGAGCTTTTTTCAATATTGAGCTCCGCATTTTTAATTACACAAGTTTTTTTACTTCTTTCCTTGTTGTTTTTTGGGCGGAAGTAACGACGGAGTATTACCCGGAGTTTCCTTATTATCCCGTTGACGTCTGTCTGGTTTTCCTGTTGAGTCAGCAATTCTTTTTGGACCTGTTTTTAGTGCCATAATGTTAAAATTTAAGTTATAAATTGTATTAATTATCATCTAAGAAATTATCAGAACTGATATAAAATCAGGTTCTGGTATAAATTTCGAAAATATCGTAACAAGTGATTTCATCTTCTATGGTTTTAAGATAAACGATCTTTTCACTTGCAAATACTGAACTAGGACTAATCACCACTTTCGCTTCGCCTGCACGTATATCGAAATCTAACGCATCATTCTTATTAATGAGTAAAGGCACAAAATCTCCCTTATCTCCTACCTGCACCCTTAGTTTTCCTGAAAGACCAGGAGTCTGTGAACAATACAAAGAAAGTACTGTTTTTTTAATCGGAATATTGCGTCTTATATTCTCCTTTTCAGACTCAAACTCTTCACTTGTTATTAAACCTGAGTCCAGCAATGTCTTAAGTTTGTATAACTCATCTGTAAAAGACTTTTGATTGGCATTTAATATTCCATCAGTCTGCTTCTTGTTCTGGGACAGAAACTGCTTTTCAAATTCGACTTGCTCATTGGATTTTGATACCAATGTGAATATAAGGCCGATCAATGGTGAAAGTAAGATCGAGAGAAAGAATGCTCCTACAAATCCAATATTTCTATTGGTACCTATAGCACCTACAATTATCGAAAAGAAAATCCAACCTAAAAATACTTCCATTACTCATTTTTTATTGATAATAAATTTAATCTTGATCAAAAATAACGTTTGTTTAAATTGCTATGATACGGGAAACCTTACAATGAAATATTTTTGAAAAAAGACCATTTTATTATGTTTATAAATAGAGAATTACATTACGACAATGATAACTAGAGCTGTTAACGTGGTCGTCAAATGAAATTAAGAATAATATTCATTTCATTTTTGAATCTTTCTTTATATCGAAAGTGATGCACACAAAAGTAAACCTTAAAGTAGAGAAACTTCGAGTATTGTTTGACTATGCTTCGGGACTGCTTCGCCCCTTTTTCGGAACGCCTCTACTGTTTCCCTACCCTGCCTATACCTTGCCTCTACTGTTTTTGTAGAGGCAAGGTAGACAAACAGTATACAAACAGTAGAGGCACAGTAGACATTTCCCGAAGCCTTCCCGAACAGTGTGCGAATAAGGAGCGGAGCTTGGGCTTTGTTTTCCTAATGCAACATTTGTATAAATATATGGTAAGGCTACCAAAATGGGAAGGCTTCAATTGCTTCTTATATATTTGTATATTTGGTTGTATTCTGTAAAATTACTGGTAAAAAGCGAGAAGAAAGTAAACTCTTGTTAGTTGACATTATTTTAAGTCTTTACTTTTTAATTACCACGCTCGCCAATTATCGATATATGCTGTTGTTTCATCAAGTCCTACAATCGTTCCCATTTTATATAAAGCGTCACATAATCCTTCTCTTTCTTCTGTGTCGATGGTACTTTCAATAGCATCATTTTCTTCGATTTTGTTGAGCAATAGCACACAGTTTTCAAACAAATTAAGTATTTCGCTACTTGCTGTGTTTTCAGGAAGTGCAATTAGTTTGTCGCGAAGTAAATTGAGTTCTGCCATTAGAATGGGCTCTAAATCTTCATAAACTACTGGAAGCGACTGTTTGAAATCAATCTCTTGTAAGGCTAACTTTTTCATAGTTCAAAATTATCTACTTTTTTGTGAGAAAACTTCAGCGTATAATTTATCTCTCCTACTTTTTTTGTTGCAATTTGTGCTTGATTAAGGTCAAGTCGATAATCTTTGAGACAGGTTTTGATACTGCTAACCGCTTTTTCAATGTCTACAACCTTGCAAAAAATATTTAATTTCTTTTGACCCATATCAAAACCATCCACATCGTCTACTCCATTCCAGCCTAGATGGTCTTTTAGATATTCTTGCACCTTGTCTTTAAGCCATAAATCTCTTTTATTTCCTAATTCACTCTTTAAAGGAAACTGAACAACAACCCAATGATGATTATCTTTATCGATTTGATAATAGCCATTACTTTCACAGTCTTTACAGAAATTATGTACAAAATCGTCATTTGCATTTTTCGTTTCAATCGGTATCTCTTCTACTTTTCCTTTATAACCAACATTTCCATAGTGAACAATGGCTACTTTTCTGTTTTCGTCAAACCAAGTTTCTTTGTAAAGTAGTTGTTCTTTATCGTCAGCTTTATAATATTTTATCATGGTAAGTTCACTTTGTTTATTGTGTACTAGGGTCATTTTGACCAGCATATCCAATTAATTTTCGATAGTTTTCATAACCCTATTCATTTTTTATTGATTATTATAATTAAGACAAAAGCTTCATATACTAAAATCTTTAATAAACAATAACCGTTGACAAACATTGCTCCAACTTACATGCCTAAATTATGCTGGCATCTGGTTAAATGTTAAAAGTAAATCATGTTTTATTATGAGTATTTTCAGAATTATAACCGGAAAGCGAAAATTCTAATGAATTTTCTTTAAAATGAAGTCGTCGGTATCGTCTTTATTATAAATTACAATTACCTTTTCTCCTATTTCATAACTTGCAGGGTAATTTCCGACAGAATATTTGCGTCTGACGTTCTTCTTATCCAAAGTTTGATATCTGACTACTGGGTAGTAAACACTGATTATACTCCAGCGATCAAAATCTAAATCGACAATAATTCCTTCTGTTCTTAGTCCGTTCTTTTCTAACCTGCGTTTCTGCCGTGTCCTCGAAACCAATACATATACTATTACAGTACTGATAAACAGAACGAAGATTACAGTGGTAAAATCATTCATCTACATTAAGCGATCTAGACCAATATTAATGGTGGCATCAGCCCTCCTCTATCATACTGGTGCGGTATGGGAGCAAGCATCAGATTATAAAAATTGGCGTCAGTTAAAACTAAAACAGGATACTCTTTTTCAGGTTGTTCCTTATATTTTAAGGGTAATTGTACGGAAATGTAAAAGCTATCTTTACTTCCATTCTATATTTTTCTTAATTACTTTAGCCGGTACGCCTCCTGCTAGGCATTTTGGAGGAATATCTTTATTAACTAATGCTCCTGCTGCTATAACAGCTCCATCTCCAATTGTAACGCCTTTTAAAATAGTAACATTCATACCTATCCAAACATGGTCTCCTATAACAATTGGCTGAGTCGGAGTATTATTTTGAGGGTAAATATTATGATTATCAGAATCTCTAATCGTTACATTTTCGGATATTGCAACATCTTTGCCTATTGTAATACTTTTAAAACAGCTTAAATTTAAATTACAGTTTATATATCCGCTCCCAAGTTCTAATTTAGCATTAGCATTTACATAAACTTTCGAACCTGAATAAATATAAAAAGTATCATGCACTATCAGAGATGCTTTTTCACCAATTGATAATATTGATGGAAATGGATCTTTTATAACCCAGGACTTATTGAAAATAAATTTCCCATTGTAAACCTTTATCTCTGAGCAAGCTGCTATCTGCAAATAAGAGTTATCATGAATATGTAAATCTCCTTCGACAAATTGATAAAACTCTTCTCTTGACACTGAAGTAGTTTTATGATTGTATGTATATAAAATACTTACAGAAGAGTTTGATTGATGATTCATTATGAAAAATATTTATATAGCTTAATTTATCTTTTGTTAGACCAGATTATAAATTTTATTTTTTTATTCATTTTTAAGAATCCATTTTAATCGATCCTCTATGCGTTTTATATATTTGATACGGTCAATGTGTGCTAACATATGGCCTCCATTATCAGTAAAATTAGGAAGTCCTATAAACGGAGTAACTACACCAATGTGATTGGTAAGATTATTCAAATTATTCTCAATGGATTTTACTTTATCAAATGAAAAACTTATTATACTATCAAATAGAGAGTTGTGAATTATGAACATTGGACTTGCAGGTAAAGTGTCAATCCAAAATAACTGTTGACTCAATTTTCTTTCTTGCTTAAACCCTCCTCCGTTTACAGTCGATAAGATTTGTAATCCATATCGAATCATATCTTCTAAAGCTTTCCAAAGAGTGTAGATTGTATCGTCTTTTTTTATCTGAATATCATCATTGAGCAATATTATAAAATCTAATTTTTCTTTTTTTGATGCTTTAATAATTTCAACAAAACTATCATATATCGACTGTCCAAAGGAGGATTTTATATGCTTTATCAAAGGTATATCTTTTGTTTGAAGACCAATTTGAATAGGTAACGTATCTACAGATGCTTTTAAAGCACTTACTCCAAGAGAAAGCCTTGAAATCGGTAATTTTCCTTTATAAAATTTGTTAAAGCTGTAATCCCGATAAGCTATTTGCCTCTTTAAATCATCAAAAGTTTGATCGCATGTTTTTAAATAGTTTACGGATGAATTCTTCTTTTCAGATTCTAATCTGCTTTCATTCGGAAAAATCTTATATGCTGGCAAATCAACTTTTTGTATCTGATATCCAAAAAATCTACATCTAGCCTGTCTTTCAAGATTAAAACCGTCTTCATAGAAATAACACCATTCGGAATTATCACCACCTGATCGAATATAGTCTGTTTTGGACATTGCAAAACACTCCACATAATCTAATGCTAAGTTGGTTCGTTCAGTATTATTTTGTTGTATATTATTTTTTTTTCTTGGAAAGTTTAAAGACAATGTATCTTTAAATATGTTAAATTGGAACAAATTCATTTCTATTACTTCATCGGCGGGAAATACTAATTTATTCTTATCAAGAGTTTCTATTGTAGACAAAATATTTTCGGCAGGAAGAAGAATATTAGCTTCTGTAAAAATAAAATACTCGGTTTTAATTCGTTTTTTAATATATTCACTACTGCACTTATGCCAAAGAATATATTTGGCTTTATCTCGAGTTAGTTTTTCATTAAAAGTTGACCATTCTCCCAGTTCAACTAAATGAATTTCAATATACAAGTGTTTGTACAGATAATTTACATATTGTACAATTCGCTTTTGTTCGAAATCACTTACATTTTTTAAACAAATGATCAAAGTGCAATTTAAAATAGATGGTTTAACTTTTTTTTCTGCTAATCTTTGAATCTGCTCTACAAATTTGATTGAACAGTGATCTTTCCTTACAGTGGAAAAATCCACATCATATGGTGCAGAACTTTTAAATAATAATTTACAGAAATAATCATTTTTATCCTCGGTAAATACTCCCGAATTATGAAATATTTTTGTTTGTTCATATCTGGATAGATGATCCTTAGGCCAGGAAAAAAGCAATTCATCATGAAGACGTACTTGTTTATTTAACTTCCAAGCATTCCATAATACCGCCCACATATCTGCACACCAAGCTTGCGGTTGTTTTTCATTGTTTTCTGATTTTGTATTATACTCCTTAATAAAACTATATATCTTTTCACTATCAATTTCAACATTTCTCCAATAAGTTGCCGAAACACCTTTCATGATATGTTGCGCTCCTCCTGAATGCGATTCATTTAATTCGACAACTGCAAAATCGATGTTTATCTGTTCACATAATGATCTGAAAAAATCATCACCAAATCTCCTAAGATAACTAGCGGCAACATAATTACGTGTATCAGAAAAATACCAAAAAACTGAAACTGAAAGCATATTTTCATTTAATCTTTCTCTAAAAATAATATCACTGTCATGATAGCAGATCACTTCTTTTTCTAAATCCGGAAATTTTTGAAAATGCTGCATCAATATATGCGGACGAATAGAAGATAAGTATTTTGGATCTTTTCGTTTGTCTGGATAAAAAAAGAAATGGGCTTGATGATTTTCTCTTGCAAATTTTATAAAATAATCAGGGATTCCCTCATCAGACTTATAACTCAAAATAACCTGAACTTGATCTCGTTGAATACCTATCTCTTCAAAATTTTGAAGCTGAATTTCTAGTTGCCACAGAAAGTAATATTCTGCCGGTTGTGCGGATATATAAATCATATTAAAATGAAGGAACTAATAGAATCTCATCCCAAGAAGCATGATCTGGATGTAAAAAAGAATGAATAGTTAATATCAAAAGAACTTCTTCTAGCGAGTTTTCTTTTGAAAGGTTTTGGGATAAAATTTGATTTTCAATTTGCAGTATATTTTCTATGTCTTGAGAGAAAATGTTAGCTGCAATTTTGAAATTATATTGAATTAGTGAGTTCAGTAGGTAGAATTTATCTAGCACAGGGATATTCTCATTAAAAGAATGATGACCAGTGATCCATTTAGTAAAAGACTGCCTTATGTCAATTTTTGGAGTTGTTCTTATTACTTTACAAACATGAAAATATACTATCAAATTGTTTAAGTAGATAGGATTAATAATGTCTAAGTTATACTGTTTTTCAATACCATTTACAAATCTTTGAAATATATTCTGAATTATGTCACCATAAACTCCTTGTTTATTAATAAGAATCAATGCTATAACATTCCAATGAACAATATCATTTTTAAAGTCAATTATAGGTACATCTAATTTTTGAACTAAAGTCTCTGCAATTTGAATAAATAAAACTTTATTATTTTCATCTACTGATTTCACATGATTTAATCTATTTAATAACAATTGCGCATAAAATGGATAATCCTCTAGCGACATGCTATTTTTTTGCCTAGCAAGGCTATTCGTTAACCAAATATTAAAGTCCTGTAAAACATACGCTAAATCCGTTTCAATAAATTCATTTTTCTCTAGAATTTCTAACGAAAAAACTAGAGCTGAATTATTAGTCCAAAAATCACTATTTTGAAGTAAATCAGGTGCTGTTTTAATTTTTTTAAAAGCTTCTAATAATATTTGTCGCGATTTCTTTCCAGTAAGCTTACTGCAATAAAAATGTAATAATAAAGAGTACCAATTTACAGAATTTTGTAGATTATTACTTTTCCTTACTTCTTTCAATAAATTATTCATAAGACCTTTTGTAGGTATACTTAACATGGTTAATTGGTTTTTTTAAAATAGTTTCATTGTATTATATTTTTTCAATCCATTATCGTGACAGCAACCCCGCAAATGCTAAATTAATTAACAATTAGCTATAAAAAAATATTGATACAAAATTGTATTTAGGCTAATATTATGCATGTTTAAGTAAAAAGTATAAAAAAATACATAATTATTAATCCTAAATATTTTTTTATAATTCAAAATGCTAATATTTAAAAAAGTAGATCTAAAAAATGTTGATCACAAAAATAAATAATTGGACTTCAGTACTTTAAGTTTATTTAAAATAAAAAAGCACAATCATTATATGAACCTTTATCTTTTAATATAAAAAACAATATTATACAATATATTGAAGATTAACAATAGAAAAAAATAGCGCAATCGTTTGCTTTATTTTTAAGTTTCAACATGTTAAGTATTTATTTTACTTTAGCGTTAATTATAACCTGAGTGATGCAATTAAATAAATTTCCTTTAGATAGGCAATTAGACATGATGGACTGTGGTCCCGCATGTCTAAAGATGATAGCCAAATATTATGGAAAATACTATTCTTTACAGTATTTAAGAGATTTGTGCGGAAATACCCGAGAAGGTGTATCGTTAGCGGGGATCTCTCACGGAGCCGAAACTATTGGATTACGAACTTTAGCCGCTAATTGTACCATAGAAGATCTGATTAACAAAGTTCCATTACCAATTATTATTCATTGGGATAACAGTCATTTTGTAGTACTATACGGGATCAAATCTAAAGGCAAAGACAAAGCAACATTCTACATTTCAGATCCGGCCAAAGGTCATGTAAATTATGATTTGAAGGAGTTTGAGGACAAATGGATCAAGCGAAATGAGAATAAAACATCGGGTGTGGCACTTATTTTAGAACCACAAGCTGATTTCAAACAACGACTAGCAGGAGAAAAAGCAGAACGCGGACGCCACTTAGAAAATCTTATGGGTTATTTTACACCTCATAAAAAAAGTTTTCTTTATTTAGGAATCGTTATGTTACTGATTACTTGCCTACAAGCTGTTCTCCCTTTTATTTCTAAAGCTGTGATCGATGTGGGAATCCAAACTCAAGATGTTAGTTTTATTAATATTGTACTGATTGCTAACCTGGCTTTGATCGTAAGTATAACCCTAAGTTCAGCTGTTCGGGATTGGATATTGCAGCACATGTCCTCACGCATCAATATTGCATTAATATCGGATTATCTCATTAAATTAATGAAACTTCCTGTCTCTTTCTTCGAAAACAAGATGCTAGGTGATATTCTACAACGAGCTAATGATCACGAGCGCATACGCAGCTTTATCATGAATAATTCACTAAATCTAATTTTCTCGGGACTAACCTTTTTTATTTTTGGTATAATTTTATTTATCTATAACTCAGTAATATTTTATATTTTTCTCATTGGCAGTACCCTATATATTCTCTGGGTGATGGCTTTTCTTAAACTGCGAAAGAAATTGGATTGGGATTATTTTGAACTGACGGCAAAGAACCAGAGTTATTGGGTTGAAACAATTAGTGGTATTCAAGATATAAAGATTAATAATTATGAACAGGCTAAGCGCTGGAAATGGGAGGCTATACAAGCTCGACTATTTAAAGTGAATTTAAGAATGCTGGGAATTAACAATATTCAAAATCTTGGTGCAAGTTTTATTGATTCTGTTAAAAACTTATTAATCACTTTTTTCTGTGCAAAAGCAGTTATCGCTGGAGATATTACATTTGGTGTGATGATTTCGACACAATTTATTATCGGTATGTTGAATGGACCTGTACAGCAATTAATTTCATTTATGGTGGGCTTTCAATTCGCACAGATTTCGTTTATGCGTTTAAATGAAATTCAAATACTCAAAGATGAAGATGAAGACACGGGCAATAATGACATGGAATTAACTGGCACTAAAGATCTGGTACTGAATAATGTTTCATTTCAATACACGGCTGTATCGCCCCTAATCCTCAGAGGTATTCACCTGGTCATTCCTGAAGGAAAAGTTACTGCTATTGTCGGTGATAGTGGTTCTGGTAAATCAACTTTATTAAAAATCCTTCTAAGATTATATAAACCTACCTATGGTGAAGTTTTAATTGGCGGATTAAATATTAATAACATAGGTCTTCGCCAGTGGCGTGACAAATGTGGTGCTGTGATGCAAGATGGCAAAATATTTAACGATACCATACTTAATAATATTATTCTCGACGACGAAAAACCCAACAATGATAAATTAAGAAATGCAGTTTCGACAGCAAATATTGGTTATGAGATTGAACAACTGCCTTTAGGATATCAAACAAAAATGGGTGAAAATGGAAGGGGTCTAAGTGGTGGTCAGAAACAGCGTGTACTCATCGCCAGAGCATTATACAAAAACCCGGATATTCTTTTTTTTGACGAAGCTACCAATGCATTAGATACCATTAATGAGCAAAAAATTACAGAAGCTTTAAGCAATGTTTTCCACGGTAAAACTGTTATCGTTGTTGCACATAGATTAAGCACTATACGTAAAGCAGATCAGATTGTGGTGATGCGAGATGGTCAAATTGTAGAAGTAGGAAACCATAGCTCCTTAATGAATAAACAAGGTCGTTATTTTCAGTTAGTTGAAAGTCAGTCCGAAATGAAAATTCTTGCAAATTAACCCTAGCAATTTAACTGATAAATTTATAAACTTAATTATGTTATAATGAAAAGAAAAGTAAAATTAAGCTTCGAAGCTTTGGAAAAGGAATTAGATGCCATTTCCGCAAAAAATACCTTTAATATTTTAGGTGGTTTTGGAAACGATGATTATTTAACAGATTATGAAAGAGTACTTAATGGTACTTACGAATATGTGCCTGGAGCAACCTATACAAATTATGGAACACATATACTGGTAACTTATTCAAATGGAAGACAAGAGTCATTCATAGCACCTGTAACTGTAGCCATTACAACTCCTTATGAGGAACCAACTACAACTCCTCACAGCGACACGACAACTCCACATGATACTCCAATCACAACTCCTCATCCAGGAAATGGATCTGGTGGCGGTACTGGATCTGGTGGCGGAGGTGATTATGGTGGTGGTAGTGGAAGTGGTTCTGGTAGTGGAGGCGGTAGCGGCAGTCAATCAGGTCAAACCGATCCTTGGAAGCGTGATTCGACGGGAAAGATTCTCGAATACTTATTAGACCCTACAAATCCTACAAAGTTTCAAACTTCTATTGACTATACCACCACTGGAGATCCAAGGTTTGATAAAGTTAAATTAATAATGATACCTGTTATAATAAAAGGTCCAAACAACAGAGATATATTAGCATTTAAAGTTACCAGCTATTTTGATGCACAAAACAAGCAACATTTTGACATACCATTAAAATATTTATCAAATTGCCATGGTGCCGCAACAGGTTTGAATCTATGGATTCATGATCCATTTGTAAGAATTCCGAATATTGAAGCAATAAAAGATGCATCACATGAAGACCAATTATTTAGAGATATGATGAATAATAATTACTCTTCGAACCAAAATGATGCTACTATAATTTCTTTTTACAGAGATAATGAATTAACTCATTCAGTACGAAGGGATCCAGTAACAGGTGAAATATGGAGTAAAACCGACAATGCTGGAATGGAACATTTTAACAGTATGGAAGATTTCCTTAATTCTGGGGGGAATAGAACGAAGTATGGGGATCAAACACAAAAAAAATACTATAAATTTTAATACTACATTCTATTATGAAAGACTTTATAAAAACACTTTTTCTATTTTTTATAATTTTTGGAACTTCAATTCTAAATAGTCATGCGCAATCTGTATTTAAAAATGATACACAAAATAAAAAGATCTCTGAAATATTTGATACCTATCAAAATATTGATTCAATATATATTGAATACATAAATAATATTCCAACGTTTTTATTTTTATATGAACCTTTAGAGGGAAAATCTTCAAATCCAGATCTTAAGAGAAAATCAACTATTTATAGTTTAGATTTTGAAGGGGATAAATTGTGCTTAGAGAAACAAAACGATCTTTTATACCAATTTATTTTTCAAGATCAATTAGGATCAGAGATTCAAAAATCCTCTGAGAAAAAAAATTTTAATTTAGTGATTACATCGAAAAAATCAGTTGTTCAAGATATTTTTCAGTCTGGACCAGGAGCTAGCGCTATTTTAAACCCTGAAAAAAAACAAGATTTCATAACCCTTCTAAATACAAATTATAAAGATTGTACAGATTTCATTACAGATTCGGTATTAATAATTCAGGCTGTGATCAATAGAATTGGAGGTATTCAAAACAGCGAGATAATTTATGGGAAATCGGAGTCTCTGTATCAGTATTTCATGAAAACATATCAATATTTTGAAGCTAGTCAACCTGTTCAAGAAAAGATTCGCAAAAATTTTCCAAACAGAAATGTAAAATGGCTTTTTAAACCTAGAATTAGTAATACGCAAAGGACAAGTTTAATTGATATTTATCTTCGTCTCAATCCTGATAAAACTTTCACACTTTCGGCAGAAGGAAATTACAGACGTTTAAAAATTAAAGATTATCAGGAGGATCCTAATGACCCAATATTTTATTAAAAAAGATGCTATTTCAGCAAAAATATCTTAAATATTTTAGGTGGTACAGGATATGATAGCTATTTAACAGAATATGAAAGAATATTAATGGCATTTATGACTATGTAGCTGGTGCTACATGTAAAAATTATAGCACCCATATCCACATCACTTATGCGGATGATAAAAATAACGATTTTAGAGATGCTCAAAAGAAATATTACAAAATGTAATTTATTTAAAATTATGAAAAAAATGAAAGAGCGCTCAACTCTAATAGTTTTATTTTTATTAACAATCCTCTCAACAAATGTTTTTGGGCAGAATCAAATTAAATTTAAAGATGAGAGAATCAATAAAAATATTAAAACTCTTTTCCAAAATAATAAAGAATTAGATTCTATCATGATAGAATTTCATGATAGCATGCCGCTTAGACTAGAAGTATATAAGCAGTCAGACTCTGTAACAAAATATCAAACTGATGCACGAGCAAAACCTTTTATAATTAAACATGGCACTTTTTATAACTTAACATTTGATGGTGATGTATATTTTGTAAAAAAAGAATTGAATTTATTATATCAAATTACCTCCAATAAAAATTTAATTAAAAAGATCTCAAACATAGGTAAAGAAAAGAATTTTAGAATAGTTATTACACATGATGCATTATACAAGAGAAAGTTCGTAGGAAACGATACATTTTTTGCAGTACTCAAACCCAAAAGAAAGAATGAATTTATTGAATTATTAAATAACAATTATACAGACTCACTTAAATTCGGGAGTGACTCTATTTTAATTTTCCAAGCAATAGTATATAAAGGTGGTAATTTAGGAGAAACAGCCATATTACATGGGGAAAAAAAATTATTAGACTTCTTTTTTTCTAACTATGAACCTTTTACTAAGAAAGCACATATGTTTCCTAGAGAGTCATTATTTCAACCTTATTTAGCAGGCGGAAGACCATTAGTTAGCTTAATAGACGTTTACTTAAAAATAAATGCCGATAAAACTTTTATACTTTCAGCAACTGGAGAACAAAGAAAATTAAAAATAAAAAATTATAAAAACAATGATGCATATGGGCACTTAATGAACTGATTTTTTTCAAAAAAGCAACATTAGTAAAATAAAATGACATCAAAGTATTGAGTAATAGATAGTATTTAATTATTACTATCAATTAAATTAACAAATGCAAATAATAAAAGAGCCCAAAGAACAAAAAACGATAATCATCCCGAACCGAACAGAAGAGGTTCGGGATATTATTGAGCGTATGCCCAATACCTTTGCCAAATACATAACTTATGTAGTCTGTGGTATAGTACTACTATTACTCTTTTTTGGCTATGTAGTCAAATACCCTGATATTGTGACGGGAGAAGTTACGCTATCGTCTCATCAGGCACCTTTGAAATTGATGTCGATGCAGAATGGTAAGCTTAAGATCAATGATGTACAATCTCAAGATACTGTTCAGACTGATCAATTATTAGCATGGATCGACAATCCTGCTAGTCCACTGGTCATCAATAGGATTAAAGAAGCAATTTCAGAATTAACTTTACCTTTCGTTCACGCTAGAGATATCTACAATCGATTACCGAAAAACATAAGCTTAGGGGAGCTCACTCTACCCTATTCTTCTTTTTTAAGTAATTTAAAGCAACTTTCGGACTACCAGGAGAACAAATTGTATGATAAACAAGAACATTCGTTGTCTAGTATTCTGTCCGAACAGCAGAAAGCCCTAAAGACCCTAAAGGAAAAAGAAGATCTAAGTAGTAAAACATTGAAGCTAACGCAAAAATTTTTGGATAGAGATTCTATTTTATTGGCAAAAAAAATCATTAGCCAAGCGGAATTTGAACAAACGATGGGCTCAATACTCAATTCTGAAGATCAATTCAAAAGCTCTCTTCGAAATACGGGTTCCATACGTGAACAAATCAACAATACGGAAAATTCTATTCAGCAAAACCGAATAGTTAAAAATGAAAAAGAATTGCAATTGGATCTCGATGTTATAACGTCATTCAATAATCTGCTCGATAAAATCAACCTCTGGGAGAAGCAATACTTAATAAAATCTCCTATGAAAGGTAAGGTGCAATTTCTCAAATTTTGGAATGAGAATCAATTTGTACAGATGGGTGAACCAATTTTTTCTATTGTACCAAATAATACTGATGTATTGGGACACGTATCGCTACCGGTTGCTGGCGCTGGAAAAGTCAAAATCGGACAGGAAGCGATCGTAAAACTAGCTGATTATCCTTACATGGAATATGGTTATATTAAAGCGAAGGTAACTAATATTGCATTAGTATCGAGCAGTGTAAACACCGGTAATGGAGCGGTAGATAATTACTTGATTACACTTAGTCTTCCTAAGGGACTGATGACTAATTACGGTACTTTACTTGATTTCAAATTCGAAGCCAAAGGAACTGCGGAGGTGATTACTAAGGACCGAAGATTAATAGAACGTTTCTTCGACAATTTAAAATATATAGGCCACTCCAAGTGATGAAATTTCCCCTCTTATTTTTTTTCCTGATTTCGTTACAGTTTAGTGTGGCACAATCTTTTCTATCAATCGAAAAAGCGCAACATATTTTACTAGAGAACAATGCTAATATAAAACAGGCTGAACTGCAGCAAAAAATAGCAAAAATAAATCTAGATCAATCTTACAATGCTTTGACTCCAAATATTAATTTTAGTACGAGTAATCAATATACAATGGGGCTCAATTTTGACCAGATTACGGGTCAGCTGATTACGGGTAACCAATGGACAAATTCCATCAATTCCAATGTGTCATCAAGTATTGTACTATTTCAAGGTTTTCGCGAATTCAACACAATTAAGTCAAGCAAAACAAGTCATGAAATCGCTCAATTGGATATCGAAAAGCTCAAATATGAATTGCAGATCCAATTACTATCTTTATTTTTCCAAGGACTTATCAATCATGATTTATATCAAGCCAGCTTGGAGCAGTCCAAATTATCTCAGCAACAATTACAACAGGAGGAAACGAAAATAGAAGTTGGAAAAAGCACTGTAATCGATCTAGCACAAGCAAAGAATAAAGTGGCAAATGATCAATTAAATATCACGAACAGTAAAAATGCCTATGACTTGAGTATTTTAAAACTAAAACAGTTATTAGAATTAGACATTGAAAAACATATCAGTCTAATTAAACCTACTCTTCTAATGGATAATATGGTTGTTTATAAAAGTGAATTTCAGCAAGAAAAAGATCCTTATCTTCAATTATTAGAGAAGCAGCTTGATTTATCGCACATAAAAACAAAATTAGCAAAATCAGATTACTATCCCTCTATATCTTTAAATACAAGCTATGGAACGAATTACTCTTCAAGAAGGTCGGAAAGCTTATATTCATCCAAAACAATGTCTCTACTAAACCAAATCAACCAAAATAGATCACTTTATATTGGCTTAAGTATTTCTTACGCAATCTATGATAAGTTTACAACCAGATCGAATGTTAAAAAAGCTATCATTGATATAGAAAGCTTGACATTACAAAAAGATAAAACGCTACGAGATCGTAAGCTAAATATGGAGCAGGTAAAATTAGAATACCTTGCGGCCATTGAAGAAAATAAAGCAATCCAAGTAGCCTACGAGACGAACAAGATTAATTTTGGTGCTATGACGGAGCGATACAATGTTGGAAAAAGTTCTTCAATAGATTTATTTAAGGCAATGACAGATTTTAATATTGCTGAATTTCGGAAGATTACCTCACAATATAATGTTCTTGCTAAAGGTTCTTTATTAAAGTTTATAAATTCAAACAATTTGAATTAAAAATTACATGAAAAATCCAGAAACATCCATATTAATGCCGACATACAATTGTGCTCAATATTTATTAGAATGCATCGGTTCGATCCTCAGGCAGGAATACCAAGATTATGAAGTAATAATCATAGATGATCATAGTACAGATCATACTGAAAGCCTCGTAAAAAAGATTGAATTAATCGATAGCCGTGTTAAATATTTCAAAAATCAAAAAAATCAAAAAGGAATAGTCAGTGCTCTAAACTATGGTTTAAAATTATGTAAAGGAGAATATATTGCAAGAATGGACGCGGATGATATGATGATAGGAAATAGATTAAAAGAACAAATATCCTATTTAAAAGTGCATAGTAACATACACGCGGTTTGTTCTGCAATGCAATTGATTGATGAAGATGGTCTTCCTATGAGACAATCTTTAGGAACATCATCTATTGAAAAAAGCAAACTTTTTCATCTTTTTCTTAATATGTATGTTCATGCGACGATGACTGCAAAAAAAGATGTTTTCATCAATTTCAAGTATAAAAAGAATTTTTTATACGCTGAGGATTATGAACTGTGGTCTAGGGTTATTAGAAAATTTAACATCAGGCATTTACAGGAAATACACCATGTTTACAGAATCATAAAAAAACAAAATAGAAATATTGAAGTACGAGACAATGGAACCTTAGCAATTTTATCAATTTTTTCTAATCAATTGGATTTTTATAAAATTCCACATAATGAAAGAGAGCTTATGATTCATTATTCTCTTTACTATTTAAAAGAAGCTATTGGAAGTAAAGAAGAAATCACAAAATGGTTAAATAAAATCTTTACCGCTAAGAAAATTGTGGACTTATTTGATTTACAAACAATAAGTGAAGTAAGAGATCATTTGAATAATAAATTTGATTTGAAATAATTCCTTGATTATCCTCGTTAAAGGGAGTGTACTACCAACTGTGTCATTGGTTTCTCTTTAAAAGTTTCTATCTAGCTTTAGCCTATCGCCAAATTTAATATATAGTTGTGATATAGTCAATCCCCAACTGTGCATTGGCATCGTCCATTTCTTTGATATATCTTTTATGATCAGGTACATCAATTTAATCAGTGCATGCTCTGAGGTTAATGCACCTTTGGTTTATTCATTTGAGCATGTTTTATAGGTATTCATGAACTCGCTATACTCGACAGTATACTATTGATAGACTTCTCAAATAGAAAATAGAAAAGTCCAATTCTAGCTGTAGGAAAAATGGGGTACTTACAAAACCATTTTAGATTTTCACAGTTTTCACATTTCCCTCCTGTATCCTGAAAAAAAACAAAAGGAAAACCAATTCTCGTAATACCATCGTTTATACCGCTAAAATCTCCCAGAAGAATATTTAAACAAAAAAATTGGACACAAAATACGATAACAATCCAATTGAAAGTTTTTTTCTCAAAAATATTTCCCATAACTTTTAATCTTTATTTAAAGAACCACTAGAATATTTAGTGAAAATTGTGTTTATCTGATACTTAGTTATTTTAACTGATTTTTTAGTATTCAAAAACCCAGACTCTAGGTATTATTAATCCTTTATTCGGGGTTTGCTTCACCCCTTATTCGGAATGGTCCTACTTAGGCGCAGAGTAGACATTTCACGAAGCCTTAGCGAACAAAGAACGGATATGGAGTGAATATGCCAAAAAAAACCGCTTGGTGATCCCAAACGGTTCTATATATTTTAGAACACTGTTCTATTTCAGTTTTTCGATCTCGTTGGTAGTAAGACCTGTCGCCTCAGCAATTTGTTTTACTGATAAACCTATCTTTGTAAGTTTCAAAGCTGTCTCCATAGCTTTCTTATGCTCCCCCCGGGCTTCAGCACTTACAACTGCTTTTTTAGCTTCTTCTAATTGCTTTTCTAGTCCTCCCAATTGTTCCTCTAATCCTTCTTGATACATCCGCACTGCTTCGGCATCCCATTTACGTTTTAAACTAATATCATACATAGTCCGTTCCTCTTTTGTCAATTTTGCGTAGCTGGCCAACTGAAAGAAGCGTTGAAATACTTCGGAATTCATAATCCTTGGCAGGGTCTTTAACGTAGACATATTTTTAAGCATAAAGAATACTTTGTCCAGTTCGTCTTCAACCTCAGCTTCGCTTTTAACAAAGTTAATCAATTCTAAATATATAAACCCAAATCCTTCATAGAAAATTTGTCCTGAATCTCTATGACACAGGCAGGTATCATGAAAATATGTACTCCGATCACCTCCCGGCATATGAAAACCGTCCATCAGGACAATGGTATAAACCTCGGGAATGGCATACCCCCAGGCTTTGCGGTTTCCTTTGGGTGCTGTGTCTGAAATGACCTTGCTGGCATAGTACAGCATGCGTTGCTTCAGGTTGGTCTGTGTACTCGTCTGCATCTCGATGATGATCTCTTCTCCTGTTCTGATCTGCACTACAAGATCAAAGATAACTTTACCAATCTCTTCGGTCGCTCCGATACGCTCGGTATCCCGATAAGTAAGATCGGTGATGGTCTTTCGACCACGAAAGATG
>Ga0160467_100528_pt1 | contig 35714 bp, 32 predicted proteins | sample HID1972I_E11MG_FD_108221 | JGI IMG/M metagenome (GOLD analysis project Ga0160467, IMG submission 108221) | Enriched pill bug-associated microbial communities from UW Madison campus, WI, USA - HID1972I_E11 MG | ecosystem: Host-associated > Arthropoda: Insects > Digestive system > Unclassified ... | reverse complement strand
GTTTTACACGAAAAACCGTGCATAACTGTGCGCGTACAACTCTCTTTCGTGCGTTTTACACGAAAAACCGTGCATAACTGTGCGCGTACAACTCTCTTTCGAGCGTTTTACACGAAAAACCGTGTAAAACAGAGCGCGCACAACTCTCCTTCGAGCGTTTTACACGAAAAACCGTGCATAACAGTACGCATTCAACTCTATTTCGGTCGTTTTACACGAAAAGTCGTGTATAACTGCACATACACCTTCCGTTCAAGCCTACCAAGTATAGTTAAACACTCTAGCTCACACTGTCATAATGAGTAACTCGATTGCGCCCTTGCTCTTTGGAAGTATATAGTGCTTGATCTGCCTTGCTTAGCAGAGACTCCTCTGTATCTTGCCCAGTCATTGTCGATACGCCAACACTGACTGTTAAGCTTCCAGTTTCCTTCCACGCATTAGCTTCAACTGCTGAGCGAATTTGCTCTGCTATAGCCATTGCTCCCTCTTCATCTGCCTTAGGGAGAATTACGGTAAACTCTTCACCGCCGAATCGTGCTACGATGCCGCGTTCGCCAACTACAGCTTCTAATACTGATGCAAGCTTAACAAGCACAACATCACCAAACTGATGACCGTAGGTGTCATTTACCCGTTTAAAATAATCAATATCTATTATTAGCAAGGAAAAGATAGCATGTTGTTGAATATAGGCACTCATCTGCTCCTCGAGCTTTTCCTGAAAATAGCGTCGATTCGGAACACCTGTCAGCTTGTCCGTGTTAGACACTTTAATCAATCCAGTATTGATGTCCATAAGCTCTAGCTGCTTCTGCTCGATCTCATAGTAGATTTGCTCTAATCTAGCAAATGCTCGCTCCTTCTCAAGATATGCTTCCTCCATCTGTACTTTTGTCTGTCGAAGTTCTAGCTCGTAGTCGATTCGCTTTTTCATCTGGACAAGTATGCAATCGATGCCTTCGTCACGCTTTATGGCGTTCATGAGGAATGGTACATCTTCATTAGCTGCATTTTTTAGCTTTATGAATAGCTCCTCAATCTGCCCGTGCAAATGAATATTTGGATAAAAGTAAGAATGAAAAACCATTTTATTGCTCGGCTTGAACAATGATTCGATATGCTGACCAATAAGCTCCTCTTGCTGATAACTCATCCATTTAAGAAAAGTATAATTCACCTCGGTTATATAACCATCTTGATCGATTACGATATAGCCGCACGGCATCTCTCTTAAACGCTCATCCATCTGAATTCTCCTTCTAGTCTATGAAGTCATATTACAATAACTCGATTCGTTATTGCGTCAAATATTCCATAATAATACTCGTTGTTTCCGTCGGATGACTAATATGAGGATAATGCCCCTTCGTATCGATCATCTGTAAAGTACTGTACCTCAAATGCTCTTGCAAGTAACTTCCAACCTCGATCGGTACGATGCTGTCCTCTGAGCATTGAATAATTAATGCAGGAACAGACAAAAGCGGTAAGCTCGAACGATAATCTGAGAAAAACGTAACTTCGGCAAACTGTCTAGCAACATGAGGATTCGTAGAAACAAAGCTAGTTTCTAGCTGTTTTGTTAGATCGACCTCCTTCGCCTGACCCATTCCAAGCGGAGCCATATAGCTTGCCCAGCCTTGAAAGTTCATCTCCATCATTTCTAACAGATCTATAATATCACTTCTATCGAATCCCCCATTATAACCATCTAGGTCATTAACATAGCAGGGAGAAGGCCCAATCATTATGAGCTTCTGGAAGTATTCAGGTTTTTCAATGGCCGCCAGCATGCCGATCATAGAGCTGACCGAATGACCGACAAATATAATATTCTCAAGCTGCATCGCTTCGATAATATCAAGTACGTCCTGAGCATAACCGTGCAATGTACTGTATTTTTCATTATCATATGCGGCTAGATCTGAACGCCCCGAGCCAACATAATCAAACGTCACCACTCGATAGTCAGAGATAAAAGCCGGTAGTATATATTGCCACATGCTTTGATCACAGCCAAAACCATGTGCAAAAAGCAAGGTCTGCTGTCCGTCTCCATATACATTTACACAATTGCGCTTCACAACGTGATTCATACTCTATCACCTTTCTCTTGTTGCACTTATACTCGATTATAGCGCAATTGATCACGTTTTACTGAATTAAAAATCTTTACAACAGAGCTGATGGGAGTTAGGAGTAGCAGTGCGCCATCTATCTAAAGGGCTTTTCGAGAAACCAAACTTCTTAATCCACCTATAATACCAGGCACAAGAAAAAAGATACCAAAAAATGCAGTAAGTAAATTCAAGTATGGTTTTTCATAAAAAGCAAACCACTCGCTAAAAATGGGGGATTCTATGATTCTTCCTACTATTGTTCCGCCAAAATCCCTATAATTAGGCATCCATCCTGTTGCTTCAAACGTAATAAAAATTATTTGTGATAATAAAAATACGCCAATAGAAGATACCCAGTTTTTTTTCAAAAATGAAGTAGCGTTTTGTTTATTAGCCAAATAATATCATCTCCTTTTGCAAATTAAGAATAGATCATACGCCGAGTAAAAAGAATAAGCTGAAAAAAGGGCGGATTATTGCCCTTTTCCACAAAATCTACATTCTTCGCTTTAAAACACCTTTTTACGATAAATTCGAACAGATAATAGCCAAGATAAGACGTACATCGCTAACACTGCAGAGCCGATCACTACATAAAGATGAAGCTGATTCATAGCTAGAAGCTTTCCAACTAATCCTCTAATGATGTCATTCAGATTAGGAATAAACACATTAATCGTTACGAGATATATTACAAACGCTGCAATGGATGCAAACATTAAATACTGGCTCTTAAATTTATATGAAAATGGTATAAACAATGAGTAAAACAGCATGGAAAGGCAAAACACAAATACGATCTCTTTCCATGACATCAATTCGCCTCTTATGATCAGCTTGCCAACAATAACAGTTAGCAGTACGAGTAACGTAATGAAGCATGCACCGATATACTTTGCGCTTACGATCTCTTTTCGTGTATAAGGCAACGAATTGAATAGAAGATGAATATGACGTTTTTCATCCGTTTGGAATATTTGCATCGAAATCGCTATACTAAATAACACGCCAATAACCATCAAAGAAAAGTCCATCGTTAAATACAAAATTAACAATGGCAACAATCCAAGAAACGTATACTTTTGTAGGACAATGTCTTTACGAATTAACTGAAGCAAGCTGTCCAGCCCCTTTCTTCGTATAATACATAATATCTTCTAGAGTAGCCTTTTCGATCAATACTGAATCCCCAAAAATTTGAGCAGTACGAGCTTTATTATCTGTTAATGCTTCAAAGCCGTAATTCGATCTACGAATAGCGATAAATTCCTTCTCTGTGTCCCGATCGAGCAGCTCCATAGATCCTTTAATAATGGAGTACTCCTCTTCAATCTGATAATATTCCTTACTGAACATAAGCTCACCATTATGAATAAATGCGATATAATCCGCAATACGATCGAGATCCGTCGTAATATGTGTAGAAAAGAAAATGGTTTTCTCACCATCCTGCATAATGTTGTGCAGTATATCAAGTAACTCTCTTCGAAAGATAGGATCTAAGCCCGATGTTGGTTCATCCATAATAATGAGCTCGGCATGATGTGACAAGGCAAAAGTCAACGATGCCTTCATCATCATCCCTTTCGAAAAAGACTTTATCTTTTGCTTTAACGGCAGTTCAAAAAGCTTAACATAGTAATAAAAGAGATCGTCATCCCACCTTGCATAGGAACCCTTCATAATTCCTTTCATCTCAGTCATCGTCAAATTCTCATAGAACACATTTTCATCATAAACAAAGCCAATCCGCTGCTTAATATCCTTTTCATGCTTTTTATAATCCAACCCAAAGATCGAAAGTTTTCCTGAATCCGGCTGTAATAAATTCATGATCATTTTAATAGTGGTTGACTTACCAACACCGTTCCCACCGATAAATCCGGTTACGAAACCTTTTTTAACAGTCATAGAAAGATCCTTAATCTGAAAATTACGAAATTCTTTTTTTACATGCTGCAGTTCAATGACGTTTTCCATCATACTTCCTCCCTATATAGCATCGACAGTAATTCCAATAGCTCTGTCAGACTTACACCAATCTCTTTGCTGTTCTGAATAGCAGACAGTAGTTGCTCCTCAATTACCTTCATTTTTCTTTCCTTAATCATTTCATTGTTTTGCTCTGATACAAAAGAGCCTTTACCAACAACCGAATAAATAAAGCCATTGCGCTCCAGTTCCTCGTATGCTCTTTTCGTCGTTATGACACTAATGTCTAGTTCCTTTGCCAGCTGGCGCATTGAGGGCAGTGATTGCCCTGCTTGCAGGTCATTCGTCAAAATATGCCGCTTAATTTGATTGTAAATTTGCTCGTATATCGGTTCGTTCGAGGAATTCGAAATAATAATTTGCATGCAATACCCTCTCCAACTAGATCGTAATATTGTATATATACTCTATATACAATATACACACTTATTATTTATTATTCAACCTTATTGTTATAATTCATCATTCGTAGCTTTCATAAGCTGACAACACTGCTAGTAACTAATCGCTAATCCCCTGCTCGCTTGCCCAAAATAAAAAACTCCTCTTATAGGGGACAGGATCATCATGCATCACCTGTTTCCTATAAGAGGAGCTTATATCACATTATCCACTTAAGATAGCGGTGTCGGCTCGCCGAAGCCCTCACCGTACATTTCATCAATCGTGTTGCGAATGTCGGAAGGTGACTTCCCCTCCTTAAGTAGGCTCGTTGACATTAATGCAATATCGACACATATGCCGCATCGAGTGCCATGATCATCCCATACGACTTCATCTTCCTTAATCTCAGCTATAAAGCAATTAAAGTTACTTTTATGGCCAGCACTTTCGCCACAGCCACAGTAACAAGGAATTTGCTTAAGTTCTTCTGGCAGCAATGCAGCCGCTTGATAAGCTAATGTTAATTTATCAGATGCGCCCTCCAAAAAGGTTGGCAGTATATCTTTGGAAGTCGTTGCTTCCTGCAAATCACCACTCGCAACTACATGTTGATGCTGATGCTCGCCTTGCGCTTCGGATTGATTCGCAGCATGATCTTCAGCATGATTGGAACTTCCACTTGTTGCATTCCCACAAGCTGCCAGCAGTCCCCCTGCAATGACAACACTTGCTGCTATTGCTACATATCTTTTCACTATATCTTCGCCTCTTTTATATTAATTTCTAACGGTTGCCATGAATGCTATTTTTACTTTTTCAAATAAAAATGTACAAAGCATTATAAATAGCCACTACAGCAACCGTTAGAGCTGCAATCCGCGCCGCTCATCAATTGGTCTGTTTCCACTAGTATACATGATTCCTCGTAACTTGAGGACCATCGCTTTCTTTAAAATACCTTAATCTCTCGATGACAATTAGTTAACAATTTATTCCTATGATGGATGGGAAGTCCTATTGATTGTGAAAAGGTGGTATGTCGTTCATGAAATCGAGAGTTGGAGAAGTAGCCTTGCCAGCTGTACAAGCAAAAAGCGCTGCGAGGCTCCGAATCCCGGCGGCTAAGTGGAGAAAATCGAAAGAAGCCATACTTGGCTATAGTTTTTTAGCTCCTTCACTTTTATTATTTGGCATGTTTTTGTTTTATCCGCTTGTTCAATCCGTCTATTTAAGCTTCCACATCACAGATCCAAGAGGTAGAGTAGCTGCCTATGTCGGCCTCGATAATTTCACGACATTACTAGCTTCTGATATGCTGTGGAACAGCCTCAAGGTAACAGCAATATTTGCACTACTTACTGTCCCAACCGGCATTATTCTCGGAATCATCTCTGCCGCTTTAACTCATATCCGCTCGCGAGGCATGAAGCTGTTTCAATTTATGTTTTCGATGCCGTTGGCAATGTCGGTCAGCACATCGGCAGTGATCTGGACGATTCTGTTCCATCCATCACTTGGCATCTTTAATTATTTACTATCACTCGCAGGGATCGCTCCTGTTCAATGGCTAACAAGTCCTTCTACAGCATTGCTATCCATCTCTCTTATGACGGTTTGGATGAACTTCGGCTTCAACTACATCATCGTGCTAAGCGGATTACAAAGCATACCAGATGACCTTGTGGAAAGCGCAAAAATCGACGGAGCCGGGCCAATCCGTGCCTTTATCCAAATTGTTCTGCCTCTACTATCTCCAACGCTGTTTTTCTTAACGGTTATATCGATTATTAGTTCATTCCAAGCGTTCGGGCAGATCCATCTACTGACAAAGGGCGGGCCAGCAGGAGCAACGGAAGTGTTCGTATATTCCATCTACAAGGAAGCCTTCGTTAACTACCAATACGGTACAGGCAGCGCACTTGCACTCATACTGTTCGTTATCGTGCTTATATTAACAATTATTCAATTTGCAGTAGTAGAAAAGAAGGTGCATTACCAATGAGTACAAAAAGACTATCGTTTTCGATGTTTACCGTATATGTCGTACTTTGCTTGTTAGCACTGCTGACGCTGTTTCCTCTGTTATATACGCTGTTACAGGCAATGATGGACCCAGCACAATCGTCGCTTTATCCACCAAAGCTTATTCCAGAGCAGCTATACTTCGGTAACATCGCTCAAGTGTTTAAGCTCATTCCAGTCTCGACCTTTATTAGTAATAGCTTTATTATGGCTTCGACTATTATGATTGGTCAGATTTGCATCGCATCGCTTGCTGCTTACGCATTCGTCTATATTGTATTTCCCGGGAAACAATTCTGGTTCATTCTATTTTTATCGACAATGATGATCCCTTGGGAGGTTACGATTATTCCAAATTATCTCACGATTCGATCATGGGATTGGATCGATTCCTTTCAAGGATTAACGATTCCTTTTTTTGCATCAGCTTTCGGTGTGTTTTTACTGCGTCAGTTTTTCCTACAGCTGCCTAAGGAATTGTTCGAGGCTGCGCGCATTGACGGCGCTGGACATATTCGACATTACTTCACGATTGTTCTGCCTCTTTCCCGTCCAGCACTTGCTTCCCTAGCAGTCTATGTGTTCCTTAACTCCTGGAACATGTATCTATGGCCGCTGCTTGTAACGAACAGTGATCAGATGCGTACCGTTCAAATTGGCGTCAGCATGCTGCAATTTGAAGAAATGAGCACATGGAATCATCTGCTTGCCGGTGTACTCGTCGTGCTTGTCCCCTCCTTCATCCTGTTAATTCTCGGCTTAAAGCAACTCGTACGAGGGATTACAGCTGGTGCTGTAAAAGGTTAACGTCGTTGGCAACACTCGCATCGCATGCGAGTGAGACCATACATTTTTAGAGAATGCTTAAAGGCAACAAAGTAGCACCGTTCGACATCGCAGCTTAGATTATTAGCCTCTGATGAATGTTTCCTCTGAAACATTCATCAGAGGCTAAAAGCTGGACTTATCGAACACAAACTTTAAGTAAAAAGGGAGAGAAATGATGATGAAAGCAAGATTGAAATGGAGTTTGGCAGTAAGCTTGACCTTCGTATTCCTTCTATTAACAGCATGTGGCGGTGGAACAAGCAATAATGGTAGCAGTAATGCAGACAATAAAAGCAACAACACAAACACTGGAGCTGGCTCAACTGAGAGCAGCACCCCGAATGCAAGCGACTCATCCAGCTCAACCGCTAAAAGCAGTGAGCCGACAAAAGTATTATGGTGGCATTCTATGGGTGGTGAGCTTGGCGCTGCCGTAACTGAGCTAGTTAATCAATTCAATAGCTCACAAAGTGACATTATCGTTGAAGAAGTATACCAAGGCTCTTACGACGAAAGCTTGAATAAGATGAAGGCGTCGATGGATTCCAAGTCAGGCCCTACCCTCATTCAGGTTTACGAGATCGGTTCTCGCTTTATGATCGATTCAGGTGCAACAACTCCAATTCAAACATTCATCGATGCAGAGCAATATGATCTATCATTGCTTGAAGAGAACATTACGAACTACTATTCTTTTGATGGCCTGTTGCATTCTATGCCTTTCAATACATCTAATCCTATTCTTTACTACAACAAAGATATGTTCGCTGCGGCTGGACTTGATCCTGAAAAAGCGCCGGCTACATTCGAGGAAGTAGCAGAATATGCTAAAGCGCTGACAAAGGACGGACAAGCTGGTGCTTCCTTTGCGATCTACGGCTGGTTTATGGAGCAATTTTTCGCGAATCAGGGCAGCGATTACTTGAACAATGGCAACGGTCGTTCTTCCGCTGCTACTGAATCCAATCTGAACAATGATGTAGGAGTTCAAACATTAACATGGTGGAAAGAGCTTGTTGATCAAGGACATGCCCTTAATCTTGGCCGTGCAACCGCTGATACAAAAAAAGCATTTCTTGCAGGTCAGGTTGCTATGACGCTTGATTCAACCGCTTCTCTACGCGGAATTGTTGATGCGGCTGAAGGACAGTTTGAAGTTGGAACAGGCTTCTTGCCGAAAGCAGCAGATGCAGCTGAAGGTGGAGTTGTTGTAGGAGGCGCCAGCTTGTGGATTATGAACAACAAGCCGCAAGAAGAACAGCAAGCAGCATGGGAGTTCATTAAGTTTCTAGCTAAACCAGAAACTCAAGCGTACTGGCATGTGAACACGGGCTACTTCCCGATTACGAAAGCAGCATATGATGAAACACTCGTTACGGATAATTTAGCAAAATACCCTCAATTCCAAACAGCAGTCGATCAGCTTCATGCATCTAAGCCGAGCACTGCTTCAACTGGTGCAGTAATGGGCGTATTCCCTGAAGCTCGCCAAATCGTTGAAAATGCCATTGAGGAAGCGTTGAATGGCGTGAAATCTCCAGAAGATGCACTTAATAGCGGTGCTCAGCAAATTACCGATAAAATTACAACGTACAATAAAACTGTACAATAAATAGATACAACAACAGCCCCTCATTTACTAAAAGCGCACTAATCGTTAGATACACCTTATCTAGCCGTTAGTGCACTTCATGCGAGGGGCTGTTTCCGGTAAAAACATGTATATTATTGTATATATCATTCATTTTTACGAAAAACAGGAATATATTCTCATGTAATAAAATGACTGAATGTTATCATATTACGTAGCGAGTTTATCAAATCAATAGTTAGGGGATGTAAATTATGAAAAAAAAGGTATTTGCAACGATTATGGCGTCGACAGTAATCGCTAGTATGGCGACCGGAGCATATGGAGCAACGAAACTTCAGGAAATTAAAGCATATCTCAATCCTGGTATTTCCTTTAAAGTCGATGGCGTTCCTACTCAACTTCAAGACAGCAATGGCCTCGCAGTACTTCCGATCACCTATAAAAACACGACCTATCTTCCAGTTCGCGCGGTTTCTGATGCGCTTGATGTTGCAGTAAATTACGATGGCAAAACTGAAACGATCCATCTAGGCGAAGTCGTTGAAGGCGTCTCCTTAGCTAGTGACTTTAGAAGCGACAACCACACAAAAGATCCTGCCTATACGACTTACCAAGGCAAAGATTACAAGGAAGCTTTCTATAATGGAAATAAAAGTAACCGCTCAGTTAGTTTTATGCTATATCCAAAAGGCAGATACCAAACATTATATTTGCAAGTCGCTGCCCTTGGTAAACCGCTTGAAGATCTCACTATAAAAGATTCAGATAATGACATTATCTTAAAAGAGGTTAAGTATATTGACTCTAGTGAGGGCTTAATTACAATTGAAGTAGATATCGGTGGTGTAGACACCCTTTATATACATGGCGATGCTGATCGTGACGGGCAAGTGTTCGTTCCATTGACTACTTCATACTTCAAGTAATTAAATAATTGACTAAGCTCTCAATCTAGTTTTTTATCACTACTACTACTCTATTTACCCATTTTCCAACCTAATAGACTTCTATACACGCTCCTTTAATTGTGATGAATACATTATTGTATCTTCCATATAAAGGAGTGGTTAACATTGGGTAAATGGATTTTCAAAGCATGGTTAAAAGGTTCACACGTGGTGCCAAGTGTAGACACTGAGGCAAGAGGCTTTGCGTTGTTCAAATTCAAGTATTGCGGCCGTCATAGTAAGATTCTATACGCGGTAAAAGTGCGCGACGTAGCAAACCTTAGAAAAATCGATCTGCATCTTGGCAGAAAAGGACACAATGGCCCAGTCGTTGCGACTTTATTCGGACCTACAACACCTGGTATTTCAGTAGAAAAAGGTATTGTATACGGTGCGCTTCGCAGCAGCGATCTCGTTGGTCCGCTAGAAGGCCACTCGATTTTCAAGCTTATTAAGCTAATCTTGAAACGCAAAATCTATGTAAATGTGCATACGACTCAATATCCTTACGGGGAAATTCGTGGTCAAGTGAAAAAAGTTCACAAAAGAAGAAATGTTTCAGAAGCTTAATGCTAAGCCTTTAACCTTGTAGGAAGATTGAGGAACAGCCGGTCAATGACCGGCTGTTTTTCATGTTAGCGAGAAGTGTAACCTGCATCAGCTCATCTATTGTACATATTGATTCTGCTGCTCGTTCTTAGAGATATCATGCAGTGCATGAGAAGCATTTGAAGTATTTTTTAATGCCATATCTCCTAGGGCAATAACTCCACACAGCTTACCTTGATCTACTACAGGCAATCGACGGACTTGATAATGCGCCATCAGATCTGTCGCTTCATCAGCTAATTCCTCAGATGATACGGTAATCAGTTGATCACTCATTACTTCAGTGACTGCTGTAGAGCCTGGCTTTTTCGCAGCGATGCCTCGCCTTACAAGATCTCGATCTGTAACAACCCCGATGAGTTTAGTTTTGTCGTTTTCATCGACAACTGGAATAAATCCGATATCATGCTTTTCCATTAGTACAGCAATCTCATAAACATTATCCTGCGGTGTGACTGTTACGCAGCCTTTTGTCATAACGTCCTTAACCTTTTTCATGTTTGTTTCAACCACCTTATTTATGTTATTAATCGCACTTAGAATGTACGTTGCGAGTTGCTTTTATCCATTATTCATTGCAATGGAAAGCATACATATATTTTGCTTTACAGGATAAAGCTAACAGAAAAAGATAAGGAAGGGTGTACAACTGCAATGAAGCTGCCACAATATCCGCAATCGTATTGGCTTAACTCAACAAAGCCCCCTCAGTTTCCTTCATTAAAAGAAGATCTTACAACCGATGTAGTCATCGTTGGTGCAGGCATTAGCGGCATTACTTTAGCTTATTTACTATCAAAGAAAGGCAAGTCTGTCGTTTTACTCGAGGCGGGTGAAGTATTAAGCGGGACTACAGGTCATACAACGGCTAAAATCACCTGTCAGCATGATATGATCTATGATGAGTTTATTGCTCATTTTGGCGAAAAGTATGCGAAGCAATATTACCAGGCTAACGATGAAGCACTTAAATTTATAAAGCAGACGGTCGAGGAGCATTCGATCGATTGTGATTTTCAGGAGCAGGATGCATGGCTCTATACGACAACTGTCGATCTGATTCCTGATTTAAAGAAGGAGCAGCAGGCTTATCAAACACTTGGCATTGAAGGTGAATTAACGGATAGTACACCACTTCCTTTTACATCACGAGCTGGACTGCGAATGCCTAAGCAAGCTCAATTCAACCCCGTGCGTTATTTGAACAAATTGCTTAACCTAGCTGTACAGCAAGGTGTTAAAGTCTATGAGCATACAACAGCAGGTACCGTCGATAAACCATCCTACGTTATAACGAAGGAAGGTTATAAAATCGAAAGCAAGCAAATCGTTAGCTGCTCACACTTCCCGTTCTACGATGATCAGCAGTTTTTCTTCGCTAGAATGTATGCAGAACGTTCCTACGCCTTATGCTTTAAACCGAAAAAGGAATATCCTGAGGGAATGTATATTAGCATTGATCAGACAAAGCGCTCGCTGCGCTCCGTTATGATCGATGGAGAAAAGCATATTATTGTAGGAGGAGAGAATCACGCTACAGGACAAGGGATATGTACGATTAGGCATTATGAAGCTTTAGAACAATTTGCCGAGGAGATGTTTGGCATTGAAAAGATTGCATATCGCTGGTCTGCCCAAGATTATACGACACTAGACAAGCTGCCGTTTATAGGAATGACCGATGACCATCCTGAGCTTTATGTTGCAGCTGGTTATAAAAAGTGGGGTATGACGACAGGTACGCTCGCCGGACTACTATTAGAAAAGCTAATTACCGGCGAACAGACACCATATGAAGAGCTTTTCTCCCCTAAACGCTTTTATGCTGATCCAACGATCAAATCATTTTTCACCTATACGGTCAATACAGTAAAGCACTTAGTAAGAGGAAAGCTCACTACAAGTTCACGCCATCCAGAAGAGCTTGAGAATGGTGAAGGGTCTGTCATAACCGTGCAAGGTAAACGAGCAGGTGCTTATCGTAATGATGAAGGGCAGCTTTTCATTGTAGATACGACATGTACACATATGGGCTGTGAAGTGGAATGGAATAGCGGCGATCTATCGTGGGATTGTCCATGTCATGGCTCCCGCTTCTCCTATCAAGGCGAAGTGCTGGATGGCCCAGCAGACAAGCCGCTTCATCGTATACAGTAAGGCACTGCTCTTAACTATAAGCACAGCGGAATATAGCTTTATTTAAATGAAACAGCAGCACCTATAGTAAATTGAGCTCTCTTAATCTCAATTGCTACAGATGCTGCTGCTTATTTGATTTATTGCTTCAATTACCCACTTAAAGTTCGAGAACCCACGCTGCATCAGCAACTGCTTTACTCTGCTGTGTTACTCAACTGTCAGCGGCTTCATTCTCTGTGTTATTCAACCGTCAGTTGCTTCACTTAGCTTTGTTACTAGCTTGTTACTCAACTTTGTTACTCAGCAGCAGTCGCTTCTAATGATAGCTGAACTTGTTCAGGTTCAAAAACAAGCGGCTTATTAGGGAGATAGTGAGAAGTTTTTATATAGCGAATCGTTTTCGTCTTTGCACGCATAACGATCGAATCAGTCTCCGCACGCTGATCACTCAAGTAGCGCACGCCTCCTAGAAACTCTCCAGGTGTGACACCAGTCGCTGCAAAGATAACATCCTTTGTACCAACCATATCATCCATTGTCAGCACACGATAAGGATCCGATATGCCCATTGCTATACAACGTGCATATTCTGTAGCATCCGCTGGCATTAATCGCCCTTGAATTTCACCGCCCAAGCATTTTAATGCGGCAGCTGCCAATACGCCTTCTGGCGCACCGCCTGAGCCAACATATAGATCAATCCCTGTTTCTGGGAAGGCAGGAGCCATCGCACCTACTACGTCTCCATCAGGTAAAAATTTAATACGGACACCTGTTTTACGAAGGATCTTATTCAACGATTCATGTCTTGCTCGATCAAGAATCATGACCGTAAGATCCGACACTTTTTTGTTAAGAGCCTCCGCTGCTTTGTGCAACGTCACCTCCATCGGGTCAGTAATGCTAACCTTTCCGACTAATTGAGGACCGTAAGCAAGCTTCTCCATATACATATCTGGTGCATGAAGCAATTGGCCCCGATCGGCTACTGCGATAACCGACAACGCATTGTTTAACCCTTTTGCCACGATCTCTGTACCTTCTAGCGGGTCTACCGCAACATCGACTTCCGGGCCTTGGAAGCTCCCGACCTCTTCACCGATGAATAGCATCGGTGCTTCGTCCATTTCCCCTTCGCCGATTACGACTGTGCCATGTATCGATACAGAATCGAACATTTTTCTCATTGCCGTAGTCGCAGCACCATCCGCGTTATTTTTATCGCCACGGCCCATCCATGGAGCAGAAGCAAGTGCAGCCATTTCCGTAACACGAACGATCTCCAATGCAAGCTCTCTTTCCATCAATAGCGCCCCCATCACTCGATATATTTCTATCCTCTTCATATGTACCATAGATTGGAAATACACTGCAATACGAGGGAGCTATAAACAGCATAAAGATATTAGATGATAGTACTAAAAACCTTTTATAAAGCTTATTTTTTGTCATTTCGAGCTTGTAATCTCGCATATTTTGTGCTCAAAGTGCCTCGGAAGCTGAAAATTCCGTTTAACAGCTAGCGGCAGCATCTTCTTCTCGTTATTGTACTCTTGGCTCGCTAAGCGCGGTATGGCTCCATCGTATAGGCATGCAGCAATGCTGCTGTTCCATTGATTGCCTGGATATGCGTCCGTTCCATTCCATGTGAAGCATGAACGCCTGGACCGATAAGCGCAGCACGTATATTGCTTCCGCCTTTTAGTGCCGCAGATGCGTCGGAGCCATAATGAGGGTAGATATCAACCGCATAAGGAATACTTAAGCCTTTAGCGAGCTCGATAAGCGTGGATGTCATCTCGTAATCATACGGACCAGAGGAGTCTTTTGCACAGATTGATACATCCTTTTCTGTCGCTGACAGATCATCGCCTAATGCACCCATATCGACAGCAATCATTTCTACAATATCTGGCGGAATATAGGCTGTGCCATGTCCTACCTCTTCGTAAGTAGAGATAATGATTTTCGTCGTTCGCTTAGGTTGAATTCCTTTTTCCTTCCATGCCTGCAGTAAACCAAGCAATGCCGCTACGCTCGCTTTATCGTCCAAATGTCTTGATTTTACCCAGCCGTTAGGCAATATCCGAGTGCGTGCATCCCATGATATGTAGTCGCCTACCGCAATGCCTAGCGCTTCTGTCTCCTGCTTGGAGCTCGTAAGCTCATCGATACGGATCTCCATATTAGCTTCGTCCCGCTTCCAATCACGAGCATCACTATATACATGCACAGAGGGCTTTGTCGACAATACTGTCCCTTCAATCTCCCGTCCATCTCTTGTATGAATGAGACAATATTCGCCTTCAACGGTCTGCATCGCATAACCACCGATTGGCGTGAATCGGATCATTCCGTTTGACTTAATTGAGCGAACCATCGCACCTAACGTATCAACATGCGCAGATAACGCCAGTACATGCTCCGTGTCTTCACCTGCAACCGTAATGATTGCATTTCCTTTAGGTGTAAGCTCAACGGGATAGCCCAATCGCTCTACCTCGGCTTGTACCATTCCTATAATTTTCTTACAAAAACCACTTGGGCTCGGCGTGTTAAGTAGCTTTTCTAGCCACTCTACTACATACTGTTGATCTACTGTTAATGGTTGATTAGACATATTATTAACCTTCTTCCTTTGAATCTTCCTTACTTTAAACGCTCTAGCTTTAGTCTTCCTTACTTTAATCTCTCTTAGCAGGATCCTATACATATACATTACATTATGTAGCCGCTGCACAACTTATATGCTACAAATGATGGCGATCACGATCCATATAATAAGTCCAGGTACAATCAGCATGCGCTGGGAAAGCTTATAAGCAGCATATTGCTCCTTTACGTAAAGTGAGATATAGTCACTTTTAATCCATTGCTCCCATTGCAGTGAAAGTGCTGTACGCTTCAGAAATAACAGGCCAATAACGACTACCCATGAACCAACTCCACCAACAAGTATAATTGCATAACTGCCTATCGCAACGAGCATTATCCACGCTTGAAGCAGTGCCTTAGACCGTAACATTGCTTTAAATCGTAACTCCGCCACTACAACGCTTATATGATCTGATTTCAATATTCTCTGTGACGCTCGATAGATCCATGGCTTTTTCAAACGCTTCGTAGATTTATTTTCTTCAATCTGGCTTAACAGCATCCCGGTAAATCTAGCACGTGTTGCTTGCTCTTGCTCAAGCTGCTGTCCATAATGAAAGGCCGTTGTCATATATCGATATACAACTCCGATAGTAAACAGAAGCAGTACCACTAGCGCGCCTAGCATATAAGTGAACGACCACTGCTCAAGCATATATACAACAACGGGTACTACATAGATTACTGCTAACAATAAAGCACGCAGCCCTTTTCTTAACGTTCTTCGCCACCAGCTTCCGGCTTTAGCGAAGTAATGATTAATCGCTAGCGTCAGTATTCCTACAACTACACTATATGCTAGTACCAGTTGCAACTGATCAGACGTCAGTTCTGTTGTTCCTAATATAAAAGGAAGCAGCAATGTGAACGCAAACGACATGCGCAGTAGCAACATAACTACACTATATATATAGCCATATCGCTTTAGCTTTATGAGCCAGCCTTGATGCTGCAGCAATATAAGTCGATCTGCTTCATCTACCCCGATATGGACTTGAGTATTCATCATCAGGCCAAGGACAGCAATCATAATCATTTCCCAGCGCATGTTAAGCGACCATTCGGGAAGTCTTGTCCATAGCTCAACATAGAGACCTGAAAAGATGATCAGCGCTGGAATTAGAATGTAAAGCCATACTGTCCAATCCGCAGTTGTTTTCAAAGATTTTCCGATATAACGGTAATGCTGCAGGAGTCTAATCCAAAAAAGCTTTGCAGGAGTCAGCATTCTATCACATCCGAAGCTGTGCTAGTGAATACATGAAAGCAGTCGAATAGCGTCTGTTCATTCGTTAAACCTGCCTGTACCCGAAGCTGATCCATATTCCCTTCAGCAACGATCGATCCTTGGTGCAGACATATGAATGTATCGCATAAACGCTCAGCACTATCCAGTACATGAGTACTCATAAGTACTGCCGCCCCCTGCTGCCTTGCTTCATTCAACAACGAGATAAAATCAAGCGTAGCTTGCGGATCAAGTCCGATGAACGGCTCATCAACGATGTACAGATCTGGCTCCAGCATAAATGCGATAATGAGCATTAGCTTTTGCAGCATTCCTTTTGAGAAGCTGCTCGGGTAATGATGCTTCTGCCCCGTAAGCTTAAACTTCTCCAGTAACCGTTCTGCACGTTGCTCAAACTGTTGCTTATCGATACCATTTACCGAAGCCGCAAGCCATAGATGTTCCCAGAGCGTAAAGTAGTCATAATAGATCGGCTGCTCTGGCACATACGCATACGTGCCGGGCTTTCCTTCAGCACCTAGCCGAACCTCTCCTTTGCGGTATGGGGTAAGCGACATAATCGACTTAATCGTTGTGCTTTTCCCCGCTCCATTCGGTCCGATTAACCCTACAAGCTTGCCTTTTTCTACACTGAAAAATATGTTGCGTATGGAAGCTTCATTCTCTTTATAGCCTGCTTCCTCTAGCTGAACTTCGAGCTGCTTTAAGTGTTCCATCGACGGTATCCTCCACTCTTTAGCTTTTCCAGTTTCTACGTATTGAGCGGCAAAATGTTACATTCAAAAAGAGAGAGGTTGTCCTTTTAGTCAGAATTAATGAAACTAACGACAATTGGGCGGACGATTGAGCGGAACGGGCAACCGGTTAGCGGGGACGAGCGAATGACCGATTGGCGGGGACGAGCGAATGACCGATTGGCGGGATGGGCGAGCCATCGATTACAGCGAACGATTGGCAGGACGGCGACCAATTAGGGCAACGAGCGAATGACCGATTGGCAGGACGGCGACCAATTAGGGGGACGAGCGAGTGACCGATTAAGGCAGCGAGTGAATGACCGATTGGCAGGACGGGCGAGCCATCGATTATAGCGAACGATTGGCAGGACGGGCGACTGTAACGGAACTGAGAAGCGTTAATTGTACTAATTTCCCAGTAATGATATTCTAACGGAACTCAGAGGCTCTATTAGGCTAAATTTTGTGATAATCAAGCAAAATCAAGCAAATAAGACCTTCTAGTTCCGTTAGAAATTAAAAACACGCATATTTCGTTGAATAACGTCTCCTAGTTCCGTTAGAAATTAGTTTTCGTCCCTATAGTTCCGTCAGAAATTAGTTTTCGCGACTATAGTTCCGTCAGCACATATTCATCTTCGTGCGTTCAGCCCATACGCTCATTTTCATATGTTCAAAGTAAAGATAAAGATTACCACTAACCGATTAGACTTATACGCGTGCACATAGGTCTGCTCGATTTCATTTTCCTATAAAAGTGAAAGAACAAAAAAGTTGGACGGTAAACACTTCACAATGTTTTTCCGACCAACTTTTATGTTAGGACTTATTGGTAAGCCCCTTTCATTAATACTAAGCTTTAGATATTATTTATTATTTAATCGCCCGTTGTTGGTTCAGATCCTGCTTCTTCATTCGATACGGGCTCTGAATCCTTTTGCGACTCAGCTCCTGCTTCTTCATTCGCTACTGGCGCTGAACCCTATTGCTGCTCAGCTCCTGCTTCCTCATTCGATACTGGCACAGCTTCTTGATTTACTGTAGATTGAGCCTCGGATACCTCATATAAAATAGATGCATAACCTAACACCTGATGATTACTGTCATACACATAAAAGCCATCGTTAAAAGTATGGGTTGTGCTACCTTCTGGATAATACATAAAACCAGCTACATATTTTCCAGCGTCCAACTTAATGAATCGATTTACATTCAATGCATCTTGAACATTCGGTTCCGATCCAGAGGATTGAGCAATATATGCTGCACCCTCGATCATAGAAAGATCATATTGTAAAACTACACTGAAGTCGAATTTATTATCCCAATTATACTGATCACGTTCTTCTTCAGTATATTTATAGACAGGCACATCTTCAATTACAGAAACTGGTGTAAAGTCAAAAGATAGTTTACCGTCATACACTACTACATCGTCACGAATGACCTTGATTGCTAATTCCCCAACTTCATTATTGTACAAGATATGATAACGTTCTGTCTCTTCATCGTAAATCATGGATATAGATTCATATACATCAGCTAAGTAAATATTAGAGAAACTATCAAAATAGCTTTGATCTTGAGTAATATCAAAAGAATAAACAAGATCTTCTCCCTTAGTATTGTATGCTCCTGGAATGGTAACTTCGATTAAATCACCAGGTAACACATTGTCCGCGAACAAACCATAGCTGTTTAGCATAAACGTTTCATCTGATATCTTCATTGAATGTAAATTAAATAAGTATTCCGTTCTTTCCATTGTATATGGATTCTGAACAGTAAACATAATTCGATAAGCATAATCGCTGTCTAATTTAAGTGATAAACCTTTTTTTTGAATATCTTGATAGGTTACGAAGTTGAAATTATTGTTCATATCTTTGCTTTGAACCCAAGCATTAATTTGCAAGCCTTTCGCGGCTGACAGCTCAAATTTAAGCGTTTCGCCATCTAATGCTTGATCGAATAAGCTTACATAATGATAATAATCTGATGAAAATGTTAAGTCATCCATTACTTCGTCGCTAAAGTTAAGGTTTTTCTTCCATTCAATTCCTTGCGATGTAATACCTGTTAGCTCTAACGGCACGCCTTCAAGCTCTTTTTCACTTACGATCTCTAGAGGCACAACTTGATCTGCAAGATACTCTTCAGGAATATCGAATTCAGTAATAAAAGCTTCGATTAAATTTCCAGCGGCATCATAGATCATAACTCTTAAGATCTGACCAGTCACAACTTCATAAACGTCTAAATTATCAATCGGATCATACCATTTAGCAAAACCAAAAGTGCTTTGTAAGTTGTTTAGGTTCGAACCATATACTGTATGATATTCTTTTAGAGAATCTTTTATATAAACTCTGTTAGAAGTGTAATACTCTTTATACTGCATATCGTAATCTACAAATGCTGCAGATGGGTACAACTTCAAAAGCTCTTTCTCATTAGCTTTTACTAAATATTCATAAGCTTTCATCTGATATTCATAAGCACTATTATTATACTCATTAACTTCTTCTTTGGACATAAATTCGATGTTCAATAAGGAGTCTGGCACTTCTTTGAAATCAATCTTAGTTAGATCAAACTTGTATTCGCCGTCATAGATCGCTTTTCCAAGATGTTCAATCTTTAAGCCCAGCTCTCCAATATTACCATCTGGTGCAAAATCAGTTAGCGAAACGTATGCATATGCGTAAGTCCCGTCTTTGTAATATGACGATTTTTCTGAAACGACAACAACTTTTTCACCAGTTTTGGAGTGCTCAGCAGGTATCGTTACCGTTACAAGATCACCTGATTTTACAAGATTCGAATCAAAACTGTAATGATCTCCATATTGTGATATCTTAAAGCTTTTTTGAACATCTAAAGCACCAACAAAGTATAGCTCATAGTATTTACTATATTTATCACTTTCACTTCTTACATATAAACTAACCACATAAAATTTATCTGTTTCTAACTGGAACTTATACGTATTATCCTGTTTATCAATTTCAAAATCTTCATAATAACCCATGCGATCATATCCATAGAGAGAAAGTTTCGCATTTTCATCTGTATCAACTAGAAGTGTAACTTCAACTGTTTGCTTATCTCCTGGCATATCAACAGTGTATCGAAAATGAGTTGGATCAAATCCATCTACTGGCAAATCAGATTCATTAGCAAGATCCATCTTTGTTAACAAAAGCTCATCGTTCAATGCCAAATTATGAATTGTCGCATCGTTAGACAATTGATCAGATGGCTTTGGTGATGTACTTGGTGACGGGTTCACCGTTGCTGTTGGTTCTGTTGATACACTTGGTGTTGGTGACACGGTCGGAGTCGGAGTCACTGATGCGCTTGGTGTTGGTGTCACAGTCGGTGTTGGTTTCGGTTTTGATGTTGGTACGATTACTGGACTTGGTTCTGGCGTCACTGTAGGTGTTGGCGTTGCTGTTGGTGAGCCTTTTTCCACAACTTCAAGCTGCTTCGGTGCTGTTTCAAAGCTGCTTGATTGTGCAACTGTAGAAACTTGTGCTTTATTTACTGTACCTTGTCCGATCAGTTTAGTAACTACATCTAGTATGAGCGTTTCAATAGTTGCAGATTGATCCAACGATATTGTATTGCCTGCGGCTTCATCGCCGACTGACAACTGTTTAACACTTCCGCTCGGAATAGTAATTTTAATATTTGCTGATATAACATGTACATTTTCAAAATGTCCAACAAGGTCTATATTAGAACCTTCTGGCAAATTAGGCGTTAACTCAATGTTCGAGAATCCGGAGTCAGTAACTTGAGATTCTTCCAGCTTGACTGGAGATTGTACAACTACTTGCTGAACCTTTGTTGCCCCTTGAGCAACTATTCGTACTTTACCGGAAGCCTTATCTACTACAATACGTAATACGACAGTATCCTCCAAGTGTACAGAGTTTTCCCCGCCGCCTTGTACTAATGTTGTACCTTTTACAACGACTTTCTTAAGATAAACATCACCTTCTCCAACAGCTGCATCGACCGTCAGATTTCCGGTAATTTCTGTATTAATTAATGTAACTCCAGCTGCCGCGATACGAACATCACCATTAATTACGGTAAGTTTATCTGGATTACCGTATTCACCTTCCTGATCAAACACAGTCTCAAGTGATTGCGATACTTTATCGATTAATACAACGGCCTCAGCACGCTTGAGCTGATCTTTAGCACGTACATTACCAGTCGTATCGCCTTGTAGAAAGTTTCCAGCAACTAATGCTGTAATTGCTTTTTTACTCCATTCTGGAATATCTGCTGCATCCTTAAAATTCAATTCCGTAGTGCCTTCCAGCTTAACAAGCTTCACTAGCATAACTGCCGCTTCCTGGCGAGTAATGTTAGCATCGGGAGAAACTGTCGTTTCACTCGTGCCACTAATATAGCCTGCTTCTACTGCAGCCGCTATATCAGCATAAGCCCAATGCTTTTCGGTCAAATCTTCAAATGAAACGTTAGATTGTGCCTTAGGTACTTCAAATACTTGATTCATCATTTTAATAAACTCTGCCCGTGTAATGGATGCATCGGGTCTAAAACTTCCATCCTGATATCCTTTGGCAATCCCTTTGTCTAACCAGGATTGAATTGTCTGCTCAGCCCAATGACCGCTAATGTCGCTAGACTTTGCTTCTGAAGCATTTACTGTTAATGTTCCTAAAAATAATTGAAATACTAGGGTAATACTCAGCCATATACTTACTTTCCTTTTCATTAGTTCCTCCTATGTAATAAATAAGAATAAATACCTATTTCCAATATATAGGATAAGCCGTAAGTCGTAAAGATAAAATATAATCTTGCATTAAGAACATACTATTTATCCTAATTACATGGATAACAAAACATAAAAGTATAATCATTCATTCCCCTAGCAATTCAACAAGTTTTAAATTGTTCCGCCTCACCACTTGCTAAATATAAAAAGCTATGATATTATTCACTTATGATAATGATTATCAATATCATAAGTGAGACACTCACCTCCTTCGTGACATCAGCTTACCGCTATCCTCTCAAGCATTGTTGACAGTGAAAGAGATGGTGCGCTGCTACTCTTTTCCACAATGTACAGGACTCAGTCGTAGCGATGTATTGAAGTTGCGACCTCACAGATGCGCAACAATAGGATCATAAGGGCCGCCAACTCTTTTGAGCTGCAAAGCGTTCCGTTGCCGTCACAAACCATGTTTCGCTCATAACTAACCCCATAGCATGAGCCAAAAATACCTCTCGCCACTGTGCTTAGCATTAGCCAAGCTCAAGCAAGAGGTATTTTTGTGTTTATGGAAAAGGAATGGCGTTGCCTCCATCGAAGGACTGATCGGCTAGCACGATCATTGGTGCTCCGCCTCCGACTAGATGAATTTTATATCTTGTTTAACCCGATTTTATAGTTTTCTGTAATAGATTTAATAACTTTACATGGTACACCTACTGCAGTAAAATTTGAAGATCGGAAATGGCATATAAAACTGCTGATCCGCTAATGGTTACCCTGTCATCAACTATTCCACAATATAACGTTCCACCACGTCTAGAAAGCTGCCTCGCCACCATTTCTTTTTTGCCAAGACGTTTTGCCCAGAAAGGGATAAAACTACAATGTGCGGAACCGCAAACAGGATCTTCATTTACATTTAATTTTGGAAAAAAAGCCCTCGAAACAAAATCGTATTTTTCACTTTTCGCTGTAATTAAAACACCTAGACCATCTGGCAACTTTTCTAGCTTAGAAAAATCAGGGGTAGCATTTTTCACATCGTCTTCTTTTTCAAGTACAAACATTAAATCTCTGCCCAGATAGGTTTCGATAGGCTTTACCCCCAAAGCTTCGACCATTTGCTCCGTTAATGTAAACTCTTCAGGCATTCTGCTAGGGAAATTCATTTGGTAAAGTTCATTTTCTTTTAGCACGACAAGTTCCCCACTCATGGTTTGAAACTTGATTTTGCACACATGCTTTTCGTAATAATTTGCTATGACATACGCAGTTGCTAAAGTAGCGTGTCCGCAGAGATCAATCTCTCCACCCGGAGTAAACCATCTTAACCGATAGCCATCCCCCTCTTTCACAGCAAATGCTGTTTCAGAAAGGTTATTTTCAGTTGCAATTTTTTGCATGATTCCATCTGGAATCCAGTTCTCCATAATACAAACAGCAGCAGGATTTCCTTCAAATAATTTTTCGGCAAACGCATCTACAACGTAACATTTCATAGTTAAATTAACCTCCTTGTACTATTAAAAGCTTATTTTATATGTGACATATATTCATAAGCTGTAGTTCCGTATACGCTTTTAAAGTGCTTATTTAGGTGAGTTAAATCAACAAAACCACATGCAGCTACTGCAGAATAAATATCTTTGCTATGTTCGATCAACTGTTTTGCACGTTCGATTTTGCAGTTAAGAAAGTATTGGTAGGGTGAAATTCCAGTATGAGCCTTGAATAATCGGATAAACTGAAATTTGGATAATTGAAGCTCGTTACAAATCTCATCAAGCTTAAGTACTCGTTCTAAGTTGGCTTGAAGTATATCCTTTGCTTTAATAATTAACACGTTATCTTTTTTGTCATCAGTAAAAAGATCGGTTTGAATAAGACTTTCCGTTAGGGATAAGAGCAATTCACTGCACAAAGCTTCATCTTGATCGCTTAATATAGCATGAGAAAGGCTTAATATTCGTTGTTCAAGTTTACGATTATACACAACAGGAGTTGAAAAACGTATGAAATCCTTTTTATCTATAGCTTCTAAAAGCAATTCTGGCTTAATATACAGCATGACATAATCAAGACCCGACTCATCATGTGCCATTCCGTCATGAGCCTGTTCTGGATTAAAAAGCATAACCCCATTTTGATAGGATAATTGTTGACTACCATCCAAGTTATATTGCTGAATCCCTCTCAATGTTACACCTATTGCAAACTCCTCGTGAGCGTGCCTTTTGTATTTAAAATCAGTCATACTTGCAGACAACGCAGTGATACCTGCTGCTTTTTTATAGACAAACTTCTCCATTACACGCACCTCTACATAAACTTTCTCCTATATCCAGAACATGATGGCAGCATAGGCTAAGAATATGGCCATCACTACATTAATGATCTTATTATACTTCAATAAAAACTCCTTGAAAATTGTACCGAAAAGAACCCAAGTACTAAAAGCTGAAAACCCAATCAACGTTATTGCTATAATACTTATCGTCACCGCAGGGAGTGTGCTATGGTGCGGCATAATAAAAGTTGGAATTACAGTCATTGTAAATATTACTACCTTCGGATTTAAAAACTGCATTAGGAAACCAGACATGAAGGAAGCCGTTCGATTTACAGTTGGGTTTGATTTATCCGCTTTATAAATTTGATAAGCGAGGTAAAACATATAGGCACTCCCAGCTATCCGCATCGCTATTAACATTTTCGGCATGATAGTTAAAAGCATCGTGTTCAACGCAGCTGAAAGAGCAAGTAATAGACCAAAACCAATCGTAGCTCCATACGAATATTGCATTGCCTTTTTTGCTCCAAAATTATTCACGGTGGACAAAATGACGATATTGGTAGGACCGGGTGTATAAGTAGCAATCATGCAGTAAATCAAAAAAGATGTAGTGTTCATGAGATTACCCCTTTCAAACTCATTCATATCCTACATCTTATAGCGTAGTACCATATAGTACATTATTGCAGAATTCGCCTCTCCCACCGTGAATCTATAAGAGACAAAAGATTTTGTGCGATGTAACTTTGCTACCTGTTAGCCTTAACGCCGCTGCTAGTCTACACTTAACTTTCCAGTCTACCTTTCGTGCTCACAAAAAACCGCCCCGTAAATGTTAGCTTCCATCTAACATTTACGGGGCGGTTCATTAAGCTCTAGAAGGTTTTCTACTACGCTGCCACACATATACGCCATATACACTGTATTGAATAATCCAGATCAACACTGCAACGAGCACCAATCCCCATACATAGCCATGCTCACCGAACGTTTCATAGATCAGCATTAATGGAGAATTAGAGATTGGACGGTTAAGAAACATATAATTGGTCCCAACTGCTGCATTAAACTGATACGTGAGCGGAATAACAATAATAAGGAAGATTGCTACCTTCCACAGCTGTTTCACCCGTGGCTTGAGCTCACCTGAAGCAAGTAGCATAATCGGATAGACTGTTATGATGGCATGGAATACAAAAGAATGAATATGCAAGAAGCCCATCGTCGTCTCATCAGTCCAACCCGGGAACAGTAAGGCGATCAATGCTCCAGGCAGTGTTAAACTGAACAGAATTTCATGAATAGCAGCGAATGGTCGATAAGCATGCAGCATAAGTAGTACGATCGCCAAACCGCACAGATGAATTGGAATATAGAACAGCAAAGGCTTGCCAAGCTGCCATACGACAATGAGCTTAATTACTTCACCGATCAGCAATGAATAAGCAAGCACACGCTTCATTATCGTTCGCTTCGCTCCAGATAAACGCACATACAGCCAAGTTAGCCCGATAACAAACAGCGTAATTACTGCAAGCCAACCCCAATGCACTGCGTCAAAAGCGACAAAGCCTTGATCCATCCCAGCACCCCATCTCATCATCTATTGTTTATCTGTCGTAGCTCTCCAAGACAAGCACTATTGCTATCTATTGCTGCGGCACATAACTAAGATCTGTTACTATCCACTGATACTATTATTTATTACTGCGGTCTATTCCTTCTTTTCATTGCTTCTTTCTCTGTAAGTAGTAGATTGCTAACTGAGTTCGATCACGAAGCTCTAATTTATCTAATATAACGGTTAGCATATTTCGTATCGTACCATCGCTTAAATAAAGCTGTTCGCCAATTTCTTTGTTAGACAGCCCTTCAGCAACGAGCTCAACAATGTCCATCTCCCGCTTCGTTAACCCTTCGATTGCTTCTGTCGTCGGTTCGATAATCGCCCTAAGCACATCTGGGTCTAATACGGTTGTGCCACATACTAATGCTCTAATGTGAGCAGCCATCTTTTCAATCGAGGAGGATTTGAGAAGATAGCCTGCTGCGCCCGCTTTCAATGCAAGTCTGATGTTCTTCTCATCCTTAAATGTTGTCAGCATCATAATATGAACTGAGGGAGTTTCTTGCTTAATCATCTTGGTACTCTCAATCCCATCCAAGATCGGCATCTGAATATCCATTAACACAACGTCAGGCTGTTCTCTTCTATTAAGCTCGATCGCCTCTTGACCATTGGATGCTGTTCCAATAACTTGAAAGCCTTCTTCCTTCCCAAGCAACAGCCTTAAGCTTTGACATACAAGCAGATCATCATCAACGATTAATAGCTTCATCCGTTCCTCCTGCTTTATCTAGCGGTATAACACAAACAACGAGGAATCCATCCTGCTGATTCACAGATAGACTACCTCCTAATGAGCGTGCCCTCATCTTGAGTCCTCTCAGTCCACTTCCATCGTGGACACTCGTTTGCACAGAGCCATTATCTCCAATCAATAGCCGTACAATTGATTCCGTTACCTGTAACTCTACCTTAACGTTCGTTGCATCACTATGTCTAGCAACATTCGTCAATGCTTCCTTTAGACAAACCTCCAGCAGCCCCCATATATAAGCCGAGACGAGCAGCATATCACCTGATCGATAAAATTCAATATCTTTATATTGAAAGCTTTTTATGATATGCTCCAGTCTTTCTACCCCGAGCAGTGCTGTTGGTGTCACATTATGCACCGTGTCCCTTAAGCTTTTCGTGCTGTGCTCTAACCGACGCTTCACTTCCATTAACAGCTTGCGACCTTCTTCCGAATCCTCTGCATACTCGTATGCCTGCATGGCAAGCAATGCACCAGTTAAGTCGTGTCCCAAATGATCATGAAGCTGCCTTGATATCCGATACCTTTCCATCAATTCAGCATGATGTATGGCAGATTGATTAGCCTCAAGCAGTTCGACTTTTATTCGTTCCAGCTCTGCACGTTCTTTTCGCTGTTCATCAGCTTCCGACTTGTACATTTGTTGAGACTTCAATGCCATGAATGAGAATATGCCGAAAAAGAACGCTTGGAGATAATGCCAAAATATAAAATCAAAAGCATGTAAAAAAGTGAATCCTATAACGAGCAACAACGAAATAATCCACTTCCCTCTCAAGGCTAGCTCGAACAACGGAAGCGCTATAGCGACATAGTGAATGTCTGTGTAAGGAAAAAACAATAGACAAGCTAATAGATCTAGTAGCACCGTCCAGAGCGGCAGACGGAAGCGCCAGCGCAAGCTTGTCATCATGAGTAAGATAAGAATTAGAATAAATGGTGCGATATCGGAATCACCAACGATCCATAGATGAATAAGCAGACCAATTTGAAGAAAGCGCCATCCATTAATAAATACTGCCGGCTCCTTAATCGCCTTCATTCATCCTCCCCCCAGCTCAGTGAATTTTTCTAGTACTTCCTAATATTAAAAATATGATCGTATATAGCCACAAAACCCCATTAATGAGTAAAAACTCAACTACAGGTTCCTCAGCGGCAACCCAATTGATGCCACGGTCCAGCCAATATGTTGGAAACAGAACGGCGAGGCGTTTTAATGCTTCAGGAAACATATACAGCGGCATAAGCAGTCCGCCCAATATTGACACTAGACTGACTAATGACATGTAGATAAGAAAAGCAGCTTCCTTGCTGCGAAATATTGAGATCCATGCCAGCGCAGCAGCTAATGAAGTAAAGCTGTAAGACACATATAAAAGCATGAGCCAATTAGGCTGGTACAGCTCTATGCCTAATAGGACACCTCCATATACAACGATAGCACATTGTATAACCAGTATAACAGAATATGCCAAAAGGTTTTGACATAGATACGACCCGTATCTGATCGGAGCAACGGCCAAGCGCTTCACAACACCCTTCACGCGATCTTCAAGAATAATAGAGGTCAGCCGAATACTGATGAATAACATAACAATCCCGAAATACTGATAACCATAAGGCAGTACCGGCCAATATTGACCTTTAGGAAAAAGTATACAAGCTATTGGAAATAGAGTGAGGAGGATAAGGTTGGTCTTGTTGCTGAAGCTTCTTTTTAATGTAAGCCTAAAAACGGTCACGCATGAATCTCCTCCTCCCCACAACAATCATAACGATAAACAATACGACGATTACTGCTAAAAGAATATTTGCTAGTAGCCACGCTTCAGCGATATTGTTGAGGCTCATCTCTTGAATAGCTAATGTCGATAACGTCAGCGGATTACCGTATGAGCCCATGAATCTAAAAAAGTCATGATCGGGCATTGGGAAAAACAATCCTGCCAGCACGATAAAACCAAGCCTATACACCTCGCTTAATCGCTCCGCTATTTTATAGTTTGTGACAGTAAGCATAAAGATAAGACAGACAATACTGGATAATAAGGCCATTAACGTGATTAGATAGATAGACCATAGCCAATTATGCCAGATCACTCCTAGCACAAACTGAGTGAATGCCATCAATATAACGCCCAACATGACGGAATAAAGTACTCCGCACAGCATAATCGAAAAGGCGTACATCGTTCGGTTAAAGGGCAACATCTGCATTCTCATTCGATGCTCCGTGAACAATTCATAGTGAATCATATACATAACAGTTGAGCCGCCAAAAAGCTGGAAGCACAGAACTAAACTGACTGCGGGTCCGCTTAAATATAACTCGCCGGAATCCGTTGCAGCTCCCGACAGAATGATTGAGAACAGCGTAAGTATGAGGATAGGGACGATAAGCAACAGGAGTAACACAATATAATTTCTAAGCATTCTAAGTAGAGTAAACTTTACCGTAGAAAGAACTCTCACGCTTGATCCCCCTTATCTCTCAAATGTTTGCCCGTTAAGGTAAAGAACACATTCTCCAGATTCGGTCGATCTGTCTGAATACCAAGCACACCTGCATGTTCCTTTATAATAGAAAGAATACGATCTAGATTACCAGAACCAGCGTCGGAGATGACGGTAATTTCATTAGCTGTTGCAACTACCTTTCTCACACCAGCGATCTTTTCCAAGCTTCCGACAGGGACTCTATCTCGATCAGTCACTTCAAATTTCACCTTTTCTTCATGCTGAATCGTGTTAATTAATTCTGCTGCCGTACCTACCTTAATGATTTGGCCTTGATCCATGATGACTACTCGCGAAGCAATAGCTTCAATCTCTTCGATATAGTGTGTTGTATATAATATCGTCGTGCCACGATCTCTTAATCTCTTTACGCCTTCTAATATATAATTCCTCGACTGTGGATCAATACCGACGGTTGGCTCATCCATAATTAGCAACTCGGGGCGATGGGTCAGAGCACAAGCAATGTTCAGTCTGCGCTTCATACCTCCTGAAAATTTACTCGGCAGCTTATCTGCTTGATCAGATAGACCAACAAATTCTAGCGCCTCACGTACACGCTGCTTCTTCAACTCGCCTTTTAGCCCGTATACACCAGCAAAAAATTGAAGGTTTTGTTTAGCGGTCAACTCTTCGAATATACTTATTTCCTGAGTGACCAAGCCTATCTTCTCCTTGTTTTGATTGGAGAAAGGATGTTTAGATTGTCCAAAAAGCTCCACCTTACCACGATCAATGGGCTTCATACCGGTCAGCATTTGAATAAGCGTTGTTTTGCCTGCTCCATTAGGGCCAAGCAATCCCACCACTTCTCCTTCATGTATGTCCAGATCAATGTTATCCAGCACCACATAGGAGTCGTATCGCTTAACAACCCCTTGCATAGATGCAATCGTCATCGTATACACCTCTTTTTTTTGTTTACATTATGGCAATATCAGTATTCTAATAGTAGTTACATTTGTCATCGAATACAAAAAAGCCCTTGATCAACAAGGGCTTGATAGATGCTTTTGCAGAAGATCTGCAAGGAGATGACAGATACTAAGTAGTAGATCTGCATAGGAAGTGAAAGCTGATGCTTTGCAGTAGGTCTGCTAACGATATGGCAGCTAATACTTTACTATCGTACAGCATCCACTCATTCACACTCTTGTTTTAGCGAGCAAATAAAGAAAATACGGTGCGCCGATTACTGCTACGACTACACCAGTCGCAATCTCATTTGGCTGCATAATCCAACGGCCGATCGTATCTGCTGTTAAGACGAGCAGTGCGCCGATACATGCAGAAAGAGGCAGCTGCAATTGATGCTGCGGACCAACAAGCTGACGTGCAAGATGAGGAGCTACAAGTCCGACAAATGTAATCCCTCCACTTACGGAGACAGACGATGCAGCAAGTCCGACAGCTGCGGCGAGCAGCATTAGCTGTTGCTTCGTAACCGATGCGCCTAATCCTTTTGCCATTTGCTCACCAAGCGATAATATATTCATCGTCAACGACTTGCTGTAGACATAAGGCAGAAGGATGAGCAGCCACGGCAGCAATGCGAGCACAAATTTCCAATTCGTACCCCAGATGCTCCCAGCCAGCCATGATACGACAAATTGATATTTATCTGGGTGCAGCCCTAGCGTCAGCACGAGCATGATCGCGCTAATCGCCGCCGCTACACCGATCCCTACCAGCAGCATACGGTTTGTAGACAGCCCCTCGCTGCGCGAATAAGACAAAATGAATATTATCGTTGCTGTCGCTCCTGCTCCAACCAATGCCAGAATAGGCATCGCATAGGTCGGCATTGCTTGCGATGCAGGATAGAACGCTACGAACAACGTAACCATTAAGCCCGCTCCAGCATTGATGCCAAGTATGCCGGGATCAGCAAGCGGATTGCGAGTGATACCTTGTAATACACTTCCTGATACAGCAAGTCCAGCACCTGCAAGTATAGCTATAACCGTACGCGGCAGCCTAAACTGAAACAATACTAGCTCCTGTCTATCCGTACCTTGACCTAGCAGCGTTTTCAGCACTTCAGCAGGCTTAAGCGATACGAAGCCAGTATTAATGCTGACGAGCAGCATCACGATGATCAGCACTACAACCGCAAGCATTACAATAACAAATCTACGCTCTGAGCCTGTGGCATAACTACTTTTCAACTTATTGTTCATTACAGTCCCCTCCTTTCCTTGCGAGCTAAATATAAGAAGAAGGGAACACCAAGCAATGCCGTAATTGCACCAAGCGGTGTTTCATAAGGCGGATGAATAAGACGAGCAATTAAGTCACTGCCAACGACCAATATGCTGCCGAGCACGGCAGAGCAAGGAATAATTAGACGATAATCAACCCCTACAAGCGCTCGAGTCACATGAGGGATAATGAGCCCGATAAAGCCGATTGCGCCTACAACCGAGACAGATGCCCCCGCTAGTACGAGAACAAGCAGCATTGCTAACAGCTTTGTTCGCTGTGTATTGACACCTAGCCCCGCTGCCACATCCTCACCCATGCTAAGCAAAGTGATGGAGCGAGATATAATGATTGACACAAGCAAGGCACCGAGCATCCAAGGTGCCATAAGAGCAAGCTGCTTCCAGTTCGTATTGGCTAAGCCGCCTGCATACCAATAGGATATGTTTTGCCCCATCTGAAAATATAGAGAAACTCCTTCGCCAAGCGCTCCAAACAATGCACTGATTGCTGCCCCTGCGAGTACCATCCGAGCAGGCGTTAAGCCTCCAAGCGAAGCATTGCTAATCCCGTAGACGATCACAACGCTCAGTGCAGCACCTGCAAAGGAAAACAGCATAATAAGAAATGATGACGTCGCAGGAAAAAACGCAAAGCAAATCGTCAACATGAATGCAGCTCCCGCATTGATCCCCAGTATTCCTGAATCGGCTAGCGGATTACGCGACATGCCTTGCATTAAGGCACCTGCAACTGCAAAACTTGCACCGATGAGTGCGCCTGCTAGCATTCGAGGAATACGAAGCTCTCGTATAACCTGATGATGATTATTTCCTGCATCAAAATGGAAAAAAGCATCCCACACGCCCTGCAGCGTAATATTGGCGACACCTAACGCCATCGAACAGAATAAAAGCACAATTAATAGCAATAGGCCGCCCACTATGACGAAGCTGGCGGCCCCGGGACGACGTGGCAGCTCTTGCTGCGCTTCTTGTAAAGATTTATGTTCTGACATCTCTTATCTCCAGTAACTTCTCGATATAATAAATATGTATAGGATCTCCGTTGCTATTGCTAATATTATGTTATACTTTTTGTGTCCTGCTTCATTTGAGAATAATTATCATTTCAATTTTAGTGATGTGCCAGCAAAAGTGCAATGCACATAAGTGCTGTTCAGTATGTACATTTGGCATAGATGTAATAGCCAACATATATATTTGACACATATGTAGCGGTCAGCAAGTACATTTAGCGCATGTGTGACGGTCAGCATACTCATTTGGTACACATGTGACGGTTGGCATACTCATTTGTACCTGAGTGCAGCTAGTTATGCATTTTCGATACATATTAAAGATCACTATGGCGATCGAAGGAGCTTACGATGAACAATCTGCTATATTCCTATCATGATATTGAACAAATAACCCTTCTTGCCGCAGACAAGCATCTGCGTCGCCGGCTGGATTGCTATTATATATTGCTCGTTGTCGAAGGAAAAGGAGAGCTAAGCATTAGCGGAGATAAAGTGCTGCTCAATGCCGGAGCGCTCTATGCGATCAATCGCGGACATATGATTGAGATTCATAGCCACGCTCACACTGATTTGTATTTTTTTATGCTGTCATTCCACATTATCGAGCAAGTGGTTGATCCCCACGATCATAGCATGCACTACAAAAGCTACAATCAAGCTTGGTTGCCAGATGGTGAACAGCATTGCTCATCCTTTTTGCACATTAGTAATCTAATGAAGGAGCTTTGTGCGCTAGCTGAGCTTCCCCAAGATTGGCAGGAGCTTGATCGTCAGCGCTTGCTATATGAGCTGCTACCGCTCCTTTTGCAGCCTAAGCTTACGTTATCCTCCTCGCAGGCAGAGCACCATCAGCGTATAGAGCAAGTAATTCGTCATATGCAGCAGCATTACAACGAAGCATTGACACGCGACGCAATGGCGAAGCTGGCGGGCTTTCATCCTCGTTTTTTTACAAAGGTATTTAAAGAAGAATCAGGGCTGAATTTTATTGAATATTTGACTAATATACGAATTCAAAAAGCGAAAGAACTTATCCTATTATCAAAGCTGAATCTTGATTCTATCGCTCAACAGGTCGGTTATTCGAACGGTTTGTATCTAAGTCGTAAATTCAAGCAGCACACCGGTATATCTCCTTCTAACTATGCACAAACTATTAAGCGAATTGTCGTATATGATTGGGTAGGCAATGTCATTGCACTCGGAATGAAACCAGTCGGTGCTTCTTACTTCTACAGTATTGCCCAGTTGGAGCTTTTGAAAAACGAGCTAGAAGATGTGGTAGATGTTGGAAGAGGTAATCTTGAAGCAGTGATCTCACTAGAGCCTGAACTAATTATCGTACCAAGGTGGCTGGAATCCTCTACGATTCGCGAGCTGCAACAGGTGGCACCAACATTAATCGTACCGTATGGCAATCCGTTCGAACGGTTCAAGCAGCTTGCTGAGCTGTTGGATCGAAGAGCAGAAGCCGACGAATTCATTCAGCGCTATCATAAGCGAGCAGCTGAGATTAAGCAAGAGTTGTCTGCGGTTATTGGAGAGAACGAAACTGTCGGACTGTATGAGCTATCGGAACAGCATATCTGGGTGCTGAATGAATTCCATGGCAGGGGTGGCTACAACTTATATGAAGGAATGGGATTCAAGCCACCACACTCCGTGCAGACAGAGGTTATCGGAAAAGGTCACATTATGCGGCTGGAGCTTGATCAGCTACCTGACTATACCGCTGATCATATGATCATCAGCTACAATTTTGACGATGAAGGAATAGAGCTTGCCGAGAGAATGTTGGCTCATCCGATCTGGCAAAACATCGAAGCCTATCGAAAAAAGCGGATTTATACGATTAATCGCCGCATCTTTCATGCGAATGATGTCTACTCGTTATACCGCCAGCTTGAGCTTCAGCGGCAGCTGTTTCTCCCTGATTCCAACTAACCCTTGTTCGTTTGTGCATAAAACGAGTGACAATATGACATAGACATCACCCTTACACCATACTATCATTATGAACGATAGCGATAATGATAATCCTTATCATTTATAGAAAGTTACTATAGGGGGAAAAAACGAATGACTGTATCACGTAAATTAGTAACACTGTGTCTTGCGCTTATGCTGCTTGTACTCGCTGCTTGCGGCAACAACGCTGGCAACAGTAACAAAAGCAACAATAACTCTAATGGGCAAACTGCCACTGATGCTCCACCAGCTGAAAACACTGGGGATGACGCTTCTGTAAGAACGTTAACTGATCCACTTGGCCATACGGTAGATATCCCTGCACAACCGCAGCGCATTATAGCTTCTTACTTAGAGGATTACCTTGTAGCTTTAGGAATTAAGCCAGTAGCTCAATGGTCTGTATCCGATTCACCGATGCGATACTTGCAATACGATCTGGAAGGACTTCCGCTTGTGCCTTTTGATCTTCCATTCGAAGTTGTAACAAGTTATGATCCTGATCTAATTATTATCGGTGATGAAAGCTTGATCGCTAACGATAAATACGGTTCTTACAATGCGATTGCTCCAACCTATGCACTTGGAGCCGAAGTGAATGCTGACTGGAGAAAAGCATTGCTAGAAGTAGGTAAAGTCGTTGGCATGGAATCCAAAGCGGAGACTGTCCTCGCAGATTACGAGCAAAAGGCTCAAGATGCTAAGGCTAAGCTTGCAGCAACTGGTGACGTGCCATCTGCTTCAGCAATATGGCTAGTTGGCGGTACATTCTGGATGGTAAGTGAAGGCGAATCTAGTGGTGCCGTGCTATATAATGAGCTTGGTTTTGCAGTACCTGAGCTTGTTAAGACGATCTCTCAAGGTGAAGGCGGAATATGGAAATCTGTGTCGATGGAAGCTTTAGCAGAGCTCGATGCTGATCATATCTTCTTAGTTAACAGTGATGCTGCAGCTGGATCAGAAGCATTGAACGATCCAGTATGGCAATCCATCAAAGCTGTTAAAAACGGCAACCTGCACGAATATGGTCCAGAATCAAGCTGGTTGTACACCGGCCCTATCGCTAACAGCCAGATCATCGATGACGTGCTAGAAAGCCTTAAGCTGTAACTACTTCTTGTAAATGCACCTAGCTATTGCATCAGGCAACTGCATCGAGCAACTGCACCTGCATACGCATCGGGCAACTGCATCCAGCAACTGCATCCAGCAACTGCACCTGCATACGCATCGGGCAACTGCATCGAGCAACTGCATCTTGCAATTG
>Ga0160467_100522_pt1 | contig 35897 bp, 36 predicted proteins | sample HID1972I_E11MG_FD_108221 | JGI IMG/M metagenome (GOLD analysis project Ga0160467, IMG submission 108221) | Enriched pill bug-associated microbial communities from UW Madison campus, WI, USA - HID1972I_E11 MG | ecosystem: Host-associated > Arthropoda: Insects > Digestive system > Unclassified ... | reverse complement strand
TTTGGCTAATAATGCCCTTACCCAAGTTGGGAGCATAATCGTACAATATTTAATTCATGGTTTTAGGCGTTTACTGGTTTACTAATGTCTTGCTTTCGCCGGATCCTTGTTTTTGATTAAGACGGATTTTGATTTCCGCCCTCCATTTTTGCAAAGTATCCCGTGATAGTAAGTGGCTACCAATTCCATTCGTCCTGATTTACATTGGGGACATTGGGCTATATCAATTCCATGGTTTTCAAACATCCGCTGCGCTGCCGGTATTTCAACTTTTGGAGGCGGTGGCGGCAGATTCATCAATGTAAATATATCCCTTAAACGCTGGCTACGGTTGTGATTGCGCAAATAGCCATAGTGCCGGATTTTCACAAAGCCTTTGGGCAGGATATGCTGTTCAAACCGACGGGTAAACTCGGCAATTGACAAGGTCATTTCCTGATGCTCTTCCTTTGTATTCCGTTTTCGATAGTTTTTGTAAGAAAAGGTAACCGTCGATTGTTTCCCATCGATGTCTTTGATTCTATGAGGTGTAACCGCCACTTTATGGGTATAACGACCAAGATATTCCAAAACCTGAAGCGGACCACCAAATGGCTTTTTGGCATACACATTCCAGCGTTTGAAGCCTATCTCATGCAACATATATTCCGTATCTGCTTTGTCGATGGTTTGGACTTCATTATTTTGCACCATTTTGCGGATGCGTTTTAGAAAATAGGCTTTAAATATTTTTTGCAAAATAGGTTTTGGAAAAAGAAACGAATTGCTTTTTCTTTTGCCATTTACCCAGCGCATATTTTCCTTGCTTTCAACAACGCCTCCACCACTCACAATGCAGTGGACATGTGGATGAAAGTTCAAATCCTGACCCCACGTGTGCAAAATACCGATGATGCCGAGAGTAGCGCCTAACCCTTTTGGGTCTTTTGCCAAAGTAAGTAAAGTATAGCTGGATGCCTCAAACAGTAAGCCAAACAAAAGCTTGCGATTACCCATGATTAAGGAGTTGAGTTCATTGGGAAGCGTGAATACTACATGATAATATGCGGTAGGCAAAAGCTCGGCTGTTTTATCCCCCAACCATTGCTGGCGACGCATGCCGCCACAATTAGGACAATGCCGATTGCCACAATTATGATATTGATAATGCTCATGTCCATAATCCGGATCATTACAACGCAAACGATGCATCCCTCCTTGAGCGGTATGGCATTCACTCAATTGCTTGAAAACGGATTTGCTATACGGATTTTGACAATTTTTGGATGCTGGTTTAAAAACCAATTGCTGCAATTGTTGGCGCAACACAGCAATATCCACAGCATTATTCATTCCTAGCCAATAAAGTGTCCAAAGGAGACTGTAACACATCCCGCTTACTTTGTTGCAAATGCAAATAAACCATCGTGGTTTCTATTTTTGCATGTCCCAATAAAGTCTTGATTGCATGGATGTCGCAGCCATTATCCAATAAATGCGTAGCAAAGCTGTGCCGTAAAGTATGCGCAGTAAAGCCCTGGCCTTTAAATCCTGCTTTCGCCATAGCAGTATTGACAATGGTTTGAAGGCTTCGTTCATGCATGGGGCAGTGTTTTATTTGCTGGCTTTCAAATAAATAGACTTCCGGCTTGTAAACGCGATAATAATTTTCAATAGCTTTTAATGCCAAATGAGGCAATAAAACATAACGATCCTTTTGCCCTTTCCCCTGGCGGATCAACAGCCGGTTATTGGCTCGCTCAATGTCGCTGAACTTCAGGTTTTTGAGTTCCCCGATACGGATACCTGTTCCATAAAGCAGGCTGATAACGGCATACTGTCGGATGTCTTCAATGCTGCCCAACAAATGTTTCACTTGAACTTGTGTCATTACTTGCGGCAGCACAAAGGCTTTTCGGGGATACATCTTGGATGGCAAAACAAAAGGTTTGGGCATCACATGACGAAAGAAAAAAGCACAACTTTGCGCTACGCTCCTGCATTTTGCCCGGCCAACGCCATGGGCAGTTTTGATGAATAAGATGTATTGGGTGATGTCTTCGGCTGTGATGTCTTCCACTTCCTTTCGGTGATGATATTGAAACAGCAAACGCATTTCCATGTTGTAATTACGAAGCGTCCCTTTGCCGTAATTGCCCATGGTCAGCGTATTGTGCAGTTTTGTTAGCCATTCTAATTGGTTTAAACCCAAGGGGATTTTTCCTAACTCATTTTTTTAGCATTTTAATTGTATTTTTGATGGATGGTAAAATTAATAATTAATCGCTAAGGGTAGGCCTTCACCGGAGGTGTACGCTTGAACAGCACATTTGCAATAGGCGGGGTTTCGTGCTCCGCAGACACATTTGCGGTAGCAGAAAGTTTTGTGCTCCGCATCAACATTTGTGGTAAAAATCCCGCCCATCGCAAATCTGCAAAACGTTATGGTGCATTTAGACCGACAAAAATAATCTCTCGAAAATTTGGAAAATGTTATCTTTTAAGATAACTTTGTCAAATGAACAGAAAGATAATCTTCTACGAAAACCACTTTATTGAATTTTACCAAAAGCAAGACCAAAAAGTAAAAGGGAAAATTCAATACGTTTTTGAGTTGATTAAGCAAGTTGACCGAGTTCCCGAAAAGTTTTTAAAACATTTGACAGGAACTGACGGACTCTATGAAATCCGAATTGAATACCAATCGAACATCTATCGGATTTTCTGCTGTTTTGACGAAGGGCAACTTGTCATTCTTTTCAATGGGTTTCAAAAAAAGACTCAAAAGACACCGCAAAAAGAAATTGACAAGGCGGAACAATTAATGAAAGATTATTTCAACTACAAAAAATAATGGCTATGGAAAAATATAAAGGTATAGGAACATTTGACGAATTAATTGAACTTGAGCACGGAAAAATCGGAACAGAAAACCGAAATAAATACGAAGAAGGTGCACAAATGTTCATAGTGAGCGAAATGCTGAAAGCCGCACGCAAAGAAGCGAACCTAACACAGGAACAATTAGCAGAAAAGGCAGGAACAAAGAAAAGTTACATTTCCAAACTTGAAAACGGGAAAGGGAACATCCAGCTTTCGACATTAATCCGAATTTTTGAGCAGGGATTAAACCGCAGAATCGGTCTGACTTTTCTCTAAACCGAAAAAAGAAAACGACACCACAACATTGTATAAGCATAATGGGGGATTTATTGCTAAATTGAATATTTCATCATGTAATAAAATTTTGGATAAAATGAATATCTCGTCTTCGAAAACCCGCACTACGCTTATACTTGACCGTTGGCTGCAACAACTTCACGACACTTCATAGGTATTCAAACACTTTCAATGAAAAAAATATCAAAAGGACAATTGTGGGAATATTTTATTTTAGTATCAAGATATTGGCTTGCATTTATCCTAATTTTTTACAGTATTGCTAAGTTAACAGGTTTCCAATTTTATATGGACAGTAATCTCTTAGAAACCAAAGTAAAAGACGCTAACTTATTTAAACTTTCTTGGTTTTTAGCTGACCACGAACCTTTTAAAACGTTTATTGTCGTTTCCCAAATATCAGCGGCATTATTTCTAATCTTCAAAAGAACAGCAGTAATTGGAGCTTTTTTAGTAATTCCGATATGGCTAAACATTTTAATTTGGGATGTTTCCTTTATGGACAGAATAATGGCAATTCAATTTGGGTTTCGTATAAGCTATTATATTATTTTAACTGGATTAATCCTTTGGTTTTATAGAGACAAGATAATTATCGCATATAAAAGCTTAACAGAAAAAATAAATAGTGGACTTAATCGGTCTGTTTTATTATATATATCATTGCCAATAATTGGTTTTGCTTTAGAATATATCATTGGTAAAATAGTTTCAGTAATTCTTACTATAATTTACAGACTATAATTACATGTTGTATCCAGCCAACAAAAGGTTTGGCAATAGGTTGGCTGACGGAATAACAATCGGCTGAAGTTCGCTATCAGCAACAGTTCCGAGCTGAAGAATATAAATCAGCTTTTTGTTGTTATCTTCATCTTTAGTTTTTTAATCGGCTGACGTTCGGGCGGAAAGTTCATTGAATACCAGCCCATCGCCAAGCCTTAAAACGTTAGCTGTCATTGTACAAAACCGAGGCCAATCAAAAAACAGAACAAAATTGAAATAAATGATAAAGTTAGATACCATAATCGCAGTAAAGGATATTGAAAAGAGTTCACAATGGTATGAACAAGTTTTCAATTTTAAAAACCTACACGGTGGCAATCACTTTGCAATATTAACAACAGAAAATAAGGATATCGTACTCTGCTTGCACCCTTGGGAACAAGACGACCACCCAACGATGAGAAATCAGGAAATCAGCCGGGGAAATGGAATAATCCTCTATTTTAAAACAGACAAAATGGAAGAAATTAGAGAAAATGCGGGAAAAGTTGATGCCAAAATAGATGAAGATATCCATCTCAACCCTAATCCCAACAAAAGAGAATTTTCAATGTGGGATCCTGACGGCTATTATATTATTGTAACAGAATATCACGAATATGAAGGATAGTAAAAATAATACAAACCCGAGTTTTGAAGCATACAAACCTAATGGGTTTCACACAGTAAATTCATATCTGTTTGTGGACAACCCACAAAAATTAATTGACTTTCTAAAAAATGCATTTTTCGCTCAAGAAATAAACCGTTCAACCATAGCTGAAACAGGTGAAATCGCAAATGTAATTTTGAAAATTGGAGATACTTGCTTTATGATTAGTCAGGCGAGAGAACAGTTTGTCGGAATGCGAACCGCTTTATATTTTTTCGTTGACAATGTAGAAGAGATGCACGAAAGAGCCATAAAATATGGTGCAACAGAAGAATTTGAACCTGCTGACATGCCCTACCAAGACAGACAATCGGGAATTATTGATCCCTGCGGAAATTATTGGTGGATATCAAAACGAAAAGTCAAAGAAGGATACGATGAATAAGTGCGAAAAGAACAACGAACAGCCAACAAGCAGTTTTACAAGAGCGGCAGAACAGTGCTTCGATGGAAAGTTAGTGCTAAAAGTGCCGCCCAATTCGGGGCAATTTATAAACAAAAGCAACTCAATGTTTGAACAATTCAGAGAAAAATTTCAGATTGACGATGATAAATGGAATAAGTATGTAAATTGTTTCCACCGAATCGAAGTGCCTGCCAAAACTGTGCTTCTAAACGAAGGGAAAGTCTCAAAAAAGATGTTCCTGATTGAAAAAGGATGTATTCGTGTATGGTTTAACAATAACGGGAAAGATGTCACTTCCCAGTTTTTCTTCGAGAATGAAACAGTGGGTTCTATTGAAAGTTTCAGGAAAAATATTGAGAGCCCGACTACCATAGAAACCATTGAACCAAGTGCATTATGGTGGATACATAAAAACGATTTAGACAAAATAATCGAAGAAATAAAAGAAATCCCATACATGAGGGATATGTTCATTGACAAAATCTTTGAGCGGACATTCGATTACATGAAATACTTTTTCTCGGCTATAAAAGATACACCTCAGCAACGCTATCTCAACCTGATAAAAGAAAGGCCGGAAATTGTAAAGCGGGTTCCCCAACATTACATTGCTTCTTATTTGGGAATTTCCACCGTTCATTTAAGCCGGATAAAAAGCAAATTGGCAAAAGAAAAGAGATAAGTGAATTTGATAACAAATGTTATCGCAATCAATAATGCTGAACTGTAGCTTTGCAGAAAAATCAAACAAAATGAAAGCAGCGGTAATATTTCAAAAAGGCGAAATGCCAAAGTATGTAGAAGATTTTGCAGAACCAAAAGTGCAAAACGAAAATGAATTATTGGTTTCGGTAAAAGCTTCGGCCGTAAAAAACCTTGATAAAATGAGGGCAAGCGGAAAACATTACTCTACGCAAAACGAAGGATGGACAGCAAAAATAGTAGGCGGGGACGGAGTTGGTTTACTTGAAGACGGAACAAGAATTTACGGCCTCGGTGTAAGTGGAATGATTGCCGAAAAAGCGATTGTCGAAAAAGAACGAATCGTAAAACTTCCGGAAGGTATTGATAATGCAATGGCCGCTGCGCTGCCAAATGCGGTTATGGGTTCGGCTTTGGCCTTGCGTTTCAGGACAAACTTACAAAAAGGAGAAACTGTTTTGATTAACGGAGCAACGGGTGTTACCGGAAAGGTTGCAGTACAAATTGCCAAGTATTATGGTGCAAAAAAAGTAATAGCAACAGGCAGAAACGAAGAATCTTTGAAAGAGTTATTGTTGTTGGGTGCAGATGAAATTATTTCCCTCAAACAAGATGATGAAGCTTTCGTTTCTCAAATAAATGCCATACACACAGAAAATCCGATTGATGTTGTGGTTGATTACCTTTGGGGAGAAAGTGCAGAATTAATTTTGTCGGCATTGAAAGGTAATGGCGGGTTTTCACCTCGTACACGCTATGTTACTGTTGGCGGAATGATGGGTGATACCATTACTTTATCTTCTTCTGTTTTGCGTGGAACCGATATCCAAATTTCAGGTTCGGGTTTAGGAAGCTGGACACGGGAAGAAATTAAGTTATTGATTACCGAAATACTTCCGGAGATGTTTCAACTCGCTGCTGTCGGCAAATTGAAAATTGAAACCGTAAATGTTGATTTGAATGAAATTGAAAAAGTTTGGGAGATGAATATTGAGGGCGGAAAACGCCTGGTTGTTTTAATCTGAGAAAAACAGCCGGTAATACGGTTTTGCATCAGGCGGGCTGAAGGGTAAACTTTGAGGTTGTGCTTTGTAATAAATTGACATTTTGTGCTCCCTGAAACCCGCCTGACCCCAAATCCAATACTTTACTGTAATTGTACTAACCACTGGATGACATCGGCGACAATATGAAAGACTGATGCGCAAAGCCCTAAGGACAGGATACATACCCCTTACCCTATTGCCCTTTTATATGCACTGGATAATTTATTTTAACTAAATAGCAAGTTTCTTCTTTGCCAATTTGATGTACAATCGTAAAAGCGCTTTTGTAACTTTCCTCTATTTTGGTAATATAAGCACGGATAGTAGTAATATAACGACCCGGGATATATTGTGCAGGGTTAGCCCGCAAACTTGCCACTACTAAATATTGAATATCATCCTGCTTCAGTTTCATCAAAAGTTGGTCCGCGTTCAAATTTGTGGGGAAGGAATAAATGCCCACATAAGGCCGGCCGTCACTATAAATGGTTAAGGAATTGGGCTTTCTTGCAGCTACAGTTACATTGTCAGGAATGTTTTCCTTTACCCATTTCCCCATTTGCAAGTAATTTACCCAATCCGTTGTATATCCATAATATATGTCTCCGCTTAAATTTTCTATGAGCATAGTTTGGTTTTCCTGCACTTTCGCAAAAGTTTTTTGCAAGTTCTTAAAAAACAAAAACACAAGAAATATCCCTAATACGGAAATTGAAATAAAAGAAGAGAATTTACTGAAATAGGCGAAAAGATTATGTAAGGCAAACAATAGCAACACCAATAACAAGGGAACAAATATCAAAATAATCCTTGCTTCGGCTACGGCCGGTTGCAAGGCAAAAAAAGTGCCTGCACACATAATAGCTACATAAATACAGGTAAAAAATACGAATTTATTATTCTTAAAAGAACAATAGCAAGCAAATAACAACAAAGCTACCAAGATTGCCGAAGCAAGGATGGATATACCTTTCCCAATTTGGAATCCCAATTCCGTCAATACAACATTTGAGAAATAAATCTGGGTATTTGCAAAAAAACGATCTATAAAACCACTAAAGGTCTCCCCTCCTTTTTCATGATGATAGAGATCTTTTGCCATTACCTGACTCCATTGGCTCACTACCGTGTTTTGATTGAAAATCAACCGCAATAAAATTTCATAAGGTATTTTGAATACAAGGAAAACACCTAATGAATTCAAGGAATTACGCCATTCCTTTCTCATCAAAAAATAAACAACCAAACTAATTGGAGCAATGATGGCAATATTTTTGCTCAATGAAATTACCAAGCCCATAAATCCAACCAATATCCAATATTTCCATAAACGCTCGGTAGGTTTTTCAAGTTTTCCCAGTAATAAAAAAACTGCAACAATAAAGCCGTATTGTACCATCATAAAAAAAGCTTCGGAAAGATTGGAGCTGCTAAAGACCTGCAACGAACTGTTGATTGCGGAAAAAAAAAGGACGGAATACAGCATCCAATTAGGTATTTTCCTATAAAAAGCACGGTATAAAAACAAAAAACCCAAAAGGGCACATAAGAATGAAAAACATTTCAACACCACCACATTTGTACCGAAAAACAAAATGGGAATACCCAACATCATGGAATACAAACTGGAACGGCCCGAAGGATACAAGCCCTTATGAACAAAATCAAAAGCATCAAAAATATAATCTGCATCATCGCCCATCAAAAAGATCTTGACATCGAACAATAACATACCAACTACAATAAAACAAAAAAAAGTCAATAAAAACCGGGCATCCCAGCTTTTTTTCTTTTTTAATGGCTCCGATGAAGCATTCATCATACCCTTTCTTTTTAAAGACATAACTGTCCGAGAAACGATTTTGTTCTTTGTTTGAGGTTTATTAGGGCTAGTATTTTTCACCATTTGCATATACAATATAATATTGAGCATACTTTTTACTTTGTAAGGACAAGTGGTTTGGAGAAAAACCCTTAGTAGATAGTTTTTTATTTACTTCTTCGTTTTTAAATTATCCAAAACAAAACTGTTATTATAGGAGGCGAATTTGGATTTCCTGAAAAATTACACAATATTTGCAAACCTGAAATGAAGGATAAAAATCAACTAGAGGCCGTTTTTCTTGAGCAATATGAAGCGTTGCACCGTTATGCTTTTACAATTTTGAAAAATCCTGATGATGCCAAAGATATTGTCCAAGCAGTATTTTTGAACCTTTGGGAAAAGCGATTTTCTTTAAATATCAATAGTTCCATAAAAGCTTATTTATTCAAAAGCGTACATAACCAAAGCATTAACCATTTAAAAAAAGAGATTTCTATTCAAAAACATCATGCTAATTTAGTAATAGAACAAACTTACTATGATGCCGTAATCAACGCTCAAGAAGAAGAACAGCTACTAAAGCAAAAGATAGATGGTGTTTTGGATCAGCTTTCTCCACAATGCCGTACTGTTTTTGTAAAAAGCCGAATGGAACAAAAGAAATATACGGAAATAGCCAAAGAATTAGGAATAGCCGTAAAAACTGTAGAGGCGCATATGGGAAAAGCACTTAAATTAATCCGCCAGCTACTAAGGGTTTTAGTAATCATTTTTGTCTCATCAATTGAATAAACAGTTATGTTGGATTTTGAGTTATTCATAAAATATTTTTCGGGGAAGGCAAGTTTCGAAGAAGCCATGCTTATAGAGGACTTTGCCAAATCTTCGCCGGATAAATATGCTTATTTACAATCTATCCATAAATCTTGGATAGAAGCTGGCAATGAACATTATCAATTACCTGATGTAAAAAAAGAATGGGAAAACTTTAATGCAAAATATAAATTGGTGGATGCTATGGATGCTAAACCTAAAGGACGAATATTCTCCAAAAAAATCGCATTAGTGGCCACAATAATTGGATTGCTGGGTCTTTCGGGATACTTTTTATTGAATATTTTAAACAAACCGGCTAAAATATTACGCATAACAGCATTACAAGAAAAGTCATTAACTTTAATTGATAGTTCTATCGTTACGCTTCATCGAGGCTCAACACTAATATATCCTGAACTCTTTCAAAAAGAAAAAAGGGAAATAAAACTTGAAGGGAATGCTGATTTTGAAATAAAACATCAAGAATCCCAACCTTTTATTATTCATTTACCCAACAATTTAAATATTCGAGTTACCGGTACATCCTTTTCTGTAGTACAGACAATGGAAGAAGTAAAAGTAATGCTCAAAAAAGGAAGTGTGCTTTTTTATAGCAAATCCGATTCCATACATATACTTGCAAAACAAACTGCAAAATATTTATTGACAGAAGAGAGATTCCTTATGGAATCATCTTTTCCTGATTCGGGTAGCTTCGATTTCAATAATCAAACTTTAAATGAAATCATTTCCAATTTGAACCTATATTTCCATACAGAAATTCAATTTCGCAATCCGGAAATTGGCAAGTGCAGATTTAGCGGAAGCTTTAAAAATCAAAAACTCAGTGAAATAATCAATATAATTGCGAGTACTTTCAATTTTGACTATGAACTAAATGGTTCAAAAATATGGATAAATGGAGAAGCTTGTGATTAAAGTAATTCTGATATTCTGCTGTTTGCATCTGAGCATACCTATATTTGCTCAAGAGAATCCTATGTTTTACAAAGAAATACAATTAAACAACAAGCCTTATTCACTTGAATCCCTGACGAAGGAAATACAACAACAAACGGGGATTACTTTTTCTTATAATGCAGGGAAAGTAAATGCAAAAAAGCGTATCAGAATAAAAAAAACAAGAATAACGCTGGAACAACTACTTCCATTAATCAAAAAACACTCGGGGATCGACTATAAAATCATCAATCAAAAACATATCATTTATACAATTTCAAAAAGTAAAACAAGAAAAAGCAACGTTGTAAAAAAAAGCACTAAAGCCGAAACGAAAACCAAAGTACCCATCCCTGATTTCAAAACCAATTCATTAAGAGAAGAGCCAATTTTAGTAAAAAGTAAGCCAGAAGACACTTTGTTGCTACCCATACCAATAACCGTAATAGGCGACAGCACAATCGCCGCTTCTTATTATTCCTCTGGTGGTGGAGGGAATATGGGTGGTGCGGATATAATTATGACCAGAAAACTTCCAAAAGAGAATGCTTGGGAAGACCCATTTGCAAGTCTGAATTTGCCATCGGACAAAGCGAAGTTTGGGTTGATGAATTTTAATGATTACGACCTCGGCAGTTTCTTCAAAAGGAGGACCTTACTGGAAAGTGGATTTTCATCGGATGAAATTTATTACTTTAACCCGTCCGTTAATTTTGGGTTTACTTTCTTATATGGCACGCTCTCCTATAATATTGGGAAATACCCTCATCCTCGTTATGGATTGGGTACAGAAGTGAAAATAAACGAGCATTACAGTTTTCGTATTTCATTTAATACTGGAAAGTTTTTGTACAACGAATCTTCCTATTCTTATTTAGACACACTCATCATCCCCCCACCCGACTCCATTTCTGAACCAGAAACCATAATAGAAAAGCACACTTCAGCCATCACTATTCAATCCAAATTAAACCGCCTTGATTTGACATTCGTCTGGAAGAAAAATAACAGGTTTTCCATTTCCGGCGGTGCTACGCTGAATCATTTGAAAACCAATTATTTTAGTAATGATTTACCCTTTTCATTCAATTCCCTCCCTTATCCGATATTGGATGCCGATAATCGATATAGGACAATTAAACCTCCTTATGTTTTCAGCAATACTCATGATAATGCTAATTCATCCAATATCAAAATGTGGATCGGGATTCATTTTTCCTTATTATATCGTATTCCTTTATTTAATAATAATTAATTTCAATTTTTGAAAGAAAGCCAATTATGAGGTAAATCATTCAAATTACCTTTAAAAAATTAAGAGTTATGCGCTCGTTAATCAAAAAGGCAGACTATAACTTGATAAATCGTTTTGAAAATTAAAAGCATCCATTGCTGTTTAATTTCTTGCTTTCCTACGCCAAAATAAATCCACGCTCACTTCTTTTTCTATCGCCTCCACATGCCCATAAAGACAAGCGTCCGTTTCCCTGTTTTCCAATAAATCCGAAACATAAAAATCGAACCATTCAGCATTAAAATGTTCTTCAAAGCTACACATTTGCTCGCCCTTAAACCCTCGCCGGATACATACTTCACCCAGCATGATATTTGGCAAAGTATAAACAAATAATGCGGGACTTGCTATGTTCTGCCTGCTTTCCTCAAACTTTTTATCAACTTCCAAACAGCCACTTTTTGTGGATAAAACAACTGCAATTTTATTTTTGTCCAAATCGGTAACATCTGGATTCAACAATTCAGTTGCCAAAAATGCCACCCGGCTTAAAATATCCATTTTAAAAAATTTTGGATATACGCATTGCATCTCTTCGTAAACATTTTCCGTCAACTTATATACATCCTCAATATTACTTTTATAAATCAGGTTATCGTTGAAAAAGATTTCGTTTTGCCGCCATTTCAATGAAGGGGTAGCAGATGAATGTTCCATAAAAAAATAAATTATGGGCAAGATAAGAAAAATCCTAAAAGGATTTGAGTTTTTGGATTTTTCTATTGCTTAAAAGTTGAAGCGATATTTACATAATAAGATTCCTATTTCAATAAATCCTGAATAGTTTGAGCTTGAGGCAATTCTTCAAAGCGTTGGATTTCCTTTCCTGAGGCATTATACAAAACAATAAACGGCAGATACTTAAAATCAAACCAATCATGCATGGAAGTGGTATAATCCTGCATCATTTCTAAATTATCCAAATCATATAAGGCATACATATCATTAAAAACCTGCAATTCCGCAACCGGTTCAGGACTAACCATCCAAATTTGAACTGGATAATCTTTTGCCATCTTACTCAAACTTCGGATGTTGCGGTTGCAATCCTCACAATCCGTCCGGAAATAAACCAGCATCAATGGTTTCCCTTTTTCAAAAGTCTTGATAGTCCCTTTACTGTCAATTGCTTTGAACTTCAGTAAGGAGGAAGTTGACATTTGCGAATTTATTGATTTCCCTTGAGCCAGAAGATGGCTTTTGGGAAATACTGAAAGCATTAAAAAAAATATGGTAATTTTCAAAAACTTCAAAATCAATTATTTTTTTAGATTATCAATTTAATGGAGTACCCTCATTTTAGTAGTCTCAATCCTCGTTTTGGTTACCAGCAAAATTTCAAATTCGTAATTGTCAATAATGATGATATCATTCATTTTCGGAATGGACTCATGTCCTTCGATTATGAAACCAGATAAAGTTTCCGCATCCGTTTCGGGAAAATCCAATTCATATTTTGCATCCAGATAATCAATTTCCAAGCGCCCGGAAAAAATATATTCATTTTCCGAAACCCGCTTTTCCGTGAACATTTCTATATCATATTCATCATTGATATCCCCAAACACCTCCTCCAAAACATCTTCCATAGTCACAAACCCGGCAGTGCCGCCAAATTCATCCACAACCCAGGCAATGCTTTTGCGTTCTTTCGTAAACTGGTGAATCAAATCAATGGCGCTCATAGTTTCCGGAACTGTTGGGATAGGATGCAGTATTTCCTGGACGGTTTCTGGTCGTCTGTTCAAATCGATATGATGCGTGTATCCCAGAATATTGTCCAAATCATGTTCATACACAATGATTTTCGACAATTTGGTGGACACATACAAATTTTTCAATTCATCGATATTAGCATGGATTTCAATGGCAATCACCTCGTTCCTCGGTGTCATGCACTTCCGGATTTTCACTTTAGTCAATTGCAAAGCTTTTTCAAAAAGTTCTTTATTGGATTCATCCATATCCACATGTCCCTGAATGGATTGCCTAAAGAATTGATAAGTGTTCACTCTTTCAAAAATGGCTTCTTTTTTATTGATCTTCACATTAAACAAATACTTCAATACAAACTCTGAAATACCGATAAATATCTTTGCGAAAGGCGCGGTAATATTGGAAACCATATTCACGAAAGCACTCCAGGTATTCAATTTCCCTTCCGGATAAGATTCAAAACTCCGTTTGGCTATGACACCGATGCCGAATAACAATATGCAACTTGCCAAAATGAAATCCAAGGCCATCCGCAAATAAGGATGGATATCCAAAAATTCGGAAACCATGAAATCCTTTTTGGTAATGGATACCATTTCACCGGTAATTTTACTGAACAAAAAACAAAAACAAACCAACAGCACATAAAACCCGATGACTGTCCCGCTCCAAAACTTTTCAGGAAAATCGAAGAATTTACCTAATAGCTTCCCCGAATTATTTCCCCTGTTCCGTTTTAATTCAATCGTCAATTTATTGGAAGCAAGATAAGCATACTCCACGCCACTCAAAATAATCAAGAGGATAAAAATGATAATTAAAGGTATAATCAAAGAATAAGGTAAAGCCTGAAGATAGCGCATAGTCAAAGTAAAAGTTCATTACAAAAATAACGGTTTTTTGTTTATATAATCAAACCATTAAAGTCATGATTTGCAAAAATGACAAAATCAATTCAACAATCAATGTATTCACAACTTTTTTATCAAATAAATAATGGCGGGCAAATGATCAGAATAACCATCAATCCATTTTGTGCCTGAATAAGAACGATGGGGATAGCCTTTGAATTTCCCAAATTGCGTCAACAAGAATTTTTTATTGAAAATTTCAGCACTTTGATATTTCCAACCATCACTTTTAGCCTTGATGAAACCGTAAGAAACAATGATCTGGTCAAATAAATTCCAGTTATCCTTATATGCCAAGGTGCCCAACCCTTTTTTGTGGAAGGACATCCAAGGGTTGTACAAACCACCAGATTTCAGTTTGGATATGGTACCCACTGCCCCTAAAGTTCGGGTTATGCTCGCGTTATTGGGATCATCGTTTAAATCGCCCATAACGATGATTTTTACATTCGGGTTTAAGTTAACCAAACTATCTATAACCTCCCTATTCACCGCTGCCGCTTTTTCCCTTTTCCATGATGATACCTCCTCGCCGCCAAACCGTGACGGCCAGTGATTTACCAATACATGAATGGTATCGTTTCCTAATTTCCCCATTATATACAATACATCCCGGGTACGGATTTTTCTCCCGTTTTCAATTAAGGGAACAGGTAAAGCTTTTGCATGAAATACCTTAAAATATTGAGGTTGGTACAATAAAGCAACATCAATACCGCGGGAATCAGGCGAATCAAAATGCACGATGCGCAGTTTTCGTTTTTCCAATTCAGGCTGCGCAATTAAATCTTGAAGCACCTGTTCATTTTCCACTTCGGCCACCCCAATAAGTGCTGGTCCTCCAGGAATTTTATCAATTGCAATTTGAGACAAAGCATAAGCCATGTTGTGTAATTTCTTTTGATAAATTGCTTCGGTATAACGATAAGATCCCGTGGGTGTAAAATCATCGTCAAACTTATTGGGATCATTTGAAGGATGAAATAAGTTTTCCAAATTATAAAATGCAAAAGCATGGATTTGGTATTCCTTTTTTTGAGCAAAAGAAAAAGCTGAAATACTTAAGCATACAAGTATTAATAAAGCAAGGAATAATTTTTTAATCATCAAATAACAATTTTGTACTTGCAAAAAGAAGCAAAAGAAATGAGATTAAGAAATAAGTGGTAAGCGAGAGGATTTATATTGAACCTTTTAGAACAACTTAACCGAATTGCTGCGATTTCCCTCAAGTTGCTAAAACATTGTGCCATAACATAGGAATATCACGGGGACAACCTTCACATGCTTTTTATTCTATATACTTAAAAGGCTTTGAACTTATCGCCCATATAATGTTTCAGATTCCATTTTTTGGTTGTATCTAAAGCGCGCTTCAAAACAATGAGCGTTCGGCTGATATTTGTTTTGAAATATTCTACGGTTTCGTTAGCCATGTGTTCGTCTAAGCAAATGAGCGTTTCCTTTTCTTTGTCTGTAGCTAAAAATATTTCATTATTTTTGAATTGTTTTTGTTTGGTAATTGTTTAGTTTCATAACATTGTTGATGGTATTTTCCAGTGTTTTCATTGAATTGAAGGCTAGCCTTCAATTCAATGAAAACACTGGAAGGTAAAAAATTGATTATTTTTGTTTTTCCACAAATAAAAATAATATGCAACAGATTTACCATTCCAATGCGAAGACAAATATAAACATTCGTCGGCAAATTCAAAGTAATCTTTCTTCAACCAATGAAGAGCTGGCGATTCAATTTTGCACTTCAGCTCAAACCATTTCCAAATGGAGGGGAAGGGATTTTTCTTCCGATGCCTCATGTATGATTCTTCCGAAATATCTCTTCGTTTATTATATCAAGGAAACGGCTGGTTACTTCTGCTTGATAATCGGCTATGTCGATGGTATTCAAAGCTTCCTTACTTTTTTTTATCAAAGCTTCTTCATCAAAGACAACCGAAAAACTGGTTTTCTTAGTCAATGTCCTCCACATGTGTTTGAATGCCTGATTAACCGCTTCATTTTGATTCCGTTTGAAATGTATTTCATTTTGTGGCTTACCTTTATGTGTATGGGTTATTCGTGCAGCTGAGGAATTTGTACCATAAATCTCTTTTATTTCTTCCTGATATTGGGTTACAAAAGTTTCGTAGGTTTCATTTGGGATTACCGTGAGTTGATTAATCCGTTCTTCATCGGCTACATCCACATTGTCATAAACACGCAGCCCATCTTTATTGACACAAATACGCAACCCTCTTCCAATTTCCTGGCGTTTTTTGATTTCAGAAAAAGAATTATTCAAAGTAGCAATATTGAAAATATTGGGATTGTCCCAACCCACGCCTAAAGCAGAATGCGAAAAAATGATTTCAATTTTATTGGCAATGGAATTTCCATAGGTCAACAATTCTTCTTTATCTTTAAGAATGGCATCAAGATATCAGAATTCTTACGCATTGAGGTTTCGTTGTCGGTAAATTTGCCTTTGCCTGTTTTGGCAAAATAAAAACCTTGAATTGCATCTATATGTTCTTCAGGAGGTTCTTGTCCCTCATGAAATTTGGGATAAATGGTTTTATATTTTTCTATAAAAAGATTTTTTATAATGGGAGCCTCACTTATATAATTAGCAACCTTATCAATAAAAACGAAAGAAAGACACTATGCCTCGTTCTTCTAATTTTAATTCCATCAATCTTTGTTATTGTTCATGTAAATATCCAAATTGAATGAATAAGGCAATTTAAATTTTTGCAATTTAAATTGTTTCATTGGCACTAGTCCAAATCCAATTCATAAAGCACATCATTCTCTTTGTGAATCTTGTACGCTCTGCGTGCTTTAATGTAACCGGAAGTAATATTACCACAATAAACGCACGGATAATCCATGCAACACTAAAAAAGAACAATTAAATAACCCAAACCCAATTTTCATATCAGTCAATAAATGCGGTATTTAAAATTCCATTTTGGTAGTAATCGCAATCCTGTTCCATGAATTTATGGTGACGATTGCCATAATGATCGCTGCTAAATATTGTTCGTCAAATAATGCCGCTGCATTTTGATAAGTTTCATCCGACACATGGTTTTGAATAATCGTAACTTCTTCCGTCAATGCCAGAATTGCTTTTTCTTCTTCTGAAAATAAGGAAGTTTCTCGCCAGGCATTCAATAGATAAATCCTTTGCTCTGTCTCCCCAAGTTTGCGGGCATCTTTGGTATGCATATTCAAACAATAAGCACAACCATTGATTTGCGAAGCGCGGATTTTAATCAGTTCTTTATGAAGAGGCTTTAATTCACTTTCCTTCAAATAAGCTTCCAAGGCAAACATGCCACTATACGCTTTAGTATCGGTTTCATAAATATTGACTCTCTTTTTCATGATATATTATGTATTATTTTTTTATGAATTTCAAATAGTTGGAAACTCCTTTTTCACTTTGGAACCGGATAAAGTAAATTCCTTTTGGAAGGTCATCAATACTGATTCTTTCGGATGCTTTAATATTTCCGGATTTTATAATTTTTCCTTCAATACTATACAAACCATAAGCATATGGATGAGAAAGCCCGGATACGGAAATTCCCGAAGTTGTCGGGTTGGGAAATATTTTTAAAAAATCATTTTTTAAAGTTGAAACAGAAGAAGTACCTACCATAATCTCTTGGCAAAAAGAAATACTGTCACATCCTTTTACAGCAGTAAGGCAAGCTGTAAAAGTGCCATCGGCATATATATGTGTGGGGTTCAAATCAGTACTGGTTTGTCCGTCGCCGAAATCCCAAAAATGACTATCGGCATTTTCAAGAGTGCTTTGGAACGCAATCGAAGCGTCATTTTGTGTGAAAACAAAATCTGAAGATGGTAATGGATTGAATCTTCTCCAATAACTCAAACTATCGAAAACAATACTTTTCGCCGCAGTTTTTATGATTGCCGCATCATTTGCATTTACGGAAAAATTATAGGTTAGATCCTCTGGATTTTTATTGAAAAGCAGGGCATAAAAGCTTGCTGCAGCAGCAAAAGAACCCGCCGGCGAAGGATGACTTTCGTCGGATGAATACAATTCAATATTAGAATTTTGTTGTCTCAAGGAACGCCAAATCCGGGCTACCGGTGAAATATATGCATGGTTGTCTTCCGCCATAATCGTGTAACGCAATTGCAATAAGCTATCCATCCCTAAATAAGTGCATAAGGGGGGAAAAAACTGGCAATTATCCTGGTCACCGTTTTTTCGACCCCAAGTCATATAAAAAACCGTCTTCGCACAAGGATTGGCTTCGTGAATCAGGCTGTCCAGCCTTTTAGCATATGGATAGACATTCGAAGCAACCTGAGCATCAGGAAAACCTGGATATTGACTTTGTTCCTGCAAAACCACGAAATCCCAGTTCCCTTGATTGATTAACGAAAGTGTATTGGGGTTTGTACAATGTTGGCTAAAGGTGTATCCACCTGGCGTACTGCTTTGATACACCAATACATCACCATCAGAAGCTGCCATTCCGGAAATAATATTGGGTAAATTATTCACCTCTGTATAACTGTTTCCGATAAATAAAACACGCACGGAGTCAGCAGCACTGGCATGAAAACCAACATAAATTAAGACTAAAATTGAAAGTGAAATACACCTCATTAGGATTATTAAGTTTTTGCGAAGATAATAAAAACTCATGGGGAAGCTGTATGGTTTTCTTTATGGGATTATTTAAATTATGCAATTCTGAACATGCAATTATGTTCCCATCGCAGACTAAAGCCATTAAAGCATTCAATTATACCTCCAGGTCACTACTTTATCCCGAATATAAAATTTATTTCCCTACAGGTTTTGGAAAGGATATAAGATTTGTTTATTTTTCCGAAAATTTCAAAAACAAATCATGACAGAGTCAATATCTGCCCGTACACACCCTAAAGGATTGCCATTTTTATTTTTCACTGAAATGTGGGAACGATTCGGATACTATTTAATGTTGGGTATCTTTGTTTTATACATGATTGATGTGGACAAAGGCGGATTAGGCTTTCCTGATGTGAAAGCCGATGATATTTTTGGGACTTTTATCGCCTTCACTTACCTTACCCCTTTCCTGGGTGGTTTTTTAGCTGATCGGAAATTCGGTTATATCAATTCTGTCTATATTGGCGGCAGCTTGATGGGATTGGGATATTTGGCTTTGGCACTTCCAGGCTTAGGTGGATTTTATACCGCCATAGCCCTCATTGTGATTGGGAACGGTTTCTTCAAACCAAGTATTTCCACACTTTTGGGTAATTTATATTCCACACCGCAATTTAAATCCAAAAAAGATTCCGGATATAATATTTTTTACATGGGCATCAACTTAGGTGCTTTGATTTGTAATGTGATTGCTGCATTTATGCGCAATAAATTTGGTTGGGAAGCTGCATTTATAACCGCAGGTTTGGGCATGTTTGTTGGTTTGATTGTATTTACTGTTGGGTTAAAACATTACCGCGATGTCAATGTGCGCCCCGTTTCGGCCGAAGGCGATATGAGCATTTCAAAAGTGCTTTCCGTAGTTTTCCTTCCGGCGATGATTGCCGGTGCGCTGGGTTGGCTTATCCCGGGAAATCTTTTGGGAAGCGATAGCACGGATGCATTTATACTTGCCACGATTCCTGTTATCTTGTTTTTTGTTTCCCTTTATTTGCGTGCAGATAAATTAGACAAAAGACCGATTGCGGCTTTGCTGGCGATTTTTACGGTAAGCATTATGTTCTGGGCAGTATTCAAGCAAAACGGTACGGCCTTGACCAGATGGGCAAAATTCAATACGGATCGGCAGCTTCCGGAAAGCATGGAAAAAGCGGTTTCAAAATTATATTTGGCCGAAGAAATCCCTTCGGGAATCCAGACCGTAACTAAATACGATCATGAATATCGTGCGGAAAAAGATGAATTGGGAAATGTGGTCAAAGAACAAAACCATGATATTTATTTCAGGAACATAAAGCCATCGAAAATGCCAAGGGACGGCACTCCGATCTATACAGTAAATACGGAAATTTTTCAATCCGTAAATCCAGCCTGGATTATTTTATTGACGCCATTGGTAGTGGGCTTTTTCGCACTTTTAAGAAGGCGGAAGAAAGAACCGAGTACGCCATCAAAGATAGCATTTGGCTTATTGATTTCCGCATTTTCCACTTTAGTGATGGTGGCGGCAGTTTATGTTGGCAGCAATGGTGCCATAAAAGTTTCTCCTTGGTGGCTAATTGGCTCGTACGGGATTATCACGGTGGGGGAATTATTTCTAAGTCCGATGGGTTTATCCTTGGTATCAAAGTTAAGCCCGCCAAGACTTACGGCCTTGATGATGGGTGGTTTTTTCCTCTCTACAGCGATTGGGAATAAGCTTTCAGGCGTTTTGTCGAGTATGTGGTATTCTTACGAAAATAAAGCGAATTTCTTTTTGGTCAATTGCGGATTATTATTATTATCGGCGGCGTTGGCATTTTCCATCTTACAATGGTTGAACAGAATTATGAAAGAATCGGAACATTAGAGCAGTAAAGCATCTTTATATGGATATAAATCAGGTTTGGCATCTTAAGTATTTAATTAAAAATTGAATACATGTATTATTTTAATAAATGCCCTAAATCATTCTTTTTATAATGTATTTTAAATAGTTTTGTTCTTAATTAAATAAGAATATTGACAAGTTTTTAAAACATATACTTATGAAAAATAAATTACTATTCTTGCTTGTCTGTTCCCTAATTTCTTTCGGAGCTTTAGCACAAAATGCATCCACTGCGGACAGTTGCAATTTTGAAACGCCATGCACACTTGTTGTAATGGATTCTGCAAGTGGTATCTGGCAAATTGGGCCGCCTCAAAAAGCGATATTCGATTCTGCTTATTCGCTTCCAAATGCATTGGTAACAGATACGCTAAATACCTATCCGGTGAATCAGGAGTGTTATTTTGATGTTGATATTATAAGATGTTGATATTATAATAAACAGCCCCAGGGATTTCACGCTAACTTTCAGGCATAGATTTGAAACCGAATTTCATAAAGATGGAGGTTTTATCGAAGCATCTTATGATGATGGAGTCACTTGGGATAATGTTATAGACAATCAAGCGGCTTTTGCCGACAGGATCAATATGGAATTTGAAAACATGTATACGCAACAAGATAGCTTGATGGATGATAAATATGGATTCTCCGGCAGTTCAAATGGATGGATAACTTCGAGGATTAATTGGCAGTTCATACTGGCGAAAGGACAAAATAAACCGACAGAAAATTTCAAAACTCAGCTACGCTTTCGATTTGTCAGTGATACCGTTGAGACAAATCAAGATGGCTGGATGATTGATAATATACTGATTCAAACTCGTCCTTCTTCTGGTGCTGTTTCAGAAATCAATAAATCAAAAACAAAAGTTCATATTGCGCCCAATCCTTCGAATAATTATATCCAGTTGAATTTGGAAGACCAAGAACTGAAAACATATTCCGCAACGATTTACAATACGATTGGACAAAAAGTCAAGGAGATAAAAGAAATCAGTTCGGCAAAAAACATGATAGACATTTCTGAACTTAAATTGGGCATATACTATATTCAATTACAAAACCACCATACTATTTTGGGAAGTACGAAATTCATCAAATTGTGAATAGGACAAATTCAACTTTACGTGCACAATGGATCAGCATAATAAATCCTATAAATTTAAGAAAATAAGAGAAATTTTCTTATTAATTATCATAAGGCGTTGCATATTGCAACGCCTTATGATAACCCTCAATATTTACCTTGCTATATTCAATTAGGCGCTAATAGTCACCACTTTCGTGGGATCCAAATTGTTGTTTCTCATAGATACATTCCGTGCAATTTCTTGTGCTAACTCCATAAATATCCCTTTTGAAATCGGTTCGTCATTCATTACTGCTGGGAAGCCTCTGTCACCACCTTCCCTGATACTTTGAACAATGGGTACTTCTCCTAAGAAAGGCACTTCAAATTGATCTGCCAACTGCCTTCCACCACCTTTTCCAAAAATATAATATTTATTTTCCGGCAATTCTGCTGGTGTGAAATAAGACATGTTTTCAATTACACCTATAATAGGTACATTAATTTGCCCTTGCTTAAACATCATTATCCCTTTCCGTGCATCTGCCAAAGCAACTGCTTGTGGCGTGGTGATGATAACAGCGCCTGTAATTGGGATTGTTTGCACCATTGTCAAATGAATATCACCTGTTCCAGGAGGCAGATCCAAGATCAAATAATCCAGTTCACCCCAATAAACATCCGCAATAAATTGACGGATTGCAGAAGTTGCCATTGGACCGCGCCAAATAACCGCTTGTTGTGGATCAACCAATAAACCAATAGACATCACCTTTACCCCAAATCGTTCAATGGGTTCAATCATCCCTTTTCCATCAACCTGACGCATCATCGGTTTTTCCCCTTGAATGCCAAACATCATTGGGATTGAAGGGCCATAAATGTCTGCATCCATAATACCTACTTTAGCACCTTCTTGTGCCAAGGCCAATGCAAGATTGGTAGAAACTGTTGACTTCCCTACCCCGCCTTTTCCGGAAGCCACTGCAATTATATTTTTAACGCCCGATAAGACCTTGCTGCCATCAATGCGATTGGTATTGACCCGCGCCGTCATATTGATCGTAACTTTTGCTTCTTTGTCCACAAAAATCCTAATGGCATTCAAACAGGCATTCCTGATTAAATCTTTCATCGGACAAGCAGGAGTAGTCAATTCTACAGTAAATTCAAGTTCATTTCCGTTAATTTTAATATCCTTCACCATGTTGAGGGTAACGATATCCTTTTTAAAATCCGGATCATCCACATTTCCCAAGGCTTTTAAAACCGCTGCTTCAGTTATCATAATTAAATCTTGTTGTTTATTTTGAGTAAAGCTTAAAATAGTTTTTCCCGGCAAAGTTAAGTTAAGAAAACTTGTGTTTAGTCAGGCGCATCTTATAATCCTATTGGAATTAATGATAACAATTTTTGAATTATTCATTTTTAGCTTAACTTTGTTAGCATGATGCGTGCTACCCCTTTATTGTCAATAATTTTTTTCTTGCTTTTTGGAGCTGTAAACGCTCAGGCACAAAAAGGGGAAATTATTCAGATTTCCGGAGTTACCATGACTGCGGATAGTTTGCAGGCAGTTCCCTTCGTAACCGTCACCGTAAAAAACAAAAACCGGGGGACAAATTCAAATAATGCTGGTATTTTTTCCCTGGCGTGTATGAAAGGGGACACTTTGCACTTTAGCATAATTGGTTATCGATCAAAAGATTATGTAATTGACAAAAATATAGAAGGGATGTTTTTTAATATGGTGCAATTAATGGTTCAAGATACTTTCTATCTTCCTGAAACCATCATCCGCCCTGTTCCCGACGATTTTGATTATGCTTTTAAATATTGGGATATCGGCGATGACCAATATGCAACAGCTATGAAAAACACCAACCGTCAAGCGATGCTCCGAGTCATGTATTCCCTACCAAAAAGTGGCGCTGAAAACCAATCTTATCAACAAATGCAAGATAGGCAAAGCACCTATTACTATGGACAACAAAAACCGATGAATATCATGAATCCGTTCAAATGGGGCGAATTCTTTGAAGCTTGGAAACGCGGCGATTTCAGAAAAAAATACTAATTTACCATCCTTTTTAATATTTCACCCGTCTATATAAATTAATAACAAAAATATCATGAAAAAAATCATTTTATCTATTGCCACCCTTATGTGTTTCACCGCTTATTCTTCGTTTGCACAAACAGGAGATGCCAACTTTAAACAATATGGGATTTCTTTCGAAGCACAAAGTGTACTTTCACCTGGCAGAGTTCACGCTGTAATGAAAGATCAAAAAGAATTGAAAAACTTTCAAATGACAGGATTTGTAAGCGAGGTTTGCCAAAAGGAAGGCTGCTGGTTAAAGTTGAATTCCAATCAACAAAGTAATGAAAATATGATGGTTAAAATGAAAGACCACGCTTTCTTATTACCAAAAGATATTGCCGGAAAACGCATTTTAGTACATGGTACAGTTTCCAAAAAAGAAATTAGTGTAAGTGAACAACAGCATTATTTAGAAGCTGCCGGAGCTAGCAAAGAAGAAATCAGCAAAATAACAGCACCAAAAGAAGAATTTGTGATGATTGCAGATGGGGTTCGTATTTATGAATAAAATACCTACATGAAAAAAGCCGAATATTGATATTCGGCTTTTTTCATTTGAATTAATTACTGTTTTTCAATTTTTCAATCAACATTTTCTTAAACTCTTCCTCTGCCTGATACATTTGTGATAATTGCTGCGCAGACATTATTTTCAAAAACCGTTCTTTATAACGTCCCTTAATGTCAACTACCCTTTGATCTAATTGCTGCATTTCATTCACGACATATTCACTGTTCTTATTATCGCGTAACGCTTTTTTGGCTTGATAAACTGCAAATAATTCATCTGAATATTGATTATACAAGGGCAGGAACTTTTGCGATTGCGCTTCTGTCAAATTCATTTTCCCCGTTACCATTTCAATTTTCAACTCCCGAATTTTAGGATTCTTGGGCTGTGCATAAACGCTTCCCACTCCTAAAAAACAACATATACTGAAAATGGCAAAAATTCTTTGAAACATAATATTTTTGTTATTAATTAATAGGCACCTTGTTCTAAATAAGATTTCAAATCATTCATTGGAATACCTTCGAAAATATCCGTAGGGGCATCCATACTTTGAGCCAACATGGCCACTTCATAATCATTTAAACTTGCATTCAAGTACTCTTGAATTTCCGCATCGGGGATATTGTTTATGCGCTGATTCACGGAAGCATAATTATTTGCTGGAGCTGTTTTGACATTCAAAAACTGCCAACCGCCTAAGCTAAAGATACACACAACCATTGCAGCCGCCGCCCAACGCATCCATTTGATGCTCTTTTGCGCTGTCATTTGTTTGAAAGCTATCGTTTTCTGACGGGGCTGTTCAAAGTATCCTTCAGGAATTTCAAATGCAGTTTTGTCACGCAAGCTTGTTAATAAAGGGGACAATATTTCTATTTCTGCGCTTTCCACATCCTCATTTGACAAATTCAACTTTTTAAAAATACCCTGCGTCACCGATTCAAAGTAGCCTTCTTCAACGACAAACGGCATGTCTTTAGGTAAGGAATTCAATAAATTAATAAATGCCCTTTCTTCACTTTTTGCATAAAGTAATATTTTTTGGGGAAAGCCTTCAAAATAACCTTCCGGAACAGAAAAAGGATTGCTGCTTGAAACAGGCAATCTCAATTCTTCAGCTTCAATTGCCTTGATGCCTTGCATTAAATAATCCGGGAAATTCAAGAAATAATCCTTTGGAATAAAATACAAAAGCGCGCTTTCTTCTTTCTCCCTGGAGAAAGCAAAAGGCTTTTCTTTCAATTGTGATTCATCAGGATGTGACATAATTTATTGTTTTAATGGAATTAAAATTAAAATAAGCTTATAAAGTAAACTATCTCAATTTCATTATCGGGTTTAGACGAAAGCTTACAAATGAAGTTTAATCTTCCTTTAAATATTGTTCCACTTTCTTTACCGCATGATGATAGGAAGCTTTAAGGGCACCCGTTGAAGTTTCCAACACCCGGGACATTTCTTCATAAGGCATTTCATCATAATAGCGCAGCGTGAAAACGATGCGTTGCTTCTCAGGTAAGCTTTGAATGGCTTGTTGGAGTTTCCATTCCAATTTATTGACATCGAAGCCTTTTTCGGCTTTCAGTTTATTGTGCAAGCCGGTATCTTCATCAGAAATGGACAAAGAAGCACGCCTTTTTTCTTTGTCGAGAAAAGTAAGTGTTTCATTTGTTGCAATCCTGTACAACCAAGTATAAAGGTTCGCTTCCTCCCTAAAATTCTCCAGGTATTTCCAAACTTTAATAAATACATTCTGCAATACATCATTAGCATCTTCATGATTGATCACCAGACGGCGGATATGCCAATACAAGCGCTCCTGATATTTCCTGACAATTTTGGTATAAGCCTGCTCTTTAGTATTTTCTTCCCGAAAAAGCATCAACAATTCTCTGTCATCATCAGGTAAAATAGGCTGAGCCATAATATTTATTTATTTTGGTGGTAAAAATACAGATTTGATTTTCTAATTTTGACCAATGTCAGATAATTTTTCACCAAAGATAATATTTTTTGGAACACCCGATTTTGCAGTGGCTTCTTTAAAAGCATTGGTAGAAGGCAACTTCAATGTAGTGGCTGTGGTAACCGCCCCGGATAAACCCGCGGGAAGAGGCCGGAAACTACATACATCCGCCGTAAAAGAATATGCGTTAAGCCAGGAACTAAAGATATTACAACCTGAAAAATTGAAAAACAAAGATTTCCTCGAAGAGTTGTTTCAATTAAAAGCAGACCTGCAAATTGTGGTTGCATTCAGGATGCTGCCCGAAATAATTTGGGGAAACCCAAAAATGGGAACCATCAATATCCATGCTTCTCTATTACCACAATATCGGGGTGCGGCACCCATCAACTGGGCAATCATAAACGGAGAACGGGAAACCGGTGTAACTTCCTTTAAATTGCAACACGAAATCGATACCGGTCCTTTGTTGTTACAAAAGAAAACAACCATTTTGCCGGAAGACAATTTAGGATCTTTATACGAAAAGCTGATGCAAAGCGGTGCTGCGCTTTTGGTGGAAACAGTACAGGGATTAACGGAAAACAAAATTGTGGAACAACCTCAGGATTTAAATCTGGAAATAAAGCATGCACCTAAAATCTTTAAGGATGACTGCAAAATCGATTGGGACAAAAATTCGGAATCAGTCCACAACCTGATCCGGGGACTGTCGCCCTACCCTGCTGCCTTCACTTTTTTGGAAGAGAAGCAATTAAAGATCTTTTCTTCTTCTATTGAAATTATAAACCATAATATTGCGCCATCAACATTTGAAACAGATGGGAAAACCTTTCTTCGTTTTGCAACAAAAGATGGTTGGGTCAATTGTCTGGATGTACAGTATGAAGGAAAAAGAAGAATGAAGATTGAGGATTTTCTGAGAGGATGGCGGAGAAGTTAGATTGACAGGAAACTTATTTTCAGATTAATTTCGATATGGAATTCAGTAAATTAAATATGGACAACGATAAAGCGTTAAATAAATATGCCCAATAATATTTCGATACAACAACTAGATTCTGTTGAGAAAATTGCAAATTATTCAAAATTCCGGCGATTGCTTCACCAACCTTTTAAATATATTTCCGCGATTTTATTCAGGGAATTGATTTATCCCAGAAACCAAAAAGAAAAAATCGTAGTGTGTAATTTATTTTATGGAAGAAAAATGGTGGTGGCACTGCCTGCTTCCACCGATATTTACTTAACAGGTGGAAAATCACATACTTCCGAAATCAGGCTTGCAAGATTCTTAATTTTGAACCTACGGGCGGGTGACCATTTTTTGGACATCGGTGCCCATTATGGCTATTTTTCCTTGTTAGGTTCAGAAATTGTAGGAGCCAGTGGACAAGTATTTTCATTTGAACCAGCAAGTAAAAGTCACCTCTTACTTCAAAAAAACACGGCTAATTTAGCCAATACTACCCTATTCAAAAAAGCGATATCCAATTCGGAAGAGCCGCTAACATTCTATGAATTCCCAAATCTCCACTCAGAATATAATGCTTCTGATGTGTCCCAGTTTGAACAGGAACCTTGGTTCGAAAAATCACAGCCCCAAAAAGTAACTGTTGATGCAACAACGATTGATGTGATTACCCAAAGTGAGCATTTTTACCCAGAAGTGATTAAAATTGATGTGGAAGGTGCTGAATATGATGTAATCCAGGGTGGAATGTCTTTTTTTCAAAAATATGCACCTAAAATAGTCATGGAATATTTAGAACCAAACAGAAAAAACGAAACACATCAAAAGGCATTGGTATTATTAAAGAGCCTGGGATACAATACACACATCATCGGGAAAGATGGCAAACTGATCCAATTGGATGACATAGACTCCTATTTGATTTCGGAAAAATTGGAATCTGACAATATCGTCTTTGTAAAAGACAAAAATAAGATTCAATAAAAAACAGAAAATAATTGCCTTTCAATCAGTCTTAAATCATCAACAGCGCAAGCCAAATCAGGAATGCAACACGGAACATGAAGGATAGTATAAAATCAAAATTAAGGAGTATCTGCGTATTCCTTCAAAAAAGATCAGTTGCATATTGCAGCCTGGTTGTGATTCATGCTATCTTAGCTTTTATTGCTTTTACCAAACACTTCCTTAATCCGCTCAATACCGTGTTTTGTGGTTGGGGAGATGGTTTGAAAAACAATTTCACCTTGCTTTCATATGTGAAAGAACCAATTGGGGAAGACGGTATTTTCAAATATGGGATGATGAATTATCCCTTTGGCGATTATGTTTATGCCACGGACAATACACCTTTATTCTCTGTGCCTTTCCGTTGGTTTTGTCATCATATTTACGACCTTTCGGCTTATTCATTGCCAATTTTTAATTTCCTGATGATTGCCAATATCTTAATTTGTGGATTATTGGTATTTTTTATATTTAAAAGGATGATTAAGAGTACGGCAATAGCTTGGATTTTGGCAATTATTTTACCTTGGACCAATTTACAAGTCCCGCGGTTGTTTAGAGGGCATTATAATTTATCACTTAGTTCATTATGTGTTGTTGCGCTCATTTTATTTTATTTATGGTCGCGCTATCATAAAGACAAAACCAAGGGTCTATTTATCTTTTTGTCGTCTTTAATATTTTGCTACTGTTGCTTTTTCATACATGGTTATTATATAGCCATGATTCCCGTTTACCTTTCTTGCATGATTTTATTCTTTGGGATTATAAAAGTATTTCAAAGGGATGGTGGTTTAAAATCTATCTTATTTTCAATACTGTTGATTTCCTTGACGGGATTATCGTGTATTGGAACCATGTTATGGACGGATGGATATTTTTCCTTGAGGAAAGTGTTTGCAGGAGGATATGATTGGATGGAACAAAAAACTAATTTTTCACTGTTATTTACGCACTACAACTTCCAAAATGTTGTTTTCCCTTTTAAAAGCACAAAAAACTCAAATGACATAGAGTTGATGGTTTATTTAGGGAACATTGGATTGTATGCAGTAAGCACCTTGTTTGTGATCAGCTTTTTCAGCCAGAAATTCAGGTGGACATTATGGGAAATCCAAAAAGAATATTTCAAGGATCCGCTAAAATCAGGGATTGCATTTGCAGGCCTAATTTTGTTTTCCATATCAATTGGAGAAAACTATTATCCACTCATGAATGGATTAAACCTAGCCTTGGCAGTTGCGTTGCCCGCTATGCCAATCGCAGAAATAGTATTCCTTTTACTTAGTTTTTCAATAATTTGCTACAGTATTTATTTGTTGATAAAAGATAAGTCTGCAAATCAAGCCACGACGACTCTGCCCCATATTATTAAACACAAATTATTGAAGGCTGCGCTGTTTTATATTGTTTCAATTTGCCTTTTATTCGTCATGTTTGGACGATACGACATTTTTTATTGGGTAAATATGACCAACCCATTGTGGATGGCACATAAATTTACAAGGGCTGTAGAACAATTCAGGAGCTTGGTACGGTTTGCATGGCCATTTTATTGGAGCTTTTATATCTGGATCATGTTTACCGTATCGGCATTATATTTAAAAATGAACAAAAACGGAAAACTATTGATTGTTGCTTTAATGCTCTTTTTTGGTGGAGGCGAAACAATAGATTACATACTTGTATTGAAAAAAGATGGCAATAGCCAAAATGTGCTTTCAAGGGAAGCATTAAAACCAATGGATCAATTACAGATTAACTTTAAGGATTATCAAGCCATCCTGCCCATCCCTTATTACAATGCGGGATCGGAAGATGGTGAAAATACAATAGACGACATTGGTGAGTGGAGCGAATTCACTTTCCAACTTTCTGATTACAGCCAATTACCATTGATGAGTGGGAAAATGGCAAGAACGCCGCCCATATATGCGGCACTGCTATTCAACTTAATAAAAGACACCATCCCTGATGAAATAAAAATAAAATTAAGCAAAAAACCAATATTGGTTGTCGTTAATAGAAAATTTTTAAATGATTCCACAATTAATGTTATACCAGATAAGAATGACCGACCCAATGCTGCTTTATCTTATTGGAAATCAAACGATTTTATCAATCGACATCGGGTAAAACTGATCGATAGCCTAAGCACCATTTATTTTTATGAATGTGAATTCCATCCATAATATTTATTTTTTCAACTTTTAATCCACATATAACGGCGTAATGAATTGTTGAAAAAAATGCATTTGTGCAAAAAAATCAAAAGCCATAATTGCAAACAAAAGCCATGAGTTCTTTAAGGTATTTTGAGCATAAAACATAAATGAAAGAAGCAATAAACATGGCATCAATCCCACTTCTATAAATATATTCAATGACCGATACGCACCAAAAGTGAGGGCAAGGAAAGCATTTAAAAAAATAAACACATATGCAATTTGCTTCAAGCTAAACTTTTGTTGAAAAAGAAAATGAAGGAAGAAAAAGAAAAATGGAGAAATGAAAGTATATCGATTCGCCCCCATAATGTTCGTTGTATGGTTGCCATATTTTGGATTCATAAAGATTAAACTCAATAAAAGCATCGTCAAATAGCCTAATGAAAATACCAAATTGGGTTCAAATGATTTCTTGTCTTTTATCCATCCCCAAAAATAACGGATCAAATATGTGAATGCAAAAAAATTAAGGAAAATAGCCAATGCACTTAACCAATGGTACCTTTTCATAGCACCCTCAATATTTGTGAATGGCAATCCTGTCCAAGTGAATACGTGTCCCCAATGTTCAGCTTGGGTTTTGAAATAGGCGAACCATATACCTGTCTCATAATATTGAATCAAAATAAATATCCCCAAGCCGATGAATGTAGGCAATGCAGATTTATAAATGAATCGCCCACTGCTCTTAAGAAATTCGTTCCGTGGGTTACTAAGCAGCTCCATAGCCAACAATGCTGGCAAAAGGAAAATAGCGGTTGCCCTTACTAAAGAGATTAGTAATAACGAAACCCAAAACACCCGAAATTTATCTTTACGAACCGAATAAAATAAGAGGGAGGAAAATAAAAAAAATAAAGACTCGGTATAGGGTATAAAGGCAAAATAAACAGAAGGGAGTGTGAGGCATAATAACCAAAATAATTTATTCTTCTCTCCAAGCGTACGCATCAAAACTGCAAATCCCAAAGAAAAAAAGATAGTGTTTAATGCGCAAATTCCCCAAACTCCTAAATGGGAAATTTTCCAAATTAAAGGAAATAAGATGAAAAATCCCGTGTTATGCGAATTACCATCATAACCCATTCTTTTTATGCTTTCATAATAACCAACATCCCAATTATGAATATTCATTGCATTAGGAATAATGGAAAACATGCCAGTTCTGGCAAAAAAGAATTGAAGAATATAAAATATCACGCCATAACAAAAGGAAAATATAACAGTTTGAAAAAACAGTTTATTTGTAAATTTCATAGAAATAAATTATTGAGTTCATTTTTAACAACTTTCGTTTTATAACGAATCTGTGATCCCTTATACACAACTACAAAGTAAACTCCTTTTGGGAAATTAGAAGTATTTATCCTCATCTTTTTCTCAAAGCTGTTTAAATGTGATTGATAAACCACCTGCCCCATTACATTGATAATTTTCAATTCGTCACCATCTTTGGGCTCAATTTTTAAATCGTTTGAAAACGGACTAGGGTATACACTTAAAGAATCCTCATTAAAAGCAATTTTATTTATTATTGACGACTGGGTATAAATACCATTTTTGTCATCGGCAAACATATTAAGATTAGCAGAAGAAGATTCCTTTAATCGACTTTTTATTCTTGGTGTGCAGCCATTATCAAAGGCATATATATGGAGAGCATTATCAAGTCCAACATAATAAATTGACTCTTGATTATCACTCATAATTGTCCCATTCCCTTTATACATATTTTGTAAGTCATCGGAACAAATTACATCATCTTGAAAATATTGGACTCCTTGTTTTCCATATAAATGCTGCATTTGCCCATTTAGACCTTTAAAGAATATTTGGTTAGCATTATCTACTAAAGTCATCTCTGTATTTGATGGTATGGCAACATATTGATTATTACCATTCACAATATGCGAATGCACCCAATTTCCCAATATTACATCATAATGGTAATTATGCAAATATCCGTCAGTACCTGCATAATACACATCAGTACCATTCCATTTTATATCACCAGCTACATTCTGACTGTTATTTGACCAATCCGTAAGCCAAATGTGATCATAATTTCCATTATTTAAATAATAGCATTGTAATCTGTCATCGCCACCTCTATAGTATATAGTATTATCATTTTGATCAACTGCAATTGCACCAAAAACCTTACCATTGATACCATAGTTATTAGACAAAATTGAATGTTGCCAACTATTTGTTGTCGTATTAAAATGATAACGATGAAGGTCATAATCTGCACCTTGATAAAAAACATTAAAAGGACTATATGTTATATAATTACCAACATTTTGACTATTATCAGAAAAGTTCGTAAGCCAAATGTGTGAATAACCAGTACCGTTTGGGAAATAACATTGCAGTCTACCATCATAGCCTTTATAAAACACTTGAGATCCTTCATTCACACATATAGCACCAAATGCCTTTTCTGCTTGATTAGGTAAAAATGGTGATATGACATTATATTGAAAAGCATTGAAATTAGTATTTAATGCAACACTTCTGATAGCACCATTTTCATCGGAATAATAAACTTTTTCTGAATTGTAAGAAGTTAGTTTACTTAATTGATTAAGACCTCCAGTTACCAATGTATGGCTCCAATCATCATGCATTTTAGTAATTTTAAAGGCGTAATCAGGAGCATATAAACTCCCCCCTGTATAAGATAGCGGTGATAATGTAGGAATTGGAACAGTAAGACTTCCACAATGTACATGCAACATTATTGAAAGAGGCATAATAATACCGCCGTCATCTAATATATTGTCATTATCAATATCATATTGTGGATATGTACTGTAGAAATCAACTTTATAAATACCGTCACATGCAATATTACTGATTGTAAATGTTTGTTTAATTTGTGATTGTACATTTGATGGTGAACTGGGTTGATTATCATTAAATGTGCTACAAGGGTAAACATTGGGATTACCAGAAGAATGAGGAAGATTGTACCAATAATTAGTCCGATTATGCACCCACCCATAGATTCTGTCCTCTGATTTTGCCGCAAAAACATCTATACTTTCGTCATTAGTTGTACTTATATCATAAGTGAGATAACCCTCAAGAGGATTGGGAGGTGCGTTATTAATTGAATAATAGCACCATAATGGAAAATGATTATTATTATAATTATGCGTTTGGTCATCTTTCGGCCCTTTATTTCCCGTAGGATTACTCATAAGGTAAGTTAGTTCTTGTGAGAAAAAATCATCCTTATTAAGAAACATACTCATTGGTTTGAAATTTTTATAAGCCCCACCCCAGCACTTATTAAATAAAGTCCCCGAATCCCATGAAAAAGCTGGACCTGCAGAACCATTAAATAAACTAGCCCAAATAGCGTCATGAAATTCCATAATATCATGCGCATAATTGCCTGCTGGAAAGTTATTATGAGTGAAATTTTCAGAGCCAAGCCAACATGCCTGTGCACCTATTTCTCCTGTAATGTATGGCTTCTTATAGTTCTTTATGGAATATTGCGCGAATACCGCATAATTATATAAAACATTCATGTCATTAGAATAATAATGATCTTGCAAATAATCTAAAGCAATATTTCCAAAATTGAAAAATCCAGGGCCTCCACTTGAACTAGTAATCATATGCTTTTTATCAAGCGCTTTTATATAATTTACCATTTTGATATGCCAATCAGTAACAGCTTGAGCATTATTATTTTGCCATATAATTGGATTGGCATTATGAAATATTGCAACCTCATTCCAAAGTTCATAAGACAGCAATGTTGTAGAATAACCCTATCTAGATATAATATACCTAAGTCTTCTTTTAAAAAAATCAAAACAATCATCATTCTTAAAAAAATCATATTGATTATTAATGCTCGGCACATTAGGTCCGACTAGTATTTTATATGGATTATTTTCCCAATAATTATAACCAGCCTGCGCTCCTTCAGGTTCATTTCTAAACTCATGATTTGAAATAATTACTAATTGAATCTTAATATTAAGCATTTCTGCCAAACTAAATATCCCATCTAAATTAAATGCTCTATTTTGTCTTTTAAAATATTTCCCTAATCCATCCTCATTCCACTCAATTCCATAGTTTTCTGGCGACATAAAAATTCTAATCGTATTTCCTCCTGTATTTGCCAATTTTTCCATTATTGCTTTTTCATTTAAATATGTAGCTCTGTTAAATACAAGACTTCCCTTATCCATAGCATTTACACCTAATGGAATAAAGCTTTCATTTCCTCCATCATAATAAACGAAATGAGTTGAGTTCTCCCCAATACTGATATTACCTTTATTATTAGACGTTGTAACATTAATAGTTTGGGCACTTGAAACAAATGTCTGATTATTATATATAACATAGACAGAATAGTTCCAAACACCTATTCTGTCCGGAGAGAATCTGATTCGCCAAGGTAAGGGTGTTACCTTTTCAGTCAAATAATAAGGATCTTGGATTCCAACTGCATTTATGCTACAAGGATTATTCTGGGTTGGATCAACTGTTGATTCATTTCTATCAAAATCTTGAAACCCAAAAGCGTTAATTGTCTCTATAGCTCCAGACGATACATGGTGAAATTTTGCATACACTTGAATCTCGTTAGGATTAAATGGATTAATAAAATTAGATTGACTTAAAGAAATGCCGACTTCAAATTTTTGAAACTTCCCTAGCGTTGTGGAAGTAATAGGCAAAATAGAAACAACCCCCACTTGAGCATCAAGTCTTAAATTTAACGAAATAAATAATAAAATGAGTAAATATCTTTTCATAGAATTAAATATTTAAAAGCGCAGGTTCGCAAATCTAACGCAACGAAGATAAAAAATCTTAAATTGCGATATGTCCTTAAAATATAAAAGATTGAGCCTGGAAGAGCGCATTCAAATAGAAATTGGGCTAAGCCATAACCGAAGTTATGGTCAAATCGGTTTAGCGTTAGCCCGTCCTAAAAGCAGTATATGCAGGGAAGTTAAGCCATGGGGGAAAGAGAAATACAACGCGGCCAAGGCGCATTCTTATTCTGAGAAAGCGTCATCGATGCGGAAAAAGGGCACAAAAAAATAATTAAAAACAAGGTATTGCTTGACTATATCCACGAGAAATTAGAACTTCGGTGGTCGCCTGAGCAAATAAGCCATGCGCTAAAACGCGATTACGCAACAGCAG
>Ga0160467_100521_pt1 | contig 35995 bp, 20 predicted proteins | sample HID1972I_E11MG_FD_108221 | JGI IMG/M metagenome (GOLD analysis project Ga0160467, IMG submission 108221) | Enriched pill bug-associated microbial communities from UW Madison campus, WI, USA - HID1972I_E11 MG | ecosystem: Host-associated > Arthropoda: Insects > Digestive system > Unclassified ... | reverse complement strand
TATGGTTCCCGCGCTGCTAATGGAGTTGTGATGATTACGACCAAACGTGGTGCAGCAGGTAAGCCGGAAGTAATATTGAATGCAAATGCAGGAGTGAGTTCCTTGACGCGAAAACTAAGTGTTCTTAATGCCAGACAGTATCGAGAAGCAGTGTTGGACTCTTATCGCGGCATGACAATCCCAGAAGACCCTTTCTATACGATTATCGATTCCCTAAACCCCATGAACAATGGTGATGTAGACTGGCAGGATGAATTGATGCGTACAGCAAAACAGTATAAGTTAGATCTCTCTGTAAGGGGAGGGAATGAAGGAACAAAATACGCCTGGAGTTCGTCCTATTTGGATCAAGATGGAGTCATATTGAATTCGAATTATAAACGGTTTACCTCCAGACTGAATGTTGACTTTACAATTTCAGATCGTGTGCGGATAGGGCAGAGCATTTCCTACACAAACGCGGTCAACAACCGAACAAATGCTGCTGGCTCCGGGAATTTGAGTATTATCAGGAGTTTATTGATAAGGCCACCAAATATGTCGATGTACTTGCCTGATGGATCACTGAACGGCTATATGATTGGACAGCGTAATCCTGTCGGTATGGCTTTGTTTTCGACCAATCTCAATAAGAGCAATCGTATCATTGGAAGCCAATATCTAGAAATTGATATCTATAAAGATCTTAAATTCCGGAGCAATGTCAATCTGGATTATATTGCAATGAAGGAAGATGAATTTATGCCATCGATATTGGACTACCGCGAAGGATACAATAGCGGTGCTGTACGATCTTCTGGAAATCTTACTTGGGGAAATGAGAGTTACTTTACTTACACCAAAAATGTAGCGGATAAGCACCATATTGGGGCGGTATTTGGGATGAGTTTTCAGAAATGGCGTTATGACCGAACAGGTCTCAATGGAGAATATTTTCCAAGCGATGATATCCGTACCCTAAATGGTGCATCTGTGATTTCGAACCAAGGTGTAAATGTCGCCTCCGAACATGCTATGCTTTCTTATTTCGGCCGGGTTACTTACGATTATGAGAGCAAATATCTGTTAGAATTCAATCTTCGTACTGACGGTTCTTCCCGCTTTGGCCGTGATCGACGGTTTGGGTTCTTTCCCTCTGCATCCGCAGGATGGCGTTTCGTGGAAGAAGAAGGTATCAAAAATTTGGGCTGGCTCAGCGACGGTAAGCTCCGTTTTAGCCTCGGAAGTACTGGAAATGAAGCCATCGGTGATTACACATCAAGAGGAGAGTTTACCTTAGGAACAAACTATTTGGATTTTTCGGGTGCTGCGCCGACAGTGATGCCCAATCCGAGCCTCACTTGGGAGACTACCCACCAATATAATCTGGGTTTAGAGCTTGGATTTTTTAAAAATAGAATCCTATTTTCAACAGATGCGTACTTGAAGAAAACAAAGGATCTGCTGTATAATGTGCCTACCCCCGGAACTTCTGGCTTTGAGTATATTACACAAAACATAGGGTCGATTGAGAATCGGGGCCTGGAATTTAGCTTACAGACCCGCAATCTAGAAGGAGCCTTTCGTTGGAGCACGAATGTAAACATTAGCTTGAATAGGAATAAAGTGACCTCTTTACCTAAGAATTTATTGACCAATGGGCATATCCAAAACGGTAATTTCCATATACTGCAAGAAGGTTTACCTATTGGCGTATTTTATGGCTGGAATTTTCTTGGCGTGTATGCGCGTGACGAAGACAATACAAACAAGCTAACAAACGGTGCCAACGGAGCTGTCTTTGTAGGTGGAGACCCCATTTGGAAGGATGTCAACAATGACAAAATTATCGATCAGAATGACCGGGAGATAATCGGATATGCAGAGCCTAAGTATTTCGGCGGAATCTCCAACGATTTTAGCTATAAGAACTTTCATCTGAATGTGTTTTTTCAGTATGCTGTCGGAAATCAGATTTACAACGAATTGAATCATCAACGAAACTCAATTGTTCGTTACAACAATTTATCTACCGATGCCCTTGATCGGTGGCGGGAGCAGGGGGATCAAACAGATTTTCCACGATTGATTCGGGACGATCCAAAACAGTCCGATAGCAGGGTCCAAAGTAGATGGGTTGAAGATGGTTCGTATCTCAAATTAAAGAACGTCAATTTAAGATATTCTTTTGATTCAGCTTTGAGCAAACGGATCGGCCTGCGCAAGCTGGATGCATTTGTTACTGCTACGAATCTGGTCACTTGGACCAAATATACTGGCTTTGACCCCGATGTCAATTCCTATTCCGGCCTTCGTGTAGGGTTGGATGAAGGTTCTTACCCACAGAGCCGCACATTTACGTTTGGTTTAATCTTTGGACTTTAATAAATAACGATGAAAAAATTGTATAAATACATATTTTGGTCTATTCTTTTTCTATCTGTTACCAGCTGTTCTAATTCATTGCTGGATAAGGAACCTATTAGCAATTTTTCTGGAGAAGGCTACTATAAAAAGCCCAGTGATGCCCAAGCTGGAGTCAATGGAATCTATAATGGTCTACAAACTCTTTTCCGTCAAAATTATGCCCACTGGGGCGAGGGCCGGGCTGATAATGTGGTGACCCGTCATGCCGGTGATCCTGGAGCGCTGCAACAAAATACGTTAACGCCAATTATCAATTCAGCCCGTTGGGATAATTTTTATACCGTTATATCCCGCGCGAATTACGCGATCAAATATATTCCCCAAGCATTTGGAACTGAGGATAGCGAACTAAAAAAACAATTACTCGGGCAGGCACATGCATTAAGGGCACTCGCTTATTTTTACTTAGTTCGGATCTGGGGGGAGGTACCTTTAGTCATCGAACCGTACGAGGGTTTGGGTCAGGAGCTGTTTGTACAAAAGAACACGGAGGCTGAAGTATTGGCTAAGGTAGAGGAAGATTTGATGCTCGCGACGGAGAATTGTGCTACAAATTATTCAGGAGCCGGGAATCGTGTGCTGATCACCAAAGGAGCTGCTTATGCATTTCTGACGCAGCTGTATATGTGGCAAAAGAAATATGCGCAGGCCATAGAAATGTCCGAAAAAGTGCTCTCGGATCCGCAATATACCTTGGTGTCGATCGAGGATTGGAATAACATTTTTGTAAAAGGGAGTAGTGCTGAAAGTATTTTTGAAGTCGGCTACAATGAAGTACAGACCAATAACCTCCGTATATGGTACGCCATGGGATCAGATAGTGACTATGTACCCAGTACATCTTTTATTGCGTCTATCGAACCGGGGGATCTCCGCAAACCACGGATTTACGATGTGTCCCAAGTACAACCACGTAAGATCTGGAAGTTTTTTGGACAGGGATTTAATGACGAGAGTCCAGAACCTTCGGCAGGAAATATGGTACTTACCAGAGTGGCTGATATCCTCTTATTGAAGGCCGAAGCACATGCAAATTTAAACCAGCCCGTTGAAGCATTGGACTTACTGAACCGTATCCGCATTCGTGCAGGACTCGTTGCTTTGGATCAAAATAAAGCCAACATCCAATTTGGAAACTTACTAACCGGTATTTTGCACGAAAGATCTATAGAGCTTTCTTTTGAAGGACATCGGTGGTTTGATCTTGTACGGACTGGTACTGCAATTTCAACAATGAAACCGATCAACGGTCTCTCGGACAATCGAAATCTGCTATGGCCGATACACGAAGGCGAACTACTTAAAAATCCAAATTTGAAACAAAATGAATTCTATAGATAATCATATGAAGAAGATCAAATATATCGTTACGCTTTTGCTGTGCATTTTTACTGTGTTGGTTACTTTTTTTAGTTGCGAAGTACAGGACAGCTTTGAATACGATTATGCAGAAGACAATAGCAAATTAAATATGTCTGCATGGGCCTATATCCAAAAAAATGATTCTTTGTCTTCCCTAAAAGAAGCAATTACGCTAGCTAAGGATGAAGCATTATACGAACGTACAGAGAAATCGACCTTTATTCTGCCCACGAATCGTGCGTTTAAGGCATATTTAGAAGAAAATAATTACGACGCTATTGGCACAGTGCCGGTATCCATACTGAAAGATATGTTGCGTTATCATATTGTAAAAGCAGTAGTGAATTTTAATGATCCTGCTTTGGCTCCAAAAAATAAGCCCATTGCATATCAGACTGAAAATGGTCAGATCATGTATCTATCCCATACCGGTACGTATGTGGGGCTCATCAATGAAGGAACCAATAAGCAATGGCAAATCCGTACGTCAAATCTTGTTCCGGACAATGGTGTCATCCATATTGTTGATCAGGTTGTTTTCTATTCCGAGAAGGTAAAATAGGCATATTGTTCCTGCATTTCCACAACAGTGAAAATGCAGGAACGTAATTTTCTTTGAGAAAGTACCGGATGTTCAAGACCTGATCCAATTACTTCTTATTTTTAAAGCCTGATTAAATAGTTTTTTTGTTCTTTCCCGTTCTGCTGGCTCAGTATCAGTTCCCCTCATCGCTTGTTAAAGATCCATATAATTTGTCTACACAAATGTCGAAACTTCAATCGGTTATTCTTATTTGAATAATATTTTTGTTAATATTGGTATTACAGTACTAATTATAAATTTTGATGATCCGTAGTACCTTACTTTCGATCAGTATACTTCTTTTTTCATGGATTACTAGTTTTTGTTTCGGTCAAGAGCAAGGAACAGTCTATTCTTTTAAGAACATCACTTCTGATCAAGGATTGGTACATAACCATATCAATTGCAGCCTACGAGATCAATATAATTACATGTGGTTTGGAACAGAATCTGGACTTAGTCGATTTGATGGACTTCAATTTACAAATTTCCGGTATACATCAAACAAAGGTTTTGGACTGAGCAGTAATCGTATATCGGCATTATTTGAAGGACCAGGGGAGCAAATTTGGATCCGTACCCATTCGAAAATGAATGTGTACGATCAAAAAAAAGGAGTAATCATTCAAAATATAGATTCCATTCTTCAGACATGGAATTTACCGATCGGAGATCCTCAAATTATCCGCCATTTTGAAGATGATGAATATGCTGTTTTGTACAGCGATAATTCATTCATGCTAATACATACGATTTCAAAAAAAACGAGAAAATTTTCACCACTTAAGAATCAAAAAATTGTCGATGTTGTAAATTATTCGAAGGAATCTTTTTGGATAATCTATGAAAACGGTTTGACACAGCTCGTACAAAAAAAGACCTGGAAGATTCTTAAACAATTTTCTTTACCAGCCAGCAAACAGCGCGTTACGTATGGTCTATTTATAGATCGCGAAGGCGATCTGTGGATTTATTCAAAAGATGTTCCAATCGGCGTATTTTGGGTCAAAGCTGGATCGGATGAGATCAGTCATATCAAAGAGCAACTTTCGAATGTATTTGTAGGCAGTATCGTTCAAGATGAACAAGGTCTCATTTGGTTAGCTACTGATCATGGTGGAATCAATGTCTTTAATAAAAAGACGCAATCACTTTTTGTGATCAATCACGAGGCGTATAATTTAAGAAGTTTACCCTATAATAGTATTACCTCCCTGTATAAAGATCCGAAAGGCATTATCTGGGTTGGGACATACAAAGGCGGCATCAGTTATTATCACCCAAACTTACTGCTTTTTCCGGTATACCAAAATTATGCAGGTTACACGAAAACATTGCCATTTGATGATGTCAACAGGTTTATTCAAGATCAAAATCATAACTTATGGATCGGTACAAATGGTGGCGGTCTTTTGCATTATAACTTTCAAGATAAAGTATATAAACAATATCTGCACAATCCAAATGATGCAACTTCTTTACCCAGTAACGTTGTCGTAAGTCTGTATCTGGATCAAAAAAATATACTTTGGGTAGGCACTTACCACGGGGGATTGAGTCGGTTCGATGGTAAAAGTTTCAAAACATACAACAAGGGTACTGATCGATTACCGGACGATAGCGTCTGGGAAATATTTGAAGACTCAAGAGGTCGTTTCTGGGTTGGAACACTATCTGCTGGTTTATATTTGTTTAATAAGGATACGGAAACGTTTTCCACCTATCGCTCGCGTGAGGGAAAGACAATTTCAAGTACCTATGTATCTGTCTTATTTGAAGATTCAAAAAATAATATCTGGGTTGGAACTGCTACAGGCATCGAACTGCTTCGGTCAAATGGAGAAATCCATCAATTTAATGAAAAAGAAGGCAAGTTGCGTCTTTCCAATGATTTGATATATGATATTAAGGAAGATGAACTGGGCCGCATTTGGGTGGCCACTCAAGAGGGAATTAATATCATTCAGGATGAAACGATCCAATTCCTCAATACGAGCGACGGTCTGATTGACAATGCCATACTGGCATTAATCAAAGATAATAAGGGCAATATGTGGGCCTCAACAGCAAAAGGATTATCTGAAATTGTTCCCAATCAAAATGCTAAGCAATTTGTCATTCGTAACTTCACCAAAGAACAGGGACTGCAAAGCAATGTCTTTAATGAAAATTCAGCTTTAAAGATGGATAACGGACAGCTCATATTTGGAGGACCAAACGGTTATAATATTATTGATCCAAATCAAATTTTGGGATCAAAAGAAAATATAACACCTGTTCTATCAAATATCTATCTCTTTAATCGTAAAATCAACGTTGGTGAACGTGTAAACGGCAAGGTGATTTATGATGAGGCACTGACAAATGTGAAAAAATTAGAACTGCCATATGATCAAAATGCGATCTCCTTGGAACTATCCTCATTTAATTATTTGCAGCAGGATAATCGGATTTACCAGTATCAGTTGGATGGACTCAGCGAGGAATGGTTTGATTTTGAAACCGGAACAATGAAGGCCAATTTTACGAATCTTGATTCCAAAACATACCGATTTTACATCCGACATTCGGTCGATAATGAAAGCTGGTCTGAAAAAACATTATTATTAACCCTCGTGATTGAGCCTCCTTTTTGGAGGAGCAATTGGGCATTAATGCTTTACGTGCTGATTTCTATTTCCTGTATCTACCTGTGGCAAGCTTGGGTAAAACTGCGGACAAAGACACGAAATCAATTGATAATGGTCAAAGAACAGGCGTTGCAAGCAAAAGAACTCGAAGAGTTGAAGACACGTTTTTTTACTAATGTAAGCCACGAGTTCAGAACGCCGATCAGTTTAATTTTAACCCCATCAGAGCAGCTTCTAAAAGAAGAAACAGATCTGCATAAAAAAGAAAATTTAAGGCTGATCAATAAAAATGCATCTCGTCTATTGATTTTGGTCAATCAATTGCTGGATTTTCGAAAATTGGAAAAAAACCAGCTTAGCCGTATGGACGAATATGGCGATTTAATCCTTTTTACTAAAGAACAGATTGAGCCCTTTTTCCAATTGGCCGAAGTCAATTCGCTCTGCATCGAGGTAATATATAACCGCGATCATTATCTCGGTAATTTTGACAAAGGAAAATTGGAAAGTATCCTATTCAACCTATTGTCCAATGCAATTAAGTTCAGTAGATCGGGAGGAACAATACATATCACGAGCACGATTAAGGAACAAGACGATGATCTCGATATATGGCGATTAGAGATTAAAGACCAAAGTCCCGGGATACCGGAAGAATATCAAAATCGGATATTTGACCGTTATTTTCAATATGATATCAACAGTGGCCGTTTAAATCAAGGTACAGGTATTGGATTAGCCATTGTGAAAGAATATGTCGAGTTTCTAAACGGAAATATTTCCGTTCAGAGCAAAGTCGGAGAAGGATCATGTTTTGTGGTTGAAATACCGATTGAAGCGATTTCGGAAACATCAGTACTCCCAGAGAAACAAATCAACAAGAGAAATCAGATTTTGCTGATTGAAGATCATGTCGAGTTTTTAGAATATTTGAAAAGAAATTTAAACGATGAATACTTAGTTGATGGTGTCTGTACCGTAAAGGAAGCAAAAGACCATCTGACCAAAAAGGAGTATGATTTAGTGATTGCCGATATTCAGCTTGCTGGTGAAAGCGGTATCGATTTTTGTACGTATCTAAAATCATCAGAACGTTACCGACATATTCCTGTCATTATGGTAACCGCTGTGCTGGATCAAAAAATACAGTTGCAGGCACTTCGTGCAGGGGCTTCAGATTATATTCTAAAACCATTTAATTTTGCATTGCTGAAATCTAAAATCGCCAGTGTCCTGGATCAAAAATCATCCCTGGTCAAAAAATACAAAAAGCAAATCGCCATCGAACTCAACCAGCCAGAGGTTGAGTCTGCTGACGAGAAGTTCATCCGCGAATTCATTCTTGAAGTCGAGCGAGATTTGTCAGACTCGACGTTGTCTGTCGAAGTATTAGCCGGAAACATGCACATGACCCGGGTAGGACTTTATAAAAAGATATTAGCCATTACCGGATATTCACCAACAGAATACATCAGGCATATCCGTCTAACAAGAGCCATGCACCTGATACAACACTCCAGTTTATCGCTTTCAGAAATTGCATATGAAGTTGGTTTTAGTAATCCCAAACAATTTACGAAATACTTTAAAGCTACTTTTGGATTTTTACCATCCTATTATCGTAAAAGTCTGTAAATTAAATTATTGTGATTTATAGATGATCTCTGCAGATCTCACCTGTTAACATTAGATACCCTAATTGTTAACATAATACCCCCTCCCGGAAATAACTACTGCGCTATATTTGATCCTACCAATTCAAACGGTAAAAGGGAAATAACCAAAATTAAACCAGTAATTATTTATATATGCAAAACCTAAAGTTTGCTCTGAGCGGTATTATGCTTTTTGCACTTGTCCATAATGGAAATGCGCAAGTGAATAAATCCAATTTTATAAAAACCCAATCAGGTGTCAAGGTCAGTTTCAAAGGATCTGAAAGTGCCATTGATCAAGATGTTTATCTGGATGTGATCACGGATAAAATCATCCGCGTCACTGCACTTCCTTATGGAGATCCATTTCCATCACAAGCAAGTTTGGTGGTCGTCGATTCTTTGCAACGTCAGCTCAAATCCTTTTATGTACAACCAACAGATTCGACGATCAACTTAACAACATCGGATCTTATCGCTAAGGTTTCTTTGGTGAGCGGGAAAGTCGAATTTTTTGATTTATCAGGTAAGAGAATTTTTAGTGAATCAAAAAGAAATGCCGATGCATTCATTTCCGACAGCTATAATGGAGATCCTTTTTATCGATTAAATCAAGATTTTATTGTAGACACCGCTGAGGGCATATTTGGACTTGGTCAGCATCAAAATGCGATTATGAACTACAATCGCGGTAAACAGGTGACTTTGTTGCAATATAACACCGAAATTGGAATTCCTTTTCTGGTTTCGACAAACAATTATGGACTTTTATGGCACAACTATTCCATCACCAAAGCTGGAGATACTCGTGCTTTTCTGCCCCTCAATGCGTTTAAATTAACTTCTAAAGAGGGCGAGCAAGGGTGGTTGACAGCAACCTATGTGAATAAGCATAAAGATGACGAAGTTTTCCTGTCACGTCCCGAATCAATTATCGAATATAGTTACCTAACTGATCAGCATAAGTTTCCCAAAGATGTCAAACTCGTAGACAGTAAAGTTATCTACGAAGGCCGTATATCTTCTCCCTATTCAGGAAAACATGTGCTCCATTTTAAATACTCGGGTTACATGAAAGTGTGGATTGATGGATATTTGGTCGCTGATCGGTGGAGACAATCCTGGAATGCAGGAACCTTTGAAATTGAACAGCAATTTAAACGAGAAGAGGATCATGATATTCGTATAGAATGGTTGCCAGATGGGGGAGAATCTTATTTTACTTTAAATTGGCAAAGCCCTATTCCAGAGCAGCGTAAAAATATGTTTTCTTTTAACTCTGAAGCCGGTGATGCGATTGATTATTACTTTGTACATGGTCAATCGATGGATGAAGTCGTTTCTGGATATCGCCACGTGTCAGGAAAAGCACCGATTATGCCTTTATGGAGTTTTGGTTACTGGCAAAGCCGCGAACGGTATAAAACGCAAGCGGAGATTGAAAGTGTCGCAACAGAATTTCGAAACCGAAAAATTCCCATTGACAATATCGTACAAGATTGGTCATACTGGTCAGAGCCCGACTGGGGAAGCCAGCAGTTTGATAAGACGCGATTCCCTGATCCAGCAGGGATGATCAAAAGATTACATGATCAAAATTATAAGTTGATGATTTCGGCATGGCCCAAGATCAATGAACAATCTACCGTCTACAAACAGTTCAGCGACAATAAATGGATTTACACCAGAAATATTTATGATGGACGGAAAGACTGGATCGGAAAAGGATATACATCGACTTTTTATGATCCCTTCAATAAAGGAGCACGCGATGGATTTTGGAAATTATTAGATAAAAATCTTTTTCAAATTGGCGTCGATGCCTGGTGGATGGATGCCAGTGAACCTGATATACATTCAAATATCGATCTGAACGAACGCAAATCTGTCTTTCAGCCAAATATCGGATCATCAGTCCGCTATTACAATGCATTTCCACTTCAAAATGCGAAAGGAATCTATGAGGGACAGCGCGAAACAGATCCCAATAAACGCGTATTTATTTTAACACGTTCCTATTTTGCGGGCCAGCAGCGCTATGCGGCTGCAGCTTGGAGTGGCGATATAGCTTCAAGATGGCATGATATGAAGGATCAGATTGCTGCTGGAATCAACTTTTCAATGTCTGGTACGCCTTACTGGACGATGGATGCCGGTGGATTTTTAGTAGAGAATAGATTTCATAAGCCCAATCCTGCAGATCAGGAAGAATGGCGCGAAATGAATGCTAGATGGTATCAGTATGGCACGTTCCTACCTATATTCCGCGCTCATGGTCAATTTCCATTTCGCGAACCTTTTAATATAGCGCCAGAAGATCATCCAGCATATAAAAGCATGGTTTATTACATCAATCTGCGGTATAAACTTCTGGCTTACAATTACAGTATAGCCGCAAAGACATTTTTTGAAGACTACTCGATGATTCGTGGATTGGCAATGGACTTTCCCAAAGATCAGAAGGGGTTTAATATTAATGACCAATACCTGTGGGGACCATCCTTATTGATCAGTCCAGTTACAGAAATGGGAGCGACCTCGAGAGTCATCCATTTACCGGAAGGAAGAGGTTGGTACAATTTCTACACGGGTAAAATGAGTCAGGGAGGACAAGATATCACAGCAGAAGCTGCTTATGAGCGTATGCCGGTATTTGTAAAAGCAGGATCAATATTGCCAGTAGGCAGAACCATTCAGTTTACAGCTGAGCAAAAACAAGATCTGATCAACCTGTATGTTTACGATGGTGCCGATGGTGAATTTACGCTATATGAAGATGAAGGAATCAATTATAATTACGAGAAAGGACAATATAGCCGCATCGATATGACCTATGACGACAGCACAAAAACACTCGTGTTAGCAGACCGTGCTGGTTCGTTTGATGGCATGCTGAAGGATCGAAAATTCAATATCATTTTTGTCGATCCTGCTCACAGTGCCGGTATCGATATCAAAGCAAAAAAATCAAAGATGATTTCTTATTCCGGAAAAACACTACAAGTTAAATTAAAATAAATACAACCGATTTTAAATTTAAATTATATGATAAGTAAGCAATTGTTTAAAAAGGGAATTGCCGTCGTCGTCATGACGGGCATGACCTCAGTTGTCTGTGCACAATCCTTTTCGGGATCAGTAGTTTCTGCTGAATCCAACTTGCCAATCGGGGGCGCAAGTATTAAAGTGAAAAATCAGGCAACCTCAACAAGTAGTAATGAATCTGGGAAATTTTCCATACCTGCAGCAAAAGGAACGATCTTGGTCATTTCCTATGTCGGTTATAAAACAGAAGAAATTGCTGCCTCAGGTACAGATCTGGTTATTCGTCTACAACCATTGGTCTCCGATCTGGATGAGGTGGTCGTCATTGGCTATGGGGTACAGAAAAAGAAATTAAATACAGGAGCAAATCTTAAAGTAGAAGGCGAAGATCTGCAAAAACGTAATCAGCTCAATCCGCTACAGGCACTTCAAGGACAGGCACCGGGTGTATCCATCACATCGACCTCAGGGCAACCGGGAGCAGACATGAAAGTTGTCGTTCGCGGATTAGGTACAATAGGCAACTCCGGACCATTATATGTGATCGATGGTGTGCCGGGAGGAGATATATCGGTGTTAAATGCGGCAGATATTCAGTCGATCGATGTATTAAAAGATGCTGCATCAGCAGCCATTTACGGGTCCCAGGCTGCAAATGGGGTTGTTTTAGTGACCACAAAGTTGGGTTCCGCCGGTAAAAGTATCTTGTCATTTGATGGTTTTACCGGAATTCAGAATGTAGCCCGCAAAGCAAAACTATTGAATGCCGACCAATATAAAGTCATCATGAATGAACAGTCGCTTAATTCTGGAGCCTCCGTTATCAATTTTGATGGTATGGAAGGTTTAGCCAATACCAGTTGGCTGGACCACATGTTTAAAGACAATGCCCGAATGGATAACTATAATATTGGATTAACCGGTGGATCGGAAAAGTCAACCTACGCGATGTCCTTAAATTATGTTGCGCAAGAAGGGATTGTTGGGGGCAAGGATGTTTCCAACTACGAACGCTATGGCTTCCGCAGTAATTCGGAACATAAATTATTGAATAACTTTCTAAAAATAGGACAGCATCTCAATTTCAACTACATAAAAAATAGAGGTATAAGTGTTGGCGATCAGTACAGCAATACGCTACGTGGCGCATTTAGCACATCGCCATTGTCTCCCGTCTATTCGGACAATGGTCTTTTTGGAAGTCCATTTAACGATACCTCCAATTCGCCTTGGTACAACGGAGACGGTAATCCCTATGGTAGCATGATGACCAATTCCAATAATAGCAATGATGGTCAGAAACTGCTGGCCGATGTCTTTGCTGAAATTGAACCAATCAAGGGTTTGAAAGTCAGGTCGCTGTTGGGATTTAATTATTATGCATCCGAATACAGAAGCTTTACGCCCATGTACCGCTTTTCAATTTACACCTACAACGAAGATCATACGACAACTTCTCAGAACATGAGCAAAGGTCATACGCTGACCTGGACCAATACAGCATCCTATGATTTTAGTATCAACAGCGATCACCGGTTTTCAGCTATGGTGGGTATGGAATCATTGCGTTATCAAGGAACATATCTATCTGCTTCCAATTGGAATCTATTATCGCAGTTCAATGATTTTTCGCATGCTTACTTGGATAATACCACAGGTCAGGCGCACTTAGATGAGAAAGGTAATGTTGTAGAGACCCGCACAGTGGCTGGTAAACCGGAGAATATTACCCGCAGGGTATCTTATTTTGGACGTATGGGTTATAATTACAAAGAGAAGTATCTTTTAAATGCAACCCTAAGAGCCGATGCCTCATCCAAATTCTCCAAAGACAACCGTTGGGGTTATTTTCCTTCAGTATCTGCCGGATGGGTGATCTCTTCTGAAGATTTTTTTCAAGAAAACTTAAGTGCGATAAACTTTTTTAAACTTCGAGCATCATGGGGTCAGGTAGGTAACCAAGATATCGATGATTTTCAGTACGCTTCGCCGATAAGTACTTCAACGGGTATCACTTCTGGGAACCCCGGAGCGCATTATGTATTTGGAACAAGCAATAACAATATTGCAGGAGCTTATCCAAGCCGGTTATCTAATCCATACCTGACATGGGAAACTTCCGAGCAGACCAATATTGGTATAGACGCCAAATTTAGCAATAATCGTTTGGACATTGTTACCGATTTCTATATAAAAACTACCAAAGACTGGTTGGTTACGGCGCCCGTACTGGCCACAACAGGTACAAGACCACCTTTTATCAATGGTGGAGACGTCAAGAATACAGGGGGTGAGCTTGCGGTCAATTGGTCTGACCGCGTCAATGAACTGAAATATAATTTTGGTGTCAATGGTGCTTATAACAAAAATAAAGTTGGTCAGATTCCGACTGAAGACGGTATTATTCATGGTCGAACAGCTATGCTTTATGACAACTCCGAAGAGTTTTATCGTGCCGAAAACGGTCAGCCGATTGGATATTTTTGGGGATATAAAACCGATGGCTTATTTCAAAACCAAGCCGAAATTGATGCATGGAGAGATGCCGGAAAGGGTGTTCTACAGGCAGACGTACGACCTGGTGATGTCAGGTATGTAGACCAAAATGGCGATGGTATTATAAATGCAACCGATAAAGTAAATCTCGGTGTAGGTATGCCAAGTTTTACCTATGGATTTAATCTAGGCTTAGATTATAAAGGAATCGATTTTTCAATACAGGCCTATGGATCGGTAGGAAACAAGATCGTACAGTCCTATCGCAACCACGCGAACAAACAAGGAAACTATACCACACGGATCTTGGACAGATGGACTGGTGAAGGCACTTCCAATACCATACCGAGGGTTACCGAAACAAATGTAAACTGGCAATTCTCCGATCTTTACTTGCAAGATGGCGATTTTCTGCGCATCAGTAACATTACATTGGGTTATGATCTATCCAAAGTCCTCCGCTGGAAATTCACCAATCAGATCCGCTTCTACGTACAGGGACAAAATCTATTCACGTTCACCAAATACGACGGTATGGATCCGGAAATCGGTTACGGCACAGATGGTTGGGTTTCAGGTATAGACTTAGGTTATTATCCACGACCTAAAAGTGTCTTGTTTGGTCTAAACGTTAAATTTTAAACACTAAAAATCATGAATAAATCTCATTTCATATACAGTTCTTTTTTAATGTCGGCCTTACTGTTCAACTCTTGTTCATCCAGTTTTCTCGATGTCGAGCCGATGACAAGTGTTTTAGAAAGTAATTTCTATAAAACAGTAGCCGATGCAGATATGGCCTTAGTGGGTTGTTACGATGGTTATCAGCGTACTGTATCCAATGGTAGCCAGTCCTTTTATTTAACAGCTGAGGTTGCCGCAGACCAGTGTTTTGGCGGTACAGGTACCACAGATGGGCGAGCATTTCAAGCGATCGATCGATTTGATATTTCGGAGTCCTCTTCAGATAATAATATTTTTGATGGTACCTGGTCAGATTATTATGCCGGTATTTTTAGAGCGAATACCCTTTTGGGTAAATTGGACGGGACAGACTTTGCTAATCAAACCGCTGCTAGAGCAAGGATTGAAGGGGAAACAAAATTTTTACGCGCCTTGATGTACTTTGATCTGGTGCGTTTATTTGAAAAAGTCCCTTTGCTAACGAGTGCTACTAATGAAAATATACCCCAAGCAGATCCTAAGGATGTATACAAACTGATCGTCGAAGATCTTAAGTTTGCAGCAACTCATATTCCTGCAGATGCCTATCCAAAATCGGCAGCAGGAACCAATGATGGTCGGGCAACGCCTTTAGCGGCAAAAGCATTACTGGCACGTGTCTATTTATTTTATACCGGATACTATGGTACTGAAGATATAGGTGTCACTAAAGCCGAAGCACTCGCCGGATTAGAAGAGGTGATAAGCAGTGGGCAGTTTGCGTTAGTACAAAATTTCAGTGCGCTATGGCCGGCAGCGAGTTATATTCCTAACAAAACGAACAACTCGTTAGATATATCCAAGTATATCGGAAAAGGGAATTCAGAAGTGGTGTTTGCGCAAAAGTTCAATAATACCTCCAACTATAATGGTTATGTTGATGGCAATCGCTGGGTCGTTTTCTTAGGGCTCAGAGGTAAAAGCTGGTCTCCTTATGGTCAAGGATGGGGCGCCTGTACCGTTAGTAAAAACTTCTTTAATAAATTTAGTAATAATGATACGCGAAAACAAGCCTCTATCATAGACATCGATGGCGAGGGCATTACTGATTTTGATCTGAGAGATCAACGTGAATATACCGGATATACCGTAAAGAAATATGCACCAACCGCTTTACCGGACGGAACGACCAATACGGGGGGAGAGAAAGATATGCAGCTTTCTCAAGATCAAGATTATTTTGTGATCCGTTATGCCGATGTATTACTGATGGCTGCAGAGCTGGGGTCGGGCAATGCTCAAAAATATTTTGATGATGTGCGAAAAAGAGCTTACAAAAGCAACTTCACAGCTACCGCTGTATCCAAGGCTGCTATTTTAAGAGAAAGAGAATTTGAGTTTGCCTTTGAAGGAATTCGTTATTGGGACGTTTTAAGGCAGGGATTAAATAATGCTGCGGGCATACTGGAAACTTCTGAAGATGTGCTCAGTGGTTCTGTTCCTGAAAAAGTCACCGTTAAAAAAGAGAACTTCTTAAAGACAAGAGGTTTTATGCAGATTCCTAATAAACAGATCACCTTATCGAATGGCGTGCTAAAACAAAATGACGGATGGAATTAGTAAAACCGATCGTTAAATTTTGCTTTGATAAAAATTGTATAAAGATGAAAAATATAGTAAAGTATAGCATCTATTTCTTCATTGGAATAGTTCTGTTTGGAGCCTGTACTCCTGAAAAATATGAGTTAGGGGATATCGATATTGCACCGGCCCAGATCTTAGAGGGCGTATCATATAAAATTGAACATGATGCAGCGAATCCCAATATTATTTATTTGACCAGTTTGGTGGATGCAAAATATACACCCCTGTGGGAGCATCCTCAGGGACGCAGCCAAGATAAAAAGGTTACTCTGAGAATTCCATTCCCTGGAGAGTACAAAGTGAAGTTCGGCGTTGAAACCCGCGGTGGTATTGTATATGGAGAACCTGCCACTTTTAAGGTAGATGATATGTATGCCGAGTTTATCAGTGACGAAACCTGGACACTGTTGGCAGGTGGGGCAGGAGAAGAGAAAACCTGGTATCTGGATCTGGATCAAAATGGACTGTCTAGAGTTTTCAAAGGGCCGTTATATTTTTATGGAACAGGTGACTGGTGGGGCAATGTTAATCAGCAGGGAAAGCCTCTCAATAGCGATTCTTGGCTTTGGGATCCCACCTGGAAAGAAAATACCTGGCTTATGCCAGCGGGTGATTATGGAGAAATGACTTTTAATTTGAAAGGAGGTGCCAATGTAATCGTCAACCACAATATGCTTGGTAGAAAGCAAAACGGATCCTTTATGATTGATACGGACAAGAAGACGATCCGCATGGTTGATGCAACACCCTTACATGGTAAACCTCAAGATGGTATCGTGGTCGATTGGGGCGATGTTCGCATTATGTCGTTGAATGAAAATACCATGCAACTGGCCGTTTTACGAGATCCTGTTCTTTCGCAAGAAGGTGCCGCCATGTTGACCTATAATTTTATTAGTAAAGCTTATCGGGAAAGTTTGGAATCGAGCGATTAAAAATGGGAGTTTTGCATTTTAATTTTCCAGAATAACAGATTCGGAAGCACGTAAATCAAGATTGTTGGATTTTGAGAAGCTACAATCTGCTTCGTATCAAAGTTGTATAATTTTTCGATATAGAGAAATATTGATCGTAGTATAGTTATTATATAATAAAAGGTCTGATGAGAATTAGACCTTTTATTTTGACGTTTAGGTAAATTTCCACTTTTCTGTTTGTTAAACCAATAATAGAATTAAATATGTGAGTTTTAATAAGTGTTTGTATTTGATTATTAAAGTTCTATTTTGCAATGAAGGATCAAGCATTGTATGAACGTACAGAGAAATCGACCTTTATTCTGTCTAAGAATCGTGTGTTTACCGCATATTTAAAAGAAAATAATTACGAAGTCATTGGTACAGTGCCGGTATCCATACTGAAAGATATGTTGCGTTATCATATTGTAAAAGCAGTAGTGAATTTTAATGATCCTGCGTTGATTTTAAAGAATAAATCCATTCCATATCAGATTGACAATGGTCACATCATGTATCTATCTCATACCGGTACATATATAGGGTTCATCAATGAAGGAACTAATAAGCAATAACAAATGTATACGTCAAATCTTGTTCTGGACATTGGTATCATCCATATCGTTGATCAGATTGTTTTCTATTCCGAGATGCCAAAATAGGCATATTGTTCCTGCATTTTCACAATACAGGAAGTGCAGGAACTTAATTTTTTTTGAGGATGATAAACAGTACTGAAATATACTCCTAATGTGTCTTGTTAAATCTTGATTTAGAAATTGGGCGAGTAAAGGATGGTTGATAAAGTTCTTTGAGAAAATTAGTTTGAACTTGCCGCTCGTTCCCATACCCCATTATTTGTCAATAAGATATCTTATCTGATACCTTTCTTGACAATCATCATGTTCCATTATTTAACAGTTCTCTGATCTAGATAATTCAAATCTTCTCGCGATATAAATGAATCCGCTATTGAAATTGATTTTTCTTTTACCTGAAATTATTTTAAATACCTATCGGTCATCTGCTTAACTAATGTCGTATCATTATAAAGTATCTTTAATAGTTTTACTATTGAATAGAGCTGGATAAGTTGTGATATAGTGTAAATATGAAGGACAGAATAACCGATTAAAAGGAAACACGGCATCTATGACATGTTGTAATTTCTGCTAGTAGAAATTACAATATTGTCATCTCCTATTTAAAACAATATAAATACCAGATCTGCTAAGTCAGTCTTTGTCAAATGTGTTAATACATAATAACTACCCATTTCTATATTCATATTTATAAAAAATGATTTGGAAGAAAAATTGTTGAAAATTTCGTTAGTCAGTGTTCATATTATAAAAAAAGACTATTTATTATTAAGTAAATTAGATTTTTACAGAAAACAATGATTTTTTTTTGACCCATGATTCTATAATAAATACAATAAAAACAGTTTAATATAGTGTAGCAGGTAAAAATAATTTTTAATTTGTATTCTTTTATTTAATTTTCACGCTATATTGCTATTGAGTAAACATATTGAGCTACAATTATGCTGTAGATTTATACTTACTTCAATTATACCTAGCTGTTCAAAATTGATATATACTAATTATAATATTTAAACTATGATAAGAATTTTACATTTAACTGATTTCCATCTCAACAAGAAAACTCTTGATGATTGGAATGAATTTTATAAAGATCCATTTTTAGAAAAATTAGACACTTTGCAAGCACTCAAAAAAATCGATCTAGTCGTTTTTACAGGTGATTTAATCGATAAATCTGGAAAGGATTTTGGGTCCGCTGCAGATGGTTTCACAACATTTTATGTCGAAATTATTGATTCAATATTAGTGCAGTTAAATTTAGATATTTCAAGATTTATTATTTGCCCGGGCAATCATGATATTAATAGAAATGCTGATGATGAAATTGGGGAAGATGGATTGAAAAATAATCTTAAAACATCTAATGATGTAATAAATTTTATAAATAAAAGTAATAATGAAAAATCGTATACTTATATCAAAAGGATAAAAGAGTATAAAGAATTTGAGTTTGAATTGTATAAAGATATTGCTGTAGAAAAATTACATTCATTGTTTACTTTTTCAATGAAATTTGAAATAAATGGTAAAAAAGTTGGTGTTTCATCTATTAACTCAGCTTGGAGATGTTATGATAATGAGGATCGTAATCATTTGCTAATTGGGGAAAATCAAATTAATGATAATTATAAGTTTATTAAAGATTGTGAAATTAAAATTGGATTAATTCATCATCAAGTAGAATGGTTAAGCGAAATTGAAAAGAAAACAATAAAATATCACATTTCTTCAAACTTCGACTTAATGTTTTCTGGGCATGTGCATGACACAGAAACAGAACTTGTAAATAATAAAGCTGGAAATTGTTTGTATTGTGTATCACCGTCTGGTCTAAATAATATAAGAGGAGAAAATATTCATTATAAAAATGGATTTACAGTAATAGATTATGGCCATCAAATAGAATGTAGTTATTGGGTATATAATCATAATTTAAAAAAATTTGTGAGTAATTCTGAAGTGGCAGAAAATGGAGTGTTTACTCTTCAATTGAAGAATTCAGAAGCTAAAAATGAATTAGAATTAGATAGTGATTTCTCTGAATTTTTAAATGATAGTGGTGCTAATTTTACTCATAGGAGTAAAGATATTTTGCTTTTGGATGATATTTACGTTTATCCATTTTTAGAAAAATTTAGTTTGGTAGATCAAGAGGATAAGGCTACATCAGTTAAATCAGATTTTATTTTAGAAAAAATTAAGAAAAATGAAATTAATCATACAGCTTTTTTAGGAGAAGAAAATTCAGGGAAAACCTCTTTGTGTAAAATGTTATATAAAGTATTACATGATGAGAAGGATATTCTACCAGTTTATATTAATGGGAGAGATATTAAGAAATATACATCATCAGATATTGATAGAATAATTAATAAAGAAATTAGAAAGCAATATGTTAATAGCCCAGATATTTCAAATTATCGTACTGTAATTATAATAGACGATTTTAATCATTGTGGTTTAAAGGCAAAGTATAAAAGAGTTTTTATTAATAATCTCTTTTTAAGTAATTACCAGTCTATAATTACGTGGGATGAGTTTTTTACTTTAAGTGAATTGTTAGAGTCCTTGACCATTAGTATTGACATTTATGAAATTTTGAAATTTGGAGCAAAAAAAAGATATGAATTGATATGTAAATGGATAAGCTTATTTTCGGACGAATTTATTGATGAGGTAAGTAAAGTTAGCCATATAAATCAATTAGAAAAAGCAGTTAATTCTGTAATTGGTAAAAATCTAGTTCCTTCACAGCCTATTTATATCCTTACAATTTTACAGGCAAGCGAGTTGACCAATAACCAAAACTTAGAACAGAGTACTTTTGGTCATTATTATGATGTTTTAATAAAATCTGCTTTAGGGCAAAAAATAAAAGATAATAAGGAAATTGAAAAGTATTATTCATATTTATCAGAATTAGCATTTTGGATATATGATAGAAAATCTCTTGAATTTAATGATGATTGTTTTAATGAATTTCATAATTATTACAAAAAGGAATACAAATTAGCAATAGGTATAATTGAGGTTAATGGTGTTTTACAGGAATGTAATATAATTTCTTTTATTGGTGGCGTGTATAAGTTTAAGTATTCATATATATATTTCTATTTTATTGGTAAATATTTATCTGATAATATAGAGGATGTGTTATTACAGAAAGAAGTTAAATTATTGTCTGAAAAATTGTACCAAACAGAAAGTGCAAATATTTATTTGTTTTTATCTCATCATAGTAAATCCAAATTTGTCATAAAACAAATTTTATCAAAAGCAAAGGAAATGTTTGATGATCAGGTTATATTAGGTTTTAATGAAGATATAAAACAGATAAATGAACTAATTGAAGAAGTAACTGAGAATATTGGATTTGATCATACAAAAAATGTTTCTGATTTTAAGAATGAATCACTTGAAGATATTGAAAAGCAGGAACTAATCGAGTCTAATGAGAATTCATTTGAGGATGGTAAAGAAAGTATTGATAGCATTTCGAAAGTAAATAAGTCTTTTAAGACCATTGAGATTTTAGGATATATTATAAAAAATAGATACGCTTCTCTAAAAGGAGCTGAAAAGGAAGAATTGATTGAAGAACTTTATAAATTAGGGCTTAGAACCTTATCTTTTCTGTTTAAAACATTATTGGAAGGAGAAGATTATATAAAAAGTGAGATTATTGAATTAATCAAGAAAGATAATAGTTCAAATCTAACAGCTAGTGAACGAGAGGGATTAGCTAAGCAATTTATGTTTAATTTACTTTATATGATTTCTTATTCGATTTTTAAAAAGTTGTCAACATCAATTAGTACCAAAGATTTAAAAATTACCTTTGATGAAGTTAAAAGTAAATATCTTAATAATAATGCTGTTTTATTGATTGATATGGCCGTATCTTTTGAAAATAGTAAAGATTTTCCATTTGATGAAGTAAGAATATTGGTAGAAAAATTTAAAACTAATAAACTTTCGTACTCAATTTTAAAAAGACTTGGAGTTAATTATATGAGGATGATGCCTATGAAAGAAATTCAGCAGCAAAAAGTAGGATCTTTGTTGGATATTTCGATGCACAAACAGAGAGAATTGGGAGGAACCTCAGGAATTATGAAAAGAAATAAAATAGGGAAATAAATTAATGATAATTTACTTGTTAGATGTTGTTATGTTTTCTATTTGAAAATCAGAGCTAAAAATTATTTATTGAAATTAGTTTTTAATGGTTGTAAGAGAGATAGTTTATTTCAATATAGTGTTTCTCTTACAATCAATAACTATATAATTTATCGTTGAGATATTCCGTCTAGATTCTGTAATATTAATTTATATCGATCCCATATAATCGTATTTTTTCTTGGGTATTTGTAGAATCCAGAATGGTTTTAATCACCTTCGGAAACTCGAATTACTTTGCCTCTTATTGTTTGAGAGATAACATAAAAGGGGAGAAAAAGAAAGATAGTTATAAAATGATTCTCGAAAAAAAAGTGAATTCATAATATGGGGTTATTTTAAAACAATTTTCACCTTCATTTTACCAAACTGCAATTTGAAAAGTCGTCCTTTATTTAGTTTCTTTACCTTTTCCAATAAAATTAATTCTGATGCAGAAATTACAACAGTTGGCTTATCAATAATTTCTTTTAACCGATCAATGTCAATATCAGTTAAATACGACATTTCCTCTAGGGACATATAATCTTTAGGCAAAGGAAATAATGCATTTTCTAGTATTGTTCTTTCTTTTTTAAAGTCTTTCTCAGGTTTATTTGGTAGTTGTAAATCAGGGAAAACTGCATCAATTACAAATTCCAATTCATCTGAGTATACATATGTAAGTAATGTTAGTCTTTCTGCTGATAATATCGTTGAGAAAGTTTTTAGTTTTGTTATATCAGGAGGCTTAATTCCAGAACTCTTATACAAATCAACTTTAGATTCACTCTTTGAATCTAGATACTCTTTCAATTTATGTTTTGGTTCGATTCTTTTGATCCTTCTTTTTATCATTTTTATATTTTTTTAATTTCCAATAATTTTATATTTTGAATTATTGGAAATGTTTTTCTATATTTGATTAGTAATAAGATTTATAGCGATTAGTAAAAGTGTTCTTGAAAAACACTTTAAACGATGTCACTCATAATAGAAAACCGTCAATTTTCCCTATGAGATGATCGTGAGCTCGCTTTCTACAGGATTTTTGTATATTCGTATACTATCCAGTAGAGCGTTGCTCATGTTAGTCTTTGGGGAACCACAACCTCGGTTGTGGAGGTTCTTGACGGTACCACTATCAAAGCATTGAGTAGCGCTCTATTGGTTATAAACCAATTATGGGCTTGCTCATAAACCTTTAAGAGTTTTCATCGTTCATTATAAACCATTTATAATTATGAAACGAAAATTAAAAGCCACACAAAGAAGACGAGGTTACTTCATCAAGGATCGAAGTAATCAAGTCGATCATTCACAACTTTTAAAGAACGTTATCTGTGCTCCGCAATAGGAGCTACAATAAAAACATATAGTCCTATAGGAGAGAGCTCGCTCTTACCAAATCCAAAGATGTATCCGCAGTAAAAAGTATGGCTTAACGGCCAGACCTCATACTGAAAAAAGGTGCATGGAAAAGGTTTGAAGCTTATCAGCTAACAATCCCTAGAAGACATATGTTACCGGCTTTTATTCAGTTAGTATACAATACTGCATACGCCACAATAGTTACGGTATACATTTTTTATTTTACACTTTAAAAGTACGACCTTTCTTGTGGTAAAGCAAATTTTGAAATCACAAATTTATCGTGATACACTATTGTTTGGAAGCCGGATTTTGTTCTTTATCTAAATTATGCAATATCGAAGACCAGTTATAACCTTGATGTAGACCAATAATTGCATTTTTTCTAATCTTATTTTTTAACTATTGAGGTTGAAAAGGGAACCTATTGTCTAATTTTTAGCTTCCTTTTAAATCTAAATTTAACCTAAAAAAATGCAAAAAACTTGCAACAGGGAGGGTTATGTTCGATTCCCAAGGAAAAGAATTGTCTCAAAACGAGGGTTATTAATTGGTCTTCTTTTTACAACAGACCAAAAATTGAACACTTTGAAAAGATCTATACTAAATGATGAAAGCGGTAGACATTATGCGTTCCTCCGGGGAGATACTTTCCCTCAGTTTTCTGATAATAAATTAAAATGGTTAGACCAATTAGGGCATTGCTATCTGAATAATCTAGTGCAGTATGCCTTTAATCTTATGAAATGCTCATTAAAGGCAATTAAAGGGATTCCGATACCATGTATCATGGTCATCGCAATATTTCATACTTTATGTTTATATGCTCAGACACCCCGCAAGGACAGTGGGGTGAATAGTCAGGTAAAATATGAACTTTCAGGTCGTGTGCTATCCATAATTGACGGGAGTCCGATGCAAGGAGTATCTATCCGGGTCGATGCGGAAAATTTACAAATCAGAACCTCCCAAGATGGAACTTTTGAACTGGAGGTCAAGAACCGAAAAGGAAAAATCAAGTTCAGCCATGTCGGTTTCAAAACGCAAGAAATTAATTATACTTCAGGGGTATCGTTAGTGGTTAAATTGATACCTAAGGAGAATGAAATTGATGAAGTGAAGGTTGTATCGACTGGTTACCAGAAAATACCTAAAGAACGGGCAACCGGAAGTTTTGAGTTTGTAGATTCTGCACTTTTCAATCGTAAAGTATCGACAGATTTTCTAAGCAGGCTGGAAGATGTAGTACCTGGAATATCAAGCACCAAGTATTCGTCCACAAATAGAGGTAAACTTCCCAATATTAATGTAAGAGGTGTTAGTAGTCTCAATTCTAATATATGGCCTTTGATCGTTATCGATGGTGTGCCGTACGTTAATAATTTTGATGATCTAACGGGCTATTTTAACAATATAAATCCGAATGATATTGAAAATATTTCTGTTCTGAAGGATGCGGCTGCAGCTTCCATATGGGGAGCGCAATCCGGAAATGGTGTTATTGTGATTACCACCAAGAAAGGGAAATTCAATCAGCCACTTCAGCTCAACTTTAACAGTAACCTTACTGTAGGTGAGAAACCCGATCTGTATTATATGCCTCAGATGAATTCTTTTGATTATATCGATGCTGAGAAATTTCTTTTTAACAAAGGCTATTACAACAGTAATATGAACCGGTACTCGTATAATATAACGCCGGTGATTCAGCTACTCAAAAAACAGAAATTAGGTCAAATTAACCAATATGAACTTGATACTGAATTGGATCGGTTAGGGGGAATAGATATGCGGGATGATTTTCTGAAATATATCTACCGTCCTACATTCAATCAACAATACAATATTCAACTTAAAGGCGGGAGTGAAAAGGTAAACACAATCATGTCGCTTGGATATGACAAGAATCTAAAAAACTTGGTCACATCTTCTTATGAGCGTTTAACAGTAAAGAGTAACACACAGATACGACCATTTGATAAATTGTTGTTGGACTTTGGTATTACTTACACCGATTCGAAATCTAAGGATGCTGACGCCAATTGGGATTATAATGTAATGGGCAGAGGGATGGGAAACTTTCCTTATATGGAATTGGCTGATAAAAATGGGAAGGCACTGATTGTAGATGCCATTGGTTATAATCCTGCTTTTAGGGATACAATAGCTGGAGGACGGCTCCTGGACTGGAAATTCAGACCGTTGGACGAACTGTATGAAACCAGTAGAATTAACAAAGTGCGTGAGGTGATATTCAATACAAACGTTAAATATGAATTACTGCCGAAATTAACTATTTCTGCCAATTATGCGTACCAACGTGCCAGCCAGCCAACAGAAATATGGCGCGGACTTGGATCTGTAGATCAGCGTGCGACACTTAATTACTATGCTTCTTGGAATCCTACTGCTGTTACGTACAATATGCCAAAGGGTGATTATCTTAATAAACAACAGCGGGACAACGTTACGCAGATGGGAAGAATACAAGTAAATTATGAAAAAATATGGTCGGGACTTCATCAGCTAAATCTGCTAGCTGGTACGGAGGTAAGACAAATTAGAAGCGATGCTACAAGTAACAGCTTCTGGGGCTATAATAGAGAAAATGGAAATTTTACACCTGTACAATGGGGTAAAACTGTACCAGCACTAAACGGAATCGCCGGACAGACTATATTACGTGATTTTAGTAGTATTGATGGCTTCACCAATCGTTACCGCGCATATTTTGCTAATGCCAACTACGCATTTAAGGAGCGTTACATCTTTTCAGGATCTGTGCGTAAGGATGAATCAAATCTTTTTGGTGTTAAAACTAATGATAAAGGAAAACCATTTTGGTCTTTGGGTAGTTCATGGCTAATATCTAAAGAGGGTTTTTTGCCCGAGGAAATCGACCTGCTCAAATTGCGTATTACATATGGTTATAATGGCAATGTGAATAACTCCACTTCGGCATATCCGATCATGTATCGTGAAAGTATGCCTCATTACATCAGCAATCAACCCTATGCATATATACAATCTCCACCTAACCCGAGCTTGCGCTGGGAAAGGGTAGGTACTTATAATATTGGGCTCGATTATAGTTTGTTGAAAAATAAACTTTCGGGTTCAGTAGAATATTATGTTAAAAATGCAAAGGATCTAATTGCACAGGGGCAACTTGATCCAAGTACCGGATTCTCATCTATGTTTATTAATTCGGCACATATTCAGGGTAAAGGTGTGGATGTATCTTTGCAATCTTTTAATGTACAGCGCCAAGCATTTTCATGGATCACAAATCTGGTATTTAGTTACAACAGGAATATAATCAAAAAATCTTTTAGTCAGGATATATTGGGGAATAGCTTTGTAAGCTCTAATCCATTTGTCACTCCTTTTGAAGGAATGGATCTCTACAGCTTGCTTAGCTTTAAATGGGCAGGTCTGGACCCCGAGACTGGAGCACCGCGTGGTTACGTGAATGGTGAGATATCTAAAGATTACATAGCACTTTATGGCAATGCAACAGTATGGGAAATGGATAATAATGGTTCTGAAGTACCCATTTATTTTGGTTCTCTGCGCAACACTTTTCGCTACAAAAGGTTGGAGATTTCATTTAACATTGCTTATCAGCTGGGACATAAATTCAGACGTCAATCTTTTGAAAACTACAGATTTATTAATTCAGGTGTTGGGCATGCTGATTTTACGAAACGCTGGCAAAAACCAGGCGATGAACTTTTGACAGATGTGCCCGCTCTCAGTTACCCTGCCAATATGTTTGCTACAAATTTTTATGCTTTTTCATCTGCTCTTGTTGCTCCTGCAGACCAGATAAAATTGCGTGATCTACAATTCAGCTATTCATTCGGTAATATAAAAAGGTTTGGCATTCAAAATCTGAATGTATACGGCTATGCGCAAAACATTACCACGATTTGGAGGGCTAATAAATATAACGTTGATCCAGAGTTTGGATTTGGTCTGCCGGATCCTCTGATGATTTCATTAGGTGTTAATTTAACAATACAATAGTTATGAATAGAATGTTAATGTGTTTAATCGTTGTGTTTTTGCATGGTTCATGTAAAGAATATTTAGACTACAAGCCAAATATAAAAATGGCGATCCCAAAGACATTAGAAGATGCAGAGCTCCTGCTTAATAATTATTCAGATATGAATACGGGATATCCCAATCAGCGGGAAATATCAAGCGATGATTATTTCTTGACTTACAACAATTGGCTAGCGATGACAGAAATAGATCATCGCAATTTATATTGCTGGAATAATGAGCCATTAACAGATGTAATGCCTTGGCAGGGGTCATATAAAGTGGTTTATATTGCTAATCAGGTGATTGATTTGTTGGGGAAACTAGATCCAGATGTGGATGCAGTAAAATGGAAACAACTGAAGGGATCTGCTCATTTTTTTAGAGCGTTTGCTTTTCACCAACTGTTGTCCACCTATACAGTTGCCTACAACAAGGATTTAGCAGTATCAGAACTTGGGATTCCCATCCGTGACAACCCAAACATAGATGAACGTGTACCGCGTTCTTCTCAAAGAGCAGGATACGATCAGGTTATTTCAGATTTAAAATTGGCGGCCTCTAGTTTACCAAATCATGTCGTTGGGCAGGGGCTACCAAATAAAGTGGCCAGCTATGCTGCTCTGGCCAGAGTTTATTTTGATATGCAGGATTATGAACATGCTTACTTGTTCGCAGACGCTGCATTGCAGGAAAATGTTTCATTGTTGGATTACAATGATCTGATACCAATTGATGATTTACCGTTTTCAAGATTTAATAAGGAAGTTATTTTTCCTGCAACCGCTTCGTATAGCGAGGCTTTCGGTGAATACTACTGTTATGTTGATACGCTGTTGTACGACTCTTATCATAAAAATGATCTTAGGAGGGAGTTGTTTTTTAAGATTTCACCATCCGATCCTAACTACATGACATTTAAAGGCTCTTATGATAATTCTTTTGGAAGCCCTTTTATCGGCTTAACAACAGCTGAATTATACTTTATTCGTGCCGAATGTGCCGTTAGAAGAAATGATCTGGAGATCGCTATTACGGATATGAACACACTGTTGGAAAGACGATGGGTAAAGGGTGCTTATGTTCCGGTAGAAGAACGTGATCCGCAGAAACTGCTCAGTTTAATCCTTAAGGAGAGAAGAAAGGAACTGGTCTTTCGAGGCTTGCGTTGGATGGACTTAAAGCGTCTAAATCTTGATCCTAAATTTAGGACTACATTGAAAAGGAACCTCGATGGAAAGCTATATCAGTTGGAACCGAACAGCTTTTCTTATGGTATTTTACTTCCATTGGACGCAATAAACATTGGTGGTCTAATTCAGAATAAGCGATAATTAAAGAATGCCAAAGCAGCGCGAGCCTTTGGATATTTATAAAATTTTAAATTTCAAAATTTATATATAATGAGAATACTACAATTTACAATATGCTTCTTAGCATTGATTACTTCATTTATAAGTCTAGCACAACCAAAAATAGATCGGAGTAAAGAACTACAGATGGGCGACACTTTTAAAAGCAGTCAAGTAGTTGAAATCTTAAATGATAAAGTATCACAATTTGATTTTTCTGCGTATAAAGAGGAGCTCCTTGTTTTAGATTTTTTTGATACGTTTTGTACAGCATGTATTGCAAATATGCCTAAAGTAGTGACGCTTCAAAAAGAGTTCGAAGGAAAAGTAAAATTTTTGCAGGTTACTTGGCAGGATAAAAAGACCATTCAGGATTTGTTCAGAACCAATAAATTTTTAAAAGAAAATCAGGCATATCCGCCTGTCATTTTTTCAGATACCGTATTGCGCAATCTGTTTCCCCATCAATCTGCACCTCATGTAGTCTGGATCTATAAAGGGAAACTAATAGCAATAACGGCTGTAGATGTTTTGAATAGTAAAAATATAAATGAACTGTTAAGCAATGGGAAAATCAGTCTTCCTGCTAAAAATGACTATTTGCCGCTAAGCATTAAAGAAGATCGGATTACGGACGGTATTGCATTTAGTAAGGTCTCGGCTTTTAATCCCGGGCTTAAGAAAAGTGGGTATACATTTCAAATGGATAGTGTCGGTAAGAAATATCGTACTTCTTTCAATAATATGCCATTGTTAAATATTTATCTTTCTCTTCTCAATAAGATGGAACAAAAAGATTTCTTGGTCACAAAACACCGAATAGATTGGAGGGTAAAAGATAAAAATATTTATACATATGATGATGATGAGAAAGAAGCCACCAGGTGGATGGAAAAATATGCGGTATGTTATGAACGGGGCGACAAAATGTTTCGTAATGAACGTGATCATGCTAAAGTCGTGTACACGGATATAAACAATTTTTTTGGATTAAATGTATACTATGGGAAAGCTAAACGAAAATGTTTGGTGCTGAGTAAGACAGCTGTAAATAAATCTACTCAGATAAAAGAAGCGAATCTACAAAGCCTGGAAGGCACATCTGTACTGGCATTTGTTGTCGATTATAGCAAGCAGTACATGCCCGTAATTGACGAGGTGAAGAGTATGGAGAATATTACTTTGGGTGACTATAATAATTTAGAAGAATTGAATAGGCAGCTGTCTGCTTACGGTCTGGTACTTACACCGGATGAAAGAGAGATTGATGTAGTAATTTTTAAGGAAATCTAAAAATAAGAGAAGGGGACCCTTGGTCCCCTTGCTCTTTTAAATCTTTAAACCAATATTGATTAAGATTTTAACAGCACATTAGTGGATGGAGTACGGTTATTCAAAGCAACAATCATCTCATTTTTCAATGCATCTGTTAGTTGCGGTTGACCCGATCCTGTAGGATTTGCTTGGATAGCACAAATGCTATCGTTTCCTGGACAAGCCGGTGGCGTACTTCCAACGTTGTTGTAATGTGCTGGATTCGTAGGGTTTGACCCTGTGAAGCTGTACCAGTTCATAATTACGTTCGTTTTAGGTATTCATAATTAAATCAGTTAATTTCAGTACGCTGCAGTCATACCGGCCCCCACAGTAGTTGCCATTTTTGGCAACTGGCAGTCTGGCGAGGTACTCCTTTTACCAGACTGTTAACTTTTTGACGATCTTTATTTTTTTCAACTTGTGTACCGATGCTGTTCATGACATTAGTCCGATTGTCTATTACAAAGGAGCGAATAGATTCTGTTCAGAAATCGGGTATGACGGTAGTAATTTACTTTTTGTCATAAAGATTTCTTTTTTTACTCAAGTACAATGTCTTGGGGTCGATATACAGAAATTCGCTTAGCTGTTTATTTGTCAAATTGTTCCATAGTGATGGCATTAGTTCCATCAGTTTTTTATAGCGATCGACGGCATCCTGAACCATAATAAGTCCTTTTTTGTTAAAAAAGTCCGATTTCTTCTGGCGCATGATACTGACAAAGTGATGTACACTGGGATATTCCTGTTGCAATTGCTGTAAGATGGACAACGGTATGCAGGCAATTGTTCCTTTTGTCAAAAATTGAATATTCAGTGCCTGGCTATTGAAACTGTACTCGTGCTTTGTACCTGTAAAATAATTTCCTTCGGTAGCGACCCAATGTATATATGGTTTTTTGAGATTCATCTCATACGCACCGACTACTCCATCTAGCACATAGCACCAGTAAGGACGGCTCTCATCTTCCCTACAGTAGATCTGACCGCGACCGCTTTGTCTAATCTTGGAGTGCTCCAGTAGATGCTGACGGCAGGGGTCATCTTTCCTAAAATGCATATTTAAATGCTTGATAAAACGATCCATTTTTTAAATTTTGAAATAATCAGTTTAAGAAATAGCAAATGCCATGGGAGAGGTATGGCCCATGGCAATGCATTCGGGTAGGTGCAGTTTTATAAAAGCTTATAATAAATCCGAATAATTAAATGTCCATCCAACTGGTAGTTAAAGCGCGTATCACCATCAGATCGGATAGGAATATCCGAGGCATCTGATTGGACCTTTTTCGATTCGTATTCTGTTACCTTGACCGAATCGCGGGACAATGTACTTGAACGTTTCTCATCAGTCTGCTTATCCAATGTGATCTGCGATTGATTATTGATAGCAAACACCAGCTCTTGTGCTAGATTGCTTTTGAAATCTTCCGACAAGGTATTGATATAGGCGATCTGATCTTCCGACAGGTCAAACCTGGAGATCAGCCAATTACGAAGGCACATCAGGATAAGGTCCTGTTCCATTATTTGGTAATTTACGGTAGCACTGTAAAGTGCGGCGAGCCATTCCATGACTCCTTTATTATTAAATTGATGTTTTTTCATCTCTTTATAAATTAATTAATTTTCTTTTTTCCTCCTGATTTTCCTTGAACAATGGGTTATACTAGCATGCGTTATTCTAAACTATTGTATTAGGTTAATTTGAAAAATGATTCATTTAATTTGTTTATTGCTTCGATCGAATTACGAAGATATTAGCTTAATAGCGTTAAGTGAAAGAAAGTGATCGCGGTTTCCTCGAAGTAGTAAATTACTCCGTCGAAATAGGTTAAAAAAATAGTTTAAAGCTATTTAAAGTGAGATTTTGTTCGGTCAATGGAAAAATAGATTTCATCAAGAAGATCTGATATCTCAAATTTTTAGGTTAATCATTGAGGAATTTTCTTAATTTAGAGAAAATATTAATTTTAAACCTAATTATGATTGCTCTTCGATTCTTCTTCAGATCGTGGTATGGTAATGTATTGATTTTAATGTTGCTCGCCGCCACTTCTTCTTTCTTGATCACTTTTTACACCACTGCGTTATCTGTGCCATGGAGCATCACGCTGGAAAAGCATCTGATGATTTTCCTTTTTAGTTTTGTGCTGATGTTTGTTGCAATTTTTTTGATTAATTATGTCATCTACAGACTAGATGCAAATAGTTATCTGAGGCAACATGAGTTATTGCGATATATAATTCAATTTATATTGTTGGTATTACTACTGGGAGCTGTGGCTTTGCGGGTGGTCTATGCTGTATATTGGACATTTTTTAGAGTCGACCTGCAAAAAGCCGAATATTTTGAACGTGATTATGTGGTTGTTATGTTCTGCCTTATCATGGTGCAGGTATACTATTTCATTAGAAAAGAGCGTAGGGTCAAAGCATTTGGTCTCAAAAGATTTATGATTATGGAGAAATGGTTCATGAAAAAAGAGGAGGACTTGGAAAATGAGATTCAAAAAAATAAAACTTTGCAAAACCTGTTACATGATGCACAGGTAGAGCAAGAGAGGCTTATTATGTTATATGAGGAAAGAATTGATGAAGTAATAGTTCAGAAACAGTTGCGATTAGATGCCGTTCAACAGGAAAAGAAAACTCTTATATTGAAACACGAATCTGAAATGAATGAACTCAAGTTGCGTAAACAGCTGTTGCGTATGTCGCATGAACAGTTGTCTGATGGAGATAGAAGATCGAGACTTTTTATCCAGCAAATTAGTAAAACTTTATCGATTATAATCGGAGTGGAAAATGTAAAAGTAAGAATTACTCAGGTAGCATATTTTTATCTTAAAAAAGGTTCGTCAAGCTTTAAAATGGTGGATGTTAAATTGCTAGATGGCCGAGAGGGCCGGATTGATATTGAATCGCTGGCTAAAATTGAAAAATTGTGGCCAGATCTTTTATTTAGAAGCAGTAGGGGAAGATTGATACAGTTGTTGGCGATTAAAGATTTTTTTAAAAAGGACGATGTTTTCATCATTGAACTTTACGGTGCGGAACAAGAAAATTGCAAAGTATTGTCAGATGTATATGATAAGCTGCTGAAAATTAATGAGGAGTGGACAATCTATGAAAACGCAGAACAGTAAGTGAAAAATTATGTTACTTGGGGGCGGTAAACCAGCCCCAAGTACACTTTTGAAATTTATAATCGTTCCACTACTTCCGTTAGTGGCAAACCGTAATAAGCTGCAAACTCACCAACCGTAAGATGCTGGTGTTTTGCCTTGCTGTATGCATCTTTGGCCTGTTGATATTTTCGTTGAGCCTGGCGTGGACTGAGGTCTAGGATATTGGCTACGTCTTTTGCGCTGATGCACAGACGGTGTTTTTTTGACATGATAAACTGATCTGGGGATTGCCGGTGGACATAGCAGTGGCATGTGCCGGACAATCTGGGGTGATTACCTGATTCTCCTGTCAGCTAGATACCTCTCTGTCCCTCATACTGTTGGTTGCAGTGAGAAGGACAGCCCTTTCATAAGAAAATTACTAATTTACTTTTAACCATTACTCTTATTGTTTTGTTTTAATTATTTGTTTTACAGGTTGTTAATGCTGTTTTGAGCTGTTATGTCAGGTTTCTACATTTCTATTTTATTGTATTTTATACCTGCATTATCCCAGCACAGGAGTGGGTGTTATTTTCCACGCTTGTGTATACTGTTTCTTATGGATTTCTTACTATTTATAGTAACTGTTTAGTAGCTCTTTAGTAGCTCTCCAGTACCTTTTTAGTATTGGGTTAGTACCTTTTCCGTGCATTAACAGTACACTCCCGTACCTTTTCTTGCATTTAATGATGGCCAGATTGTGCCATATACTGCCATTTGCTGTTAAGATGGTCGTAATAAGCCATTTTGGACCGTGATTGTTTTTGCCTGCTCCATCTTTGTATTGCTATCAAAACAATAATATCATGGCAAAACAAGAAAGTTTAATCAAGTTTAGAGGTAAGGTCGGGGACCTTTCTTTTAGCAAACATCGCAGTAGAGGTTACGAAGTTCGTATGAAAGGCGGTGTAGACAAGGCACGGATTCAGACGGATCCCAATTTTCAGCGAACGCGCGAAAATATGGCTGAATTTGGTAATGCAGCAAAAATGGCAAAACTCCTGCGTGTACAGTTAAATAATCTGCTACGCACATTTGGGGACAGTAGCTTACGAAACAGAATGACGTCTTTGGTACATCGTATTCAAAAAGCTGATGTTATCAACGGTAGGGGTGAACGCACGTTTTTGGAGGAGAACAGTCAGTTGCTTAAGGGGTTTGAATTTAATCAGGCCAGTAGCCTTAAAATGTTGCTCGGAGTAAATTTGGACGTTTATTTTGACAGGCTTGATGGGCAAGCTAACCTCACTGTTCCTGCCTTCAATCCCCAGATTGATGTGATGCTGTTGCCGGGAGCGACACATATGCAGTTTACACTGGCTGTTGCCGAGTTGAGCACGGATGATATTCCGCCCCGTCCAGAAGTTGTGAAATCGGCCTTCATCCCGTTAATAGGGCAATATCCTGGTGATTTGTTAGAAGCTCCTTTGACTGTGGACGACACTAAAGTGGTGTACGTGATCGTGGGAATTTCCATGTATCAAGAGGTCAATAATGAGTTCTATCCATTAAAAAACAATCCATACAACGCAATGACAATTGTGGCGGTGGATATTCCTTAATGAAAAGTGATGAAAAACAGACAGATCCTGAAGCTTCAACGGAAATATGGAGATCAAGGAACGAATGGAATACTTACCTACAATGGTGAGCATATCTGTCATACGATCGAACTGCCAGACCGCAATAATATCCCTCGGATAAGTTGTATTCCGATAGGGCAATACAAGCTGGAAAAGAAGCGGTATCCGAAACATGGCGAACAAATCGGCATTCCACATGTCCTTGGTCGTGAAGCGATATTGATTCATGCCGCCAACGATGCACAGCGGGAGTTATTGGGTTGTATCGCACCCGTCACGACCTTAACGGGAGAAGGAACGGGTACTGCAAGCGGAAAGGCTTTGGCAAAACTGAAGGCACTTGTTTACAGCCTTTGGGATATGGGTGATGAAGTGTATCTGAATATTCACTAAAGAACGGAAGGCCTGGAAAAAATAATGACTTCTTATTAATTTTTCTAGGCTTTCTGTTTATAGCATTTAATTTTTATCATGATGAAAAAAGTAATAAGCAAAATAAGCCAGGCATTACAGGTGATTTTGCTTGCACCTATTAAATTGCCGGGAAAGGCACTAAATATTATTAAATACATTGCTCTGGGACTTGGTGTGGTAGAGACAGTTCTAGATGATAAAGTAAAAAAAGGAGAGGAGGAGGCACCACCAGATCAGGTGTTGCCTAATAAAGAAAGGGAGGTGCCAGATGAAACTGAATGATATCCGTATCGGGACTTTAGGAGGCACGTTGTGTTCGATATGGGTTTCTTTTTCTTTCGGAGATGTGTTGCAGGCGGTGTTGATGGCTGCATTGGGAACAGTGGTGAGTTATGCAACAAGTAGATTACTTAACAAAATAAAAAGACGAAGTTAAGCTCAGTAATTTCCTCTCAAATTTGTGTTCAAATAGGTGTGATAGTATAATAAAAACCTCCTGAAATGCGCGATTCAGGAGGTTTTATTACTA
>Ga0160467_100518_pt1 | contig 36298 bp, 25 predicted proteins | sample HID1972I_E11MG_FD_108221 | JGI IMG/M metagenome (GOLD analysis project Ga0160467, IMG submission 108221) | Enriched pill bug-associated microbial communities from UW Madison campus, WI, USA - HID1972I_E11 MG | ecosystem: Host-associated > Arthropoda: Insects > Digestive system > Unclassified ... | reverse complement strand
GATCTGAACCAGCGTACTAGACACGAATCAATTCTTCGATTTTTAAACGGCTTTTCCAAGATTTAATAAGCGTTTCCCTAATCAAGGCATCATGCTTAGAGCCATATTCTTCCTGGTATACAATCTCCCAATCCTGAGCTCTACCGGTAAAACCTTTTTTATGAACAGCGTTATGCCTGCGAAGTCGACCCTCAACATCTGAAGAAACACCGATATAATATCGATCACAGCTTAACGAATATAAAATATATAGGAAATACATAAAAAAGGAGTAAATAAAAAAAGCATCGATAAATCGATGCTTTGATGTGGAGAATACTGGGTTCGAACCAGTGACCCTCTGCTTGTAAGGCAGATGCTCTGAACCAGCTGAGCTAATTCTCCTTTTTTCTTTCAATGAACCATCTCATTTGCCAGTGACCACTCTCGATGTATCGGGATGATCTGAAGCAGCTGAGCTAATTCTCCGTTAAGTATTTTGAAACACTTCTGTTTGCGTGGAGAATACTGGGTTCGAACCAGTGACCCTCTGCTTGTAAGGCAGATGCTCTGAACCAGCTGAGCTAATTCTCCATTTTTTTTTCAGACTTTCAATAAATTAGCTGAGCTAATTTTCTGCTTTAGTTCTTGCTATATAATGCCTTTCCCTAATTGCGTATGCAAATGTACTGCAAAATTTCGACTCTCAAAATTATTTCAAAAGTTTTTTACGCTTAAAAACGCAATCCACTAGAAGCCACGCATATAATTTTCAATATTTTTAGTCATAGAATTTCCAAGAAACACCAAATCTTATATTCGCATCATTCATCGGATAACGACGAACAGTATAATAGCCTTTTGGCATGCCCAAATATTGGTTTACAAAATTACAACTGATAAAAAGTGTCACGCGTTGTATGTTTGCTGTAGCCCATGCATCAAATATAGGATAAGTCGAAAATTTAATCCCTGCATTATCATTATAAAACTGACTTGCATTAATTGAATAAGATGGTGTTGTAAACGGAGTGTTGAAACGTGCATCAACTCCAATGTTGAAATCAACCACCTTATAAAGCACATTGCTGTAATACAAACTATGCCAGGTATATATTTCAGGAGTTGCAAGTGTTTCCTGCTGATCTGTTTTTTGATATACAATTAAGTTATCCAAGGTAAATTTACTAAACTTGAACTTTTGTCCTACTGAAACCTTTAATAGATTAACAGATCCCAATTGCGCCGGTTCAATTAATTTAGCCAGGCGTGAATCATTTTTCGGATTATCAATCTCTTTAAAGTAAAGATAATTATCCATTAAAAAGTATTCAACCTTTCCATTGAACCCAATTTTTGGATTGCTATACTGAAAAGCTAGATTTTGTGTTTTTGTTTTATTAAGATCTCGCTCCCATTGATGGTAGGTATAATTCATTCGATTAAAGACCATTTCAGGTGATTTATTCTGCGAATAAGCCGAAAGCGTAATTTTACCGACATTCGAACTTAATAAAAAGTCGGCTTTTGCTTCATAAAGATAATCACCAAAATTATGACCCATCACTATCTGATTGACTTTACCTGTCAGATTTACTCGATCTGAGAACTTATACCCCAGCTCCCCTTTTAGCATACCATTTTGATAAAATCTGTTATTGATACCACTATCTGAATACCAATACATATCATGTTGAAAAGCAACATTTAATTTCGCTTCATTTTTAAAAATGGATTTTCCCCTCAAGTAAAAGCTATATTCAAATTCATTTGAAATAGAAGTAATTTCCGTTGTATCCTGCGTTAATCTGGATGAGCCATATGGGAAAGCACCATTAGCATCGGTTTCATTTTTAAAAAAATTATATTTCTGAATCCGTACAGAACTGTTATGTGCAACGCTATTTGTAGGGTAAATCTGCATTGTAGGCTTACCTGCATCAACGGTATCAAGATGACCAAGAAACATCGATTGACGAATGAAAAATGAATTATCACGCCATTCATTTCGAGGTCTATTGTCTCCTTGCCCCTGTAATCTTACGGGGTAACGATCGGATGATTGTTTTTCCTTATCTTTGAATATATTATCTGACAAAATCGATCCATTCTCTGAAGCATCAAGTTTATTAAACACTAAATTTGTCAACAAATTATAGCGGTGATTTTCGGACTCGTACCAAGCAAATAAAGCCGATTTGATATCAGAATACTTCTGATTGGTATAATATCCATCTGCTCTTGTTGCATGAAATTCTCCACCTATATTAAGTCTTGGATTTATATTTTGTGCAAGTCTAGCACGAAATACTTGATCATCAAAGAAAAAACCTACAGCATAAAGTTCCGAAAATCTAGCACGTGCCCTAAAATATTGAATAGAATCTGGTCTGTACAAGGTACGCTCCAAACTGTGAAATCCACTTTGAAAACCTATCGTTTTACTAGGTTGAAATAATAGGTCACGCGTTGCTAAACCATAGGAACCTAAATTGATACTGGGATTCCATGGTAAATTCTGTTTATTATAATACTGAAAATTACGATGTGATGTATCTATTTGAACGGTGTAGGTTCCTTTTTTCATCATATCCAATGTTGTATATCGAATATATTTAGCAGACAAAATAACAGAATCCTGTTTCGCATCTTCTTTTGCCCGAGCAGAATCTAAAGCACTACTCCATTCATCATTACTTTGTGCTTGAACTTGATTTACAAAACCAAGAATACAACAAAAAATCGCTAATAAGCGCAGGGTCACCTTCATTAATATTTGAACTAGTATTGTTTAAAAACTATTGCAAAGCTATTAATTCTTTCAAAATTAACGTCATCTTTGGTTCAGCTTTTGCAGCTATATCTACGATGTCCTGCAAAGAAACAGGTTGCAGATTATCATGAAAACCCTCATCAGTAATCACAGAGATCGCAAAAACAGGTATATCCATATGATTAGCGACAATAACTTCAGGCACAGTACTCATCCCCACAATATCACCGCCAATCAATCTCATGTAACGATACTCGGCTTTAGTTTCCAAATTTGGTCCTGGGGCAGCTACATATACAACCTCATGTGCCCTAATTTCTCTGTGGACAGCAATGTCTAAACCTTGCTTTACCATTTCACGGTTATAGGGTTGACTCATATCAGGAAAACGTGGACCGAATGCGGCTAAGTTTGAACCACGGAGCGGATTATCTGGCAACAAATTAATGTGATCGGAAATAATACCCAAATCACCTTTAAGAATATTAGGGTTTAAAGATCCTGAGGCATTTGAAACAAAGAGCTTCTGAATGCCCAAGACTTTCATGATACGGATTGGAAATGTAATTTCTTTCATATTGTAGCCTTCATAATAATGAAATCTACCTTGCATCGCTACAACCCTACGACCATTCAGCATACCGAAAATCAATTTACCGGAATGAAATTCAACTGTAGAAATGGGAAAGTTGGGGATATTGGAATACATCAATGAATACTGGACGTCGATCTCATCGACCAACTTACCCAATCCAGTACCTAGTATTATTCCAAATTCAGGCTGAAAATCGCCTATTTTCTTGCGGATAAATCCAGCGGTTTCTTCTATCAATTGATACATACGTGCAAAAAAACTAATTTAATCAAACTTAACTTAATTTTTTTGCACGTACAAATCACTTAACTTTTTTTAATTATGTGAAAGCGCTCTATCGGAGGCTTTACCCGGAGAAGTTAAAATCAACAGTACGAATGTTATAAAACCATTGATAATGATCAAGTCTAAACCGATTACATACGGCGTATAAACTTCTATTACATAAGTTTTCAAAATATACAAAATAGCTGGTGATAGCACACAAATGAAAGGCACTAGTTTGTCTTTAACTGCGTATTTTGTAGCAATACCTACAACAAACAGTCCCAACAATGGACCATATGTGTAACTTGCAGCTGTAAAGATTGCGTTTACGACCGAATCATCATTAATTAATTTGAATACTAAAATCACCAATAACATAACAATAGAAAAGCCAAAATGTACATAATTACGTTGCTTAACCAATACTGGATCATTCGGATTCTCTTTTTTATTAAAATTTAGGAAATCAATACAATACGAAGTCGTCAAAGCAGTTAATGCTGAGTCAGTAGTTGCAAATGTTGCTGCCGTCAATCCCATCATAAAAATTATTGCCGGAAGAATAGCCAAATGATTTAAAGCAATTTCAGGATATAAATAATCACGAGTAGCGAGCTGACTGATATCAATTCCATTTTTCTCTGCATAGATATAGAGCAGTGCTCCAACTGCTAAAAAGAAAATATTGATCACCACAAATACACTGGTAAAAGTAATCATATTCTTTTGAGCCTCTTTGATTGTTCCCATGGAGAGGTTCTTCTGCATCAGATCCTGGTCTAATCCTGTCATGGCAATGGTTACAAAAATCCCCCCTAGAAATTGTTTCCAAAAATTAGCTTTGCTACCAACAAAATCATCCCAAAAGAATATTTTAGAATAGCTACTTTCTTTAACTGCTTCGAAAGTATCAACAATTCCAAAATTTAGTCCTTTAGCCATAAAGTAGATGGAAAGAATAACCGCTGTTATCAAAAATGTTGTTTGCAGCGTATCCGTTACAATTATTGTCTTCAACCCGCCTTTATTTGTATAAAGCCAAATTAACAACAGACAGATTACAACTGTAACTATAAAAGGAATATTCCAAGCGTCAAAAATAAAATGTTGCAATACAATAGCAACCAAATAAAGACGAAAGGCAGAACCGATCGTTCTTGAAATTAAAAAGATAGCTGCTCCTGTTTTATAAGTTGTATGACCAAAGCGTTCTTCTAAATAGGTGTAAATAGAAGTTAGGTTCATCCTATAATATAGCGGTAACAAGACATACGCGATGATAATAAAACCAACGGCATTTCCGAGCACAAACTGAAAGTAGCTAAATTCTGAAGCACCAACTGCTCCCGGTACTGAAATGAAAGTCACTCCTGACAATGCAGTACCAATCATTCCAAAGGCAACCATATACCATTTCGAATTGCGATTAGCCACAAAAAAAGTGGAGTTGTCTGATGATCCCTTTGAAGTAAAATGCGCTACGGCAAGTAAAACAGCAAAGTAGACCACCAAAAATGATAATAAAATTATTGGTGACATAAGTTTGTTTTATAATAGGTGATTTAGTGTTTAGTGTGTTTCTTGATATGCCTCTATTGCCTGGCGCACATGACCAAATTTTTCCAATAATTCTGTTGCTTCAGCTTCCGTTGCATTCGTTTCATCCATAATAATACGAACCCCGCGAGCCATTAATTTATGATTAGATAATTGCATATCAACCATTTTATTTCCCTGCACACGTCCCAATTGGATCATAATGGAGGTACTTAGCATATTCAGTACTAATTTTTGAGCAGTCCCTGCTTTCATACGTGTAGAACCTGTCACGAACTCAGGCCCAACCACTACTTCCACAGGCAATTGCGCCTCTTTTGCTATAGGTGAACCACTATTGCAAACGATACAGCCTGTTACTAATCCCGCGGCATTGGCGGCCTGTAAACCTCCAACTACATAAGGAGTCGTTCCTGATGCGGCAATACCGATAACAACATCCGTTTTATTAATACTATATTCAGTCAAGTCCTTCCAGGCCTGTTCTGTATCATCTTCAGCAAATTCAACTGCTTTTCGGATAGCCGTATCTCCTCCTGCAATCATTCCGATAATCCAATCAAATGGAACACCATAAGTTGGAGGACATTCTGATGCATCCAAAACACCTAATCGTCCACTTGTACCAGCACCGATATAAAAAACACGTCCTCCATTTTTCATCTTAGCTACACACTCATTAACCAACGCCTCTATCTGCGGAATAGCTTTTTCAACAGCCATCGGAACGGTCTTATCTTCGTTATTAATATTCGTCAACAACTCCAAAACAGTCATTTTTTCTAAATCCTGGTAATGCGATTCTTTTTCGGTTGTATTTATCATCCTATCTTCTATATTATCCTTTATTCTATTGTAATAACACACGAATATCGACAAATTGATATTCCTCTTTCTTTAACTTATCTATCATTTTACCTAAGCGGTGATAAAATTTATCTTTTCGACGTGAGTCTGTGCCCATATGTATGAGTATGATAAATCCATTTAATCCGTTTAGCTTTTTATTTTGTTCCCATAGCCCCTTTTCAATATCATCAGAAGATAAATATCGTTTACCCATTTCAGGATAACTATAATCGGCGGCAGTTCGTAATCCAGGAGTATAATTAATGGGGACATATCCCATTTCCTCACTCCACGCGACAATCTCCTGATTGTACCATTCATACGAAGGAATAAAATATTTGTTATCGGTTCGAAAACCTAATTTTTCTAATTCCCTGAAATTCATCTCCAAATCTTGGATAAATGAATCCTTTGTTACTAATAAACCTTGTCTATTGTCCCAATCACTAAACAATAAATGTTTATCAGAGTGAGCAGAAAGATAATGTTTATTCCTTTTAATCTCCTTTACAACAGAACGAAATTTCGATGTTCTCAAAAAGTCTCCTGTTAGAAAGAAAGAACCCTTTACATCCTTTTCTTTCAATATTTTTAGCACCGTCAATCCACCATCAGCTAAATCATGTCCTGTAAAAATCAGCGCTAGTTGCTTTTGCAAGCTATCTCCTCTCACGATAGCTCCAAAAGAATCTTTAACTACTTTTTTATTGGAGGCTCCTCTAATGCCTTTTGTTCTTGAGAAGCTAACAAATAGATCAATGAAGCAGTACCATCCATTGTAGGTTCATTTGTACTGTAGTCACCATAATCGTCATGATAAACAACAAGATCACTTTGAAATGCAGCATACGGATCCTCATTCAGCAATTTAATTCCGATCAGATTACGATATGTCGAAGTCATTATGGGACCATCAACCAACCCACCATCAATTGGAAAATTCTTTAAATGAGTAAAAGCAGAATGCGGATTAACAGGTGTATCTCCCCAAGAAGGCAAACCATAAACCATGCTTGTGCCCCAAGGATTTGTACCAAAGATCCAATCTATATTTGCTTGTGCCAATTCATCGTATTGTGTATCCTGTGTCAATTCTTTATACCATAAACATTGAATAGCGAACGATACAGTTAAATTATTACTGCACCAAATAAAAGGAACACCCCTATAAAATGCATTTGTTTTTGCTCGTTCAAAGACCGACGCTATTCCAGACTTATAATATGAGGCAATCTCCTCGCGATCATTGCCTTTTAACTGTTTTCCCAGTTCATAATGCCCTAAATTAATAAATGGATACCATTGGTAATGTGCTGCGGTATCTGTTTCCATCCATGGCGTAATTTTTTCCTGTCGCGCATAAGCTATCGATTCATTTAAAAATCGCTTCTTATTTGTTGCCCCATAAAACATTGCTCCGGCCAGCTCCATATCATCAACCCAATTATCCTCGGCATAAATATAAGGAGACTTCACTGATACTGTTTGTGTTACCCCAGGTTTTATTAATGCAAAGTTATATGCTGTTTTGGCTTTTTTAGCCAAAGTTTTAGCATATTTAATATCATCATTTCGAAACAAAGAACTCCCTAGATGGAAAGCGCTCGAAAACTTGGCTGCCGTTGAACTTGTACCTGTTGTATTATTCATAAACTTACCACGTTGCTGCGGTTCGCCATTTATAAAATACACCGGTCTTTCAAAACCTCTTCCATAAAAAGGATCTTCACCAGGCATTCTCATATTTGTATGATCACGGTCATCTGCAATCTGGTTAAACATTAAGTTTGGAGCAGGATGCATCTTCAGCAACCAATCCAATCCCCATTTTGCTTCGTCCAGCACATCAGCGCGACCATTCTGACCATCCAATCCATTTGCCTGCTTTTGATCACCAAATACTTTTGGAAAATCTCTATAAGCAGCTAACAAATGATAAGTAGCATTTGCTGAAGTCGTTGAATATTGCAAATAATCGGAAGCATCATGCCAGCCTCCTCCTGCATCAATACGTGAGCTATCTGCAATACCTACCTTATTAGCATGCAATACAAAACCGTCGTGTGTATGACAGCTATCTTTTAGATACGGGTTAAAAAGCGTTCTTTGTTGCCGCATATAACGAAGTGCAAAATCGGCAGCTCCTTTATACACATCCTTTCCAATTTTAAAAACTGGTGATTTCACTTTTCCAACTCTTAAATAATAAGAACCCGTATCGCGATATGCTGAAAAATCAAACCTAAAGCTTTGCACAAATGGTCCATAAGTTCCAAAATCTTTACCGATTATATTCGAAAATACACTTTTCTGTGTTTTCGCATCAATCAGTTCAAACCGATTATAATCAGCCTTTTCCTTTGCTCCAAATACCGCAACTTTAATTCCTGCAGGTGTATACCCTAATTGGTTTACTCTTATCCATGCCTGTTCTTGCGCTTTCGCAAAGTTAAAAACAAAACATGCAAAAACAAGCATAAAAACTCGCTGTAAATGTAATAAGTTTTGCGTAGTTAATTTCATAATTTAGAACTTTTATAAAGTTAAAATTTTAGTTTAACAATTTTACCGTCCATTGTACTGCAAACTAACCCTTTATTACCCATAATCAACGGCGGATTGACCATACCATTTGATATTTTATATTGCCACAATACAGCTCCTGATGAGGCATTAACAGCTGACAGCAAACCTGAATGACTTGGTACAAAAACAATTTTATTGTTAGCGGTGATCGCTGACGGGGTTAGTTCATATGGAAGTTTCAAATCTGATTTCCATGAGACTTCCATTTTATCAGCTTTGGTGGAAATACCAAGTAAATCACCATCCATTGTTTTCACATACACATATTTATGATCAATTGATAAACCCATTGACTCTCTAACTCGTATCGTATCCTTCTTCTCTCTCCAGATAATTATTCCATTTTTTGCATTTAGAGCTGTCATAAACCGATCTGGAGCTACCACATAAATGGCATTATTCACCGCAACGGGATAACAAGCAGCAGCTGAAAACATCCGATTAGCATGACCATTATTCCATTCCCACTCTAATTTACCTGACTGCGCATTTAAGGCATAAAAACCATTACCCCAAGAACCAAAAATAATTAGATTTTGGTAATAAGTTGGGAGCGTAGAAACATACCCCTTTACATCCTTAAAATTCCATTTTTCCTTTCCAGTCAGTACATCCAATGCTCTAAAAACTCCATCCGAACCGCCGATGTATGCCGTGCCACTCTGAATCAAAGGTGATCCCAAAACAGCTTTTCCTGTTTTAATTTTCCATTTTAACAGTCCACTTTCTGCATCCAACCCATAGATATAATGATCTGAAGAACCGACAACGACAACACCCTTCCATGCAGCTGGTGTTGAATAAACTTTACCACCAGTTTTAAATGACCATTTTTTCTGCCCCGTATTATTATCCAAAGCAAAAACATCTCCTGAAGTATTTGCTGTAATGATCAAATCCTCATAAAGTGCCATTCCAGAACCGATATCACTCTCATCTTGAAAAACCCAATCCACAACAACTTTAGAGGCGAATTTTTCATTAACAGCGTAATTTGGTCTCGGATATTTCTTTTTATCTAGTTCAAAATGATGATTTTCTAGCGCGATCACTGCCCAAGGATCCAAGGAAGTTCCATCAACTGTACGTTCTTGATAAGTAGCCTTACCTTGGTCAATCGTCACAATATTATAACCGCCATATTCATTCTTCGCGCGCAAATTTGACCTCCCCATGATCCCAGGTATACCCTCCCAGTCGTACACTTTATTTATATGACCATGTCCGCAAAAAGCCAATTGTACATTTCTAGATTTCACACGATCCAACGCTTCAAACCAATTATTTAAAGAAGAATCCTGCGGATAGTGATTGATATATATGAGAGGGGTATTACGATCAGGATGAGCACTAAACACAGAATCCATCCACACTAGGTTTTCCCTCGGAATCTGACCAGGACTCATCCGCATGTTAGGACCAGAGTTTGTACCCAAAAACATAAATCCTTTATGTTTAAAGAAGAAGGTTTCACCTCCAAAAACATTACGAAAAGTATTGGCCCCATTTTCAGACCAGTTACCATCATGATTTCCAGGTATTACATACCATGGCAATGACAAACTATCCAGTATCTGCTTGGCCAATTTCAATTCATGATCTGCACCAAATTCTGTAATATCACCCGATAAAATAACAAAATCAATATCTTTTAATGTATTGAGATCTTTTACGGTTCGTCGTAAATCTTCTTCTCCAGTTGCACCGCCAACATGCGTATCTGTTACATGGGCAAATTTGAAAGTTTGCCCATGCAAGAAATTGAAGGCAAAAATCATTATGCAAATAATCGTATAGGTTCTTTTTATCATGATAGGAATCAGTTATTAACGTAAATATACTTAAAAAAATGCACAAACATGCATGTTTGTGCACCAATATAAAATAATAACGCAAACAAACACTTTTGTAAAATGGTCAATGGGACCAAATAAAAAGAGCCACCTAAATTAAGTGGCTCTAATAACCCAGTAGTCAAAGACTACCAGCCTGCTGTTTGTGTTAATGTATATCCTCTGTCTTTATACTCGTTAACCTGAGCCTGACCAACTGGAGCCATATAAGAGCGATCTGTGAAAGGTTCTCTATGTTGCGCATTTTCAACCATATAAAAACCAACCAATTGATCAGCATTGCTACCATTATATGTAATTGTCGCACCGGTTGCATTCACAACTTTCAATTTACCTTCATTACTCTTATTTAGTAAACTAGGCAAATCTGTTTTCACATCTAACCACGGGCCTAAGAAATAGTCTTGATTTTTACTATAATCCATGTAATTAAGTTTTTTCCAGCGCTTAATATCCAACAATCTAAAACCTTCGTACACAAATTCCATTCTGCGTTCACGACGAATTTCCCACATCAAAGGAGAAACATCACCATCACGAGAAGGATCTACCGCAATAGCTCCAAGAATTAAAGGCGCAGTTTTTTTAACTCCTTTTGAAGTTGCAATAGCATCAATTGGACGGTTTCTGATCGCATTAACCGACTTATCCAAATCCGACTGCGTAACTGCAGCTCCACCAAAACCTTCAGCTAAAATCTGTTTCGTCTCGACCCAGTTCAATACAACTTCAGCTAGACGAATGACAGGCGCATCAGTAATATTTGTATTACTAGCCCAAGCCGCAGGATATGTTTTGCCTAAATAAGTAAGAGCCTCACGAGAAGCAAATTTAAAAGCATACAATAAAGTCGCAGAAGAACTTAATGGTTTTTCATAAAATGAAGCCTCAAATCTAGGATCACGCGACACTGCCAAATCTTTTATCTTGAAACTACTTGCATTTGTTGCAGTAGAATTTTGCCAAGGCTTACCATCGTTACAAATAAACGACTTCATCAATACTAAATTTGCTGCTGAATTTTGTCCTTCAGTTCCGTTACTATAAGATCCCACACTATGCGTAACACTTTTACCATTATCATAGGCTCTATACATGATCACCTCTTTATTGGCGCTTAGATCATCTGAAGAAAACAAACTTTTAAAATCACTCGTAAATGAATAGGCGTTCGAATTGATAACAATTTCAGAAGCTTGCTGTGCTAATTCAAGATATTTCTTAGCCCTATTTTTATCCAGGTTATGATAATATTGAAATGACCCTTCAAACAACATTAATCTAGAAATAAAAGATGCGGCAATATATCTATTCAAATACTGTTTACCGTCATTGATTCTCATATTTTCCAAGGCATATTTAAAGTCTTCGTAAACCTTATCCATTACCTCACCGCGTTTATCACGGTCTTTATACATTAATTGGATATCATTATCTGCTAGTTCTCGATCAAAATAAGGAACATCACCAAAAACCTCCACTAATCGACTATATTCAAACCCCCTAAAAAAGCGAGCAACTGCAGTCCAATGATTATAGGCTTCAGTGGTAATATTTGGTTTAGTTTTAGTATCGATTCTATTGATAAAAATATTTGCTTTTCTTACCCAAGCAAAATTCCATGTTGGGCCAGAATACTGCGTCAACATAGAAGGAGCCTCCATAGCAGTAATCGTGCTACCAGAACCTACACGAGATGCAGGAACAGCATTTTCAAAATTTGTCTGAACGTTTCTATTTGTCAAATCATCTGAGAACGTATAACCAGTTACTGGAGCATAATCTGTCCCCCAAGCACTATTATAGCCCACAAAGTAATTTTGATAAAACCCATTCGCATATAATCGAAGCCCCAATTCATTTCCCCAACTATTTTCATCTTCCAACTGTGTCAATTGATTTCTATCTAACACTTCCTTACTACATGATGAAAACAAAGCCATTGCTGCAAAAGCAACGTATGCTATTTTCTTTGAATATTTCATTTTCATTGTTATTAAAAATTAACTTGAACACCAAACGATACCGACTTAAAAGTAGGCGTACCAATCCCTGTTCTTCCCGAGTTATAATTCGTGTCATTAAACATTGAATAACCATTTATCACTTCAGGATCGATAGGCAATCCATTTACATGATCTTTTGTAAAGAAATTCTCTAATGACGTATAGACACGTGCTGATTTAATATAAACTTTATTCAGCATCGTAGCTGGCAAAGAATAACCCAACGTTATATTTTTAACACGCAGGTATGATAAGTCCAACAGGTATCTCGATTGGATTTGCATATTATTATTCAAATTGTTACCACCATTATTATAGGCTCTAGGATAAAATGCTTCAAGATTATCGGCAGACCAAAAATTATCGGCAATAGTTGAAGGCATTGCACCGTCAGAGGATTGATAGCCAGCAATCGCTAGTGAACCATTACCCCACATTTCACGTTTTCCAATACCTTGAACAAACGCAGAAAAATCAAACCCTTTAAAATCAAGACCTAAACGGAAACCATATTCATATCTAGGAGTCTCATTCCCCAAGATTGCTAAATCTCCATGATCGTTAACGGTTTTACTTCCATCATTGATAACTCCATCACCATTTAAATCAGCAAATTTTACATCGCCAGGCCCGAAAATAAAGTCACTGCTATTCTGCAAATATCCTTGGTAAGCACCTTTGGGGTCAGATAGTTTATTTACTATTTTACCTTTATCTGTTGTTTTAACTAATGCTCCAGCGGCATCATATTCAAAATCTGAAGCTTGGTACAATCTATCAGTTTTATACCCCCAGATTTCTCCTACTTTTTTACCCACATAATAACTGCTGATCAACTGCGTATCTGTATATTTTAAGATAGTTGATTGTGCATCAGCTAACGTTCCACGCATGTTTAAACCTAAACCATTGCTAAATCTATGATTAAAGTCTACCGCAAACTCCCATCCTTGAGTCTTCATATCACCATAATTTCCTTGTGGTGCTGGCGCTCCAAATGTTGCACTCACGTTTCCACTAGGAACAATCATATTTCTCGTATTTCTTCTATACCAATCAAATACGAAACCCAACTTATTATTTAGTATTCTTAAATCAGCTCCTAAATTCAAAGTTTCAATATTTTGCCATGATATATCCGATCGCACAGAAGTTGGTGTACCGATCGCATACACCCTACTACCATCTGCAGCCAACCAACTCACCTCACCAACCGTCATAGTTGACGTATACAAACTTGGCTTAATGGTTTGATCACCAATAGAGCCCCATGAACCTCTAAATTTCAATTGACTCACAACAGGTTTAGACCATTCCATAAAACCTTCTTCCGAAGCAACCCAACCAGCTGAAAAAGATGGAAACCATTTCCATTTCAAGTCTGTCGGAAATTTAGAAGAACCATCATATCTAATGTTACCCTCAAAAAGATACTTATTCTTGTAGGCATAGTTCACACGCCCAAAGTACCCCAACTGAGCTTCCCATCTTGCATCACCTGTAGCCTGTTGTGAGGCAGTGTTAATTCCAAATCCTAACTGAGGATTATTTAAATCTATTAGATTAAATGTTTGCGAAGAATTTTCAGAATAATCTAATGTTACGCGGTTCAAACCTGCAATAAATTTGAAATCGTGATCATCATTCACCCTTAAATTGTAAGTTGTCAATGCATTGATCGTATTATTTCGCTCGTTACCAGCTGTCCTTTTATAATGATCAGGATTACCACCATTAGGCGTATACTGATAATAATTTAGATCGTATGCGCGCATAGCACCAGCAACACCTGACGCCACTACAGCTCCTGTATTATCAACATAAACAGGAACTCCATTTGCATCATTTCTAGCCACACCAGCAACCCATGAATCTGCCCCTGTAAATCGTGTTCCTGGATAAGTATTGATCATCTCATTATTTGCAAATGTGTAATCAATATCAAACTTCCAATTATCATTAATTTTTACTGTCGCTCCTAGATTTAGGTTTAAATAATTATTTTGTAGACTGGCTGTATTTGCTGCAGATGTTTCACTCCAAGGACTTCTGATCGCTCTATCATTTTCATCCAAGCCCATTGGATACAGCGAACTCCATCTATATAAATATAACCAAGGATCTGCAGTTGTTGAGTTAGTCGTATACGGATACTGTTTATTTCTTCTGGAGACCATAGCTCCTGCTCTCACAGTCAAATATTTATTAAGCTCGGTAGAAATCCGCAACGAAGCATTATAACGCTTAAACTTATCGTTGTCAGTAGTTTTCATCATTCCTGCCTGACTGAGAGTAGCCATGCTTAAATTGTAATCTGTTTTACCTGCAGATCCAGAAAATGAAAGATTATGTTGCGACGAAGGAGCAACATCACGAATCATATAATCTTGAGGATCATAAGTTCGTACACCATATTTTTTTGTTGGTTCGGCTGGATTCACATACCAATCCCTTCCATATACAGTTGGATCATTAACACCTAACTTTCCACCGTATAGCTTCTCCCATTCTAAAGCACGATTATAACTTTCGCGATTGACTTTATAAAAAGCCCCAGCTTCGGTTCCTCCAACGCGCTCCACAGCTTCCAAAGTATATTTCAGAGCATTTACCCCAGCCATATTATAATCAATTGCCGAGCTTTGAAACGAAAAATTATTTGAATAATTGATATTTACTTTTTCACCTGATCCACCTTTTTTTGTCGTAATCAAAACAACACCAAAGGCGGCCTTTGCACCATAAATTGATGATGCAGCAGCATCTTTCAGCACAGTAATCGATTCCACATCAGCAGGATTAACCAACTGAATACTTGGTATTTCAACATTATCCAACAAAATAAGTGGGTTAGATGTTCCTGCAATAGAACCTATCTGTCCACGTATTTTCATAACCGGATCGGACCCGACCTCGCCACTTGGAATAACCACGGTCAAACCTGGAGTAGTTCCCTGGATACCTCTTCCAACATCAGCAATAGCTCTGCCTTGTAAATTATCTTTTACAGAAATTGACGAAACAGCACCCGTCAAATTTCCTTTTTTCTGCGTACCATAACCAACCACAACGACTTCTTCCAAAGCTTCATTGCTTGATTCTATGGTTACATTGACTGTATTAGAAGTTACTGTCACCTCTTTTGTTGCATAACCCACAGAAGTAAATCTTAATTTACTTCCAATTGGAGCAGCAATTTTGAAATGACCTTGGCTATCAGTTTTTGTAGATGCCGTTCCTCCAACAACTACTACGCTTACCTCAGACATGGGCCCATCTGGTCCAGTCACTACCCCCTGAACTGCATTTTGAAGTACAGATTTGGATGAAGCTAAAAGTGACTGTGTTACTTTAGGATTATTTAGAATACTCTCTTTGCTCACATTACTGAAAGACTTCGAAGGCACACTTAATCCCACCGCAACAGAAAATAGTATAAATTTTCTCATTGTATTGTAGCGTTTTAAAATAAATGATTGCTTATATTGATATTTAGTTTGTTTGTTTTATTCAAAATCTGGGTAGATCAAATATTTTTTACGCATCAATTTATATGCGTCTAAATCCTTAGCCCATGATGCTCTAATTTCATCTTCCGATTTACCTGCAAGAATCTGCAGTCTTAATTGATCTGTTCCCGCTAGCTTGTCAAAAAAGGCAGGTCGGGCAAAGAAAGTTGATTTATCAGGAGTTTTATTGTAAAAATCCAAGAGATATTTCAGGGTAAACTTGTGCTCCGAAGGAATTATATTTCGAAGATCAAGACCATAATTAACAGCACCTTTACCTTCCACATGTTTTGTCATACCATGGCGATCACCTGGAGTAAAAGTAAATGAACCATAAACTGGATTGGTATAACCAATAATTTGAAAAGGCCAGTCCGTTCCACGTCCTACGGAAATATCAGTCCCCTCAAAAAGACATAATGATAAATACAGCCGAACCGATAACGCATTTGGAAGACTTGGTGAGGGAATAACCGGCAGTTCGTACATCATCTTATGATCATATCCTTTTACAGGGACAACCGTAACATCACATTGCTTTCCATTTTCTAACCATTTTTCACCATTAACCATCTTAGCCAATTCACCAATTGTCAAACCGTGAATCATCGCTATTTTGTGCCAAGAAACATCAGATTTAAACTTATCATCGTGCCTTACGGGACCATCTACTTGATCTCCATTTGGATTAGGTCGATCCAAGACAATTAATTTCTTATTATGTTTTGCACATAATTCCATAACACGATGTAAAGAAGTGATATAAGTATAAAATCGAGCTCCAACATCCTGAAGATCGAAAATCATCACATCGATTGTATTTATGATTGAATCCTGTTTCTGATTACCGCCATATAAAGTATATAAAGGCAATCCTGTTTTAGAATCAACATCATTTCCAAATTTCTCTCCCCTTTCGACATCACCTCTAAATCCATGCTCAGGCGCAAAAGCAAATTTTAAATCCACTTTCTCCCGAAATAATAGATCAACCAGATGTTCCTTTGATCGTCCAACAACAGAAGTTTGATTCCCCATTATCCCAACCTTCTTACCTTTTAACATGGGTAAGTAAATTGCAAGTTGATCTGCTCCAGGTAAAATATCTGTATTATTAGTGACAGTAGAAGAAGGAGTCTTGCTTACAATTGCTGATTTACTAGTACAGGAATTGAAAGCAAGAAAACTTGTCAATGCAAGGAATGCAAATAGTCTTTTCATAGTTAAATTAAAATTGATGATAGCGTACCTACCATACTGCCAAATAGTTGATAATTCGTCAATAAATGTAAGTAGATGTTTTCGTTTTCTAAATTAGATAACTCATAAAAACGCAAAACAAAGTAAGTGATCACTTTTATTTTACTCAATTTCAATTGCTGTTTATTTAACATTTTTTAACAGAAAAAGTAATTAAAACAACATAACTATCTAAATAATAATATATTAAATAAAACTTAAAGGTATCAAGCTGATTCAAATAGTGTAACAGATACACCAAAATGTAACATTACTGATACATATGCAAAATGTAGCATAAAACAGCAAATAAGACTTTCTTAAGGAAAAGATAAGAGAAATATCTTTCGGGCATCAAAAGCGACGAAAAAACTCCTCAAATGCAATGAAATCCTCAAAAAAATATAAATAACAAAAAAAGGAGTCCTTACGAACTCCTTTTATTTCATTGATCGATTCGATCTATTATAAAGACAAAAGCTTCAAATCACTCAGATTTTCCCTCAGCTTTAACATAAAGGCATCCCCTGGATCTGATTTAGACGTAAAATAATCAGAATCAGTCTCTTTCCAATATTTAGTCTTTCGAAAAGCTCTATATTCATGATGGCCAATTACAAAATCAATCGGGTACTTACTTTTCAAGTATCTGATCAGCATCTCATTTGCTTTTAACTGCTTTTCGGTAAGTGGATACTTATCTCCTCCAATATTTTCAATACCGATAGCACAATAGTTTAAACCAATAGTGTGTCTTGCAAACACTGTATCGGGTAAAAACTGATAAATGGTTCCATCTCTATCAATAACATACTGGGAAGAGACGTTTAAAGCACTTGCTTTTCTGAGTTCAGGCCGACCTGGCAATAGCACTGGATTGAATGTATTAAATGTTGCCTGAACACTATTATTAGCAGTCCAGTGCACTACTACCATTGTTGGCTTAATAATAGCCGTCCGCTGTACAATACCATGCCTGTTTTTCAAATAATCTAAAGACAATTGCTCACGTTCTGCATTCCAAATAATTGGTTTTTGAACGACAACTGGCGTTTGAGCCGAAAGAAAAACTGGAAACAGGATAAAAATAAAATGCAAAAGAACCCTTTTTTTCATTTTGTAAATTTAATGAATTAGCATGAATATTGTAAAAACACCTTGACAGTAAAAATAGAAGCCGCAATTAATAGAATCGCGGCTTTATTTTTCACAATTATTTTTTATCCCACCATATCGGTTCATTTAAATAAGTTGGCAATTCTGCATTAGGAGCCGCCAATAGTAATTGTGCTTTATTAAAATTCAGCTCGTAACTAGCCATTGCAAAACGGCGAGGCCAATCAGTCACATTAGGGTATGATTGTGTATACACATGAGCAACACGTTTGAATCCTTTGTAAATGCCTGTTTGCTCATTGTAATTACCTGCACCATCTGTACAATAATCCATACGGCGTAAATCAGTCCACTGTTCAGGTGAGTAAGAGAGCGCAATATATTTTTGAATCATAATATGGCTCAATGTCAATTTACCAGCATTCTGTACCACAGAAGAACTTGCTAAAAAATTACTTATAGCTACAGTAGAAATATTCATTAATTCCATATGAATTCTTATACCCTCCTTATAAGCCTGAAGAGCTAAATCTTTTTGACCTTTCCTATATCGTACCTCCGCCTCTATAAATTTCATTTCTGAAGCAGTAACCAATAGTCCCTTCGAATCTTTATGATTGTACCAAGTACCTGTTGATAAAACACGTCCATTTGGAGCCTTACTTTCTCGAAGGGCAATATAAATAGAATCTTTATTCGTAAAAGAATTTGTTTTCTCAGTATAAGTATAAGACACAGGACCGGACAACACCTGTTGTGAACTCATATCAACGCCCTTACTAATACGATAACTACCATCCTTCTCTTGTGACTTAGGTATTAAAAGATCATACCGAGGATCCAACATATTATTTGCGCCTGTTGGTGCATCCGTATAATTATTTGTAATATAATTGATATACAACTGAGTAACACGAGTGGATGCCGATGTATTTGCATATTGCAAAGCTACTTTATCGATATTATCGGACGAAACATTCGGATCATCAATGTATTGATAAACCGTCGACTCTTCCGCAGTTTTTGCTGCTTTATCTAATGCTGCCAAAATCGCATCAGGATCATATGTAGATTTTTTATTCAGATGAGAAAGAAATCTTGCCTTTAGGCCATAAGCAAGTTTAATCCACTTACTCACATCACCAGTATTATAAGTATCACCTTTAGATAAAGCTGGAGCTGTTAATTCTTGATTTTTAGACAAATCTGCTACAGCTTCGTCTAGCAATGGGATGATCTGACTATAAATATAAGATGCATCATCAAAGCTAGGTGTAATATTATCCGCTTTATCAAAGTCTTTATATGGTGCGAGTCCATAAAAATCTGCCATATACCCGAATCCCCATGCACGCATTATTTTTCCAACACCGATATAATGGTACGCCCCTACTTTCTCCGCAGCAACAATCATCGGCTCAATATTAACAGCCGTATTGACATACCAAGCTTGCCAAGGCCAGTTTGCTGCAGATGCATCAGAATACCATCGTGTCAAATTATAGTTTCTAGCGGATCCGCTATACACGTTAGCAAGTTGTTGAGTAATATGAGATGCGCGCGTGCCTCCACTTTCATAAGCATCTGCAAATTGTGCTAAAATAGAAGGCAAACGTTGATCAGCACCTGGAACTGTAGAATTAGCACTATTCGGATTATCATTTATATCCAACCATTTACTGCATGATGCCAATGAAACTAGTAAGACAGATAATATATATAAGAGTTTTTTCATTTCTTTAAAATTTTAAATTAACACCAAATGTAAATCCCGCTGTTGAAGGAACACCTGCATAATCTATCCCCACAGATCCAGACCCAGTTACACCTGCACCAGCTGCGCTTGTTTCTGGGTCCACTCCCTTATAATTTGTCAACAACCATAAATTTGATCCCGTTAATGTAAATGAAGCTGCTTTGAAATATTTAGATTTTGTTAAAACACTCTTCGGTAATGAATAGGTTAAGGATGCCGAACGTAATCTCATCCAATTTACATTCTGCACGAAATTAGGAGTATGTTTTGTATAAATATCTTTATAGAACTTCTCATCAGCTACAACGTCCCGCTCTATATGTTCATATTGCTTTGTATCCGGATTGAGTGCCATTCCAGAAAAATGAATGGTTTCCCCTCTATTTTCTGTATTTTTACTCATCCCATTGACCGTCATTAAATATTCACTTGCATTATAAATATCGCCGCCTTTTCTAAAATCAAAAAGAAAATTTAGGTCCCAATTCTTGTATGTAAAATTATTATTCCACCCTCCAATAAAATCTGGTTCTCTATTTCCTATATAAGTTGTCGTAGAAGTGGAGGTCAAGGGATTACCAGTTTTATAATCCAATAATAAATTACCTTGTTCATCACGCTGCCAAACTGAACCACTAATACCCATAAAGTCACCATTATTAAAAGAAGCTGCCTTACCCGTCCCTACTTGGACATCTGTTACGTATAAAATATCCAGCCCTTGAAGCAGATCATTGACCTTTCCGTTGTTATGTGAAAAATTTAACATGGTTGTCCATTCGAAATTTTCCTTTTTCACAGGGGTTCCCAATAAAGAAACTTCAAACCCTTTATTTGCCAGCTCTCCAATATTATAATAACTTAAAATATAGCCGGTAGCGTTAGATACGCGAGGTTGCAAAATCTGATCTTTTGATTTTGTATCATAATACGTAAATTCTAATCCAAGTCGGTTTTTCATAAATTTCAGATCCGTTCCCACTTCAAAAGAATTTGTTTTTTCTGGTATTAATTCATTATTTCCTCTGGTCCAATTATTTCTAAAACCACCTCCAATAGTCAACTCAGGACCAAATAAATAAGTATTTGTCACGTATGGATTAGTATCTTTTCCTACGGAAGCCCAAGATGATCTAATCTTACCATAAGTTAGGATATCATTTTTTGGCAACAACTCCGTAAATATAAAGCTCCCTCCCATAGATGGATAGAAAAAAGAACGATTTTTCTCAGGCAAAGTTGAGGACCAATCATTTCTGCCTGTTGCGGTTAAATAAGCAATTCCTTTATAACCTATACGGAGATCACCGTACACTCCCATTAATCTTCGTCTTGAAAAATTCTGGTCAAAATATTTATCCGATGCGTTGGCATTATTCAAACTTTCAAATCCCTTCAATGCAAAGTTCTCGGCTCTTAAAGCATTGCTTTTTATATTGTAATCCTCTGTTGTTTGACCAATTAATAAATTAAAATCCCAATCTGATACTTGTTTTTTAAAATTCAACATTAAATTACTATTGACATACTGGTATTTTTTATCCGTATTGGATATCATTCCGTTTTGCCAAGCGACTTTAACGCTAGATCCCGGGTAAATAATTGAATTAAATTGACTTGTATAATTATCAATACCTAATCGATAAGTCACATCAAACCAGTCCGTCACCTTTATATTTGTATAAGCACTTCCTAGTATACGATCAGTTTTATCAGTTTGTGGATTTTTATTAATCGTCCAATACGGATTATCCATATTGCTTTCCGGTTCTAAATCTGGGATTAAGTATTTATTTGATCCATCCAGATTTAAATAATCTTTCATATCATAGTTTTTTGGCCACACCAGAACACCTTCCATGTATCCACCTCCACCAGAACCCCATAAACCTGAACCCGTTAATGTTTTGCGGGTATTACTGGTCGAATAGGATGCATTTACACCAAAAGTAAAAATTCCTAATTTCTGCTCCCCATTGAATCGAACTGTTGACCGTTTAAAATCTGTGGTAGGCACCACCCCTGACTGATAGATATTTGATCCTGATAAATAAAAATTACCTGTAGCACTTCCTCCAGAAATATTAAAAGAATTATCAACTATTTGAGCAGTTTGATAAAAATCCTTCATATTATTATATTGTTTATCGCCAGATCCAAAAGCATCTCCCCATGATTCAAAGGTTTGATCAATGTAAGCCCCATTATAATAAGATCCCTTTTTATATTTTGATTGTTGCTCAGGAAGCTTATTAACCCAGTTTAATCCAAATCTTGAGCTTATACCTACAGTCGCAGCACCTTCTTTACCTTTTTTAGTGGTAATAACAATCGCACCAGCAGCTGCCCTTAACCCATACAGTGCTGCAGCAGCAGGCCCTTTTAATACCGACATGGATTCAATATCTTCCGGGTTAATATCTAAAGCCCGATTACCATTTGTGGTTGATATACTTTGATTACCATCAAATGCTGAATTATCACCTTGACCTGTAGAATTATCCATGGGTATGCCATCGATCACAAATAACGGTTGATTATCACGTTCTAAAGAAGTTCCGCCACGAATAACAATATTAGCTGAAGCTCCAGGAGCACCCCCTGAGTTTGTGACGTTAACACCTGCAATCTTACCATTCAGAGAATTAATCACATTCGGATTTTTATTCTTCATCAGCTCGTCGGCCTTAATATCCTGAACAGCATAACCTAAAGCTTTTTTCTCCTTCTTTATCCCCATAGCAGTTACAACTACCTCGGTCAATGCTTCTTCACTGTTGGAAAGGGCAATATTGACGGTAGAGCTTGAGCCAACAGTCTGTTGCAATGGTTTGGAACCAATAGTGCTAAAAATAAGCACATCTCCAGGATCTGCTTTAATGGTAAAACTTCCATCTGGATTGGTCTGCGTACTTACTGCTTTGCCTTTGATGCTTACAGTCACATTCGACATGGATGTCCCATCAGATGCATTGGTCACTTTCCCCGAAATAGTTTTCGTTTGTGCCCACAAACTGGTAGATAACATCACTCCCGAACAGAATAAGAGTAATTTTTTATTCATGATAATAATTTAGTTAGTAGCAATTGTTTATATCGGATGTTTCGATCCCGACAGGTTTATACTAATTACTTTACAATAGTATAAAAAGGTTCTAAGCTTTGCAAGATTATGCGTAATTATTTTCAAAAAATGCCATAAAACACACTTGAAAATCATTAAGTTACCATACAATCGATTGATAAACCTTAAAAAACAAAAAAACAATATGCAAAAGACCGCACCACTAAATTATTATCACCATCATCACAAATTTATTTTCACATCGTAATGTTGTTTGATATATTCCTGTTGTTCTTGAGAGTCAAATTCCAGATCGAGGGTAGCCCGCTCTCTCTCCTTTTCAATTTCTATTTTAATCACACTTTTATAAAACCGAAAGATCTCCTTTTCACTTTCCAATATAAGTCGCGGAACACGAACAGATTTGCCTTCAGCATTTTTCGCAATCATTGTAAAGTATGATGAGTTGCAGTGTTTTGTCTCACCAGATTGAATATTCATCGATTCAACACGAATTCCAACTTCCATCGAACTATTTCCTACATAATTGACCGAAGCGATAAGTGTTACCAACTCCCCTACCTCAATAGGCTTTAGAAAGTCCACTTTTCCAACGGACGCTGTCACACAATAATGTCCGGAAAACTTGGAGGCAACTGCAAAAGCAATTTGATCCATCAATGACAAAATATAGCCGCCATGAATCTTTCCGCCAAAGTTGGCGTTAGAGGGTAACATCAACTGAGATATCCGTATAACAGATTCACCAGCTTTTTTATAAGTATCTTCCATATCTAAATATACTTCAGATAAATACGAACTCCAAATCGCTTGTTATCAAGCAATGTAATTAATACACCGAGACTATAATGTATGCTACCACATCAAAACACAAATTCCCAGAACAAAAAAAGGGATACCTTTTTAGATATCCCTTTTTATAGATTTATTTTAAATTACTTAATCTTTTCCGCCATATATGGACTCTCATTACTCAGACGGTCCACTGCTTTTACTGCCACATACTGTAACTTTTTACCATTCTTACTTTTTGCAAGTTGCTTGGCAGTAACCGAAGGATCAAAAATCTCATATGACCACTCACCACCATAGTTGCAGTAAAGTATCCAGTGATAAACTTGATCTACTTGTTTATGTTGCCACTTTGCAAAAACAAAATCTTTTTCTGCTGTCAACAACAAAGTTGGCTTCAGCATTGGATTTGCATTCAACCAAGGCGTTCTAGGTATCAATACTTTATTTTGGTAAGGACCTTCAAAAATTGCTCTTGTCATCGTAGGGTTTTTAATTAAACCGGCTAAGCTCCAATGAACAATACCTTTGCTATCTGGCACGATATTACGCATCGCAGCAATTTGATTTACAATTTCAGTTGAATATTCTGCTGTACGTTTCCCGACAGTATTGATACCTGGCCAAAGATGTCTGTGCATTGTATTTTCGCTCTCCCACCATTTCAATAAAGTTGTGAAACTTTGTTTAGCAGGCTGTATAGGCCAATACAATTGTGGCGTATAATAATCGACCCAGCCTTTATTAAGCCATAGCTTTGCATCTGCATACAATTGATCATATTGACTAGACCCTTGAATACCTGCCGGATAACCTGGTTTCCAGATCCCAAAAGGACTAATACCAAATTTCACAAAATTCTTTTCAGCTTTTATTTCTTTATAGATACGTTCAATGAATGTGTTTACACTATTTCTACGCCAATCTGCACGAGCCAATGTACCACCATTCTTTTTGTAATCATTCCAACTGTCATTATCCGGAAAATCCTGCCCTCCATTATATTCCGCATAAGGATAAAAATAATCATCAAAATGTACCCCGTCAATGTTATAACGTTTTACAATATCCATTACTACACGGGCAGCATGGTCTTGAGTAGATTGTTTTGACGGATCAAACCAATACCATCCCTGCTTCAAACGGACAACGGAATTGGGCATCTTTTTAGCCATAGATGCCTCTGTCAACTTACCGCCAGAAGTATGGTGAGCACGATAAGGATTTAACCAAACATGTAATTCAATCCCTCGCTTATGTGCCTCTTCAACCCAAAATTCCAAAGGATCATAATATGGAAAAGGAGCTTTCCCTTGTTCTCCTGTTAAAAAATATGACCAAGGCTCGAGATCACTCTTATACATCGCATCCGACGAGGGGCGAACCTGAAAAATAGCTGCATTGAAATTATTTGCTTTCAAAAATTCTAAAATCTGGATCGCTTCCTGTTTTTGTTCATCCGTAGATAAAAAGTTTTTACTTGGCCAATTTATATTTGCGACAGATGCGATCCATGCAGCACGAAATTCACGTTGCACTTCAGGAAGCTCCACAGCGATTTCTTTTGGTGCTTCAACCTTTTTCTCTTGTATATTAATGTTAACCTTTTCACGTTGCGGTTTATCCTTTTTATCCGGATGCTGTACAATGACAGCAGGTGTGGCTTTTACCTCTTCTGTTTTTCTATTCTTTTTGGAAGAACATGAAAATAAGAATAAAGCAACTGAAAGTATTAATAAGTGATGTTTCATTAAAAAATGTTAAGGAATTATTTCAAAATAAGTTACAAATGTACGGATTATGAATTTGTATCAAGAGCACTAGCGCGATATTAACTTTCCTTTAACCAGAACATCTTGAAGTTCAAAATTAGAAGTAAAAATGATCACATTAGCTATACTTCCTATATTCAGGTTTCCAATATCTGTACGCTTTAGCAGTCTTGCTGGATAAGTAGTTCCCATCCGTATCGCCTCGTCCAATGGAACACCAACCTGTTGCACTATATTTCTAACCGATTCAAATAAAGAAATGGCTCCTCCCGAAATCGTCCCGTCGGGCACTGAATAATAACCGTCATTCAACACATGTTGATAGATTCCTTGTGCACAAGCAGCAACTGCATCTGATATCAAAAACAATCGTTCGCCCATTTGTTTTTTAGCCACTTTAACTGCCTCGAAACTGACGTGATGTCCATCTGTAATTATACTCGAACATGCTGTTGGATGATTGAAAATAGCTCCTACCATACCAACCTCCCGATGATGTAAAGAAGACATCGCATTAAATAGGTGGGTACTTGTGGGAATCCCCAGATCAAAACCTTTAGTGCCTTCCTTAAATGTTGCATCACTATGCCCTGCACTTAATAAAAGTTCATACGATTTTAGGTACTCAAGAACATCATCGTCCATACATTCCGGAGCAATGGTCATCATTTTCACAACAGTATTGTGCTCGCCAAGCAAATCCTTAATATTTTCTTTTGTTGCTTTTACAATGAGATCAGCCGGGTGAGCCCCTCTCTTCTTTGCATTCAAGAATGGCCCTTCAAGGTGCAAGCCCAATAATGCATCATGTTTAAAATTGTCAGCAACCTGAATCGCTTCTTGAAAAACTTCAAACGTATTTGTCGCTAAAGTCATCATATATGAAGTCGTTCCTTTTCGAACCAAACGATCAGAAATGCGCTGTAAAGATGCTGAAGTCAAATGCGCCGAAAATAAATCATCACCGTCGCCATATAACTGTAAATCAATGAGACCCGCACAAATATTAGCTCCATAAACAACAATCTGTTCAAAATCAGCTGGAACTTGATTAGGCTCTACTATTCCAGTAATCTCTCCATTTTCAATAAGCAATGTTTTATCTTCAATAAGATTATAATCTGAAAAAATTCTTCCACCAACTAATGCGAGTTTATTCATTATCTTTTATTTTTGATTGTTTAAAGATAATCATTGCGATTATCAATTTACTAGCGTAACTTAGTTCCATGTACTTTTTTAGAAAAAAAGACCCCAATCGCCCAACGAACGGCAATCTAAAAGCTATGCATATTATTAATGCTATAGCCATCATCGTTTTCATTCTGGCGCTGATTTACAAGTTTTTCTTTGCATCCTAAATACCAGCATATGTCTCAAAAAATTATTTTAAATACCGAAAAAGCACCAGCCGCAATTGGTCCTTACAACCAAGCTATAAAAGCTGACAAAACATTATACGTTTCCGGACAAATTCCTTTAATTCCTGAAACTATGGAATTAATCACAACAGGAGTTGCAGATGAAGCACATCAAGTGTTAAAGAATGTTGATGCCATCTTAAAAAACGCAGGCTATGGATTTGAAGATGTTGTTAAAGCATCTATTTTCTTAAGTAGTATGGATGACTTTGCTACAGTAAATGAAGTCTACGCACAATACTTCACTACAGTACAGCCTGCGCGTGAATGTGTTGCTGTAAAGACTCTTCCTAAAAATGTAAATGTAGAAATCTCCGTGATTGCTTGGAAAGATTAATGGCAAACATAGAACAAGATACTGAAGGCCGCGGAAAGTATTTCTTAGCGGCTTTTTTAGGTCCTTTAATCTGGGGGTTTATGGCTGTCCCTATACGCTTATTAAAAAATTGGTCAGCAGAAGATATCCTCCATTACCGCATCATATTAGCCGTTTCACTTCTTTGGCTCTTCAATATCGTTTTCAGAAAGGCCGACATTAGAGCTGATTATAATTATTTTAGGCAACTGCCCAAGAATAACAGAACTAAGATTACCTATCTTACCCTTATTTCGGCTATACTTTTATTTGCAAACTGGTATACGTATATCTACTGCATTAATAGCATCAGTGTACAGGCCGGTGCCTTTGCTTACATCTTATGTCCATTAATCACGACTGCAGCAGGCTATTTAATTTTAAAAGAAAACTTAAATATAGCCCAAAAGGTATCTTTACTTATTGCTATTACTGGTGTATGCATGTTGGCAACCGGATCACTTACAGAAGTATTATGGTCCCTAACCATAGGCGCACTCTATGCCTTTTATTTGGTATTACAGCGTATCATACAAGGGTTTGACAAGCTCAATATGTTGGCGATCCAACTTGCCATCTGTACATTATTTATTATCCCCCAAATGTTAATTGATCAAAGTCCAATACCTCAAGACAGCACATTTTGGACTGTTACTTTAACCATAGCACTATTGTTCACGATCATACCGCTCTTCTCGAGCATGTACGCATTAAAGAAAATATCTTCTTCCACACTGGGAATCATGTTATACATTAATCCCATCATTGCATTCGCACTCGCTGTTACTTACTTTCGGGAGCAGGTAGATCCTTACAAATTTTGGGCATATGGCCTTATTTTCATTGCCATTCTGATCTTCAATTCTGATAAAATAAAATTTCTCTTTAAAAGGAAAAAACACATGTAGCACAACCTGTTTTAGTTACGTTTAGATGGTTAATAAACTAATATTAACCATTTAACCTTTAGTGCGATGAAAATTTATCGATTTTTTACACTCTCTTTTTTAGTGCTCACGATACTATCATGCAAAAAAGACCACCTTTCTTATAATGAGCTTTATAAAAAAGCATCAGAGAAATATCAAGAAATGCACTTGCTTACACAAAGTATTTCATGCGGGGACATCAGCAAGTGGTACGTCGATACCTTATCGTTAAATCCAAATACTAAAGGTTACCTGCCTGTTTCTCCAACAATAAAGACCAAATATGATCTGCTAAAGAAAGAATATACAAATTTGTTAACAAAAGCTATGAAAGCCGATGATCGGCCATACCTAAACCTTTTATATCTACATATGCCTGTACATTTCGGAATCATATGCCAGAATGGATTTGCGAAAATAAAAACTGTCGAAGATTTCAATACCGAACAGACACGAACAGCTCTAAACGAAAGAAGTGAAACACTGCAGCATTACTTTAAAGATAAACCATGTACCGCGGCGAGTGATTGGATAGTTACTGGCATAAAAAAAGATTGTTCCCAAATATGGATTCCAACCATTGCTAATCAAACATATCGTAATGGATTTTATGCAATTCTTACAGAATATAATACATTATATTTCCATCTAACACAATTAGATAAAGAACTACAAAATTGTACTCCGAATAGTGCCCCCGCCCCCAAATCCGTGCGATGTGAAAATAATAAACCGATTTTAGTCTTTTAGACTTTATACTTACTCGATATGAAATTTATAAAACTAATCAGCTATTTGTTTCTATTTATGTTACTTTTTAGTGCTTGCAAAAAAGACGATTTTACTTCTGAACAATGGTCTGCTAAAGCTGAAGAAAAGAAAGCCGAAATTGATAAACTCATTGCTTCAGAAAAATGTGAAAATTTGAACGAATGGAACATTGAAAAAGTCAGCAACTTTTGGTGCGGGCATGTTTATTTCCCTGTGCATAAACGTTTCAAATCACAATTCAACAAACTATGGGAGGAATATTTAGCACTTAGATCCAACGAAGTCAATGCCGGTATCAAAGAAGGAATTATTTACGAACCCTGTGAGGAGTATATTTTGTTTAATAGTGAACCCACTCAACTTTCCTGCGTAAATGGAAAAGCCAAATTACTGTACATAAAAGATTTAAGCTTATCAGAAAGTAAAATACGTATTGCCCCTTTAAAAATAAAGATCGACAAATACCTGAATAATCTTACTTGTAGCGGAACCGAAAACTGGGGTACGACAATACTATTAAAAGACTGTGGAGTTGAACATATAGCTTATATTAGAACAGCAGAACGTCCGGAAATCATGAAAGATATTGCACTTTACAATTCCTTAAAAAAGAATATCATAGAACGTGAAAAGCCGAATTGTTCGACAGGAAAATATACATATCCCAAAGGAGTAAAATGCGTCAATAACAAACCCGTTGTTGAGCTCTCAGAATAATAAAACAAACAGCAGTATTTTTAAAATCGGCTAAGCTCTTAAAGTATTGGCCGATTTTTTTTGATCTCCCCCTCTACGTCTGAACATATATTTTTTGAGATTAAAACAATTTATGTGACACTATAAATATATACCTAAAAAGTGTCTTGAAATTCATAGAGGAATTATGACCAAATAATTAAATTAAAATAAACCAACTCTGAAAATTACCTCCCGCAAAAATATTACATCTGCTTTATTTATTATCACCTGTTGTTACAATATAATTAATTATTCTAATTAAAATTCATTTACGATTAAGACAATAAAAAACAAAAACAAGGCTTTTAGCTGTTTAAACAACTAGAAATCAATATTACGAAACAATAATTATCATTAATAGAAATTAAGGCTATTTTTTTTTCTTGTTTATAAATTTTATTTAATTAATTTGCCCACATAAACATAAATTAAATAAAACAACATAAGCAAACTTACTAAAGAATGTCACAAGCACTAAAATTACAAAATCCAATTAAATATTAATAAAATGTTAACAAAATATAATTAAATTATGAAAAAAATTAAAACAATTTTATTTTACCTACCTGTAATTTGTCTTCTTATTGCCTCATGCTCAAAAATTAAGGATCTAGTACCAAATGAAGGACAAGAAACAAGCGCGCAAACAAAAAGTTTCAAAAAATACGCATTTGCCCCAACTACCTTTAAACTATCTAGTTACGATAAAGATGGGGTTCAAGGACTACTAAACAAGACAAAGCAAAACGTCATTTCATTTCTGAAAGACAGCGCTTGGGCTGATGGAACAGGCAAAACTGCTTTTTATGAATCAACAGAAATACCGGCTGTCTTAGATGATACCAGAAAACTATTATATCTTGGAGCAATCATTAAAGGAGAGGACGCAATTAATGTTGATAATGTCAAAACGGTCTTTATCCCTGCGCAACACCGGAATCCTATCACGATGTATGTAAACTTCCCAACTGACAGCATTTCTAGAACGACCTTACCTCTTAAAAGTCAAGATATTGGCTACATGAGGGTGGCATTAAAAGCTGGTTCCGGCACACAAATCCAGTCATTTACATATGAACAAAGTCAATTTCAAAGGACTGAAGAATTGAAAAAATCATTTGGTGCAAATTTGGATTTAGGAAAAATATTAACGGGTAACTACTTGGATACACTAAGCAAGTCTAGTTTCAAGACAAAGGTACGAGCAGAATTCACCCAAGAAAACTTTTCGATAAACATAGAACCTCCCATATATGAACCATTTTTAAAACCAAGTTTTGACATTAATACAATTGGTCCTTACGAACCGCTAATTGTAAGTTCTGTCACTTATGGCCGCAAAGGAATCTTCTTCATGGAATCTGATTCATCTTATTCGATGGTAAAACAAACATTAAACGTAGCTTTCAATCTTTCAGCCGAAATGTTAGGAGTATCCTCTACTGGAAAATTAGGAGATAAATTTTATGCAGAGCTTGGCTTACGGCTTACCAAAGAACAAAAAGCAACCATCCAAAATTCAAGAATACATGTTTATATAATCGGAGTTGATGGAAAAAGTACGGTTGAGGCAGTAACTGGAGGTTTAGCAGGATTTGCTAAGGTAATCTCAGAAAATGGAAATTTTTCTGCCGACAACCCAGGGGCCATTTTATATTACTCATTGAACTACTTGCGCGATTTCGGAACGTTCAGAAACAAGTTTAAATTGAATATAAAGTATTAACTGCATATAATAATCAAACAATGGTCGTGAGAAAAAATCTAGCAACTCTATCAGTCTTATTACTTTTAATAATTAGCGGATGTAATAAGAATGAATTTTATCAAGGGAGTACTGATCCTCAAAGGAGTGAAAAAAAATTACTATCAAGTTATTTTAAGGATCTAAAAATCGAGCTTGTTAAACCAGTCATTATTGGAAACAAAAAGGTTAATTCAGAAACGCAGAATGGCGTAATCAAAAAAGCTGTACTAACACATTTGCGTGACACCTTAACTCCATCCGGAGTTGGAAGAATCTCGTATTTTGAGTCCGACGAAATGATAGTAACGCCATCTAATGCTAGTTATATATATCCTGGAGCTATTTTAAAAGCTTCTTCAATAGCAACTGATAAATTTGAAACCCTTTTTGGATTTGATAGAGCGCCGATCAGCCTACAACTATCATTCCCTTCAAGCAAATCATTTGGAACTATACCGACGGCTAGTCTAGCGAATAGTAGGATGTTTTTGAGAGATGCCTTGATGGCTCCTGACTTTTACGGCCAGAACATTGTTGATTTTACTCAATACTTTGCAGGATTTCAGAAATATGAAGAAGTAAAACTTGCTTTTGGGTATAATGTAAATGAGAAAAAACTATTTTCTTCAACAAACACTTCATTTAACGAAAGCTCTAGTTCGACCCAATATAACACAAAATATGTTGCCAGTTACACCGTTAAAAATTTCACTTTTGACATGTCTGATCCAGTAGAGGGGGAACTTATTGATATTAAATCCATTCCTGCAGACATATTTGCAGGTTTCTCTCCAGTATATATAAATTCGGTTACCTATGGACGCTTTGGTTTGCTCGTACTAGAATCCAATAATTATCACAGTGATATGCAACGTGTTTTTGAAAAAGTTGTCAAAAAAATTTTAAAAAAAACTTCAGAATCATATACTACGGAAGAAAAATCCCTCTTTGCTAGTAGCAGAATAACCATCTACTTGTTAGGTAGTAAAATAGGAAGTAACACAGTCCAACTTTTATTGGATCCCGATCCAGAGAACCTTGCAAACTTCATTTCTGAAAATGTAGGAATATTTACTGCGAGTGATCCCGGAGTACCGATCTCGTACACTGCAAAATACTTAAAAGACAATTCTAAATTTAAGACTGTTTTCAACATTGAACGATACTAATTAGTGACATTGATAATTTTCAATTAATGCCACTCACGAATTAAAGAAAAATGAAAATTAAAATGAATACAAGAATTAAAGGTTACAGGAAAAGTTATATCTCAAAAGTCAGCAAAATATTGGGTTACTTCTGTTTGCTTTTAGTCTTTTGCGGATGTGCAAAAGACCATTTCGATGTCAATAAAACTAAATTTGACGATAGTTTGAAGTCATTGAAAAATCCACAATTAGATTTATTCACCATAAACACTAATTCTTTTCCTAGACAAACTAGTAAACAGGAATTTGCTAAAAAAAGCAGTACTGATAATACCTTGAAACTTGGAGGCACACGCTCATGGGTAGAGCGCACGGGGGACATAATAGATGTTAAAGGCGCTCAGATATTCCTGTATCAAAAATATAAGGCACAAATGTTTACCATCGTGGAACCGGAGATGAGTAAGATTATCTATCCGGGCTCAATTATAGATGGAAGAAGTGTAAATGGCCCGATTTTCGACCCCAAAATATTACTTGGAATTTCAGATCATATTCGTCCTGTCACAATATCTACATCGATGCCTGTCTCTCCAGATAAAGTTGCTTATACAAACTTACCACGACCAATTGCTGAAAGAGCTCTATTTAACGCTGCGCTAACTGATCTGGAACGTTTATACCCTGAAGATATCGGAGCAGCTAAATTGGACGTGGACAGGGATACCTTTAGTGTGTATGAAGAATTAAAGACATTATACGGTTTTAATAAAAAAATAGATGCATTCTTAGTCGATACAAAGACGATTAAACAAGGGGAAAACCATAAGATCACCTCAATATCTGCAATGAAGATACGATTTGCCCAGGAGAATTTCACGATAGATGTTGAGGACTACAATGGATATGATAAATTATTTGATCCGAGAGGATTGGATATAAATAAAATTACGGGCGGTGTGACACCTCTTTTTGTAAAAAGTGTGACATATGGGAGGATGGGGATCATGGTTATTGAGTCCCAGTATAGTAGCGAAAAACTATATAATGCCGTCTATAAACAGATCGACATCTTGAAAGGACTTATTGGACTTGGTAAAAATATGACCGAAGAAGAGAAGCTAATAATCAATGAATCTTCCATAAAAGTCAAGTATACTGGCGTTGGAACAGACTCATCTCCTGCGGAAAAGATCTATGGACTAGCAGGATTTATTCAGACCCTGACAGCAAATAGCACGTATTCAAAAGAGAAACCTGGTGTACCAATTGCATTTCAACTAGCATTATTAAAAGAAGGTAATGAACTATTCTCTGCTCCTTTTCAGATTAATTACGGGCCTTTTGACAAGCCTTATGTAAGAATTGAGTACCGGAACTTCAAGCAGGAAATCAAAAAGCCAGGAATATACCAAGGAAATTCTCCTGCTACTGACAACCTGAGTCATTACATCACGCGCAGAACGGATGCATTCATTGCCTGCTATAGAGATCCTTCCGCAACACTCAGATTAGAAGTTCCAAATTTCTTAGAATTTAAATATGATATAATTAAATATACAACGTCTAAAGGAAATTACTTTGGAAGACTTTATAGTAATGGTGAATATGTTATACCAGAAAGCATATTTTTTAAAAACTACGGTTTTGAAGCTAAAATTGAAAACTTACTCTCAGAAAAACACTATTACCAAGAAAGAAAATTTCCTTCACCTCCTACTTCGTCTGAGGTACTAATCCAAAATACTGTCTTTAAATTAAAGCCTAACGCTGATCTTTATTATACCCTACCTGAATTATTTAATGATTATAAAAAGTTTGAAAAGTTAGAATTTAATGACCAATAAAATATTAAAACTATATCAAGGGAACTCAACTAATAACAATGAAAGTTAGATCAACTACTATTTTTTTTTCAAGCGTTATGATTCTTTTATTTCATTCTTGCAACAAAAAGGAAATCCCGATTCATAATATTTCATCACGTCAGTATAAAATATTAGAAAATCTAGATTCTATTTATCTCATTGCTCAACAAGTATATCTATGGAACGATCAATTGCCGGCAATTGATCGTTTCAATCCAAAACAGTTTTTTACTTCAAACACCAATGAAATTCATCTATATAGAAATGAAATTTTTCACTTAACACGATATCCAAAAAATAACACAAACAAACTGCAGTATGAGTATAACCCGTTCCATCCATATTTAGCGAAATATTCTTCTATCATTTCACGAATTCCTTCAATAAACGAAAATGATGATAATCTGAATTATAATTTATCTAACCCATTTGGAATTTCTATAGTTATAGAAAATAATGTTATTCGCCTTTTATATGTAGATCTTAATTCTCCTGCTGGAAAAGCAGGGCTAACAAGAGGAATGCAAGTAATAAGTGTTAACTCAGAGACCATCAATTCTGAACAATCTTTTGTAAAACAATTGACATCCGCAAAAAATATATCCTATATAAAACTGGAAGTTCTTGATTTAAATCAAAAAAAGAGAGAGGTCAGATTAAATGCAGCTTTATATGAAGAAAATCCTGTGGTAAAAAAAGCAGTAATAGTAAAAAGCAATACCAAGATTGGATATATAGCTTATAACAACTTCACAATAGAAGGTAATTCAAAAAAATATTTAGAACAAGCTTTTCTTGCGTTTGAACAAGCTAAAGTTTCGGAATTAATTGTTGATTTAAGATATAATCAAGGAGGCTATCAAGCTAGTGTTAACTTTCTGGCAAATCTAATAGCTCCAATTAGCATCAATAATAAGGTCATGTATACCGAACATTACAATCATGTAATGCAAAATGGGAAAGCCGAAATTTTAAAGCATCAACGGCTGCTTGATGAGTATGGCGAACCGGCTTTCATTGAGGGTGATCCTGTTACTCTATTTGATATCGATTACAGTGTTGGAGCAAATACTGTTTATTTTAATAAAGAATCCGGATTGAAACAACTTAAAAAAATAAATTTTATAGTAAGTGATATGACCGCTTCTGCAAGCGAATTATTAATCAATGTTTTAAAACCCCATATAGATACCCGAATAATTGGTGTCTCGAAATCCGGCCAAGCTGAAGTTTATACTTACGGAAAACCAATAGGCTTTTTTGGAATCAGAGTAGATCAATATGACCTCTTTCTAAGTATGTACTTACTTAAGAATTCGCGAAATGAGGGAAATTATTTCGAGGGAATAAAGGCTGATTATTCAGTTATTGACGATACAAGAAGTGATTTCGGATCTAAGGAAGATCCCGCTATTGCTTTAATTTTAAAGGAAAATATACAAGATAAAAAAAGCAACAATTATCAAAGTCAAACTGATGATCACAAGAAAAATCATTCATCTTACTATTTTAATGATGACCATTTAAAAGGAAATATAAAGACAACTAAAGACTTGAAAATAAAAAAGTACAATTTAAAATTCAATT
>Ga0160467_100514_pt1 | contig 36501 bp, 30 predicted proteins | sample HID1972I_E11MG_FD_108221 | JGI IMG/M metagenome (GOLD analysis project Ga0160467, IMG submission 108221) | Enriched pill bug-associated microbial communities from UW Madison campus, WI, USA - HID1972I_E11 MG | ecosystem: Host-associated > Arthropoda: Insects > Digestive system > Unclassified ... | reverse complement strand
TCGAGCCACCGCATGACTCGCTTGCCTGCACGGCGCGAACGCTCCCAAGCACCCGGTGTCGTGCGAGGCTTGCGCTTTCTTGCACGCTCGCCCCGCTCGACTGCGCCTCGCTATCCGGTTCCTTCTGAGAAAGAGAGGACTTCCACCCTCCAAGGTCGTGCCCATGCTGGGCGCACAAGAAAAACGCCCCGGGCGCATCGCACCCGGGGCGTTTCTTTCGTCAGCCGGCGGCCGCAGCTCTTCAGCTGTGGTACGTGTCGCGGAAGGTGGAGTACACCTTCTGGTCCGTGGTGATGAACTCGAGCAGCGCCGGGCGCCCGGCCTTCGTGGCCGCGATGCCTTCGAGCAGCGCATGCACCACCTGCGAGGGCTCCGTCACGCGCTGCGAGTAGCCGCCGAGAGCCTTCGCCCAGTCGGCGTAGTGGCCCGAGATGTCCGTGGACTTGTACTTCTCGCGCGAGAGCTTCATCGGCTCGAATTCCATGGCCATCGAGAAGTTGTTGAACAGGATGGACAGGATCGGAATCTGGCAACGCACGCAGGTCTCGAAATCCATGCCGGTCATGCCGATGGCGGCATCGCCCCACATGTTGATGCAGAGCTTCTCCGGGTGCGCGAGCTTCGCGCCCATCGCCAGACCCAGGCCGTAGCCGAGCTGCGTGGACTTGCCCCAGCCGATGTAGCTGAGCGGCGTCACGGAACGCCAGAACGGCGACAGCTCATCACGCGGGCTGCCGGCGTCGTGCGTGATGATGGTGTTCGGCACGTCCGCGACCTGGAGCAGGTCCCAGATCACGCGATACGGCGAAAGCGGCTTCGACTCGCTCGTGAGGCGCGGCGTCCACTCCGCGAGCCACGGCTCGTTCTGCTCCTTGATGCGGGCCTGCACTTCCTTCGTGAGGCCGCGCGGCTTCTTGAGGCGATCCTTCACGGCTTCGTGGAGCATGCCGAGCGCGAGCTTCGAATCGCCCAGCAGCGGATAGTCCGTCGGGATGTTCTTGTTGATGTCCCCCGGCTCGTTCGTGTTGTGGATGAACGTCTTGTTCGCCGTGGGAAAGCGGATGCCGAAACCGGTTGCGGTGAAGCTCGCGCCTGCACCGAACACCACGTCCGCTTCCTGCACGTGCGCGAACACCGAACGCGGCATGGCCACACCACCCGAGCCGAGCGACAGCGCATGGGTTTCCGGGAAGGAGCTCTTGCCTTCGAGGCTCGTGGTGACCGGGGCTTCGAGCAGCTCCGCGACCGCCTTCAGCTCGTTCCAGCCCTTGGCATAGTGCACGCCCTGGCCGGCGTAGATGAGCGGCCGCTTCGCCTTGATGAGCGCGGCGGCGGCGGCATCCACATCCGACGCGGAGGGCGCGAACGTGACGCGGCGGACCGGCTTGTAGTCGAGGTTGTCCGAGCCCGGCACCTGCTCGTTCCACATGTCGCCCGGGACTTCGAGCAGCACGGGGCCGGGGCGGCCGTTGCGGGCCATCGTGAACGCGCGGCGCAGGGCCGGCACGATCTGCGTGGGCACGTTGATGGTCTCGGCGTGCTTGGTGATGTGCTGGAAGTTCAGCGTGGAGTTGAAGGCGGGCTTCACCCACGCCTGCCCGCGCGAGGCGCCGGCGGGAATCACCACCATCGGCACGCCTTCCGCGTAGGCCTGCGCGACGGCGCCGAAGGAATTCTCCACGCCCGGGCCGGACTGCATCGCGAACACGCCCACCTTCTCGCCGGAAGTGAGGCGCGCGATGGCGTCAGCCATGTGGCCGGCGATTCGCTCCTGACGAACGATGATCGGGCGGATGCCGGCAGCAGCGCAGGACTCCGTCAGGGGATTCAGCGGATACGCGAGGAGATATTCGCAGCCCTCCCGCTTCATGACTTCCGCTATGACTTGCGCTACGTTCATCGGCTTGTTCCTCGGCAATGTGGACGTTTTTTGGGCCAGGGCGCTTCGTGAAGCGGGTGTGCGACCTCGCCGCGTGTGACCCCCGTTTGGCGGCCGGTAGTGTACCCCCGCCGCAGGCGGGTGGCTCTGACTCCGCTCCATCGGGTGGCGAAGTGATCCGAAGGGCGGTCGGGGTTCCGGCGCGTGCTGCGCGCATCCATTCGCCACACCATCGATCGGCTCGCCGAGCGAGCACGAGCAAAGGGATTGCGATGGCGCCGAAAGCGGCGGTCACCACTCCGCGAAGTGGATGAGCGCCGGCACGCTGGTTCGCCCGGATAACGCTCGTTCCCCAGCAGATTGCGCAACGTCGCAGCGACGTAGCAACCCGGCGGACGTCCGCACGAAGCATGGCGGGCCGCATGCCGGCGAGCGCTCCTGCATCGCTTCAAGGCATTGAAATTCCTGGCGATATGGGGCCTTCCGCGGAGCGTCGTCACACGGTCGAACGTTGCACGGTCCGATTCCGTACAATCCCGCCCCCGCCTGCCCCCCGAGTACCCCTGCAAGTGACGGTTGAAGAGACAGTGCCCGGCTTTCGTGAGCTCGGCTTGAGCGATCCCATTCTCGAAGCGCTGGCCGCGGTCGGCTATGAATCCCCCTCGCCCATCCAGGCGCGCACCATCCCCGTGTTGCTGTCGGGGTCGGATCTGCTCGGCCAGGCGCAGACCGGCACCGGCAAGACCGCAGCGTTCGCCCTGCCCGTGCTCGAACGCATCGACCTTGCGAACAAGAGCGTCCAGGGGCTCGTCCTCACGCCGACGCGCGAGCTGGCCATCCAGGTGGCCGAGGCGCTGCAGAAGTATGCGTCGAACCTCAAAGGGTTCCACGTGCTGCCGATCTATGGCGGGCAGAGCTACACGCCGCAGATCAAGGGGCTCAAGCGCGGCGCGCACGTCGTGGTGGGCACTCCGGGCCGCGTGATGGACCACATGAAGAGCGGCGCGCTCGACCTGTCGCAGCTGCGCTTCCTCGTGCTCGACGAAGGCGACGAGATGCTGCAGATGGGCTTCGTCGACGACATCGAGTGGATTCTCGAGCAGAGCCCGCCGCAACGGCAGATCGCGCTCTTCTCGGCAACGCTGCCGGGCGCGATCCGGCGCATCGCCCAGAAGCACATGCGCTCGCCCGCCGAGATCACCATCCAGAGCAAGACGACCACCGCCGCGAACATCCGCCAGCGCTATTGGCTCGTGAGCGGCATTCACAAGCTGGATGCGCTGACGCGCGTGCTCGAAGCAGAGACCTTCGAGGCCATGCTGGTGTTCGTGCGCACGAAGCTCGAGACCGTGGAGCTCGCGGAGCGCCTCGAGGCGCGCGGCTTCTCCGCCGCGCCGCTGAACGGCGACATTCCCCAGCAGCAACGCGAGCGCACCGTCGCCCGGCTCAAGTCGGGGCAGGTCGACATCGTGGTCGCGACTGACGTGGCCGCGCGCGGGCTCGATGTGGAGCGCATCTCTCACGTCGTGAACTACGACATTCCGTATGACTCGGAAACATACGTTCATCGCATCGGCCGGACGGGCCGCGCCGGGCGCAGCGGCGATGCGATCCTGTTCGTGGCGCCGCGCGAGCGGAACATGCTGCGGATCATCGAGCGCGTCACGCGTCAGAGCATCGAGCAGATGCGGCTGCCCAGCGTCCAGGATGTGAACGAGCAGCGCGTCGTCCGTTTCAAGCAGCGCGTGGCGGAAGCCGTGCAGAGCGGTGAAGGCAAGAGCTTCCAGCCCATGCTGGAAGAGCTGGAGCGAGATCAGAACGTGCCCGCCATCGAGATCGCCGCCGCTCTGGCGAGCCTGCTGCAGGGCTCGACGCCCTTCCTGCTCACGGCGAAACCCGGCGAAGCCGAGAGTGAACGCGCGCCGGGCACGTGGGCGTCCAGATCCGGAGGCGAAGCCGAACATGCTCCGCCGGCTGGGCGCGGGAAAGACGGCGCCACCAGGGGTACGCGCGAGTCCGGGCGTGCGGAGCGCCGTGGCACACCCGGGCAACGGGACGACCGGGCCGAGCGTGACGAGCGCGGCCCGCCCATGGAAACCTTTCGTGTCGAAGTGGGCCACGCGCAGGGCGTGCAGCCGGGCAACCTCGTCGGCGCCATCGCGAACGAAGCAGGCCTCGACGGGCGCCACATCGGCCACATCGACATTCGCGACGATCACAGTTTCGTCGATCTTCCCGCGGGCATGCCGAAAGAGATCTTCCGCGAGCTGAAGAAGGTGCGCGTCCGCGGCGCCGAGCTGCGCATCTCCCGTGTCGACTTCAAGCCGCCTCGCCCCGCCGCGCACAAGCGCCACGGCGCGCCGCGAGGCAAGCACGCGCGCCGCGAGAGCTGACACTCGCCGACCTGTCACCGAATGGTGACAACCATTTCGGGGGATGGTGCGGGCGGGTCCGGCGGCGCGATACTTTTGCCGCCGGGGCCGCACACGAAGAGCCAGCCATGATCGATCTGTATTTCTGGGGAACGCCGAACGGCTACAAGATCAGTCTCGCGCTCGAAGAGCTGACGCTGCCCTATCGGCTCATTCCGGTGAACATCGCCGCCGGCGAGCAGTTCAGGCCGGAATTTCTCGCGATCTCTCCCAACAACCGCATCCCCGCCATCGTCGACCTCGACCCCGTCGGCGGCGGCGCGCCGGTGTCGCTGTTCGAGTCCGGCGCGATCCTGCTGTATCTCGCGGAGAAGACCGGGCAGCTCGTGCCCGCCGATCTGCGCGGCCGCGCGCAGGTGCTGCAATGGCTCTTCTGGCAGGTCGCAGGTCTCGGCCCCATGGCGGGGCAGAACGGGCACTTCAGCGTCTATGCACCAGAAAAGATCCCATATGCCATCGAGCGCTACACGCGGGAGACGAGCCGTCTCTACGGCGTGCTCGACCGCCGCCTCGCGGACCGTGAGTTCATCGCCGGCGAATACTCGATCGCAGACATCGCCTGCTATCCGTGGATCGTCCCGCACGACCGACACGGCCAGGATCTGGGCCGCTTCCGGCATCTGAAGCGCTGGTTCGACACCATCCGCGCGCGCCCGGCCACGCGCCGCGCGTACGAGGGAGCGCCCGACGACCCGCGCCCCTCCGCCGGCGTGACGCTCTCCGAAGAAGCCCACCGCATCCTTTTCGGGCAGTCCGCGCTCCCCTCCTGAGTCTGCGCGAGCCGGATCCACCGCCTCACGGACGAGGCAACGCTTCGACCCATCGCTTCAGCTGGTGGCGACGCGTCGTCGCATGTTCGCCACTTCCTTGCCGCGCGCGGAGGCGCGAGTCTATATTCGGTTCGAATCCGGAGTCAGGCCGGTGCGAGGGGGGTCCCGCATGCCAGACAGCAGTTCGTTACCGCCAGAAAACGGGCTTCTGTCCGTGTTTCTCGCTTGCCGGTCGAGCCTCACGCGGCTCGTGGGGCGCATCGTCAACCGCCACGACGTGGACGACATCCTGCAGGAAGCGTTCATGCGCTCCTACGAAGCCGCCGGGCGCACGAGCATCCGCAATCCGCGCGCCTTTCTGTTGCGCACGGCTACCAATCTCGCGCTGAACCACGTCTCCCGCGCGGGGCACAAGTTGACGACGCACATGGAGGATTTGGCCCTCCCGGAGGTCTATCAGCTGACGACGGATTCGCCTGAATCGCAGTTCGATTCGAACCAGCGGTTCGTGGTGTTCTGCCGCGCGGTGGGCGGGCTTCCGGAGCAATGCCGGCGCGCTTTCATCCTGAAGAAGGTGTACGGCTTGAGTCAGCAGGAAATCGCGGACCGTCTCGGCATCTCCCAGAGCACGGTCGAGAAGCACATCGCCAAGGGCCTCCTCATGTGCCGGGAGTACATGGAGTCCGCCAGCCGGCAGGACCGGGCGCGAGAGGGATAGGGTCACAGGTCATGAGCAAGCTCCTGCCATTTCCGGACGCACGTCGGGCACGCGAGGACGCGTCGCTCTGGCTCGCCCGGCTGGATCGGGGGCTCACGTCCGAGGAGCGCGCGGAGCTCAAGCAATGGCTGCGCGATTCGGGAAACTCGAAGGCGTTCCTCGAGATGGGCAAGGTCTGGCGCGACATGGACATCATGTCCGTGCTGTCGGAGCTCTTCCCGCTCAGCGCCGAAAGCCTGAACCCGGCGCCGCGCCGGCGCAGCTTCCCGGCGGTCGCGCTCGCGGCCACCGCGGCCGTCTGCATCGTCGCCATCGGCGCCGTCTTTCTCGCCGAGCGCTCGCCCTGGCACTACATAACCGGGCCCTCGACGCCGCGCATGGCGGTGCTGAGCGCCACGTACAGCACCGCGGTCGGTGAAAGCCGGGTGGTCACGCTCGGCGACGGCTCATCGATCACCCTCAACACGAACACGTGGATCACGGTCGTGTACACGCCGAAAGTCCGCGAGGTCTTCCTGAGGCGCGGCGAGGCGAACTTCGAGGTCGCGCACGAGCCGCAACGCGCGTTCAACGTGTATGCCGGCAAGCGCGTGCTGCAGGCCGTGGGCACGGCCTTCAACGTCCGGCTGCTCTCGGAAGACAACGTCGAGCTCACCGTGACCGAAGGCAAGGTGCGCGTGCTGGCCGAGCCACCCGTGGTGCCCGCCCAGGAGACGCCGGACGGCCCGCCGCTCATTTCCATCGTGCCGGTCGAGACCACCGTGGCCGCGCAGGAGATCGCGATCGTCGAGCCGGCCGTGCAGACCGTGCGCCGCCTGGAGCCCGGCGAGCTCGACGCCCGGCTCGCATGGCAGCGGGGCATGCTGATTTTCCAGGGCGAGCCGCTCGAGCTCGTCCTCTCGGAGGTGGATCGCTACACGAACACCGAGTTCGTGCTGGCCGATGAGAGTCTGCGTCACGTGCGCGTCGGCGGCTATTTCCGCGCCGGTGACGTCGACGGCCTCCTCGTCGCCCTGCGCGAGAACTTCCGCATCGAATCGCGCCGGGACGCGCACAATCGCATCGTTCTCACGGCGGCGCGCCCGCGCTGACCGCCGCCGCAATGGCGGATTTCGTTTCGATACCTGTCTATCTACCTGCGAAACGCTACGTTTCGCTCGGGCTGGCGTTCGGGCTCCTCGTTCTGCTCCCGCTGCGGGTTACGGCAGCGGCCGGCGAGGCGGTTCACTTCGACATCCCGAAGCAACGGGCTGATATCGCGCTCGTGCGATTCGCGCAGCAGGCAGGCATACCGGTTCTGTTTCCCTATGACACGGTCAGCCAGTGCGTGGCGAATCCCCTGAGCGGCGAATACCAGGTAGGCGACGGGTTGAAGATCCTGCTTGCGGGAACCGGCCTGGAAGCCGTCACGGATGCCGGCAGCCAGATCCGCGTGCGCACGCTGCAAGGGTCAGGGGGAATGGTCCAGATGAATCGAGGCAAAGGTTTCTTCGCAATGCTGGCTGCGGCGCTGACGGCGCTAGCGAACGCCGGCAATGCAGGCGCGCAGGAAGCGGGCGGCGACACGCTGGGGGATGAGGATCTCACGCAGGTCACGATCACCGGCTCGCGCATCGAGCGCGCGGGTGTCACGAGCCCGACGCCGGTGACGTCGCTCGCCGCGACGGAGCTCACGGCCATGGCGCCCACCACGCTCATGGCGGCGGTCGGGCAGATGCCGCAGTTCCTGAACAACCAGACGCCGGAGAGCAACGGCGTGTCGTGGACCGGCGCCGCGGGCGCCAGCATTCTGAATCTGCGTGGCGTCGGCGCGAACCGCACGCTCGTGCTGCTCGATGGCCGGCGCGTGGTTTCCTCGACCCGCCGCGGCACCATCGACATCTCGCTGCTGCCTGAATCTCTCGTGAGCCGTGTGGATGTGACCACCGGCGGCGCGTCGGCCGCATACGGCTCGGACGCGGTGAGCGGTGTCGTCAACTTCATGCTCGACACCGAGTACACCGGCCTCAAGGGCAGCGTGCAGGGTGGCATCTCGGATCTCTCGGACAACGAGAACTTCAAGGCCTCCCTTGCGGGCGGCATGGCTCTGGGTGAGCGCATGCACGTCATCGGCGCGATCGACTACTACAAGGCCGAGGAGATCGCGAACCCCACCGATCGTGACTGGTTCCAGAGCTGGGGCCGCATTCCGCTCCCCGGCGGCCCGAGCGGCGCTGAAATCATCGCACCAAACGTGCGATCACGGCAGTTCACCTATGGCGGCCTCATCCTGAGCGGCCCGTTTGCGAACAACCAGTTCCTGCCGGGCGGGCAGCTCGCGCCGTTCGCAAGCGGCAACCTCGCGTCCGGGACCGCGCAGTCCGGCGGTGACGGCGTCGACCTCGCCACCATAGGAGCGCTCGTGCCAGGCGTAGAGCGCAGCAGCGCATTCGCACACCTTTCCTACGACCTCAGCGACAACGCGCAGGTCTTCGGCCAGGTGCTCTACGGCAACAGCTTCTCGAACTTCAACTCGCCGCCGGCGGGCGCGCAGTATGGCAGCTGGCCGGCCACGATCTTCTTCGACAATGCGTTCCTGCCGGACCAGGTCCGCGACGCGATGACCCCGACGGGAGCGAACTCCAGCTTCCGGTTCGGCCGTTCGGGCGATCTCGACTACGGCCTCGGCAAGGACATCGAGCAGGACACCGACATGCTCTCGGTGACGACCGGCATCAAGGGCGAGCTCTCCGGCGGCTGGCGCTACAACGCGTACTACCAGTACGGCCGAACGGAGTCGGACATCACGATGTACGACGCGATCCGGCTGGATCGGATCTACAAGGCGATCGACGCCGTCCGGGCACCGGGCGGTGAGATCGTCTGCCGTTCCACACTCATGTTCGCGAACGATGGCTGCGTTCCGCTCAACCTCTTCGGAGTGGGCGCGCCGAGCGAGGCAGCGATCGACTACATCACGGCCGACCGCATCAATCAGCTGCAGGTGCTCCAGCAGCACGTGCTGGATGCCACGATCCAGGGCGAGCCGCTCGCGACGTGGGCGGGCCCCGTGTCGGTGGCCACCGGAGCTTCGTTCCGTCGCGACTGGTTCCGGCAGAACGTCTTTCCGCAGGATCTGCACGACATCGACATGCCCGCCACGGCCGACCCCAATGTGATCGGCTACCGGGGCCTGCCGGGGGCGTATGTGAACACCGCGAACATCTTCGAGCGCGGCCCCTCCACCAACCCGCGCGGCGGCTACCGCGTGTGGGAGGTGTTCGCCGAGACCATCGTGCCGCTCGCTTCAGGCATGAAGTTCGCGCGTTCGCTGGACCTCAACACCGCCGTGCGCTACGCCGACTACGAGGGCAGCGGCGGCATCATGGCGTGGAAGGCGGGACTCGACTGGGCGCCGCTCGATGAGATCCGCCTGCGCGCCACTCTTTCGCGCGACGTGCGCGCCGGCACGCTCTCGGAGCGCTTCGACACCACCCGCGGTCCGGGCACCGTGGATGACCCCTTCACCGGCATCCAGGACCAGGTGTTCAGCCAGATTGCCGGCGGCAACCCCGAAGTCGACCCGGAGAAGGCGGACACGCTGACCTTCGGCGTGGTCTACCAGCCCTCGTGGCTGCCGGGCTTCGGCATCACCGCGGACGTGTACGACATCGATATCCAGGGCGCGATCGGCCAGCTGCTGGTTCAGGACATCGTGGACCAGTGCTTCGCCGGCGTTCAGTCACTTTGCGCCCTCATCTCGCGTGACGAGGCGGGCGCGATCAACCAGATCCGCAACGTGTTCATCAACATCGCGCAGGCGAAGACACGTGGCATCGACTTCGAGATGTTCTACAACCGCCCGATCACGCTGTTTGGCGGCAACGAAAGCCTGCGCGTCCGGGCTTTCGCCACGCACGTGCTCGAGAACTCCACGATCGCCGACGCGGAAGCGCCCAAGATCGACCGTGCCGGACAGACCGGCGTTGCGGGTGGCGCGCCCGAGTGGCAGGCGAACGTGAGCATTGCCTATCAGAACGGCGGGTTCACCGGCTCCATCCAGGAGCGCTGGATCAGCAGCGGCATCCTGAATGCCACGTTCAACGCACCCGGGCTCTCCAACACCACGGTCAACGACAACACCGTCGATGGTGCGTTCTACACGAACCTGCGGCTGGGCTTCGAAGGAGAGATGAACGACACCGGCTACGAGATCTTCCTCAACGTCACGAACCTGTTCGACGAAGCGCCGCCCCTTGCGCCGTCCTTCGGCTTCACGGGCTCGAGCCACACGAACACCTCGCTGTTCGACACGATCGGCCGCCGCTACAACCTCGGCGTGAACGTGCGCTTCTGATATGGCCCCGCGGGCACTGCCTCTTGAACGAGGCAGCGCCTGTCAGGGCATCCGCCACACGCACTTCTTTCGTCCCCTGACGTAGACTCCGGGCTCACCAGAGTCCGAGGGGGCATCTCGCATGCGGCCGGCGTCGGTGGCGCGTTATCTCGCGTACCCCTGCAATTCCGCGTCGCTGATCTTCATCCTCATCGCGAGCCTCCTGCTCGCAGCCGCCACGAGCGTGGGTGTCTTCGGCTGGCCGCTGGCGGGCATCGTCCTGCTGGCGCTCATGCGATACGGGGTCGTCATGCAGACCGTGCGCATGGTGCACATCGCCCGCGACGGCGGCGACCGCCCCACCGCCCGTGCGCTGCTGCGTGACTTTCGGAGCATTTTTCCGAATGATCCGCTGCAACCCGTGGCAGACGCGCTGACTCGGCAGCTCGAGCGTTGACCGGGCGCTCACTCCAGGGCATTACATGGGGCTGTTCGAACTCGTCATCGCGCTGCTCATGGTGGGCGCGATCCTCACACTGTGGGCCGATCGCGTCGGCGTGCCATACCCGGCCCTGCTGGCCCTCGCCGGCGCGGGCATCGCGCTGCTGCCGGGCGGTCCGGAAGTCACGCTCGATCCGGATCTCGCGCTCGCCTTGTTCGTGGCGCCCGTGTTGCTCGACGCCGCATACGACGCATCGCCCCGGGATCTGCGGAAGAACCTTGTAGCAGTGAGCACGCTCGCGATCGTCGTCGTCGTGCTGACGATCGCCGCGGTGGCTTATGTCGTACGCCTCTGCGTGCCGGAGATGAGCTGGGCAGTGGCCATCACGCTCGGCGCCATCGTCGCGCCGCCGGATGCTTCGGCAGCAACCGCCGTCCTGCGCCACCTGAAACCGCCGCACAGGCTCGTGGTCATCCTGGAAGGCGAAAGCCTGTTCAACGACGCCACGGCGCTGCTGATCTACCGCGTGGCCGTCGTTGCGGTCATGACCGGCGTGTTCTCCGGCTGGAGTCTGCTGCCGACGCTCCTGCTCACCTGTGGCGGCGGCGCCCTCGCCGGCATTCTGCTGGCTCACATCTACCTCGCGGTCACGCGGCAGCTGCGGAACATTCAGGTTTATATCGTCCTGCAGTTCATTGGCACCTTTGCGGTATGGATTCTAGCGGAGAAGCTGAATCTCTCGGCGATCATCACCGTGGTGGCCTACGCCATGACGCTCGCCCGGTACGCGCCCGCGCGCATCGGCGCACGGCAGCGCGTCGCTTCGTACTCCGTATGGGACGTCGCGGTGTTCGTGCTGAACGTGCTCGCGTTCGTGCTCATCGGGCTGCAGCTCCGAAGCATATTGTCGCGAGCCGAAGGGCCGCAGTGGAACAGCTACCTGTTCTGTGCCGGCGCGGTGTGCGCAGCGGTCGTCCTGGTGAGAATCGTATGGGTCGTTTCATTCGGAGCCGTGACGCGGTGGCGGCGTTTGCGTTTCAGCAGGGCTCTGGCCAAGCCAGCAATGCTGCCGAGCGCGCGCAGCGGCATGCTCGTCGCGTGGTGCGGTATGCGCGGCATCGTCACGCTGGCCACGGCATTGGCGCTTCCGAGCGCGTTTCCCCATCGCGACCTCATCATGTTCTGTGCTTTCTGCGTCGTATTGTGCACGCTCGTCGTGCAGGGCATGACGTTGCGGCCACTGCTCTTGTGGCTGGGCCTGGAGGACGATGGCACAGTCGAGCGGGAGCTCAACATCGCCCGCGCGGAGACCGCACGGGCAGCGCTTCAGGCGCTGGACGGCGCGGCCCCCGCGATGCCTGCAGAGCTCCTGAGACGCGAGTACCGCGCACGGCTGCACCAGGGCGCGGAAAACTCTTCCGTTCTCGCGGACCTGCAGCGGCGCGCCGTCGACGCCCAGCGGCGCACCCTGATAGACCTGAGGGCGCGCTCGGTGATCGGCGACGACGCCTTTCATGCAGCGGAAGAAGAGATCGATCTGCTGGAGTTGACCGCTGACCCCCGCATCAGGCCGACCCCGAAGGACCCGGAAACATGAATGAAGCCGCTGCCACTCTCGAAAGCACCTCCGCGACGCCCGCACGCATGCCGCGGCAGGTGCCTTACATCATCGCCAACGAGGGGTGTGAGCGGTTCAGTTTCTACGGGATGAGGAACATCCTCACGCCCTTCCTGATGACCTCGCTGCTGCTCTATGCGCCCGAAGCGGAACGGGCCGGCATCGCCAAGGATGTGTTCCACACCTTCGTGATCGGCGTGTACTTCTTCCCGCTGCTGGGCGGGTGGCTCGCCGACCGGTTCTTCGGCAAGTACGACACCGTGCTGTGGCTGTCGGTGGTCTACGTGATCGGCCATGGCTGTCTCGCGGCGTTCGAGGACAACCGCACCGGCTTCTACACGGGACTGTTCCTGATCGCGCTCGGCTCCGGCGGCATCAAGCCCCTCGTCGCCTCCTTCGTCGGCGACCAGTTCGACCACTCGAACAAGCATCTCGCCAAGGTCGTCTTCGACAGCTTCTACTGGATCATCAATTTCGGCTCGTTCTTCGCCTCGCTCCTGATGCCCATCTTCCTGCGCAACTACGGAGCGAGCGTCGCGTTCGGCATTCCCGGTGTGCTCATGGCGATCGCGACACTCATCTTCTGGATGGGCAGAGCCAGGTACGTGCGCGTGCCGCCCGCGCCGCCGAGCCCCCACTCCTTCCTCAAGGTGGCACGCACTGCGCTGACGGCCCGGGTCGACGGGCAGGGCCGCCCGGGACTGGTCGTTGCGAGCATCGGCGCCGTGCTCGCGCTGGCCACCCTGGGCATGATGGGCTCGCTCGGTTTCGTGGCCGCCGCGTGTCTCGCGCTCGTCTTCGTGCTGGCCTTCGGTGGCGCAGGCACCTGGATACAGCTCGAGCGCGCTCGCGGGGTGCACCCCGACGAGGCGGTGAACGGCGTGCGCGCGGTGCTGCGCATCCTCATCGTGTTCGCCCTCGTCACCCCGTTCTGGTCGCTGTTCGACCAGAAGGCGTCCACCTGGGTGCTGCAGGCGGACCAGATGACCAAGCCCGACTGGTTCCAGTCCGCCCAGATGCAGGCGCTGAACCCCGCGCTGGTCATGATCCTGGTGCCGTTCAACAACCTCGTGCTGTACCCGGCGCTCCGCCGCGTGGGGATCGAGCTCTCGGCCCTCCGGCGCATGGGGATCGGCATCGGCCTCGCGGGGGTGGCATGGATCGTCGCGGGCGCCATCCAGCTCGCCATCGATGGCGGCGGTCCGGTTTCCATCGTCTGGCAGGTGCTGCCCTATGCGCTGCTGACGCTCGGTGAAGTGCTGCTGTCCGCCACCGGGCTCGAGTTCGCGTACAGCCAGGCGCCCCCGGCAATGAAAGGCGTGATCATGGCGTTCTGGACGCTCGCGGTCACCGTCGGCAACCTCTGGGTGCTGCTCGCCAATGCGAGTGTCCGCAACCAATCGGTGATCTCGCGCATCTCTGACACCGGGCTTTCGGAAACCGCGTTCCTGATGTTCTTCTTCGCGGCCTTTGCGCTGGCCACGGCGGCGGCCTTCGCCCTCTACGCCCGGCACTACCCCATGCAGGATCACTACCGGGCGTGAGGGAGAACGCGGCCCGACCGGCGCAGGGGCCCGTTATACGTGCGTGCAATCCTATGTTGTCACGCTGCGCAATCGCGCGTGGCATGCCGGCGCGCATTGGTCAACGCCGCGAAAAGTGCACGGCCACGCACACGGACCCCTTGTCTGTCCGTTGGAACTCTTATTTAATCCAGAGCGTTTCGAGCAGGGCCCAGGCGACACTTAAGACAATGAGGGGGACGCAAGTGCACCCTGAAAAGTCGGCCAGGCCACGATCCGAGGGGGGACATGATGGTCAGTCGAGCAAGTTCTGTTTACAACGCCACGAATCCGGGGCGCGGGGCCAGCCGGCCGCGATCGGCCGCCAAACCGGCCGCACCGCTTCAGGCGCACCTGGAAAACAACGAGCTTTTGAATGAGTACAAGCGGCATTACCGCGTAGGCTCCGAAACCGACCTGCAGCTGCGGCTCACGCGCGGCTTCACCATAGTGACGCGCCGCTGGCGCAAGTACCTGGACGAGCATCTGCGGCGCATCGGGCAGAGCCAGGCGCGCTGGGAGGCGCTTTTCGCGGTGGGCATGTCCCGGGAGGGCAGCGCCCTGGGCACGATCGCCAAGCGCGTGGGCGTCGAGGGGCCGACCTTCGTGCGCATGATCGCCCAGTTCGAGCGCGAGGGGCTCGTCAAGCGCTTCGCCAGCTCCGAGGACCGGCGTGCCAGCATCATCCGCATCACCCCGAAGGGGGAGGCGGTGCTCGCCGAGATGCGCGAGCTCACGACGAAGGTCCGCAAGGAATTTCTCGGCGAGCTTTCGGTGGATGATGTCAAACGGATGCTCGACATGCTCGAGCACATGCTGAGATTTCTGAAGGACTGAGTTTCTTTTTTTTCATTTGACGGCGCCGCATGCCCGCGATTTCGCAGGCATGCGGCGCCGCCGTGGGCGACAACCGCCCGGAATCCCGCGAAAACCGCGTCCGCCCGGCAATTCCAGCCACCCTCCCGCGGTGCAGGCACCCGTCGCCTGTGACTTATTCACAGGCAATCGGCGACAGGTTGACCATACCTCTCGCACATAGGTAGCCTTCTACCTATAATGCATAGCAGGCTATGTAATCGCGGCGTCACCTGCGTCCGGCAGGATGCCCGGGACGCGGTGAGGCACCGCACGAATTTGCTGAACTAGTTGTCGGGGAGCCCCCCTCTCCCGCCAACACGGCAGGCGCTAAAACGCCTGCTGTTGAGGGCGTCCGACGCAAGTCGGGCGCCCTATTTTTAGCCGATCGCTTTCTGCAGCCGCGCAAGGACCTGGCGCAGCCCGGGGAGGAGGTCGTGGGAATCCAGGATCTCGAAATCCACGCGCGTCATCAGCACGAGCACCATCAGCATTTCGAGCGAGTCCGCGCTGGCGCTGAGCACGCAGCTGCCCTCGTCGTGCGGCTCCAGCGTCCCGCACCAGGCGGGCACCCGCTTCTTCAGGACCTCGTGCGCGCCATTGAGCTTCACGCGCAGCCGGTGGCGATACCCCGACGAATAGGCGATGGACCGGGAAACGTACGCCGCGACGTCGCCCGGGAACTTGCGGGGCACGAACTGGGGGCCCGATGAGCCCACGCTCTGGATGCGGTCGACACGAAAGGTGCGCCAGTCTTCCCGCAGCAGGTCCCACGCGACCAGGTACCAGCGCCGCCCGGTGTGAGCGAGCTTCAGGGGCTCGATCTGTCGCGCGGAGGCTTTGCCCTCCCGGTCGCTGTAGTTGAGCTTCAACCTCAGGTGGTCGCGGCACGCTGACGCCACGCGCGTGAGCACATCCACCGAGGGGGCGACCTCGCTCGCCGACAGGGAGATCGTGACCGAATGCAGCGCCGTGGCGCGCTTGCGCAAGCGGGCCGGCATCACCTGATCGAGCTTCGCGAGCAGGCCGATGGAAGTCTCCTCCATCCTGGCGACGCTGCCGGCGGCGGCGCGCAGGGCCACGGCCACGGCGACCGCCTCGTCGTCATCGAGCAGCACCGGCGGAACGGAAGACCCCGCCCCGAGCTGGTAGCCCCCGCCATGACCCGAGGACGCGTGGATCGGATACCCGAGCTCGCGCAGCCGGTCGACGTCCCGCCGGACGGTGCGCGCGTCCACCTCCAGGCGCTCACAGAGGTCGCGGCCCGGCCAGTGCCGGCGGGATTGCAGCAGCGTCAGGAGCCGGAGCAGTCGTGTCGAGGTCTGCAACATTCGCGCTGACAGTATCTCACTTCGAGGACAGGAGCTGTCCTCCGATCCCGGTACCCTTTCCAGGCACGAAAAATCACGCGAATTCAGGAGCGCCCATGTCTCAGAGGACCTACCGGGGAAGCTGTCACTGCGGACACGTTCAGTTCGAGGCGGACATCGACCTCGACGCCGGCACAGGCAAGTGCAACTGCTCGATCTGCTCCAAGATGCGGTTCTGGGGCGCGATCGTGAAACCCGACGCCTTTCGACTGCTGGCGGGCGAAGCCGCGCTCACGAACTACCGATTCAACTCGAACACGGTGCACCACCCGTTCTGCCGATATTGCGGCGTGCACGCGTTCGGGCGCGGGAACCTCGAAGTGCTGGGCGGCGAGTACTACTCCGTGAACCTCGCCTGCCTCGACGACGCAGATGGCACAACGCTCGCGGACGCCCCCGTGCGCTACGCGGATGGGCGGAACAACAACTGGTTCGGCACGCCGCTGGAAACGCGGCACCTGTGAGGGCCGCCGCTCAGAAACGCCGGCCCTTGATGGAATCGGGGGCCGGCGGCCGGGGCTTGCCCCGCTCCTCCACGATCTCTTCGAAGTCGAGATTCGACGGCCTGGCGCGCGGACCGTCGGGGCTTTCCTGCTGAACGATCGTGCCGATGTTGCGCACGTGCTGGTTGCGGCTCGTCGTGGGAATCGCCTTGTCGACCACCGACACGTGCACATCGTCCACCCAGAGCTTCCCGGGGCCCGCGATGCTGAAGCCATACGCGATCTCGCTGGCGTTCCAGGGGATGTCCATCACGAGCCGGTGCTGGTGCCACTCGTCGGCGTACTGCACGGCCGCGAGGTCGCTGGAGTCATAGGCGATCACGACGTTCGCCGGGTCGATCGCCCGGAACCAGAATCCGGTGTTGTACCCGCGCGTGCCCTCGGCGCGCAGGTACGCCGAAAGCTCGACCCGCTTGCCGAGATAGGGAGCGGCCAGGGCGGTCTGCAGAACCGTTGCCGAGTTGCGGTTCGCCTGCGCTTCGTTCAGCGACCCGAGCGACACGCTCGCATTCCCGGAAAAGATGACCATGCGGTCGCTCGCGATCTCGTAGCCCTCCGGCGTGGCGCCGCGCAGGAGCCAGTCCTTGGGGACGAAGCGCTTCGGGCTCTCGGCGGGCCGGGGCTCGCCGGATGGCGCCTGCGGGTCCGGAACGGCGGCCGGCGGTGCGACGGAGGGCAGGTTGTATCGGACAGCGGGCGGTTCGGCCGGTGCGGGTGGCGGCGGTTCCGGGGAGATGTCAGGCGGTGGCGGGGCCGGCGCCGACGTCTCCACGACGGGAGCGGCCGCCCTGTTGCCGCGATGGAGCAGCCAGCCCGCGACCAGCCCCAGGCCCACGAGGATCACGACCTGTATCGCGCGGCTGCCCATCGTCCGCACCGGGCCTCTTCAGCGGGACCGGGCGACTCTACGTCGCGGGCGCAACTCCGTTCGCGCTGAGCCACGCCAGCATCTTTTTCCAGCCATCCTCCGCGTCGGCCTTGTCGTAGCTCGGCCGGTAGTCCGCGTTGAAGCCATGCTGTGCCTCCGGGTACACGACGATCTCCGTCTTCACCTTGCTCTGCTTCAGCGCCTCGCGCATCGCGTCGACATCCGCGAGCGGAATGCCGTTGTCCTTGCCCGCGTAGAGGCCCAGCACCGGTGCCTTGATATCCGCGGCGATGTCCAGCGGGTGCTTCGGCTGCAGCGGGTTGGCGTCGCCGCGGAAACGCCCGTACCACGCGACACCCGCCTTCAGCTGCGGATTATGCGCGGCATAGAGCCACACCACTCGCCCGCCCCAGCAGAAACCGGTGACGGCGAGCTTCGCCGTGTCGCCCTTGCCCGTGCTCTTCGCCCAGGCGACGGCGGCATCCAGGTCCGCCATCACCTGCTGGTCCGGCACCTTGCTGACGATGGGGAAGATCTGCTGGATGTCCTGGATCTGCGAGACATCGCCCTGCCGCGCGTACAGCTCCGGCGCGACCGCGAGATACCCGGCCTTCGCGAGGCGGCGGCACAGGTCCTTGATGTGCTCGTGCACGCCGAAGATCTCCTGCACGACGAGCACCACGGGAAACGGCCCGCCCGTGTCCGGCATCGCGCGATAGCCCGGAATCTCCCCGCCCGCCGCGGGAATCTTCACTTCGCCCGCGGTCAGCCCGGCACTGCTCGTCGTGATGGTCTGCGCGGACACCGGCTGCACCGCCAGTGCGAACCCGGTCGCGAGCGAAGTGACGAGGACCTCTCGGCGTGACAGCTCCGTGCGCTTGAGAAAGTTCACGATATCCGGGTGGTGCTCCGTGTGCGTCGTCATCGACGTTCTCCTCAGGGTGGACTGCAGTTATCGAGGTGGATGGGTCCGCGAGGTTACATCGGCGTGGACGCTGCGACGAACTTCGAGAACCCATCGAGGTATTTCGTGAGGCGGCCCCGCGCTTCGGTATCAACCAGATTGGCCGAGTCATCGAACGCGCTGCGCGCATCCGATAGATAGAGCGGCATCCCGTACCAGGGTTGCATGCCAAGTGTGCGCACCACGGGCAGCCAGGCCGTCTGCGACAGCACCGTGCCGAACCGGCCCGGGGACGTTCCGATGATCCCGACCGGCCGGTTGCGAAAGAGGCGTGGCACGTCATCGGGCGGGCGCGACAGCCAGTCGATCGCGTTCTTGAACACGCCGGGGATCGAGCTGTTGTACTCCGGCGTGACGAGCAGCAGCCCGTCCGACGCAGCCACCTGGTCCTTCAGCACCCTCACGGCATCGGGGATGCCGGCCGCTTCCACGTCCGCGTCATACAGCGGAATGCCGCGGATCGTGCCGATCTCGAGCGTCACGCCGGGTGGTGCGAGCTCCGCCGCCGCCCGGAGCAGACCTGCATTGAACGAGCCCTTCCGCAGGCTTCCGGCAATCCCCACGATTCGCGTCATCGATCCCGCCCGCTGTCAGAACCAGCTGTAGTTGAAACTGATACTGATGCGTTCGCCAGCCTGCGGATTCGGCGCGACCTCGTGCCGGAGCCAGCTTTCGAACAACACCAGTGTCCCGACCTCCGCCGGCAGCACGACCCAGGGCCGGTTCGCCGAGCGTCGCGCCGCCTTGCGCGGCGGAGCCGCCATGAATCGATCCAGCCGCGGGTCCTCGAGCTTGAGACCCGGGCAGCCCCGGGGCGTCTGCACGTAGTAGGTGCCGCTGAGCGTCGAGAGCGGATGCAGGTGCAGCCCATGCACGACGTGGCGCGGCATGATGTTCACCCAGCAGTCGGTCATCGAGAGCTCCCGCCCTTCGAGATCGAATTCCAGTGTGCGCGCGAATGCGCGGACGTGCTCGTCGATGTGCCGCTGAAGCGTTGCGAACGTGGGCGACAGCTGGTGCAAGCGGCTGACGGAGTTGTACGAGGTATAGCCACCGGGATAGTTCTTCGCCGACCAGCGCTGCCCGGACTCGTCATCCACACGAAGTTGTCGGCACTCCCGCAGCAGCTGGGCGTTGAAAGTGCGCAGCCCCGCATGCCTGAGGCGCGCGGTATACACAAGAGTGGGAAACAGGGCACGAGTCGTCATGCCGGCATTCTGACGGTTCCATTACGACACTGGCGAGAGCTGTGCAATTGTCGCTATCATCCGACATCATCTGCTTGACCCCGGTCGTCGGACTACGGATGCCGCACATCGAACTGCCGCGTGCACTCGAGGATTACTTCGCTTTCGCGGAGACGGATCCGACGCGCAACGGCCGGCGGTTCACGATCTCGCTGCCGTACTTCGACGGTGACCGGCTCGACCGGCTGCAATGGTGGTATCACCTGACGCCGGAGCAGGAGCGAAGAATGGGCGACGCGGCACTCGCCACACTCCGGGCCCAGGCCACCGAGCGATTTCGACGACACATCGAGCGGTGGCTGCAGAACATGGGCAAGCGCCTGTATGGCGATGAACCCATCCCCCGTCTTGGTGTCGTCGAGCTCGCCTCCCCGGTTCCTGAAATTCCTGTTTCCGCTGCTGCTCCTGCCGCGGTCGAGACACCGCCCAACATCGTTCCCTGGCCCGCCGAAAAGGTCGCCAACGGCTGACGGCCCGCACCCGGTGCGGGGAATCGCGGTAGACTCGACGGCCCGAATCTTTCCTTTCCTCTCGCCGCTCGCACGCGGCCACAACCCTGGAGCCCCGCATGCGACGCCTATTCGCCCCTGTGCTGCTGCTGTCTGTCGTTCTCACGAGCCCCGCCGTTTTTGCCGCAGAGGCGAAACCGGCCACCGAGGACGACAAGACGCTCTATTCACTTGGTGTGCTCATCAGCAAGAACCTGGATGTCTTCGCGCTCACGCCGAAGGAGCTCGCGATGGTGCAGTCCGGTCTCGAGGACGGCGTGCTGAACAAGAAACTCGCCGCCGACCCGGAGCAGTACGCCGATGCCGTGCAAGCGCTGCATGGCAAGCGTCTCGCCGCGCTCACGGAACGTGAAAAAGCCGCCGGCACCGCGTTTCTCGCGAAGGCCGCAGCAGAAAAGGGTGCCACGAAGACCGAGAGCGGCATCGTGATCACCACCGTCAAGCCCGGCACCGGTGCATCGCCGAAATCCACGGACGAAGTGAAAGTGCACTACGAAGGCAAGCTGGTCGACGGCAAGGTCTTCGACAGCTCCATCGCGCGCGGCGAGCCCGCCACGTTCCCGCTCGATGGCGTGATCCCCTGCTGGACCGAGGCCGTGCAGACCATGAAAGTCGGCGGCAAGAGCCGGATCGTGTGTCCCTCCGAGCTCGCCTATGGCGAACGTGGCTCACCGCCGGTCATCCGTTCGGGCGCTACCCTCGTGTTCGACGTGGAGCTGCTCGACATCGTGAAGCCGCAGGGCGGCGCGGGTCCCGAGGTTGCACCTCAGCCGCCCGCGAATCCGCACCAGTAAACCGTCCCGCACCACTCCAATCGGCGCCTCACCGGCAGGCCACTGCACGGTGAGGCGCCAACGCGCCGTGGCGTCCAGCGCTGCAGCGCCCCTCATCCCACGCACACAGTGTATTGTCTGCGCCGCACCAGAGCAGGTCAGGGGGCGTACCGATGTGGGATCAGGTCTATGTGCCGGTCGCGGGAAACTTGCCGTTGTCGGCAGCCTGCGCGGCATTGCCCATTCTGGCGCTGCTGATTTCTCTGGCGGTGCTGCGCCTGCCGGCGTGGAAATCAGGTCTGCTGGGGCTGGTCACGGCGATCCTCGTTGCGGCCTTCATCTACGGAATGCCCTTGCGGCTCGTCGTCGGTTCCACGCTCTTCGGCGCGGCGTTCGGGCTCTTTCCCATCGCGTGGATCGTGTTCTGGGCGGTGACGCTGTATCGGCTCACTGTCGAGACGGGGCAATTCGAGATCATCAAGGACTCCGTCGGCCGGCTCACGCAGGATCGGCGACTGCAGGCCCTGCTCATCGCTTTCGCATTCGGGGCTTTCATCGAGGGTGCGGCCGGCTTCGGCACGCCGGTGGCCGTGGCCGCCGCGATGCTCACGGGCCTGGGTTTCGCACCCTTCTACGCCGCTGCGATCTGCCTCATTGCGAACACGGCGCCAGTGGCCTTCGGTGCCATCGGCACTCCGCTGGTCACGCTCGCGGGCGTCACGAACCTGCCCCTGGACGTGCTGAGCTCGGAAGTGGGGCGCATCTGCGCGCCGGTGTCGTTGTTCATCCCCGCATACCTCATGGCCGTCATGGGCGGGATGGCCGCACTACGCGCCGTTTGGCCCGCAGCCCTCGTGTCCGGCGTGTGTTTCGCAGTTACGCAGTTCCTCGTCTCGCATTACATCGGGCCGTACCTGACGGACATCCTCGCCTCGCTCGCCACGATTCTCGGCCTGGTGGCCCTGCTCTATTTCTGGAGCCCGCGGGATACGGTGAAGGTCGCGAGCACAACGGAAAGGCTGCCGTCACGCACGGTCCTGCGTGCATGGGCGCCTTACATTCTGCTCGTGATCTTCGTGCTGCTGTGGGGGCACGGGCCTGTCAAAGTGCTGCTGGACAAGGCGACCCTCGTGTTCTCCTGGCCCGGGCTGGATGGTGAGATCCAGAGGCTGCCGCCCGTCGTCCCGCAGCCCTCGCCCTACCCGGCGAAGTTCACGTTCAACGTGCTCTCCGCATCGGGCACTTCCGCACTGTTCGCCACGGTGTTCTCGGCATTTCTGCTGGGCGTTCCGATGACGAGGCTGGCGAGCATCGTAGGCAGAACGGCTCGAGATCTCGCGCTGCCGATCGTGACCATCGCTTCGGTTCTGGCGCTCGCCTACGTGATGAACTATTCCGGCACCACCGCCACGCTCGGCCTCGCCTTCGCCGCCACGGGCGCGCTGTTTCCGTTCTTCAGCGCGATGCTCGGGTGGCTCGGTGTGTTCCTCACGGGGAGCGACACTTCCGCCAACGCGCTGTTCGGCAATCTGCAGGTCGTCACCGCGAACACGCTGGGCCTGTCACCCGAGCTCATGGCCGCGTCCAACTCGAGCGGCGGGGTCATGGGCAAGATGATCAGTCTTCAGAGCATCTCCGTGGCCGCGGCGGCCACCGGCCTGGCAGCGTCGGACGAAGCTAGGCTCTTTCGTTTCACGCTGAAGCACAGCATTCTGCTTGCCGTGGTGATCGGGCTCATCGTCACGTTCTACGCGTACGTTCTTCCCTCCTGAGGTGCCGGCCTCAGGATCGCGGCAACGGCGCGCCCTTCGGCCACAGCAGCCACATGCGACCGGTCTGGCGCATGCGGCCCGCCAGCTCGCCAGCGGCAGAACCCGAACCCCAGAAGTAATCCGCGCGCACGGCGCCACGGATGGCACCGCCCGTGTCCTGCGCCACGACGAGACGCTGCAGCGGCCGATCCGACGCCGGAAAGGTCGCATCCAGGAACACCGGCGCGCCGAGCGGAATCGATGACGGATCCACGGCGATGGATCGCTCAGCCGTCAACGGCACACCCTGCGCGCCCTTCGGGCCCACGCCCGGGTCATCCAGTTTTTCTTCCTGGAAGAACACCACGCTCGGATTCGCGTTCAGCACTTCCTGCAGCCGTGTCGGGTTGGCCGCGAGCCATTCGCGAATGCCGGGCATCGTGGCCTGCGCCGTCGTGAGCTCACCCCTGTCGATGAGATAGCGGCCGATCGAGCGGTACGGATGGCCGTTCTGCTCCGCGTACTGCAGACGAATCGTCTCGCCATTCGGCAGACGCACGCGCCCCGAGCCCTGCACCTGCAGGAGGAACGCGTCGAGCGCGCTGTCCACCCACACGATCTCCTTGCCGCGCACGATGGTGGGGCTCGCTTCGATCTCTTCCCGGCTGTAGTACGGCACGACGCGGTTGCCTTCGAGCCGGCCACGCAGACGCATGCCCTTCAGCTCCGGGTAGAGCGAGGTGAGATCGACGACGAGCAGATCCTGCGGCAGGGAATACAGGGGCGTGCCGAACTTCGCCGACGGCGTGCGCGCGCCCATCAGCAATGGCTCGTAGTAGCCCGTGACGAGGCCCGTGTCTTCGCGAAGCGTGCCGGTTTCCTTCTGGACGCTGTACGGCTCGAAGTGACGCTCGAAGAAATCGCGCACGTCCTGGGCCGAAGAGGCTCTGGCTGTCTGCGCCGCCGTGCACGGCACCGACCATTCCGCGCGAAAACGCAGCGCGCGGCAGCTCGAAAGGAACGCCGGCCATGCCTGCTTCACATCGTCCGCTCGCCAGCCGGGCAGATTCGACCATCGCACTTTTTCATACTGCACGGTGGGTATGGGTGCCACCGCCGGCCCCGGCTGCGGCACGCCCGGCGGTGGTCGCGACGGTGCAGTAGTTGGCGTGGTGCTGCAGCCGTGCAGCAAGGTGCCGCTCACGATAACGATTACTGCAGCGGCGAGACGATGGATCATCACTGGTTCATTCCCCTTTCGATCGAAGCATAGCAGGGCACTTCTCGCGCGCCTCCGTTGAAACCAGCGCGCCGCTGAATGCGTTCGTCGAATGCGGCCGCAGGAGATGCAGCGCCGCTATCCTCTCCCAACGTGCCGAGGCCGTGACACCCCCTTCGCGGCTCGCGTTCCGGCGCGCCGCGGGTCATGATGAGCCGGTCGTCGGCTCCGAGCTTGGGCCTCGCGGAAGTGCGTCGTTCCTCCACGGAACCTATCGGGGCAGGCCGGAGTTTGTCGGAAACGCCTGCAGGAGATCGACGTGCTCAACAACAGCCATTCATCAGCCAGGAACGGGGAGCGACTTCTGTTCGCGCGCGCCTTCCTGCGCCACCCTCTCCTGCTCGGCTCGGTCATCCCCAGCTCCCGCTTCCTCGTGAAGGGGGTGCTGGACCGCATCGACTGGCCCCGGGCGCGCACCATCGTGGAGTACGGGCCGGGCGTCGGCACGATCACCGGGGAGATCCTCGGGCGCATGCGCCCGGACGCGCGGCTCGTGGCCATCGAGATGAACCCCGAGTTCGTGCGGTTCCTGCGCGCTTCCTACCCGGACGAGCGGCTGCGCGTGGTGGAAGGCTCGGCTGAGCACATCAATGACTTTCTGCGGAGCAACGGGCTCGGCAAGGCGGACTACATCGTCTCCGGCATTCCCTTCAGCACCCTGCCCGCCGCACGCCGGGAGCAGATTCTGCGCGAGAGCCGCGCCGCCCTCGCCCCGGACGGCGCGTTCCTCGTCTACCAGTTCTCATCCCGCGTGCTGTCGGACCTGAGACGCGTGTTCGGCGAAGTGGAGCGCGGCTTCGAGCCCCTGAACGTGCTGCCCGCCCATTTGTTCTTCTGCCGGCAGGCGAACGGCAACGGGCACGTGAACGGCTCAGCGCCGTAGCGCGTCGTCACTCCTCCGCGCCCACCACTTCCTTCGTCGCCACGGCTCGATCTGCGTTTGCGGCTTTGATCGCCGCCTCCACGCTCTCGGCACGGCGCGCCACGCGCCACCCGATGATTGCCGCGCCAAGCAGCACGAGGGCCGCAATGAGAAACGCCACGCCCGCGTACGCGGGCGAGCGCGTGCCATCTCCAAGGGAAAGCGAGTACACCGCGCCGAAGAATATGGGGGACAGCACCCCCGCGATGCTGCCCACGCTCATGTTCGCGCCCTGAAGCTGGCCCTGCTCGGACTCCGACACGCGCTGAGTCATGAGTGACTGGATGGTCGGCATGGCGAGGCCCCACAGCGCATTCGGCAGCATCGCAAGTGTGAAGAGCAGCCCGTTGGGCGCGAGCCCCATGCAGGCCACGCCGAACGCGCCGCCGAAGAGGCCGAAGATCATGGTGCCGCGATCGCCGAAACGCCTGGTGAACCTGCCGACCAGCACGCCCTGCACGATCATGTCGAGCGCGCCCACCAGCGCGAGCAGGAGGCCAACTTCCCACGCGCTCCAGCCGTACCGGAAACCCGCATACAGCACGAACACGGCAGAGAACACGTGATGCGCGAAGAAGAGCAGGAAATTCACCGCCGTCAGGCCGAAGAGCTCGTGGTGCGAGCGCAGGAGCCGCATCGCGCCGAAGGGGTTCGCACGAGTCCACGCGAACGGCATGCGCCGCTCTTTCGGCAATGACTCCGGCAGGATGAACATGCCGTACAGGAACGCAACAGCGCTCAACGCGCCCGCCACCCAGAACGGCGTGCGCGGGGAGATCTCGCCCAGCACCCCGCCGAGCAGCGGGCCCAGAACGAAGCCGCCGCTGAATGCCGCGCCGATGAGGCCGTACGCGCGCGCACGTTTCTCCGGCGGCGTGATATCCGCCATGTATGCATACACGGTGGTGAAGCTGGCGGACGTGACGCCCGCGATGATGCGGCCGAGCGCCAGCCACCAGAGATCCGGGGCGAGCGCCATGAGCACGTAGTCGATCGCAAGCCCGGCCGTGGACAGCAGGATGACCGGGCGGCGCCCGTACTGATCCGACAGCGAGCCGATGACGGGCGAGGCCACGAACTGCATGAACGCCCAGAGCGCCACGAAGATTCCGTTGATGACCCCCGCGCGCGCATTCGAGCCCGCGAACTGCTCGATGAGCGCGGGCAGAACCGGAATGACGATTCCCATCGCCACGATGTCGAGCACCGCGGTGACGAATATGAAGGCGATCGCGGCCTGACGGCCGGCGAAAACTGACGCAGGCATGCGGACCCGTTACCCGGGTCGCCTGCCGAAGTCGCGGTTCTGCTCGAGCCAGTAGCCGACGACGAGGGTCTTGAAGTCCGTGATCTGCGAGCGCCGCACGCGGTCGATGAACTCCTGCGTCGGCAGGATGACCGTGAGGATGTCTTCCTGTTCGTGCGGGTTGCCGTGCACGCCGGGGCCGCCGCTCGTATCGACGATGCCGGCGACCAGCGCGACCTTCTCCGAGGCCCCGCCGGAACTGACGAACGCGCCCGGATGAATCAGCACGGCATCGCGCAGCTCGAGCCCCGCCTCTTCCTGCATCTCGCGCGCAGCGGCGACGAGCGGTGATTCGCCGGCTTCCACCATGCCGGCCACCACGTTGTCCGTATAAGGGTAGTCGCCCGCGACGAGCGCACCGGGCCGGAACTCGTTGATGAGCACCACCTCGTCACGCACCGGGTCGACCCCCAGGACGCCGACGGCATGGCCGCGCTCCATGACATCCCGCGTGAGCTGCTGTCGGCCGCCGTCGTGCTTCTCGGTGTCGAACACATAGCGGGTGATGCGCAGAAAGCCCGAGTACAGGACGGTGCGGCTCGCCACACGGGCGTCGAGTTTGCGTTTGTTCATTGCGAATGTTCCCGAACACGCCAGACGTGATCCGCTCATCGGTCAGACCGCAGCCTTCCGATGGAGCGCACGTTCGCGGAAGCCTACGCTCGTTGCGCGAAAAGTTGCTAAAAACTGGCGCGCGGACGGCGCGGTGGGGACAGTGAACGCGACGGCCGCGCAGGGAGGCGGCGGTGAGGGGCACAAAAAACAGGGGGACCGTCGCAACACGGCGGCCCGGAGCTCGTTCGCATTCAGGGGGCGCGGGTGCTGCCTGCGCGTTGTCTTTCGCGCTGAGCGGCGTCGCGTGGTGTCAACAGGCGCCACCGCCCGCCGCGCCTGCGGGGGAGGCAGATCCGCTGCAACAAGTGGTGGTCACCGGCTCGCGCATTGCACGTTCCGGCTTCGATACACCCTCGCCGGTCACGGTTCTTGGTGCGCAGCAGCTCGAAGAGCTGGCCGTGAACAACATCGGTGCAGGCGTGAGCCAGCTGCCGGCGTTCCGGCCCAGCAACAACCCGACGACGAACGGCTTCGGCAGCTTCAACGTCGGGGCGCAGATCGTGAACCTGCGCGGCCTCGGTGTGACGCGCAACCTCATCCTCGTCGACGGCCGGCGCTTCTCGCCCACGACGCGTGAAGGCTCGGCGGATCTCAATCTCATCCCGAGCCTGCTCATCGACAGGGTCGACGTGGTGACCGGCGGCGGTTCCGCGGCGTACGGCTCCGATGCCGTCGCGGGCGTCGTCAACGTGATGCTGGACAAGAGCTTCACGGGCTTCAAGGCGCAGGCGGACTACGGCGTCACCGACGAGCAGGACGGCGACAACTACCACGCCGGCCTCGCCTTCGGCACGGACTTCCGCGATGGGCGCGGCCACGTCGTCATCGGTGGCGAGTACGACAAGCAGCTCGGCATCGGCAACTGCTTCGTGCGCGACTGGTGTCGCCCCGGGCAGGTCATCACGAACGGCGGCTTCAACACGCCCGCGGGCGTGGGCAACGGCAACCCGAACTTCGTCCGCAGCGACGACAACGCCGGTTTCTGGATGACCTCGGGCGGTGTCGTCGCCGGGAACAACCCCGCCGCCATCCGCAACCTGTTCGGCACGGGCGGCATCCAGTTCGATGCGAACGGCAACCCGGCACCGTACCAGCCCGGCCAGATCGTGAGTGGCGTCACGCAGCTCGGCGGGGACATCCTGCCCACCTATCTCAACACGAATCTCACGGTGCCGGTCGAGCGTTACACGATGTTCGGCCACGCCGGCTTCGATCTCAACGACAACACGCGCGCCTTCTTCGAGGCCTCGTACGGATACGTTACCGGCTCCGTGCTGCAGTCTTCGTTCTTCGACGCCGCCATCACCATCAGCCGCGAGAATCCGTTCATTCCGGCTGCGCTGCGCGCGGTGGTGGACACGCTGCCCGACAACGTCACGAGCTTCACGATGGGCCGCGTCGGCGACGACCTCGCTCGCGGCTTCAGCACCTCCACGGCCGATGTGTATCGCGCCACGACCGGCCTCGAAGGCCGCTTCGGTTCGAGCGGCTGGTCGTGGGACGCGTACTACCAGTACGGCCGCACGGACCGCCGGCAGACCGTCGAGGGCAATCGCATACAAGGTGATGCCACCAAGGCGTTGACGGACCCGACGAATCCCGCGAACTTCGCGCGAGCCGTGGATGCCGTGCTCGACACGGAAACCGTGATCACGCCCGGCACGGGGTCGATCGTGTGCCGCGCCACGCTGAGCCCGGACCCGGCGTTGCGTGCGGCGGCGGCCGGCTGCGTTCCGCTCAACCTCTTCGGCGCCAACAACTTCTCGCCCGAGGCCCGTGACTACGTGTACGGGACACTGGTGGAAGACATCGACATCAGCCAGCACGTCGTGGCCTTCAACGCGCGCGGCAGCGCGTGGGATCTCTGGGCCGGCCCGCTCGCACTCGCCGCCGGCCTGGAGTATCGCCGCGACGAGATCGAAGTCCTGCACGACCCGCTCTCGAACCTGTTCGCCTACTTCCAGAACTTCGGCGCCGACTACGACGGCACGGCGAAAGTGGTCGAAGGCTATCTCGAGCTCGAGCTGCCGCTGCTGCGGGACGCGCCCGCCGCGCGCAAGCTCGATCTCAACGTGGCCGGCCGCCATGCCCGCTATGACCTGGACGGTTTCGGCAGCTACCTGCGCACGACCACCAGCACCGAGATCAACGCCACCACCTGGAAGGCGAGCCTGAACTGGGAGCCCCTCGACTGGGTGAGGTTGCGCGCCACGCGCTCACGCGACATCCGGGCCCCCAACTTCGCGGACCTGTACCTGGCGAGCGCGAGCAGCTTCACGCCCGTGCTGAACCGGTTCACCGGCACCACGCAGTTACCCCCGCCGCGCACGGTCGTCGGCGGCAGCCCGGACCTGGATGCCGAGAAAGCCGAGACCACGACCGTCGGTTTCGTCTTCCAGCCCCACTGGGGGTGGAGCGACGGGCTGCGGCTGTCGCTGGACTACTACGACATCAAGGTCGACGGCTACATCGGCTCCCCGGGCGGCGGGCAGTTCATCATGGACCGCTGCTTCGCCGGCAACGCGCGCGCCTGCGACCTGCTCTCGTTCGGCCCCGGCCAGCAGCTCACGGAGGTTCGCAACATCAACCTCAATCTCGACGAGCTGCGCACTCGCGGTGAGGACATCGAAGCCGAATACCGGCTGCCGATCGAGAACGTCGGGGACTTCACGTTCCGGCTGCTCGCCTCCCACGTGCGCGAAGTCACGACCGAGACCTTCGGGATCGCCGTCGACCGCGCCGGCCAGACGGGCGGTCTCGCCGCCACCGGCCTGCCGGACTGGCTGCTCAACGCCTTCGTGACGTATCGCCGGGCGCCTATCTCGCTGACCGTGCAAGGCAGATACATCGACAGCGGCGTGCTCGACGCCACACGCATCGACCCGAGTGACGCGGGCTACAGCCCCACCCAGCTCAACAGCACCAACGACAACCGGGTGGACAGCCGCATGTACGTCAACCTCTTCGGGAACTATGATTTCGCCGTTTCGGAATCGTCCACCGCACAGCTATTCGTCGTCGTCAGCAACCTGTTCGACAAGGAGCCGCCGTTTGCGCCCGAACTCCAGTACCCGTCGAATCCGACCTACTTCGACCAGATCGGCCGCAGCTACCGGCTCGGTGCCCGGTTCCGTTTCTGAGGGCCAGCGCATGAGCTGTCGTCTTGGCACCCTGGCGGTGGCCCTGAGCATCGGCGCGCTCGCCGCGCCCGCCCAGGCGGCGCAACCGGATTTCTCCGGCGTGTGGACCTGGGATCAGGGCAGCGGCGCGGGGAGGTCGAATCTCGCGGCGAGCTGGCCGAAGGACCCGCCGCTCACCCGGGAGGCGGCGGCGAAAGTCGCGGAGTACCGCAAGCTCGTCGAGCCGAATGGGGATACTCCGGGCGGCTTCTGCGTCGGCTCCGGCATGCCCGCCTCGATGCTGGGCTCGGGCGGCTACCCCATGGAGATCATCCAGCGCCCCGAGCAGATCACCGTGGTCTACGAGGCGCACAACGAGATCCGCCGCATCTACACGGGCGGGCAGAAGATCGACCCGCGGGACATCATCCCGAGTCGCAACGGCACATCCTTCGGCAAGTGGGAGGGTGACACGCTCGTCGTCGAGACGATCGCCCTGAAGGAAGCGATCGACCAGACCTCCGCGCACAGCGCGGATGCGAAGATCGTCGAGCGCTACCGGCTCACGAAGGACGAGAAGGGGAACAGGATCCTCTCCGCGGAGCTGACGATGACCGACCCGGCGTTCTACACGAAGCCCGTCACCGTCACGAAGACGTGGCGCGCCGTGGAGAACGGCCGTCTCATGCCGTATGAGTGCACCGAGCCCGAATGGGAAGACCACATCGAGAAACTGCGGCAGGCCGCCACGGAGAAAAAGTGAATCACAAGACTCTCGCCCTGATCCCGTCGATCCTGCTCTCGCTCGCCATCACCGTGCCCGCGCTCGCCCATCACTCCGCCGCACAGTTCAATTTCCAGGGGCCCGTGAGCGTGGCGGGCACGATCAAGGAGCTGCGCATGGCGAACCCGCACATGAAGCTCGTGCTGCACGTGGCGGACCCCAAGGGCGAGCGCGACATCGAGTTCGAGGGCCACAGCCTCAACAATCTCTATCGACGCGGCTGGCGGCAGGACATGGTAAAGGTCGGCGACAAGGTCACGATCAGCATCGCCCCGCGCAAGGACGGCAGCGACGGCGGTTACGTGCTGAACGTGAAGACACCCGACGGAAAAGAGTTCTAACCCCTGTCGAAGCGACTCGAAGGCTTCCTGCTCGGCGGCGCGGGAGCCATTGCCTTCTCCGGCAAGGCCATCATCGTCAAGCTGGCGTACCGGTACGGTGTCGATGCCGTCACGGTCATCATGTACCGCATGCTGTTCGCCCTGCCGCTGTTTCTCGCCCTGTCGTGGTGGGCCGGGCGCGGCAAGCCGCCCATCGCGCGGGAAGACTGGGCGCTGCTCACGTTCCTGGGCTTCACGGGCTACTACCTTGCAAGCTTCCTGGATTTCTCCGGGCTGCAGTACATCGGCGCGAACCTCGAGCGCCTCATCCTCTATCTGAACCCGACTTTCGTGCTCGCCATGAGCGCGATCTTCTTCAAGGTGAAAGTCACGCCGAAGCAGTGGCTCGCGCTGCTCGTCAGCTACGGCGGCGTGCTCATCGTGTTCGGCCACGACATTTCATTGGGCGGCGACGACGTGGTGCTCGGCTCGCTGCTGGTGCTCGGCAGCGCCGTGAGCTACGCCACGTATCTCGTGCTCAGCGGGCAGGCAGTGCAGCGCCTGGGTGCCTTGCGCATCACGGGACTCGCCACGGCCATCGCCTGCGTGCTGTGTATCGCGCAGTTCTTCGTGCTGCGTCCGGTTTCAGCGCTTCACGTCGCGCCGGAGGTGATCAGCCTCTCCATCCTGAATGCAACGCTGTGCACGTTCCTGCCCGTGCTGATGGTGATGCTTGCGGTGGAACGGGTGGGCGCGCCTGTCACATCGCAGATGGGCATCATCGGCCCGCTGTCCACCGTCTTCCTGAGCGTGCTGATCCTGGGCGAGCCCTTCACGATGTGGACCGCGGCCGGCACCGTGCTCGTGCTGCTCGGCATCTGGCTGCTGACGCGCTGGAAGTAGCCGCCTCAAACCTCGGGCTGTTCCGCGGCCACGAATCGATACACCAGTGCGCCAAGCACCGCGCCGATGATCGGCGCCAGCCAGAAGAGCCAGAGCTGCGCCACGGCCCAGTCGCCCACGTACACGGCCACACCCGTGCTGCGCGCAGGATTCACCGAAGTGTTGGTGACCGGGATGCTGATCAGATGGATGAGCGTCAGCGTGAAACCGATGGCGAGGCCCGCGAAGCCCTGCGGCGCGCGCCTGTCCGTTGCGCCGAGGATGATGAGCAGGAACATGAGCGTCATGACGACTTCGCAGATGAGCGCGGCGCTCAGCGAGTACCCGCCCGGCGAATGCTCGCCGTAGCCGTTCGATGCGAACCCGGCGGAGACGTCGAACCCGACCTGCCCACTTGCGATGAGATAGAGCACGCCACCGGCGAGGATGCCGCCGAGCACCTGCGCAACGATGTAGGGCAGGAGCTTCGAGGCGGGGAACCGCCCGCCGACCCAGAGCCCGATCGACACCGCCGGATTGAGATGACACCCCGAGATGTGGCCGATGGCGTACGCCATCGTGACCACCGTGAGACCGAACGCGAGGGCGACGCCCAGAAAGCCGATGCCCAGATCCGGGAACCCGGCGGCCAGCACGGCACTGCCGCAGCCCCCCAGAACCAGCCAGAACGTGCCAAAGAGCTCGGCGAAATACTGTTTCATTCTTCTTCCCTTTCCTGATGGGCGCGCGCGAACATGTTCTGGCGCCCGCGCACTCTATCCCTCGCGCGATGACGGCGGCAACCGAGCCCGGGCCGCTGTGCAAGTGCACAAGCAGGCGGCGGTGTCAGCCGGGGCTGCGTTGCTCGACGAGATCAGCCATCTCGGCGCTGCCACCTTCGGCCCGCAGCCCCTCGACGACACCCACGCGATCGACGTCGGGGCGATTCTGGCTGACCTTCCATTTGCCTTCGATCCGGGCGATGGGAATCTCGATGCCGACGATGGCGCGCATCATGGCCGCGAGGTAGTCCTCCGGCGCGTCAGCCACCTTCCAGGGCTCGGGCCGCGCGCGCTCATGCGCATCCGTCAGCGCTTCGAGATGGCCCCGCAACCAGGCGGCCTCCTGGACGACTCGCGGAGTGCCCCAGACGTGAACGACAACGTAGTTCCACGTGGGCACGGCTTTCTGCGTCGCCTTCTTGGTCGGATACCAGGACGGCGTGATGTAGTGCTGCGCGCCCTGAAACACGACCAGGCATTCGCTGGCGCCGGAAAGCTCTTTCCACTGCGCGTTCCCACGCGCGAAGTGGGCTCGCAGCGTGCCGCGCTCCCCTTCACCCGCGTGCAGTACGCAAGGCACAGGCGTCGCCATGAGCCCGCCGGTGCCCCCTGTGATGATGAGCCCCAGCGGATGCGCGCGAAGGAGATCGTGCTGCACCTCGAGACGATCCTCGCGGAAGAACTGTGCGAGTGACACGAGCTTTTTTTGAATCAGGTCGCGGGTGTGAGCTTCAGCAGGCGACCGCCGGAGCCATTGCGCTCGTCCTCGAGCAGCCAGATTGCGCCATCGGGGCCCTGCTCGACCTCGCGGATGCGCTCACCCATCTCGAAGCGTTCCGCCTCACGCGCATTCGTCCCGTCGAACGCAACGCGCACGAGCGACTTCGAAGACAGGCCGCCGATGAACGCGCTGCCCTTCCACTGCGGGAACACATCACCGCTGTAGATCAGGAGCCCCGCAGGGGAGATCACCGGATTCCAGGTGACCGCGGGCGCCTTGAACTCCGGCCGTGTGGCGTGATCGGGAATGGGCCGGCCGCTGTAGTGATCGCCGTTCGACACGATGGGGTAGCCGTAGTTGGCGCCGCGCTCGACGAGATTCAGCTCGTCGCCGCCACGCGGGCCCATTTCCTGGTTCCACAGCCGGCCCTGCGCATCGAACGCGAGACCCAGGATGTTCCGATGCCCGAGCGACCAGATCTGCGCGGTCACACCGCCCTGGCTTGCGAAGGGATTGTCCGCGGGCACCGAGCCATCCTCGTTGAGCCGCACGATCTTGCCGAGGTTCGAGCTCATGTCCTGCGCGGGATCGAACTTCTGGCGCTCGCTCGAGCCGATCCAGAGCTTGCCGTCCGGGCCGAACACCATGCGGTGGCCGTAGTGACCCTGCCCGTCCACCTTCGGCACCTGGCGCCAGATCACCTGCAGGTCCGACAGCGCCCCGCCGGTCTGCGTGAGGGTGAGCTTCGCTCGCGCCACCGCCGCGCCGCGCGTGCCGCCCTCGCCCGGTTCCGCGTAACTGAGATACACGAGCCCATTGCTCGCAAAGTCGGGATGCAGAATGACATCCCCGAACCCGCCCTGGCCGCCGTAGGCGACGGCCGGCACGCCCGTGACGTCACCCGCCTGGCCGCCGATGGTGTAGAGCTTGAGAGCGCCTTTCTTCTCGGTGACGAGCAGGCGCCCGTCCGGAAGGAAAGTCATGGCCCAGGGTTCGTTGAACCGGGCGACCTCGGTGGCCACGAACGCGTCGCCGACGGTTCTCGATGCCGCGTTCACGTCGTTGCTCGCGCTGCACGCAACGAAAAGAGTGGCGATGGCGGCGATAGCCAGCGGGTACTTCGTCATTGGTTTGCCCTCCGGAGGGTACTCTGCCATAGCTGGATTGCGAATGAGAGCGTGAACGCGGCCGGGTGATGAACCGTTGCGCGGGTCTGCGCTGGCGCGGACCGGATGGCGTGGGTGGGCAGGTGCGGGTCTTGGGATATTTTGCGGTGGTGGTTGGGGAGGTTCGGCGAAGGGGAGCGTTGGAGCATGGGGGTGGTGAGAGTGCGGGGAGCTCGGAGGGGGTTTGGGGATTGGGGGGGAAGAGGCGCGCGCTGCCGCTGATGATGTTTGGCGCTGATGCGTTGCCGTCGGGTGTTGCTGGGAGCGTTCGCAGTATCTGGGGCGCGGGGATGATCGGCGTGATGGTTTCTGGTCGGATGGAAGAAGCGCGCGCTGCTGATGACAATGTTTGGCGCCAAGGGATTGGCGTCGTGGTGTTGGTAGCGTTCGGGACAGCTGGGTAATCGACGCGTCACGTCGGGACGCGTGTCGGTCGATCACGTCGATCACGTCGTCATGCTTCGATGTCGTCGGGTCGCGGCCGGCCGCCGGTCGCATTGGCGTTCGAGGTCGTACGCTCCGCGCGGGGGCTGGCGGCGCGTCAGCGGGACGTGGGTGGACCGCATCGTTGAAGCGCGCAGCTCCGGCGAAGAACCCGTTTCTCGTGCGCCGGCTGCGCGGTTGTTTCCTTCGATGCTGAGTGTGCGATGAGCGAGTCGATCGCTGGGCCGATCTCGAAAGTTGAGCTCGTCGCTATGAATATGAATGAGCCGCGGTGGGCGGCATTGCGCGACGCCTCATATGTGGAAACTCCGATCTGGTCTGACACGCGCTGACGCTCTCCGGTGTTGCTCGCTGACCAACCGATGAGGAGCGACAGCGCCGTGAAGTTGCCTGCGACCGTGAGCCCGGCACTGGAATGCAGCCCGGCACGGCGCACGAACACTGCAGGCGTTGCGCCGAGATGGTTGTTGCTTGACGCCTTGTCGCGCCTTCGAATATCTGTATCAAAGCAGAGACCACGTTGCGTGCCGATGCGGCAAGATGCCGGCATTCACCGCAGATCAGGGTCGCTTCCATGGATGGACGTTCGACGCTCGTGTCTTCTTCTCCTTCGGCGCCTTCTCCCCGAACGCTCGATGAGCTCTCGGCGGAGATCACCGAGCTGGCCGGTCACCTGAACGCCGCGCAGCATCGCTGGCTCACGCTCATCGCGGAGTTCGATCGCCGGGAGGGTTGGGCTACGGCGGGGTGCTGCTCCTGTGCTCATTGGCTGAACTTCCAGTGCGGTATTGTCATGGGCGCGGCTCGCGAGAAAGTGCGGGTGGCGCGGGCGCTGGAAGGCCTGCCCGGAATCGCGGCCGCCATGGCGCGCGGAGCATTGAGCTATTCGAAAGTGCGCGCGCTGACCCGGGTGGCCGATCCCTCCAACGAAGAGACCCTGCTCTCGATCGCCCTGCACGGCACGGCGCATCACGTGGAGCGCCTGGTGCAGCACTTCCGCCGGGCGCAGGAGGCGGAGGAGCTCTCCCGCGAAGCGCGTCAGCAGGCCGGGCGCAGCGTCACCTACCTGTTCGATGACGATGGGTCGATGGTGCTGAAGGCTCGACTGCCGGCGGAGATCGGGACGCTTCTCATCAAGGCACTGGATGCCGCGGTGGAGGTCATTTCAACACCCCGCGTTCCCGCGGGAACATCTGAAGTCCATTGGCGTGCGGCGGCTTCCGCGCGTGGGGGTGAAGCGGGTCCTTCGGGGTGTTGTCACGCACGAGGCGCCGCATCCCCGACGGGCTTCGTGCGGATCGATGATTCGGAGCGTCCCAGCTTCGCCGCGCGGCGTGCCGATGCGTTGGGAACCCTGGCGGAGAGCTTTCTCAAGCACGGTGGGCAGGCGCTCTCGGGCGGCGAGCGCTACCAGATCGTCGTGCACGTGGATGAGCAGACGCTGCGTGAGAGCACCCCGGGCCAGTGCGAGATCGAGCAGGGTCCGGCACTGCCGGCGGAGACCGTGCGTCGTCTGTCCTGTGACAGCAGTGTGGTGCGGCTCGTGCAATCCGGCTCAGGCGAGCCGCTTGATGTCGGCCGGCGC
>Ga0160467_100511_pt1 | contig 36754 bp, 28 predicted proteins | sample HID1972I_E11MG_FD_108221 | JGI IMG/M metagenome (GOLD analysis project Ga0160467, IMG submission 108221) | Enriched pill bug-associated microbial communities from UW Madison campus, WI, USA - HID1972I_E11 MG | ecosystem: Host-associated > Arthropoda: Insects > Digestive system > Unclassified ... | reverse complement strand
ACACGCATACGTTGTGCCTCAAAGGAAGTTGAGTCTGCATTTTGTGCGCTAACAGCAAAACCTGTCAGAAAGAATAGAAGAAAAGAAAGACTTTTTATAAACTGCATATTCAAATGATATTTTTTTAAAATCTTGGATAAGACAAAAAAAAGGAATAAAAGTTTAATCGCTCGTTTTGTTATTAATTGTGGAATTCGATTCTGATGATATGAGATTCATCATCAAATAATCCTAAGAGCTGACTTGCGTTTGCTTTATTCATAGCGATCTCCAGATAATTACTGATTCCAAACAAACATAGTTTTTCTCCCTCCGTTACCTCATTGTAGTTCCATGATAAATTAGTGATGGTTTCACTTCTTTTAAAATAGAGTGTGAAGCTTCGACCTTTTTGTACACGGTTAAATAATTCCTTGGAGATATTGGTAATTGCATTTCCAAAAGCATCGACATAGACGACATTACCGCGGATGGTATCATTGTCATATATAGGTTGTAACGTAACTTTTTCAACGGTTTGATCTATGGAATTGCCAATCTCCGTTAATTTACCGCCTTTAGCAATGTGACAGGCCGATTTGGTCAAAATATCAGCAAGTGGAAAATGTAAGTATCGAAGATCCTGAATCAAATTAAGTTCAACAAGTTCTTGAGGTTTATCACCATTTAAGAGTAAGCTAAAGATGCCATTGTCAGCACCTACAAAGAAGTGATCATTATACATCATTGCCACGTAACGTGATCCTTCATGAAATAAGGTGTTGATTCCAATGATATGGACTGTTTTTTTTGGGAAATAATGATAAGCATTGGCCAGCACAAAAGCTGCTCTCGGAATATTGAAGGCAGGTATTTCGTGTGTAATATCAACAATTCGAACATCCGGAAGTTCCGATATCAAACTGCCTTTAAGTGCTGCTTGATAGAAATCTTTATGTCCTAAATCTGTTGTTAATGTAATAACTCCCATTCTTCTTAATTACCCTTTATGATATACCCTAGAATTCTTTTTGTTAAGGTTTTAATATATAAACTTAATCCTCAAAATTAAAGTAAAATTAACTCAAAAAAAAGAAAAGGTACGCAAAAGTACGTAATGTCTTCTGATAAAAATAAATAGAATGTACATATTCGATCCGATCGATTTGAGTTGGATGTTTTTAATCTTGATATCCACCAATATAAAAATAAAAAATGAACTCTTTTTTTTATTTTTGTTGCATATTCTGATGCTAAAATTGATATTAATACTGTATTTTTGGATATTGGTTGATGTTTGTAGGTAACAGGCCAATATGGAAATAATTCACCTTAAATTGAATGATTTGAACGAATTACAAATTACATTGGATGCTATCAATTTAGCGATACTTTGGGGCGCTCAGAATGAGCACTTTGACTACATAAAAAAACAGTATCCAAAATTGAGAATTGTAGCTAGGGGTAATGAGATGAAGGTATTGGGTGATGAAAAGCAACTTGAATCTTTCAAAAATTCCTTTGACGATGTTATCAACCATTTGGAAAAGTACAATAAACTTTCCTTAATGGATTTGGAAAACCTGATGCAGACAACTTCGGGATCTGCTGTACTGGAAGAAAAAATGCTTGCTGATAAAGCTGCAAGTGTCGGTTCCGAGCCTATTGTTTTTGGGCCTAATGGCATTATTGTGCGTGCACGTACACCGAATCAAAGAAAGATGGTGGATAGCATCACGAACAATGACATCCTTTTCGCTATAGGTCCTGCAGGTACAGGTAAAACCTACACCGCCGTTGCCTTAGCGGTCCGTGCATTACGCAATAAAGAAATCAAACGTATCATCTTAACACGACCGGCTGTTGAAGCTGGAGAAAATTTGGGCTTTCTTCCGGGAGATCTAAAAGAAAAAGTTGATCCTTACTTACGTCCTTTATACGATGCGCTTGATGATATGATTCCAGCAGAAAAACTTAAAGGGTATCTCGAGAATAGAACCATTGAGGTCGCTCCGTTAGCTTTTATGCGTGGACGTACTTTAGATAATTGTTTTGTGATTTTGGATGAGGCACAGAATGCAACCGATATGCAATTGAAAATGTTTTTAACCCGAATGGGACCGACAGCAAAATTCATTGTTACGGGTGACGTGACGCAGATCGATTTACCAAGAAAGAATCAGTCAGGACTAGCAACTGCTGTACGATTGCTGGATAATATTGAGGGTATTGATATTATACATTTAAACGGTTCAGATGTTGTGAGGCACAAATTAGTGAAACGCATTTTAGAGGCTTACGGAGATATTTAATAGTCAATAATAAATTTGAGATAGAGAGATACTATCCATTCATCAATATATGAACGCAATACAAGAAACAAATTTCAATTTCGAAAATCAAACCTCTTTTTACAGAGGTAAAGTACGTGATGTATATACCATTGCTCATGAATATTTAGCTATGGTGGCTTCAGATCGTATTTCGGCATTCGATGTGGTTTTACCAAGACCTATCCCGTATAAGGGACAGGTGTTGAATCAGATCGCTGCAAAATTTTTGAAAGCAACGGAAGATATTCTGCCAAACTGGGTAGTTTCTGTTCCGGACCCAAGTGTTACCATTGGTAAAATGTGTGAGCCTTTTAAAGTAGAAATGGTGATCCGTGGCTATTTATCTGGTCACGCTTGGAGAGAGTATAGTGCAGGAAAACGTTCGGTATGTGGCGAAGCGCTGCCAGAGGGATTGAAAGAAAATGATAAATTACCAGAACCTATTATTACTCCCACGACAAAAGCAGCAGTAGGTCACGATGAGGATATTTCAAGAGATGCTATTTTAGCAAGAGGGATCGTGAGTGAAGAAGATTATATCCAGTTGGAGAAATATACAAAAGCATTATTTCAACGAGGTACTGAAATCGCAGCCGAAAGAGGATTGATCTTGGTGGATACCAAATATGAATTTGGCAAAAAAGATGGTCAGATTATTTTGATTGATGAAATTCATACACCAGATTCTTCCCGTTATTTTTATGCGGAGGGTTATGCTGAACGTCAGGCGAGTGGTGAAGCACAAAAGCAATTGTCGAAAGAGTTTGTACGCAAATGGTTAATTGAAAACGGATTTCAAGGTAAAGATGGACAGCAGGTTCCGGAAATGACAGATGAAATAATAAAATCAATTTCTGAGCGATATATCGAACTTTATGAGCATATTGTAGGCGAGAAGTTTGTTTATCCAAATCAAGAAGATGTTTTGGAACGTGTAGAACGGAATGTGACTCAAGCTTTAAAACAACTAAAATATTAAGAGAAAGGATCTAGATTATGAAATATACGATTGATAAGCATGACCGCTATATTGTAATAGAACCGCTTTGTGATAGCTTAGATGCGGAAAAAGCGATTAAATTAAAAGGTGAGTTTTTGTTGAGAAACACGGTTGGTCAACGTAATATTATTTTAGATTTATCTAATGTGCGTAAAATAGACGAAAGCAGTATTCGCTTGGCACTATTGGCAAATCGTCTTTGTGATTCAAGTGGTGGGCTATTCATTTTAGCAAACTTGGATTCTGAAGTCCTTGAGGTATTGGAAATGTCTCACCTACAGACCAACTTTACGATCGTAAACTCTGTTAAAGATGCTGAAGACCGTGTTTTTGCACACGAAATTGAATTAGATTATAGAGGAGAGAAAGAAAAATAATATGCGATTTGAAGTTTTGATTTTAGGGAATAGTTCCGCAACGCCTATGTACGATAGGCATCCAACTAGTCAAGTCGTAAACTTCAATGAGCAATTGTTCTTAATTGATTGTGGAGAAGGTACACAAATGCAGCTTAGCCGTTATGGCATTAAAAGCAATAAAATAAATCATATTTTTATCAGTCATCTGCATGGAGATCATTACCTCGGTTTAGTTGGGTTATTGTCCTCCATGCACCTGATTGGGCGTAAAAGTGATCTACACCTTTATGGACCAAAGGGACTTGATGAAATATTAGCGGTTCAGTTTAAATATTCAGAGACATTACTTCGCTACGATCTTATTTTCCATGAAACTTCTGCCGACGAACCGCAGGTTATTTTTGAAAATAGAACCATTAAAGTAAGTACATTCCCTTTGACTCACCGAATTCCCTGTACGGGCTTTCGTTTTGATGAGGGACAGCGTTCACGACACCTACTTGTAGAAGATATTGAGGAGGCCGGTATACCTGTTGCTTATTATCAATTATTGAAAAATGGGGTGGACTATGTTCGTGAAGATGGACAGGTGTTCAGCGCATCAGATTATACTTTGCCTGCACCATTATCCCGCAGTTATGTGTACTGTTCAGATACCATTCGTACAGCAAACTACTTACCGTATATTCAACATGCGACATTAATCTACCACGAATCTACTTTTCTCCATGAGATGGTCGATCGTGCAAAGGAAACTTTTCATACTACAGCCCTGGAGGCTGCAGAGATAGCCAAGGAAACGCATGCAGATAAATTACTATTAGGTCATTATTCTGCACGATATAAAGATTTACAGCCTTTATTACTTGAGGCGCAGTCTGTTTTCCCGAAAACGATGCTATCGCAAGAGGGAAAATGGTTTTCGGTATAATGTTATTTGTAAAATCTCCCTGTTATATTAAATTACGCCAAAAATTTTCAGAAGGGAGCAATAAAGTTATATTTGAGCGGCATGCGTCAATACCTATGAACTAACAATAAATAAGGCTAAATTTCTATTGATCTGTAATTATATTGTGGATGTAAGCAAATTTATCTAAGTTTACGATTTAAAATTTAATAATTTAATGGACACTCCATTCAACTTAACGAAACTTTTACGGGAAAATATTAAAAATCTCGTACCTTATTCTTCTGCTAGAGATGAATTCAAGGGGGAAGCATCTATCTTAATTGATGCCAATGAAAACGCTTTTGGTTCTCCTTTAGCGCATAACTATAACCGTTATCCAGATCCTCTGCAACATCAACTTAAGCATAAGCTAGCACATATTAAAGGAGTGCCTGCAGAGAATATGTTCTTAGGTAATGGAAGTGACGAAGCTATTGATATCTTATTTCGTGCATTTTGTCGTCCAGGTGTTGATAATGTAATTTTAGTCCCACCTACATACGGCATGTATGAGGTTTCAGCCAACATCAACGATGTTGCTTTTCGGAAGGTAAATTTAACAAAGGAATATCAATTGGACTTAGAGGGCATTGAAAATGCTGTCGATGAGCATACTAAATTGATCTTCATTTGTTCACCGAATAATCCAACCGGTAATACGATAAATCGTCATGATATCGAAACCATTTTGAACAACTTTGATGGTCTGGTTGTGGTGGATGAAGCTTATATTAATTTTTCACAAACTAAATCCTTTACTCAGGAATTGGCCGAATACCAAAATTTAGTTGTTTTACAGACGCTTTCAAAAGCATGGGGGTTAGCCGCTTTACGTTTAGGTATGGCCTTTGCAAGTACCGAAATTATTTCGGTATTTAATAAGATAAAACCACCGTATAATATTAACCAAGCGACACAGGATATTGTTCTGGAAGCATTAGATCAAGTTGATCAGGTTAATAGCTGGATCAAACAAACTGTGGTGGAACGTGAAAAGTTAGTGCAGGGATTGTACAAACTGGATATGGTCCAACACATTACTCCTTCTGATGCCAACTTTATTTTGGTAAAAATGAATGATCCAAGAGCAGTATATGCCTATTTGGTATCACACGGTATCATTGTACGTGACCGCTCGAAAGTGGAACTTTGTGAAGGCTGTCTTCGAATTACAATCGGTACACCAGAAGAGAATAGTATATTATTGGAAAAATTAACCACAATCAACATATAAAATAATGCCTAATCAGCTAAAACGTGTATTGTTTATCGACCGTGATGGTACTTTAATTTTGGAACCTGAGGATCAACAAATTGATTCTTTTGCTAAACTTAAATTTTACCCAGGTGCATTGCAATACCTTCCACGCATCGCGAAAGAATTAGATTTCGACTTAGTATTAGTTTCTAACCAAGATGGTCTGGGTACAGATGTTCATCCAGAAGAAAACTTTTGGCCTGTCCATCAATTTATACTGGATACATTTGCGGCTGAAGGTGTAGTTTTTTCTAAAGAACATATCGACCGTACGTTTCCTCATGAAAATGCGGCTACACGCAAGCCAGGTATCGGTATGCTATTGGACTATTTCGATCCTTCACAATATAATCTAGCACAGTCTTTTGTTATCGGAGATCGTGTCAATGATGTAAAGCTGGCTCAAAATCTAGGTGCTAAAGCTATTTGGCTACGTAATAATGATGACTTGGGGGCTTTGGAAAATGTGCAGATTGATGCAGAAACAATTGGTCTTGAAACAACCGACTGGAAGTCTATTTATGAATACCTGAAGTTAGGAACACGCACCGGTGAACATCATCGTAAAACGAATGAAACGGATATTTATATCAAATTGAATTTAGATGGTTCAGGAAAAGGTGATATTGAAACAGGTTTGCCATTTTTTGACCATATGCTGGATCAGATTGCCCGTCATGGTGCAATCGATCTGACAGTAAAAGCGAAGGGTGATTTACATATTGATGAACATCATACGATAGAAGATACTGGTATTGCGCTGGGAGAAGTATTCTTAAAGGTTCTGGGTGATAAACGTGGTATTGAACGTTATTCATATACATTACCTATGGATGATTGCTTAGCGCAGGTTGCTTTGGATTTTGGTGGCCGTAATTGGATTGTTTGGGAAGCTGATTTTAAGCGTGAGAAAATTGGTGATATGCCTACAGAGATGTTTTTCCACTTTTTCAAATCATTTTCGGATGCATCTAAGTCTAATTTAAATATCAAAGCTGAAGGTGACAATGAGCACCATAAGATCGAAGCAATATTTAAGGCTTTTGCCAAATCAATAAAGAAAGCTGTACGTCGTGATGCTGATAATATGGAGCTCCCGAGTACGAAAGGAGTTTTGTAGGTATCTCCAATCTCATGTCTGATAGCTATTATCTGACATCTAAAAAGACAAAAATGATAGGAATTATAAATTACGGAGCCGGTAATATATTTTCATTGACAGCAGCTTTAGATCGTGTTGGACTAGCTTATGGCATGGTCAACAAGGAAGAAGAGCTGGAGCAATATGATCGTATTATCATTCCTGGAGTAGGACATGCAGGTGCAGCGATGCAAAAACTGCGTGACTCAGGTTTAGCTTCATGTATCCATAACATTGATAAGCCTGTTCTGGGTATTTGTGTGGGCATGCAGTTGCTAACAGATTTCTCAGAAGAAGGAAATGCCTCTTTATTATCCATTATACCTTTGAAGACTTTACACTTTGATAAAAAAATCAAGGAAAAAGTTCCGCATATGGGTTGGAATAGTGTATCGATCAGAAATGACAATCCATTATTCAGCAATATAGAAGATAATGCTTATTTTTACTTTGTACATTCGTATTTCATTGAGTATGATGCGAAATACACGGCAGCAATGTGTGCTTATGGATTGCCATTTTCGGCCGCTATAGCAAAAGGTAATTTTTATGGTGTGCAGTTTCATCCTGAAAAATCAGGAAAGGCTGGCGAGCAATTATTAGTGAATTTTTCAAAATTAAGTTAGAAAATAAAAAACAGTTTACAATGTATATTATACCCGCAATTGATGTATTAGATAAGAAAGTTGTTCGTCTAAGAGAAGGAAATTATGACGATGTTACTACTTATGAAATCAGTTTAGAAGAGCAGATTGAGAAGTATCATGCAAATGGTACAGAATTGGTACATATCATTGATTTAAATGGTGCAAAAGGTGATTTTAGTAATCAAGAATATTTATTTGATATCATTCAAAAAACAGAAATGAAAATTCAATACGGTGGCGGTGTTCGTAGTATTGATAAAGTTAAAGAATTGGTTGATGCTGGTATTTACCGTGTTATTGTTGGTACTCAGGCAATCACTAATCCATCATTTTTGGAAGAGTTAAGTAGCTTAAATGAAGGTAAAGTTAAATATGCCGATCATATCGTTATTGCAATTGATGTATTGGACGAGGTGATTAAATATTCAGGTTGGCTGGAATCTTCTCCAATCAAGTTAATTGCATATATCGATAAGTGTTTAGCTTTAGGTTTTTACCGTTTCTTATGTACGGATATCAGCAAAGATGGTAAATTAGGCGGTGCTGGTGTTGAATTATATAAGAAATTATTAGATCATTCTCCTATAATTAAATTAATCGGATCTGGTGGTATCAGTTCAATGGAAGACATCAGCAACTTAAAAGCATTGGGAAGAATGGAATCTGTTGTTGTTGGTAAAGCGATCTATGAGAATAGAATTTCAATTGAAGAGATTAAAGATTGGAATCTGAAATCGTTAATTAACTTCTAAGGATGTTAGCAAAACGTATAATTCCTTGTCTTGATGTTAAAGATGGCCGCACAGTAAAGGGAGTTAATTTTGTTGATTTACGTGATGCTGGTGACCCAGTTGAATTGGCATGGCAGTATTCTGAACAGGGAGCTGATGAATTGGTCTTTTTAGATATTGCAGCCACGCATGAAGGGCGTAAAACAACTATTGACCTGGTTAAGGCTGTTGCGCGTCAGGTCAATATTCCATTTACAATCGGAGGTGGAATTAACGAAATGAAAGATGCTGAGATTTTGTTGAATGCTGGAGCAGATAAGATTTCGATCAACTCTGCTGCTGTTCGTAATCCACAATTGATCAATGATCTAGCGGCGGCCTTTGGTGCGCAATTTGTTGTGGTTGCGATTGATACGCGTTTTTTAGAAAATCAAAATTTTGTTCACTTGAGTGGAGGTCGTATCAAGACTGATATCAAAACAGAGGATTGGGTACACGAGGCACAGGAAAGAGGGGCTGGCGAGATTTTACTGACATCTATGGACCATGATGGAACCAAGAATGGATTTGATAACGGGTTATTGAAAAAGATTAATGATGCTATTACTATTCCGTTAATTGCATCGGGAGGTGCGGGTAATCAGCAACATTTTGTCGATGTATTTCAACAGGCAAATGTAGATGCCGCTTTGGCAGCATCAGTGTTTCATTACGGTGAAATCCTTATCCCAGAATTAAAGAATACTTTAAGGAGTAATGGCATTGTAGTACGTTAAATTTGCTTACTATAGCAACTATAATGACTTCATACCATATACTCGATACTAATTAAAAGAAATGTTAGATTTTTCAAAAAGTGACGGACTTGTCCCTGTAATTGTACAAGACGCCCAAACATTGGAAGTGTTAATGCTCGGTTATATGAACGAAGAAGCATGGCAAAAAACACAAGCCGAGAAGCGTGTTACTTTTTTTTCAAGAAGTAAAAACCGCTTATGGACTAAGGGTGAAGAAAGTGGGAACTTTTTAGAGGTTGTCGGCTTACATATTGACTGCGATAAAGATACGGTATTAATTAAAGCGAGACCTGCAGGCCCTACTTGCCATACAGGTAGCCGCAGTTGTTTTAATACTGATTTTAATCAAAATTTCTTGCTGGAGCTAGAGCGAATCATCAAACATCGCTATGAATTTCCTTCCGATGAATCATATGTTAATCGTTTGCGTTCAAAAGGAATCAATAAGATTGCTCAAAAGGTAGGTGAAGAAGCCGTAGAAACAGTTATCGCTGCATTGACAGAAACAGAGCATGATTTTATTAATGAAACTTCTGATCTATTGTTTCACCTTCTCGTATTATTACGCGAAAAAGGAATTTCATTAGAGACAATTGCTAAGAATCTCGAAGGTAGACATCAATAGTATTGTTCTACGTTATTAAGATGTATAAAATTTGTAAAAAAGGCACCTATGGGTGCCTTTTAAGATTTATAATACGCTGTAAATTTACTGATATAGCTTCTAGTTGATGTAAATTTAGCTAAGTTTGTATAGGGTAATATGATTATGGATACATTAGAAATGGAATTAGCAGCAACATTAACTGGACATCAAAATCCTATCTTCGCTTTGGAGAGAGGATATTTTACCAATACGTTCTTTTCTGGAGGAAATGATAAAGGTGTAGTGGAATGGGATTTGCAAACGAAGTCATTCAAGCGCATTCTTTGTGCGGTAAGTTCTTCAATTTACGCCTTACATCTTATCCCTAATACCTCTTTTTTGGCGATTGCACTTCGTGAGGGTAAGGTTATGATTGTTGATGTTGAAAATCAAAAATTAATAGCGAGCATTCAAGTTTCTAAGAAAGCAATTTTTGCCCTTCAGAGTATTCCGACCAAGAATGAGCTGGTTGTCGTAGGGGAGGACGGTATTGCTAGTGTATGGTGTTTGACAGATTACAAGAAGATATATGAATTTGCTATTTCCTCCAACACAATCCGTACGATTGCTCTTTCTCATGATCAAAAGAAAATCGCATTTGGAGATAAGAACGGGGATATATTTTTATTCTCTGCAGAAGATTATCATTTTCTATTAGCGAACCAGAAACATACCATGCCGATTACGAGTCTGATCTTCTCTCGTAGCGGACTTGAGCTCTTGAGTGGAGCTAGAGATGCTGCATTGAAAATCTCCGACGTAGCAACTTTAAAAGAGCAGCATGGGTTTGTTCCGCATATGTTTACCGTATATGGCATTTACCCACATCCCAGTTATCCAGTATTTGCGACGGTTAGCCGGGACAAATCTTTCAAAATTTGGGATGAGGAAACCTATGCTTTACGCAAATCAGTCAGTCGTGATAAATTTTATGACTCGCATACTTTATCGATCAACACCGGACTTTGGACTACTTCTGGAAAATACTTTCTCACTGCAGGTGATGATAAATTAATCAAAGTCTGGGAGATGAAATTGTCTTAGGTATTCTTAAGAAAGTAAAGCAACTATTTCAGTTAAATATTGCTCATCGACAGCATCGAAATCGTTGAGTTCGCTGCTATCTACATCTAGAATACCAATGATGTTGTTGCCCTTGTAAACAGGGATAACAATTTCTGATTTTGAAAGTGAGCTGCAAGCGATATGCCCAGGAAATTCATCTACATTGGGTACGATAATCTTTCTGTTTTCTTTCCAAGAAGTTCCGCAAACGCCACGACCATATTGGATCCGTGTGCAGGCTACAGGTCCCTGAAAAGGTGCAAGTACAAGTTGTTCCCCTTCAATTAAATAAAAACCTACCCAAAAAAAATTGAACTGTTCTTTCAATGCTGCAGCAATATTTGCCAGGTTAGCGATTTGATTCGTTTCACCGCTGATCAAGCCTTTTATTTGAGGAAGAAGAGCAATATATTGTTCTTCCTTTGTTCCTTTTTTAATTGTTAAATCTTCTGCCATAAAAAAAGCGCTATTATGCTGTTCAAAGTTAACAGAATAATAGCGCTTGTTAAAAATAAATAATCTTTCTTTACAACTTTTTCAAAGCTAATTTGATCATTCCTTCGACGGTCAGATTTGGATCCGTTTGGATGACAGTATTTAAAACTTTTTCTGAGGTAGCTTTATTGAATCCTAACATGACCAAAGCGGATAATGCTTCGTCTGGTACAGATTGTGCCATTGGAATCGTTGACAAGGATTCTACGCCCTGTTTTTTTAGCTTATCCTGCAATTCTAAAATCAAACGTTGTGCTGTTTTAGGACCAATACCTTTTATTTGCTGAATCAGTGTAACCTGACCATTTACAATAGCAGATTGTATTTCTTCCGGTGTATTGGATGAAAGGATCATACGCCCTGTATTTGGACCAATACCTGATACTGAAATCAGATTTTCAAATAGTTTTTTTTCACCTTCTGTTGCAAATCCGTATAAGGTATGCGCATCCTCCCTAACCTGAAAAGAAATGAATAGCTTACACTGCTCCTGGTCTTTAATCAAGGAAAAAGTATTGAGGGAAATATGGATATAATAGCCAATCCCACCCACGTCGAGAACAACATGGGTAGGTGCTTTATGTGCTAATTTCCCGTTAAAATATGCATACATAGCGATACGGAATTAATTACCTTGTTTTTCGTGAGATTGTACATCGACAACAGCGATCGTTACCATATTCACGATTTCGCGAACTGAACTATCCAATTGTAATACGTGAACTGGTTTGTTCATACCCAATAAGATTGGACCAACAGCCTCGGCGTTGCCTACTTCCTGTAATAATTTGTATGCAATATTTCCAGATTCCAAATTCGGGAATACCAACGTATTTGCTGGTTGTCCTTTCAATGTACTGAATGGAAAGTTTGCTTCTAATAGCTCGCTGTTTAATGCGAAGTTTGCTTGTAAATCACCATCTGCAACAATTTCAGGATGCTCCTGGTGTACGATTTTAATTGCCTCACGAACTTTTGTCGGTGTGTTACCTTCGTTAGAACCGAAATTAGAATAAGAAAGTAATGCAATACGAGGGCTTACATTCATTTTTCTAACTGCTTTATCTAACAATACGGTGATGTCTGCCAACTCTTTTGCTGAAGGCTCTTTGTTAACAGTAGTATCTCCTAAGAAGATAGGGCCTTTTTTTGTTAACATCATGTACATACCCGCAATACGGCTACCTTCTTTTGCTCCGATAACGTGGATTGCTGGTTTGATCGTATTTGCATAGTTTTTTGTTAATCCGGAGATTAAGGTATCGGCATCGCCAAACTGCACCATGCTTGCTCCGAAGTAGTTGCGGTCAATTAAAAGCTTTTTAGCATCTAATTTTGAAAGACCGCGACGTTGTCTTTTCACAAACAAATGTTCAACATATTGGTTGACACGTTCTGTTTCCATTTCTTCAAATGGATCAATGATCTGTACGCCTGCTAATTCAAAACCGTACTCATTGATTAAAGCATTGATTTTTCCTTTTTTACCTAGCAAAATAGGAACTGCAATACCTTCTTCTTTTACGATCTGTGCCGCACGAAGTGTTTTGTAGTTATCTGCCTCAGCAAAGACAACACGTTTAGGATTACGTTTTGCTGCCATTGTCAAGTTACGCATAATAGCATCATCTTGACCTAATCTTTTACGAAGAGTTTCTCTGTATTTATCCCAATCTTCGATTGTATGTTTGGCAACACCTGATTCAATGGCTGCTTTTGCAACTGCTACTGAAACTTCAGTGATCAAACGTGGATCATTAGGTTTTGGGATGATATAATCTGCTGAGAATTTTAGATTATTGGTATTATATGCTAAGTTTACTTCTTCTGGAACTGGTTGTTTAGCGAGGTCAGCAATTGCTTTTGTAGCTGCCACTTTCATCTCTTCGTTGATCGCTGTTGCACGTACGTCTAACGCACCACGGAAGATGTAAGGAAAACCTAACACATTGTTAACTTGGTTCGGATAATCTGAACGTCCTGTGCCCATAATGACATCGTTACGTGTTGCAATTGCTAAGTCGTAAGCGATCTCCGGGTTAGGATTTGCCATTGCTAATACAATCGGCTGGTTAGCCATTGTCAATAACATTTCTGGAGTCAACACATCTGCTGCAGAAAGTCCGATGAAAACATCAGATCCGTTTACCGCATCAGCAAGCGTATGGATATCACGGTCAGTAGCGTAAGTAGCTTTCATCGCATCTAACGTTTCACGGTCACGACGGATTACACCTTTACTGTCTAACATAACAATATTTTCTTTTCTTGCACCTGCAGATACATACATACCTGTACAAGAAATAGCGGCAGCACCTGCGCCGTTTACGACGATTTTAACATCCTCGATATTTTTTCCGATCAGTTCGCACGCATTGATCAAGGCTGCACAAGAAATAATTGCTGTACCATGCTGATCATCATGCATAACCGGAATATTCATTTCCGCTTTTAGGCGTCTTTCGATTTCAAAACATTCTGGAGCTTTAATATCTTCCAGGTTGATACCGCCAAAGGTAGGTTCCATTGCTTTTACGATATTGACAAACTCATCTACATTTTTAGTGTCAAGTTCAATGTCAAAAACATCGATATCAGCGAAGATTTTAAATAATAGACCTTTTCCCTCCATAACTGGTTTGCCGGCTACAGCGCCAATATCTCCAAGACCTAGAACAGCCGTACCATTACTAATAACTGCAACTAAATTACCTTTTGCAGTATATTTGTAAGCATCTTCATTATTTGCAGCGATAGCTAAACAAGGCTCAGCAACCCCTGGCGAATAAGCTAGCGATAAGTCTCTTTGAGAATTTGTTGGCTTGGTTGGCACAACAGCTATTTTACCAGGTCTACCCATTGAGTGGTAGTCTAATGCCGCTTGTTTACGATTTACATTACTCATTTTAATTCTTTTATATAGTGCTAGTTTGTTAAACTAAGGTTACAAATGTATCATTCTTTTTTTGAGAAAGAAATGATAAATAGTCAAAAATTTATTCTGAAGTGTCAATTTATTTTAAGGCATCAAGAAGTGTGAACATTCGTTTGCGCATTGCACTAGTCGATCCTGAGTAATTATTCACTAATAAGGTGAAGGTGAATTTCTCTCCTGTGCTATTATTTTGGATACCGGTATAGCCTAAAGCTCCTCCAATCGTACCGCTTTTCATCTTCATATTATTGTATTCGGGCAGACTTTTATAGAATTCGGGAAACCAGGATTGTGATTGTGCGTACTGCATAATCTTGGTCATGGCAGCGGTTGTCACTCTATTTTGTGGAGAAAGACCAGATCCATCCTGATTGTTGAGTTCACTGCTATTGATCTGCAATTTATTTTCCCAATATTTTTGAATAAAGGTTGCTCCCTCACTTGTTTCAGTCTTTTGTGCCGTTTGGTATGCAATTGCTTTCAGTAATGCTTCACCGTATAGGTTAATACTTTTTTGGTTGAACCAGTAGATAATCGCAGCAAGATCAGGTGATTCATGGGTGTCCAGAATATGTCTTGAGATTTCTGTTGTTGAAATCGCTTTACTATTACTCGGTAATTCAGCGGTTTTAATGCCGACATTCTTAAGTGCCTTTGTTAATTGAAAGGCAACATCATAAGCTGGATCCGGTACGGAGATTTCAATTGTTTTTTTAAGATCTGAACCATACGTGCCCCGGATGTAAATGTTTGTAGCATATGGACCTGAATAGGCGTATACATTGTCTCCTGAGCCATTTTTTCCCGTAGTAACTTCATTCGTGATTTTTATATAGGAAAGATCCGCAGTAAGCTTTTGTATTGTTGCTGGTTTTCCAAGGGCATCGTTAGGTGTGAAAACTACCCCTACGGCATTTTCTCTCCAGTTTAGTGAAGACACTCCTGCACCGTAATAATTTCCAATGTCGGACCAGATCCAGCCTCCAGGAACTTTATATCCTTGGTAGCGACTGTCATCCCCGATGATACGGCCTTTTATTTCCTTAATACCAGCATTCTGGATTGCATAGATCCATTTGTTGAGTATCTGTTCTTCACTGGTTTCGGGGTAACGGTTACTTCCCAACGTGGGATCTCCACTACCTTCAATAATAATATCTCCATGGAGCACGCCGTCGGCCTGAATAGTTCCGGTATATGATAGATTGGTTTTAAATTTAAAATCCTTGCCTAGAATATCAAATGCTGTGCTCGCGGTGATAATCTTCATCGTAGAAGCCGTTGCTAATCCTATCTCTTGATTATGCTGAAAAATGGGTGTTCCTGTGCTTGCATCAAATACGGATAGCGATGCTGTACCATTTTTTAATGAAGGGTCTTTTTTAAATTGACGATAAGCTTCTTCAATTTTGGTTTTTGTTGCTGACTGTGAAAAAGTAGGAATACTGTATAACGGGGATAAGCAGATACTGAGAAGGGTAAGGGATATACTGGTTTTCATTAATATTAAATCTTTCTGTTTTCATAAAGATACTATTGTTTGATCAAAAGTGTTTAATATGAAAGTCAAAAGTTAGCCTTCAAAACGTGTTTACTTCTTGAAATTTTATAACTTGCATGATCAAATTAAAGAAACAATGACGCATTCAGAAAAATTGACGGCAATTAGAAGTCTGATGAAAGAGCAAGGTGTTGATGGTTATATCATTCCTTCTTCTGATCCGCATATAAGTGAATATTTACCAGATCGTTATAAGTGTATCGCTTGGACATCAGGGTTTACAGGTTCAGCAGGTACTTTAGTTATTACACAGGATTTCGCAGGTCTGTGGACAGACACCCGTTATTTTGTTCAGGCAAATGAACAGCTGGCAGGGAGCGGTTTCGAACTTGTAAAATTAAAAGTTCAAGGGAATGCGGAGTACGCAGATTGGTTAGGTGAGCATTTAACAAAAGGTGCCAAAGTTGCTTTTGATGGTAGTTTAGCTTCTTTGTTAGTTGCACAATCTGTTCAGCAAATCTTGAAACCTCTTGATATTGTAGTTGACGGTCATGTGGATCTATTGTCTCCATTGTGGGAGGGTAGGCCGGCTTTGCCTTTAGCAAAAGCATATTTATTGGCCGATACGACAACAGGTCAATCAACAAAATCTAAATTGGCGGCTGTGCGCACTGTATTGGCCAAAAATAGAGCACAGGCACATCTGGTTTCTTCTTTAGATGATTTGGCTTGGTTGCTTAATATCCGCGGACGTGACGTACCATGTAATCCTGTTGTTTTGGGATTCGTTTATGTAACAGCAGATGAAGCTATTTTATATATTGAAACAGCTAAATTGGATTCGGAAACGGTTATCAGTTTAGAAGCTTCCGGTGTAACTGTTAAGCCTTATGAGGAAGTGTATGCACAAGTGAGCAATCTAGCTGTAGAATCTATTTTGATTGATCCAAAAAGAACTTGTTTTGCTATTTATGATTCTATTCCCTCTGGCGTAAAAATCATTGAGAAAATCAATCCTTCAGCTTCTCTGAAAGCAATTAAAAATGAAGTAGAGATTGGACATACGCGCGAAACAATGATCAATGATGGTGTTGCGATGACTAAATTCTTTAAATGGCTGGAATCGGCAGTACCTGCCGGTGGTGAGTCTGAGATTTCTATAGCCGCAAGATTACAAGAGTTTAGAGAGGAGCAACCTGGTTTTAATGATATTAGTTTTGGTACCATTGCCGGCTATTTAGACCACGGTGCATTGCCACATTATTCCGCTAGTAAAGAAAGCAATTACGATTTAAAAACGTCAGGGCTGTTATTGGTCGATTCGGGAGGTCAATATCAGACAGGAACAACAGATATTACGCGTGTGGTTTCGTTGGGAAATATTACGCAGGAAGAGAAGGAAGATTATACAACTGTATTGAAGGGTACGATAGAAGGTAGCCAGGCTATTTATCCGCAAGGATCTAAAGGTTATCAGATTGATGCGATTACACGTCGTCCGATTTGGGCTACATTACGTAATTATGGACATGGTACTGGTCATGGTGTTGGTTTCTTTTTGAATGTACACGAAGGTCCGCAGACGTTTAATGCCGCAAATATTGATGTTGCAATTGAAGCGGGAATGATCAGTTCGATTGAACCGGGTTTATACCGTGAGGGAAAACATGGTATCCGCATTGAAAATCTTGTCTTATCAAAACATGCCGGTTCTTCCATATTCGGAGAGTTTATGGATTTTGAAACATTGACAATCTGCTATATTGCAACAGATCTAGTTGATAAAACGTTACTGGATCAGCAACATATAAACTGGTTGAATCAGTATAACCAATGGGTTTATGATAAACTGGAAGGCAGATTGAATGATGATGAAAAGGCTTGGTTGAAAACCAAAACGCAAGCAATTTAAGATTATTTAAAATGTAATATAATAGGAAAAGGAGATCATATGATCTCCTTTTTTAGTTTAATGTAACGGGCATGCTATAACGTTTTAATTTTTTAAAATTAATGCTACTTTTGTTGAAAGACCAAATCACTATCATGCGTAAAATCCTATTTTTAAGTTTTATTTTTTTCTATTCTTCTGTCTTATTCGCACAGAAGAACCTGATACCGATGCCTCAACATTTGGAGATATCAAAGCAAGGTTCCTTTCCTTTAAAAGGAAATCTAACCGTTGGAGCAGGGGCATTTGAGACCCAAGCAAAATATTTGGCTAATCAATTAGAAGGCTTATTACAGACGAAAGTTACTCTTAAAAAATCGGGACCAATCCGATTTCAGAAAATCAACAATACTGTCTCGGAAAAGCATGATTATTATGAATTAAAGATAGATCCTAGTGGTGTCTTCATAGCTGCTTCTACAGAAAGTGCCGCTTTTTATGCTGTTCAAACTTTGTTGCAGCTTGTGGAGGAGAACCAAGCTAGTGGAAGTATTCCTGCTTTGGAAATTAAAGATTATGCGAAGTTCACTTATCGTGGTGCACATCTTGACGTCAGCAGACATTTTTTTACTGCCGATGAAGTGAAATTATTTTTAGATTATTTATCGCGTTATAAAATGAATAAGTTTCACTGGCATCTTACAGATGACCAAGGATGGCGTATTGAAATCAAAAGTCATCCGAAACTTACCGCTATCGGAGCATACCGTGCAGTGACAGATGATGTGAAAGATTCTAAATTAATTAAAGATGGCCGTTACGGCGGATTTTATACACAGGAACAGATTAAAGATGTTGTTGCCTATGCAAATAAACTGCAGATTGAAATAATCCCTGAAATTGAAATGCCAGGTCATGCTCAAGCTGCATTGGCTGCATATCCTGAACTTTCTTGCACAGGAGGTCCTTTTCAGGTAGGTACAACCTGGGGTGTTATGGATGATATCTATTGTCCTAAGGAAGAAACTTTTGCTTTATTGGAAGATGTGATCGATGAAGTTGTTACACTTTTTCCAAGTCATTATATTCATATCGGTGGCGACGAGGCCCCTAAAACAAGATGGAAAACCTGTGCACATTGCCAGGAAATGATTAAAAAAGAAGGATTAAAAGATGAATTCGAGCTGCAATCTTATTTCATCAAACGGATGGAAAAATACATTAATGCAAAGGGTAAAGATATTATCGGCTGGGACGAGATTTTAGAAGGCGGTTTGGCTCCAAATGCCACAGTTATGAGCTGGACAGGTATTGAAGGTGGTATTCACGCCGCAAAGGCAGGACACGATGCCATCATGACTCCCGTAAGTCATATGTATCTGGATTATTATCAGGGGAATCCGCAATCTGAACCTTTGGCTTTTAATGCTGAACTTCGCTTGGATAAAGTGTATAGCTTCAACCCGATACCCAAGGAGTTGAATGCGCAAGAAGCAAAGCATATCTTGGGACCACAGGCCAATATGTGGACGGAGTATATTACAAATTTTAAACATGTTGAATATATGTTGTTTCCTCGATTGTTGGCTTTGTCTGAAGTGGCATGGGGAACATCAAAACCGGAAGCGTATAAATCTTTCGAAAACAGGGTGATTCATGAGTTTGCTTATCTGGACAGAAAAAAGATCAATTATAGTAAAGCTATTTTTGAATTGAATGGTAATATCATTTCCAGAGACGGAAAGATGTATTATGAATTGTCAACAATCAAAAATGACAATACGATTCGCTATACTACAGATGGAACAGCACCGACTGTTCAAAGTGCCGTTTATAAGGAGCCTGTTGTAGTGGATAGAACAATGACCATCAATGCCGCAAATTTTAGTGCTGCACGTATGGTCGGTTCAGTATTGAAGCAGGATTTTGTAATTAGTAAATCTACTGGGAAATCTGTTCAATTGCTATATGAGCCAAATGAAGCATATCAAGCGAACGGTACAGCAACATTGGTGGATGGTGTTTATGGCAATAAACAGTATTTTAAGAAAAACTGGTTAGGATTCAATGGTAAAGATTTAGTGGCTACGATTGATATGGCTGAGCCAGTTTCATTTTCAAATGTGGAACTGAATGTCGTTGATCAAAATGCGAGCTGGATATACTATCCGCAAGCTGTTAAAGTTTATGTTTCCCAGGATAATCAAAATTTCACCTTAGTACAAGAGGTGGGAAAAGAAGTGATCGCTAAATCTAAAGGAACCATCAAATTATCATTTGAAAAGCAGCATGCTAAGTTTGTTAAAGTTGAAGTGCAACATCTGAATAAGATTCCCGCAGGATCTGGTGGTGCGGGTTCTCCGGCTTGGTTATTTGTGGATGAGCTGTCGGTATATTAGTATATAGGATACCCGATAAGCGATAATAAAGCGCTACTTAAGGATCTGGATACAGATTTATAAAGTAGCGCTTTTTAATTTGTCGGAAGTATGGTTAAATAAATAGCATCATGTTATGCTTCATTATTCAGTTTGCGGATCAGTTCATACAATTTAAGTTTGTCTATAGGTTTCAATATGTACCCATCAATGAATGGGTAGTCTTGAATTTGTTCCCTATCGCTTTTACTTGTGGATGAACTTATGATATAAATGTTCAAAAGATTTAAAAAGTCAGGACCAAACTCTTCTAATTTATCCATCATTTCCCAACCTGTCATAAAGGGCATATTAATATCGACAAATATTATTTCTGAAGAAGGGTCGAGATTTTCCTTTTTATTTTCAAAATACTCTAATGCATCTAGCGCATTTTCAAATAAGTTGATCTGTAGCGGAAAGTCTGGAAAACTCTTGATCATGTTACTGAAAATAACGCGTAAAATAGCATTGTCATCGACAAGGGTGACAGTTCTTATTTTTATAGTATTGGTTGATCCCATTTAGTTGTTTTCTAAAAAATTTACTAAAAAAGTAGTGCCATTGTTTGGCTTGCTAATAACATCGATCTTACCTCCTAAAGATTCAATCTGATAGCGTGTGATGAATAAACCTAGGCCTTTGCTATCAAAGCCACGATGAAAAACTTTTCTAAACATAAAGATTTGCGATTTGAATTTAGGTAGGTCAATACCTATTCCATTATCTTGGATGCTCAGTAAGGTTGAATTATTTTGTTGATATGTTCTGATATGAATTTGTGGTTGAACACGGGGAACGGTGTATTTTAGTGCGTTGCTAAGCAGATTATAAATAATACTTTCGAGATATATTCTAGGGTATTGTAAATACTCAATCTCAAAATCTGTTGTCAGGATTACTTTTTTACTATATATCTCTGCTAAAAATTGATCATATACCTTTTTAAAAATTGTAGGGAAATGACAGTTTACTTTTTCTATGTTTCTATTTTGACTAATTTCTAATATCTCCGATAGTTCTTGTAAAGTATCTGTTAAACTGTTGTTACTACTTTTCAGTAGTTTAAAATATTCTTTGTTAACTTCCTTTCTGTTTTCATCTTTCAGCTCATCGATGAGCATATGAATATTGCTGACGGGCTCCCTTAAATTATGGGCTACAATATGGTTAAACTCTTCCAACTGGCGCACTTTCGTTTCCAGATCGATTTTGACAATTTCGATTTCCTTCTTTTGCCTTTCTAGTATTTCAAGATTCTTTTTACATTCCGATATGTCCTGTAGCTGAACAATAAAAAAAGATACTTCATTGGATTGGTTATGTACGACCGAGGTGGTCACTGAACACCATACATAGTGGCCGAGTTGATGGCGATACCGTTTTTCTAACGTGAAACTGTCCATTTCTCCCTTTAACAATCGTTGACGTTGTAGATAATCATTATTGATATCGTCAGGATGTATATAATCAAAGAAGTTTGTGCAGGATAGTTCTTCTTGCGAAAAGCCTAAAATTTTACTGAGCATATTATTTGCATCCAGGCAGTAACCTTGTGTGTCGGTCAAGGATATTCCTAACCCGGAGAAATGAAAAGCTTGATTGAATTTATGTTGATTATATCTAATTTTTTCAAGCGATTTAATTTTTTGGGAAATATCGGAGACAACAACTGCTACACGATCTTTTGTACTGTGTATGGGTTTAATTTTTAATTTGAACCATCTACCTTTATGCGTATCAAAAGGAGAAGGAAATTCCATATGATAAACCTTGTTATAGGTTAACGCCTTATTGATCAATGGTAATGTTTTTTCGGTCATTTCCGAAGGAAATAGATCTACAATATTTTTGTTCAAAAATTCCTCTGGTTCATAAAATAATAAATCCGGTTCGCTGGTCCAATAATTTTTGAAAACTCCTTCTTTGGTTACTTCAAATACAATATCATCGAGCGATGTTATTAGAAGTTGTAGTTCTTGTTTGCTATCTAGTAATTTTTTGTTTTCATTGACGAGTGGGGAAACATCCTGAATGCTGATGAGCATGTGGATATCAGGTCTATCTGGTATTAATTTAGAGCTAAAAGAAAGCCAGATCAACGTGTTATCTTCTGTTGTGATACCATAGATTATATCACGCTGTACCGCACCAGTCTCCAATGTCTTATTAAATGATAATTCATTGGGATGTATCGGATGTTGACCTTCTTTGCTGTAGAAGATCAACGCCTCATGCAATTTTTTATGTGCTATTTTGTCAAAAGGTAATAGGGATTTAGCCTGATTATTTAATGCCAAAATATGCCCTTCATAATCAAGCGCAACTAATCCTTCAAAACCTAAAGTTTCTAGAAATATGTTTTGTTTGTCCAATGCTTGATTGTGAAATTCCATTCGCAATTCTAGTTGAGAAAACCTGTTTTTCTAATGTTAATGCATGCAAATGTGCACATTTTCTTGAAATTTAATGGCAACACTACCTATTCACATGTATATTAATCGTCTGATATGCTATGCATAACCTAAATTTATTTAATTTTTTCTAACCAAATACTGTTAAGCCAAAGTTGTTGATTTCCAGTTGTCTGGAACGTAATTTTTTGTTTTCCTGTTTGATTAATACGAATTCTACCTATGGCAGTATTCACAAATTCATCGGTGTAATTATTCTCGTTCGGTTCTACTACCATTTTTCCATTTGGTGTTAGTTTTCCTGAAGCTGTTTCGTTAGTGGTGTGAACCTTAATTTCTACAGGATCTGTATTAGGATTATGTGCAGATACATCTATTTTATAAGTTCCTGCTTCAGGAAAATCTACCTCCCAGGCAATGGTTTCTCCAGCTGTTTGAATATGGTTAGGTTTTTTTCCGTCATAGCGAATTACTTTTAATTGTTCTCTGTTTTGTGCATTAGTACTATTTAAAGCAAAACCACCAAAAGTGGACTCAGCAACGATATCTTTATCCAATTGCAATGGTTCATTGTAATGGATTACTATGGTAGATACATAGTTGTCTGTTTGCTTATTGGGAAGATGCACATGCAGGATGCTGCCAATCTGTTCAAATTTTAAGTTCTGATGATCTGTCGTACCTTGAATGGATATCTGTAACGGTTTTGTTTTAATTCCTGAGATACGCAACACCCGATCCAATGGCCAATTAAACACCTGTGCATATACATTTGTTTTTGTTCCTGTAGTTTTGGTTGTCAGGTATCCCCAATCGTGCTGGTTAGCTCTTAGATCTAAACCAGTGGCTCCGTAAATACTTTCTCCATGTTTATTGAGCCATTTACCGATATCTTCCAGTCTTGTTACGCTTTCATAAGGTACTGTGCCGTCTGCACGAGGTCCAATATTTAAGGTAAATCCACCGTTTAAACTAACATTTGAAATCAGCGAATTGAAGATTTGACTGGTTGATTTCCATTCATTTTCTTGACCGTTGTAGCCCCACGAATGTGCAATGGTACCTGGTGTTTCCCACGGATGTTGAATGTATGAGGTTCCAAATTGATTATCGCCGAAGGTTTCAAAATCAATATTTTTTTCGTCGGTCGGTAGACCAAGTCTTGAATTGATCAGGCAATTGGGCTGTAAGGTATGAATAAGCTCCACAACCTGTTCAAGCTGTTCTTTTTTAATTATTGATTTTTGATATGGAATCCACATATCAAACCACATAAGTGCGATATCGCCATAGTTTGTTAAAAGTTCACGTAATTGTGGCATTACTTTTTCCTGCCAATACTGATTGTACTGGGTGTCTGTGACATGTCCTGTGAGTTCCTGATTATGATCCCAGGCATATGGGTGTTCCCAGTCAATCCAATGTGAATAATAAAAACCTAGCTTCATGTTATGTTTTTTACATGCCGCTGCTAATTCTTTTATGATATCCCGATTGCTACCACTTAATTTGCTAAGGCTATAGTTTCCAATTTTGGTATCCCAAATGGCTACACCGTCATGATGTTTAGTAGTCATGATAATGTATTTCATACCTGCTTTTTTAGCAAGCAATACCCATTCTTCTGGATTGATCTGATCCCATACGAAGCGCTTCGCTAACTCACCATATTCATCTTTAGAAACCCGGTTTCTATAGCGGAGCCATTCCGCGTAATTGTTGATATAGCGTAGTTTTTCGCCTTTCCACAATCCTTCTGCACCACTGTATAGTCCCCAGTGTATAAACATCCCGAAGCGATCATGACTAAACCATTTGGTTTTAGGATTTTCCTGAGCAAAAAGTGTACATGTTAACGTTAAGAATAAAGAAATTGTAATTGAAATTCTTTTCAGATTTTGTAGCATAAAGGTTTCAGTTCTTATGTCTTACTAATATAGTGAAAAAAATCTTACGTAGGGCTAGTGGTAGATGATTTTGGCTACTGTTCTATGGACATTTAGGAGTAAAGATTTGCTTTTTTTGTTCCTTACTTCTTGTTTAATAGGATAATAACTATATGTAAATTTTACCTGAGCACATTTTATTTAAATTGAAAACGCACCGTTACACAAACGTAGGTTCCTCTCTTTTAATTTTTAGGGAGCAAACGAAGATAAGATGATTACCAGATTATGTCTTTTAACATTACTTGTTCAGTGTTTGTTCAGTGCTTGCTCAGTGATCACTCAGTGTAAACTGTATCAATAATGACTGATTACTGTCTAAAAATTGGTTAAAAATTGGTATTAGTTATTATATAGTATTAGGATGTTCCTGTTCTAATGTTTATCTTGATTATCTATAAAACTAATCAGGTAATTAAGACAATCTTTTGTCATCCTAAATCGCTTTTAGCACATCAAATTCGTGGAACCGTATAGTGAGTTGTTCATCTTTATCCAAGAAGAGCTCCGGATCAAGTTATAAGTAGTCTTCCAAATGATTTTTTTCATTGAATTGAAATCCAACTAACCGTTTGAGAATTGCGGGTTCCATAGACATATTTCCGGACAATTGATCGGGATTGGATTGGAGTGCCCGATACACTTGCTTATTTAGCCTGTTGATCATCTGTGAGTCGTAAAGATTCTGGTGAATCTCTGTAAAGCCAAAGCTGAACTATGTAGCTGTAAAGTATAGATGTTATTGTAATTCATATCTTTTGTATAGATATTTTATACAAATAATTTTAAATTACAATATTTAATATATATTTGTATATTAAATCTATACTAACTATTTATTATTAAATCTCTAATTATGCAACTTAACACCCAATTCTTGGTCGATCGATTGGTTCAGCGGATTGATTTAGATCGTATTTTTTTGTTTAATTTTCTCAATGATAGCGTCGAAAGTCCACATCTTTTATTAGTTGTTAATCCTATAAAGGGTATCTCTGTTCAAAGTATTGAACCTATTATCCGCCTCTGTATGGCCGATATGCCCGATATTCCATTCCATGTGATCTGGACAGGGGAGTGGAGTAATCAGTTGAAAAAAGGAAGCCTTTATTTTACGTATGCTTCTTTGCCTGCACACCTGCTTTATCAGGCAGACAGCAAAAAGAGCCCCATTTTAGGGGGTAAGCTCGTGATCAGTTTAATGGAAATGTCTCATGTAGACTATGCTAAAGGCAAAAATTTAGCCGATGAATTTATGTTCGCATGTTACAATTTTCAATCTAAAACGGATTATTTTCAAGCAACTGCCATGTTGCATCAGTTTATTGTGTTGCGGTTAAAAGGATTTCAAACCATGGCGGGTGTAACGATTGGTAAAGCACAAAATCTGGAGCATATTCTTAAACTGATGCGGGGCACTTTACCTGGACTTTTTAAGATTTTTACTTATGATGCCCATAGTACACCTTTGTTGCGGTTATTGGATACTTGTCATAGTTATTTGAAGAAAAAGGATCGTCTCGATATTTTAGAAGAGGAATTTGAGTTTTTACTGGCGCATTGTCAGGCATTTGGTCAGGCTTTGGATAGTATGGTTGATTATATTTGGAATGGCGTAGCGGTATATATTAAGGAGAAGAGTGATCGTGCTGCTGCTGTATCGGTAGCTAAAGATACTGTTGCTATTATGGCTAAAAAATCTCATCCAATAGTTTCAGGGCCTGCTACATTGGAAAATTTTTCAGGTTTTCCATGGCCACAAAAATATAAGGATGATGCTAATTTACTTCTTGATAAGTTGTATTCAGGCTGTCATCCAGAACAGATCTTATTGGTCAACTATCAAACTGACGGCTTTTCACATGGTAATCCTTTTCAAGAGCGTGTTGCTCAAGAGGAGAATGGTGTCAAAGTTGAACTTTTTCTGGTGGTGCTTACTAAACGGAACTCACCCTATACATTTCAGATTAGGAAAGTGGGTGATGTTCGAGCATCAGTTGTATTTCTTGATTTGCCTTATGTGGAAAAGCAGTTGACTCTTGGAGGCCGGTTTGTGAGTGTTGTCTGGCAGAAGTCTTGGATTTTGCGGCAAAAGTCTACTTTCAATTCTAAATTGGTACCTGTAGTAGTAGATTGGTCTGCAAAATTTGAGAAAATTAAAATCATATCAGAAAATGCTGTTGTTGTCATGCGTAACCTATTATTAACGATGACAAACTCTCCTCTATTGATGGCAGACACCGCTTTGTTGCTATTGCGCGAACTGTACAGTATCGGTATACAGACCTATCTGCGATGTGCTGTCGGATATATTCCTAAAAATACTGATTTATTGGATCTCATGGAGTGGTCTGCTATTGCCAGTACCGATGTAATACAGGGTATTCTGAATGATAATGAACTCGATATGTTGATTCTTTCCATCATTTTAAAACCTCAGGAGATCTGGTGGAAAAGTGCGGCAATGGATATGGATGATCAGCATAAAAATTTAATCATAACGCGTGCTCGTGCTGTGGTTGAATTGTATGAGCGACTGTTAAAATCCGTCGTTCAATCTATAGAACAGCGTATTGAGCAAGTTAGCTAAGGAATAAACAACAAACAATAAATTTATGGGAATTAATAAAGTACAGGATAGCCAAGAGCTCTCCTTAGCCACTGCTTTGCCTAAACGGAAGTCATCAGAACCTTTTCAGATTCCTTGGGAGGATGGAGATCCTTTTAAAATGGGAAGGGAATATCTTTTACAGTTTTGTAAAAGGAAGTCTTTTGGGATCGATTATTCCGGGCGGATAACAGTTCATGTAAATGGTATACCTCCACATTTTGAGATTCGTAAATCTGGTGTGGAGGAGGTTGTTCAGATTAAAGTAAGTCGTGATTATCTTGAAGTTAATTGTAGTTGTGGGAAAAAGGCAGAGGGACTTTGTTCACATGAAGCCCGTTTTCTTTACGACAAAATACCAGATAGTAGGGATCTTTACTTTAAAGGGCTTTATCCCAAAGTTCTGGACGAACTCTTACTGTGGCAACTCAAGATGCTACATTTTGAAATAGAAGATTTTTACGGTAGTATCAATTTAAAGATAGGCAACCATACTACATATGGTAGGATGTTTAAAGTAATGGGGCAGTCGTCGAATGATGAACAAAGAATCCAGATTCCAGATAGTCATATTATCGCGGACATGCCAGCGGAGAAGAGTGATAACGTTAAGTTTTTTGTTCCGCTCAATTTTTTGGCTTTTGGAATCCCTGTTGTTTTTCCATTTAAATCCAGGAGTCCGAATTCCGATTCTTTTACAAAGAGTTATTTGTTTGATGAATTACAGACCGTACTTTTCTTGAGCCCAAAAGATGGATACCTAGAGCGTTTCTGCAAAAGAATTGTCTCTCTTATTCTGGCTGATAAGGCTTTTAAAGAAAAGAATCTAGGTAGTTTAGATTTTTATAGTCATTATCGTAAGAACCAACAACAGATACTGCAGGTCTGGCGCGATCTATTATCGGATCCAATATTTAATATTAACCTTAATTTCGTCAGTACAAATCGATCATATCAATATGCTTATCAGATCAATTTAAGTAGAACTTACGGCCTACATAGTGCTCAGGTTTTGCTGGCAGCAGATCGATTAACAATAAAAGCACATCTTTATGATGAAGACGTTTATCAAAAGCTCGTAGTGGAGGTATATGTAGATGGTATTCTTCTCGAAGAACCTACTTTTCTTGATTTTAAAAATTGTTACTTCTTAAAAATCAGGGATGCTCAGGTGCTTTTTATCGATAATCTTGAAATGGAATATCTGTTGCGCCGCTTTCGGGCTTTTGACTTTATTGTCACGGCTCTGCCGGAGCAGTACGCTGATTTTTTGACGGATTTGGTTGTTCCGTTGAGTAAATCTTGTTCTCTTGAGATTCACTCTCATCAGGAGATAAAGAGGAGACATGTTCTATACGATCCTGCGTTTAAGCGGATGCTGACGATTCGTGAGATAGATAACTTTCTTCATCTGGAGGCACAAGTTGTATATGAAAATATAGGAACTTTTCCACTGAAATGGGATGCTAATTTGGTAATTGCACCGAAACAGGAAGACTTTACTTATTTTATGCGCGACAAGATAAAAGAGGAGGAATTTCGAACTTTTATTTTGCAACAGCATCCCTCTTTGGCATCATCTATGGCTGATAGTAACTGGTTTATCCCGATTGATTTACTTCAGCATCGTAGTTGGTTACATGATTTTATTGATAAGTGTAAGTCGGAGGATATCTTGATTGTACTTGAGGATCTTCAAGTTGGTACTTCCTATTATCAACATCAGCTCAATTGTACGGTACGGAATATTCATTTTGAAAATAATCAATGTGCAATTCTGTTGGCTCTTAAATTTGGCAATCAGGCTATGACAATCTCTGATTTTGAAGATCTGATTATGGAGGGACAGCAAGTATTCCGATTGCCCGATTCTTCTTATGGAATTATAACGAAAGAGGTTCGACATCTCTATAAACCTTTATTTTTAAGTTCGATTCGGGATGAAGACAGCCTGGTGCTCAATACGGTACAGCTTATTTCGCTACAGCCTAATTTGGAAAAGATAGATGCAAAAATAATTCAAGGGAGCATCCGAGAACGCCGGGAAAAATTGATGAATATGGATGAAATTCCTTTGCTGAATGTTCCTGATACTGTTTTGGCGACATTGCGCCCTTATCAACAGGTTGGATTCAGCTGGATGGCTTTTTTGAATGAGTTTGGTTGGGGTGGTCTTTTAGCGGATGATATGGGATTGGGTAAGACCCTGCAGGTAATTACTTTGCTAGAGTATTATTATCATGCAAATCCTCAAGGTGCTCCTTCTCTTATTGTATTGCCCAATACGTTGTTGTTTAACTGGGAGCAGGAATATCAAAAATTTGCGCCGAACCGTCTGGTTCGAGTTTATCATGGGAAGTTACGAGCGCCTGTTGCGGAGTTAGAAGCGGGGACTGTCTTGTTGACGACATACGGTACGTTGATGACGGATGTGGAAGAGTTTGAAATGACGACATTTAGCTATCTGGTTATGGATGAGTCGCAGGCTGTGAAGAATCGGAATTCAAAGCGTTTTGAATGTTTGTCTGAGATAAAAGCATCTTATCGGATCGCGATGACGGGTACGCCTATTGAAAATGGGATTCAGGATATCTATTCACAAATGATGCTGGTCAATCCTGGTTTTTTTGGTAATTATCGAAATTTTAATAAAACGTATAAAGGTGTTAAGGATGAAAACCTTGTACAGGAAACTGTGGGAAGCCTTCAAAAGGTGATCGCACCTTTTATACTTCGCCGCACTAAAAAACAAGTGGCTCTTGATCTTCCTGAAAAAACAGAAACTGTCCTTTATATGGATATGCTTCCTGACCAAAGGAAGGTTTATGATCGATATAGAAAACTTTTTAAGGGGGAATTGAAAGAGAATCTAAAAGGAAAAGATGCATCGAAGTCTAAGTTTTTGGCTATTGAGGCGCTCAGTAAATTGCGGCAGATCTGTAATTCTCCGAGCTTGATTAAAGGGGAGGTGTTAACGAGTTCTTCAGTGAAATTGGATTATATCGATGAAATTTTGGATGAGGATGTGCCAGGGCATAAGGTTTTATTGTTTTCTTTTTATACGTCTATGTTGCAATTGGTGGGAAAAAGAATCGCTGAAAGGGGTATAGACTATGCGTATTTGGATGGTAAATTGAATCAGTTGGATCGGCAGAAGGCGGTGGAAAGGTTTCAGAATGAGGATGATTGCCGGATCTTTTTGATCAGCTTAAAAGCTGGTGGTACGGGGTTGAACCTGACGGCGGCGGACTATGTCTATATTTTGGATCCTTGGTGGAATCCTGCCGCAGAGGCGCAAGCGATAGACCGTTGTTACCGCATCGGTCAGGATAAACATGTGATGGCTTACAAAATCGTGTGTAAGGATACGGTGGAAGAAAGGATCTTGGAGATGCAGGCGAGTAAAAAGAGTGTGGCTGATGGATTGATTTTGGATGAAGCGAATCTGATGAAATCGTTGAGTAAGGATGACCTGCTGAAATTATTTGAATAACCTTTATAAAATTCAATTATGAAAAGTGATGTTATAATTAAATCCTCTTATTCGGGGATGATGTATGCTAATGATTTTCAACGTTGGTATACTTATTTTGATCGGCGGCTCAAGGCTGAACGGAGTCCTTCTGATCTTTCTTTTTTACTCGGTAAGCCTGATCATTTTTATATGGATTTCGAGAAACTATTTGAGGTTCCTAAATTTTTATTATCTGAATCTATTTTACTAGATCGCATTTATGCTTGTTCGGAAGTTGTTCCAATGGAATTTTATCGCGAACCATACGAAGGCTCTACAGATCGTATTGTTCGTGTTAAAGTAGTCGAAGATGAGGTTAAATGGTATTATAAAATCGAGTTAGGATGGACGTTTCAGCGGGGTAAAGATAAACCTGTTGCTCCTTTGCTTTCTATGGAAGAATGGAAGCCTGAGATTAATGTGCTTATGGAATCGGATGCGATGATTCATGTGCGCTCTAGATTGGAAGCGTTGTTGGCGGGAAGTGGATTTGAGGGCAGGAAATCTTCATGGGAATTATTTCAAAAGGTACGATTTAATGGGTCTTCTAAATTGATTATATATCCGAGACACTTGAAAAACTGTTTATATCAAATGATTCAGAAAGGGAAAATAGTTGTTCGCAATGTGGATGATCGTTATTCTTTTAGTATTGTGAGTTAATTATCTGTGGTTTTTGCCAGATATTTTAATAGTATGTTATGTTTACGTAAAGCTGTAGCACTCCTTCACTTATTTGCGTTATCTTTATACTAACGATATATAAACTATGACAAAAAAAATTTTTTATGGTGTTGCTGTTCTGGCTTTAATTAGTAGCTGTGCAAAAGATAGCGGTACACCAGATCCTGACTTTTCGAAAAATGTTGAAGAGAAATTAGAGACTTATATTTGGCACCCTATTGTTTCAGAGAAGGCAGAAAAGGATAATATTAGCAATTACAAGCCGGATGACTGTGAAATGGATAATGGTTACCGTTTTGTGCTCCAAGAGAAGTCAAATCAATTGAATCTGGATAGAGGAGTGAAGGTGTGTGAGGTAAATGAAGGTGCTTTTGAAAAGTTTACTTTTAAGGATAAAAATAATATAAGCTTTACTTTTAATAAAGAGAACGGAGCAATTAAATTTGAAAATCAGGATAAGTATTCTTCTTACACGGTTGCGATAAATGGTGATAAGTTGGTGTTAACGAGTCAGAATAATAATCCTGCTGCCAATATTGCTCCCGTGAAATATTATTTTAAAGGGGTGAAAAGGTAACTGTCAGTTCAATTGACTACGTTGTTATCTTTATATTAACGATTAGAAATTATGATTATGATTAAAAAATTGTGTTATAGTATTACTATTTTGACTTTATTAAGCAGTTGTGCAAAAGATAGCGGCACACCGGACCCTGAATTTTCAAAAGATATTCAGGAGAAATTGAAAGCTTACGTGTGGCATCCTGTTGCTGAAAAAGGGAAGGATGTGAATAATCATAGCGATTATAATCCGGATAATTGTGAGCTGGACAATAACTACCGCTTTTTGTTCTATGAAAAATCGAATCAATTGGACTTGGATAAGGGAGCTCAGATTTGTGGGGCTAATAAAGGTACTTTTGAATGGTCAACTTTCGAGGATAAAAATAATACTAGCTTTACTTTTAATAAGGAAAAAGGGACGATAAAATTTGCGAATCAGGATAAGTATTCTTCTTACGCGGTTGCGATAAATGGTGATAAGTTGGTGTTAACGAGTCAGAATAATAATCCTGCGGCTTTTGTTGCTCCCGTGAAATATTATTTTAAAGGGGTGAAAGCTCCATAATTTCGTAGATGTTGATTGCGAGGTTTATAGTGTGGTTGTTTTTTTAAAAATTATTAAGAACAACAAAGGGCTCCAAATCTTCTGAGAGTCAGCGTTTATTTATCGTATTTGGACCATATTGTATTTTGGCAACAGGTTTATACACTCCATAAAAAAGGACGATCAAAATCGTCCTTTTTTATGGAGTGTATTTTTAGTGTTATTATCATGATGAATTGCTGATTATTATTGCTAAAACGTTAATTTAGTGTTTTACAAACCGACCAATGGTCTTTTTTATATATTCTTAAATGAAACTTAGCAGTATATTTTTTAGCGGAATGATTTTTCTAGCCATTCCAAGCTTACAGGCACAACAGGCACCCTATAAAAACAGTAAAACTCCTACCGAAAAAAGGGTTCAGGATTTATTGGGAAGAATGACAAAGGAGGAAAAAGTTGGTCAATTGTCGAAATTGTTGGGTTGGGAGATGTATGAGAAGGGTGCCAAAGGTGTTGGTGTAAGTGCTAAACTGAAAAAAGCGGTTCAGGATCAACATATTGGATTGCTCTGGGCAACCTTGCGCGCTGACCCCTGGACTCAAAAAACATTATTAAACGGTTTGAGTCCAGTAGAAGCGGCACGAGCTACAAATGCGATTCAACGATATATGTTGGATAGTACCCGTTTAGGTATTCCTTTGTTGTTATCTGAAGAGGCTCCGCATGGTCATATGGCTATCGGTGCTACTGTTTTTCCTACAGCAATTGGTCAAGCAAGTACTTGGAATCCCGTTTTAATTGAACAGATGGCGGCTATGATTGCAAAGGAAACTTACGCTGTAGGTGGAAAAAATGGTTATGGTCCTGTATTGGACCTAGCACGTGATCCACGGTGGTCACGAACAGAAGAGACTTATGGTGAAGATGCGTACTTGATCGGGCAGATGGGAAGGGCGATGGTGAAGGGCTTCCAAGGCGATGTCATTGGGAAAGAAGATAAAATAATTGGTACACTTAAACACTTTGTTGCCTACGCTGTTCCTGAAGGCGGTCATAATGGTGAAGGTGTTTCTGTCGGTGAAAGAGCAATGCGTCACCATTATCTGTATCCTTTTGAACAAGCTGTTCGCGCAGGAGCAGGTTCTGTGATGACGGCTTATAACAGTATTGATGGTATTCCTTGCTCTGCAAATCCCTGGCTACTGAAAGATGTATTGCGTAAAGATTGGGGATTTAACGGTTTTGTTGTATCCGATTTATTAAGTATTTCTGGATTAAACGGAGGACACGCCACAGCTTCTACTGCAGCAGAGGGAGCCTCACAAAGTATACATGCCGGTCTTGATGTAGATTTGAGCGGTACAGGATATGGTGCTAATTTATTGGAGGCGGTCAATAGTGGTCTTGTAGAAACTTCAGTTCTTGATACTGCTGTGGCACGTGTACTACGTATGAAATTTAAACTGGGTTTATTTGACCGTCCTTTTGTGGATGAAAAACTGGTTGCAAAAAAGGTTGCTACTGTTGAAAATGTGACTATAGCACGTAAAGTAGCTCAGGAGTCTATCATATTGCTTAAAAATGAAGGAGATTTATTGCCTCTGAAGAAAACGGTTAAACGTATTACAGTTGTTGGTCCTAATGCAGATAATGCGTATAATCAATTGGGAGATTATACTGCTCCACAGGCCGATGGTAAAGTGAAAACGGTACTGGCTGGTATTCGTGCTGCGGTAGGTAAAGGTACACAGATTGATTATGTGAAGGGCTGTGCTATTCGTGATACTTTAAATAGTAATATCCAAGATGCGGTTGCCGCAGCAAAATTGTCGGATGTGGTTGTCGTGGTATTAGGAGGTTCTAGTGCGCGTGATTTTAAAACAACTTATCAAGCTACGGGTGCCGCCAATGTGGATATCAACGCTGTCAGTGATATGGAAAGTGGCGAGGGTTTTGACCGCGTCTCTTTGGATATGATGGGGCATCAGTTGCAATTATTGCAGGCTTTGGAGAAAACAGGTAAACCTATTGTTCTTGTAACAATTATGGGAAGACCTCTGAATCTGAATTGGGCGGCCGCACATATCCCCGCTATTGTGAATGCCTGGTACCCTGGGCAGGAGGGTGGACTTGCGATAGCTGACGTTCTTTTCGGAGATTATAATCCTGCTGGACGTATGCCTATTTCAGTACCTCGTTCTGTAGGACAGTTACCCGTTCATTATAACCATAACAAACCTAAGCATCATGATTATGTAGAAATGTCTGCAAAGCCTTTATATGCTTTTGGTCATGGTTTGAGCTACAGTAAATTTGAATATGCTAATCTTGTTGTTGATGTGAAGGAAAGTGCAGAAGATTTTGCGTGTACGGTTTCTTTTGATGTGGAAAACAAAGGGCTGTTAAACGGTGATGAGGTGGCTCAGCTATATGTTGTGGATGAGGTTAGTTCGGTGGTTACAGCTATCAAACAATTGAAAAGATTTGAGCGTAAGTCCATTGGAGCAGGAAAACGTGAAAGGGTCTCTTTTCAATTGACGAAGGAGGATCTTAAACTTTGGGCTGTGGATAACCGGTGGAAAACTGAGAAAGGAAAATTTAAATTACTGATCGGTGCGGGATCTGATGATGTGCGACTGGAAGGTACATTGGAATTGAAGAACGACTATTTGTAGGAAGAGTAGTACGTTCGAAAGGTATGCTGCACACGCATTGAATCTTTAATGATCCTACTCACTTAGGATATAAAATAAAACTGGGGCTGTCAATAAATAGACAGCCCCAGTTTTATTTTAATACAATGTGTTTAATATTCTTTCTATTCCAGGTGTAGGTGATATGTATCAAACCTTCATCATCTTGTATTATTGTCGGGTAGGAGTATTCATCTCCCTTTTTACCATCTTCTAAGATCAATGCATCTTTCCAATTCAGACCGTCTTTAGATAATGCCACGCGTAGTTTCGTACGTCCTTCCCACCAATCTTTTCCGGCAAGATCGGGATTATAGACGATCATAAATTGTCCGTTTTTTAGACATATTGCGTCTGTTGCCGCATTTGGATTGAGCAAGTTTGTCGCTTGCCAAGGTTGCCACGTCTGCCCATCATCATTGGAAAATGAACTCATGACTTTATTCTCTTTACTGCGGCATAAAACCTGAATGTTTCCGTTTTTATGTTTTACTATACTAGGTTGGATAACCTGAACTGGGCTTTCATGGTTAATGTTAACAATTGACCATGTGTTACCTCTATCTGCGCTGATCTCTAAATGAGCTTTCCAAATTTCTTCTTTTGACTCGGTGCTTGAAGGGGAAAGGATAGTTCCATTTTTTAGGGTGATGGGTTTATTTTTGATGGGACCTAAAATGTTTTGGGGTAATGCTTTCGCTGTTGACCAGGTATTGCCTTTATCTAGCGAATATTTGTAATAACCTTTCCATTCTCTAGGATTAGGTCCTATTTTATAATAAAGATATAAGCTGTCCGATGCTGGATGTTGATAAAATACGGGATTCCATGTTGGATAGCGTATGTCTCCAAGGACTCCATCGGCAACTTGCACAGGGTGCTGCCATTTACCATTAATATAATGTGAAGTCCAGATAACAACATCGGGATTGGATTCATGTGTGCCTCCAAACCAGGCGGCAATTAGGCTATCTTTTCCAATTTGTTCTATAGTGGAGGCGTGGCACTGTTTGAAAGGTACCTGACCTTCGTTAAAAATCTGAGTTGATGTTAATAGTGCTGGTTTATAATTATTGCAAGAAGAAAGTATAGTTAGTATGATAATCGAAAAGAAGAATAGTTTGTTCATATAAGTTTATTTGGTCCTCCACTTTTTCATCTATCAAACGAAAAGTAAGACTTTTTTTTGTTTTAGTTCTTTAAAGCTTTAATATCTGATATATTGATTCCGGTAAAGCAATCGTCCTGACAATTTCCTATGACATAACCGCACGATGAGATCAGCCCATTATTTTTCGTTTCAAAAAATATCTTTTTCTTTTCTTGTGCTACAAGCCATTCACCTTTTGCTTTGGTATAAACGTCCTCGAGTGTCATAATTTCAGTTGCTCCTAATCCATTATATTTTCCTAATTCTTTTTCAGATTCTGACCAGCTGAGGTATTCTTTTAATGTAACCTTCTTGCTAACCAGATAATTTTTATAAGATTCTGTTAAATTAGCATAGATTGCATCTATTTCCTGATCTGTCCAACCTGTTGGTGATTTTGATACGGATCCATTGAATACTATTACGCGATGTTCTCGCTTTGTTACTTTCCCATTGATTACTGATATCGTCGTTTTAGAACTATGTT
>Ga0160467_100510_pt1 | contig 37149 bp, 40 predicted proteins | sample HID1972I_E11MG_FD_108221 | JGI IMG/M metagenome (GOLD analysis project Ga0160467, IMG submission 108221) | Enriched pill bug-associated microbial communities from UW Madison campus, WI, USA - HID1972I_E11 MG | ecosystem: Host-associated > Arthropoda: Insects > Digestive system > Unclassified ... | reverse complement strand
TGAAACCATAATGGATGCTCGACTCGTTCTCCAGTGAGCAGCTCAACAATTCGGATATGTGTTTCCTTCATGTTGACATCTGCATGAAAATTCATTAGTGCTAACCCCGAACCACAAAACAACAGCAGCCAGCATATAATAAGCACTACATAATGCGGTTTTTTTCCTCTCTCGGATACCATAACGAGAATTTGAGGATCACCGTAAACATCGATCTGAATAGCCGGCCATTTACGTTTCAATAGCTCGATAATTTGCAATAAATCGATGACCACACGATTGCCATCCTGCTCCCTATGCCTGTAGAGGATCATATTTTTCACCTGCTGCTCTATTTCCTTATTATCAGCTAATACATGCGCAGCATCTTGCAGCTTAACGTCTTGCTTTTTACTTATACTGATCCTTTTTTTCAGACGTAAATAGATAGAGGTTGACGAAAGCGTCATATCGCATACACCCTCTCATGTCTATGTAACCTCTCGTTAGTATGAGCAAATAAGCTATTTTTATCCTAATTGGTTTTCATAAAAAAAGATCAGATCACCTATAAGGCGATCTGATCTTTAATTAGCTTCAATATCTTTTTCTCTAGACGCGACACTTGCACCTGGGAGATGCCAAGTCTGCTAGCTACTTCAGACTGCGTCTTGTCTCTGTAATATCGCAAATAGACGATGGTTCGCTCACGCTCACTCAAGCCTTCAATCGCTTCAGCCAGCGCCATTTTGTCAAACCAATTTTCCTGTGATTCGTCTGCAATTTGATCCATAAGTGTAATTGGATCACCGTCATTCTCAAACACAGTCTCGTGAATGGAAGTAGGCGGTTTGTTAGCTTCTTGTGCAAAGATGACATCCTCTGGTGTAATACCTAATCGCTCGGCAACCTCCGAAATCGTTGGAAGTCTACCCATCGTTTTAGATAGCTCATCCTTCATTTTTCGGACTTTATTAGCCGTTTCTTTTAGCGAACGGCTAACTTTAATCGTCCCGTCATCACGAAGAAAACGCTGGATTTCACCGATGATCATCGGTACCGCATACGTAGAAAATTTTACGTCATAGCTTAAATCGAATTTGTCCACTGATTTCAAAAGCCCAATACAGCCGATTTGAAATAAATCTTCAGGTTCATAGCCCCGATTCATAAAGCGTTGCACGACCGACCATACGAGCCTGATGTTGGAACTGACCAATCGATCTCGCGCGCTCATATCACCTGCCTGCGACAATGCAATTAATCGCTTTACTTCAACATCATCCAAAAACGGCTGGGCTGATTGCTTGATATCTACATTCATGAGGTTCAACCCCTAAGCTCTAATTATAGAGCGCTTTTTTTGATGCTATGCGCTTCATCATCGTTAGTTTTGTTCCGCCACCAAGCGTACTGCTTACTTCAAAATGATCCATGAAATTTTCCATAATAGTGAAGCCCATACCAGAACGTTCTTCATCAGGTTTCGTTGTAAACAACGGCATCCGAGCAAGCTCTGTATCTTCAATACCAGAGCCTTCATCAATAATTTCAATCGTTAATTTTCCATTCTCTACGATACCCTTCAATTGAATTTCTTTCGTAGGGTCGTTATCGTAAGCATGAATAATACAATTCGTTACCGCCTCAGATACTGCCGTTTTTAGATCCTCAAGCTCCTCTAATGTAGGGTCAAGATGAGCGACAAAGCTTGCAACTACCATCCTGGCAAAGGCTTCGTTGCAGGATTGGGCGCTAAACGTTAATGAAAATTTATTAGGGACGCTCATGATACCACCTCCAGGCTTGAAAGCGCACTGTTTTCATCGTCATGCAATTCAATGATTTTGAATAGGCCAGACAATTCAAGCAGTCTGTTTACCGAACGGTTTGCATTACAAATAATTAGCTTACCGCCTTTAGCCTTAACCTGCTTGTAGCGACCTAGAATAACACCGATGCCCGAGCTATCCATAAAGGACAGTTGCTCCAAATCCATAACAACATGTTTGATATTGTCCTTCATGATTGCATCTTCGATCAGGCTGCGCACACGATCAGCACTGTGATGGTCTAGTTCGCCATGCAGGCGGACAATAATTGCATTCTGATTGCGTTCAATATTCGCTGCCACACTCACGTCTCGTTCAGCTCCTCATTGTTTGATTGATGTCAACACAAGGCTGTATTTGTGATAGAGTAGGTTTCAACAGATGCATTACCTTTTCCTGCCTGCTGACAAAACTAGAAGAAAAGCGTCAAAATTAACTAATGAAACAAACTTCGTGTCGAACGTTTCAGCAGTTTCCACCACGTACTCCGTTCAATCGTTTGTGGAGCGAGCAGTTCGTACTCCTTCACCATCTGATCATCCTGATATACAATGAGCTTTCCGATTGGCTGATCTTTTACAATCGGTGCTTTCATCGATTCATCCATGTCAAGAACATAATGGATTTGATCGGTGTTGCTGCCACGTCGAACTAGAATAGAAAAGTTTTGTGGTGCAACAAGATCCACTTTGTTTTCCATTCCTTTTTCAATCTCAAGCGTGCCTATAACATCACCTTTTTTAATAATCGGATAATTCATGTATTGAGCAAAGGAATAGTCCAGCATTTGCGATACTTCAGCATTACGTACCTTTGTCGAAGGAGCGCCCATTACAACTGCGATGACGCGCATCCCATCTCTTGTCGCTGAGGCTGCTAAGCAAAACTTCGCTTCACTTGTATAGCCTGTCTTAATGCCGTCTGCTCCGTCATAGAACCGTACAAGCTTATTCGTATTTACAAGCCAAAACGGTTTTTCAGAATCTTTTCGTAAATAATCTTGATATTTTCCTGTAAATGATCGAATCAAATCATACTTCATCAGCTCTTTTGACAATAGAGCAATATCATAAGCACTCGAGTAATGATTCTCTACAGGGAGTCCATTTGAATTCATAAAATGCGTATTTTTCATACCTAATTCCAACGCACGTTCGTTCATCATTGTGACAAATTGCTCTTCTGTTCCCGCTAATTTTTCAGCGAGCGCAACAGATGCATCGTTACCGGATGCCATGGCGACACCTTTCAGCATATCCTCAACCGTCATTTGCTCCCCAACCTCGAGAAAGATTTGCGAGCCGCCCATCGATGCTGCTCTTTCGCTTGTTGAGACCATATCGGTAAGCTTAAGTTTGCCTTGATCAACAGCTTCCATTACAAGCAGCATCGTCATAATTTTTGTAATGCTGGCTGGAGGAAGCTTTTGATGACTATCTTTTTCAAAGATGACTGTTCCACTTTCCGCATCAATTACAATGGCTGAGAGTGCATTTTCAGCAAGCGCAGGTGCAGTACCTGAATTACTTTCGATTGCTTCCTCCTGAAGCTCCATCTTTGCCTCATTGGCATGTGCTTGTACAATAGTCAGATTCATGAGCAACATACTGATGACTAACATCGCTACAGTTATTTTCTTCAACTAATGTCCCTCCTAATGGTTGTGACGAGATGCGTCCATATAATGAAACCTCTCACTTACTTATTCATTATTAACGTGATGCCTCTTTTTTATTCCATAGTTTGGAGTTATTAGCTAAGTTAAGGAAGCTGTAGTGTTTTCATGCTTCGATTCACTTTTCTGTATGAAAAACCGCTCCAAAAATAGTGATGTTGCTCTCGCTTTCCACAACCACTATTTTTGGAGCTGTTGCGAGTATACCCATTTTTTAAAAACTCTCCAGGAATCAGGCTTTAAACTCGAGTGGAAGAATGATTTGCTCCGTAGCGGCTCCATATACGCACGCTACAACAAATTTTCAAAGTGAGCTTCAACAAAGACAAACAAAAAAGCAAGCATCGGAAGATTGAAACCTCCGACACCTGCTTAATATGAATGCATAATCATTATATATATTTCGCGCAAAGCTACAGCAATTTGCTGCAATGTGATCCTTACATACAACATCTTTGTCTATGACAAGTTTTGTACTCCGTGCTTAGTAACAATCGCTTGAAGCAATGATCTGAGCTGAGGCTGTTCTTTTGTGATGAAAAAAGCTTGTTTTATGATATTTACAGCTTCATGCTCTTCATTCGTAGTAGAATTGACATGTAGCGTGGCGAGTACGTCTCCTTTAACAACGTACTCTCCTACTTTTTTTCCTAGAACGATACCAACGGCATGATCGATACGATCATTTTTCGTAGCGCGGCCCGCTCCTAGCTTCATCGCTGCTAAGCCGAGGTCTTCGGCCCCGATCGCAGCAACATAGCCTTCATCTGCGCTCACCACATCATAAGTCGATTGCGCTTGCGGCAGTCGGATAGGATCATCGACAACAGTTGCATCACCGCCTTGAGCCGCAATGAGCTGCTTCAGCTTTTGCAATGCTTGTCCGTCGCGTAGCACGCCTTCAACCAACGCCCTAGCTTCTTTGTCATCCGTTGCTTTTTTACCTAGAACGACGAGATGAGTTGCTAACGTTAAGCATAACTCTGTTAAATCAGCAGGGCCATTTCCATTAAGCGTATCGATTACTTCAGCTATTTCTAGAGCATTCCCTATTGCATAACCTAAGGGCTGATCCATATCGCTTATAATGGCTGCAGTTTCTCGTCCAACTTCACTACCAATGGTGACCATTGCTTGAGCCAGCTTAATGCTGTCTTCAAGCGTCTTCATAAAGGCACCATTTCCCGTCTTCACATCAAGCACGATTGCATCTGCGCCAGCTGCAATCTTCTTGCTCATAATTGAGCTTGAAATGAGAGGAATCGATTCTACTGTAGCTGTAACATCTCGTAATGCATACAGCTGTTTGTCTGCAGGGGCTAAATCCCCGCTTTGACCAATAAGGGAGACACCAATTGAATTCACTTGCTCGACAAATTGCTTCTGAGTCAGCTCCGTATGAAATCCTTGGATCGATTCAAGCTTATCAATCGTCCCCCCTGTATGCCCGAGTCCGCGACCCGACATCTTAGCTACAGGTACTCCAACTGCCGCTACAATTGGAGCGATAATAAGACTTGTTTTATCACCGACACCACCAGTCGAATGCTTATCTACTTTAACACCTTCAATCGCAGATAGATCGACTTGATCCCCCGACTCCGCCATCGCCATCGTTAACGCTGCAACTTCTTTGGCTGACATGCCATTAAAGTATACAGCCATTGTCCAGGCTGACATCTGATAGTCAGGAATTTCACCTTTGCAATATTGCTCAATCCACTCATGAATATGTTGAGCGGAATGTTCTTTCCCATCGCGCTTATGTTGAATGAAATCTACGGCTCTCATCGTTTCCTCCAGTTTGTGCTTAACAGTGATTAGGTGAAGGCTTACAGCGCATACTCATACACAGGCACCTTTTTCTTCATGTACTGTGCTCTTAGCACATGCTCGTCCAATAGCTGACTAATTGCAATCACGTCCTTGTGCAAAAGACTGCCCTTCTGCGCTGCTGTCATCTCCATTTGCTTGCGTAACATTTCAATTTTCTTATTCAGTTGACTATCCATTTCTTTCCATAACCATCCTCACCTATCAAATATACAAACACACTAGATCGAGGACATTATACGACGGATTGGCATACGAAGGTTGTCACATTAGGGCACCCAAATTGTGAACATTGTGTGACACAAACATTATATTTTGGCGATTAATGACGTTACGAGCTCTAAAAATTGAGATTTAACTCGATCTGTCGTTTCCATTACCTCTTGATGTGACAATGGCTGGTCCAATATTCCTGATGCCATATTGCTAATACATGATATTCCGACAACTTCCAAGCCGCTATGTCGTGCTGCTATCACTTCGGCTACCGTCGACATCCCAACCGCATCTGCCCCTAAAATACGCAGCATTCGAATCTCTGCTGGTGTTTCGTAAGAAGGTCCGAGCAAACCAGCATATACTCCTTCGACAAGTTCAATTCCTTTTTCAGAAGCAACTTCTTTAGCGATGGAACGGAGACGTTTACTATAAGCTTCTGACATATCCGGAAAACGCACTCCTAACTCGCTATCATTCGCTCCGATTAATGGATTTTTACCTGTCATATTCAGATGATCAGAGATCAGCATTAAATTACCCGCCGCAAACTGCTCATTTATTCCTCCAGCAGCATTAGTCACGATAAGGGACTGAACGCCTATTGCCTTCATAACACGAACTGGGAAGGCTGTCAGCTCCGGCCCATAGCCCTCATACATATGAAAACGTCCGCGCATTAGAACGACCGTACGGCCAGACAATGTACCGATCATAAGCTCTCCGGCATGCCCTTCTACAGTAGACACTGGAAAATGAGGAATTTGCTCGTAAGGAATGACGACTGCTTGCTCGATATGATCTCCTAACACCCCTAAGCCTGATCCAAGTATAAGTCCAATATCGGGTTTACCGCTTAACTTTTGCTCGATAAATTGTGCTGCTTCTTCAATTTGTTTTGCTGTTGCCATTATAATTTTTCCTCCTTCATATTCCTGAATTTATTGTCGATAACCTGTCCATGATTAGTTCAATTTACTTAAAAAACTAGATCCTGTTGGGGGCGCAGTAACTTGAAAATTGTCTGCAATCGTTGCCCCCAAATCAGCGAATGTCGCTCGACTCTCTATCTCAGACGACTGCATAAAGCTTGGGCTATACATTAGAATCGGTACATATTCGCGTGTATGATCAGTCCCAGAATAGGTTGGATCATTACCGTGATCAGCAGTAATAACTAACAAGTCCTGTTCACCAATCGTCTCTAGTAGTGCAGGTATCGCGGCATCAAACTCCTCCAGCGCCTTACCATAACCGATCGGGTCACGTCTATGACCATAAAGAGAATCAAAATCGACTAAATTCGCGAAAAGCAGCCCCTTAAAATTAGTTTTCAATAGATCAATCGTTTTTTGAATGCCATCCGCATTGCTTTTCGTCGGATTCGATTGATTGATGCCTTCACCGTCGAATATATCGTTAATCTTCCCTACAGATATTGTGTCGAGGCCGGCATCCTGCAATGCATTTAGCACCGTCGGCTGAGGAGGCTTAACCGCATAATCATGTCGATTCGAGGTACGAGTAAAGCTTCCTGGTTGTCCAACATACGGGCGTGCAATCACTCGACCAACAAAAAAACGCTCCTCCATCGTCAGCTCTCTGGCGATCTCGCAAGCTTTATACAGCTCCTCTAAAGGGATAATATCTTCATGTGCGGCGAGCTGAAATACGCTATCTGCACTTGTGTATACGATCCATGCACCAGTCTTCATCTGTTCTTCGCCAAGCTCATCTAATATTACGGTACCACTAGCAGGCTTGTTGCCAATTACCTTTCGACCTGTACGCGCTTCGAATTGTTGAATTAGCTCTGCTGGGAATCCTTCAGGAAACGTTTGAAACGGCTTATCTATTCTAAGTCCCATTAACTCCCAATGTCCTGTCATCGTATCTTTACCTGAAGAAACCTCTGCCATTTTTCCGTAGTAAGCGGTCGACATCTGCTTCTCATCCGGCTTCCAATCGTGAATCTGTGCAATTCGATCTAACCCAAGCGCACGTAGATTCGGGAGCTTCATCTCATATTCTCTAGCAATATGTCCTAGTGTATGGCTACCCGCATCACCAAAGCTAGCTGCATCGGGCAGCTCACCAATACCGACACTGTCCAGCACAATAACTGCAATTCGTTCAAATTTCATATTGAATTCTCCTCAATACCTCATAATGAATTACGCTCTCGGGTGAGCATTACGATACGCATCCTTGACGCCGCTTTTTGCTAATGTTGCATACTTCATTGTTGACACGATATCAACATGACCTAGAAGCTCCTGTACTGCGTAAACATCTGCTCCATTTTGCAAAAGATGGGCAGCAACGGAATGCCGCAGGGTGTGCGGTGTCAGTTCCTCTTCAATGCCAGCAAGCTGACCGTATTTTTTGAGCAGCTTCCAAAATCCTTGCCGCGTCATTCGCGTTCCAAGATGGTTCAGGAAAAGCATCTCAGCACTCGTGCGTTCCGTAACAAGTTGTTCTCGTCCATCCTTCATATAACTCTCTAGCGCTTCTTTAGCATAGCTACCAAAGGGCACGAAGCGCTCCTTGCCACTTGGGCTCATACATTGGATAAACCCTAGTGATAAATGTATATGCTCCACATTGAGCGATACAAGCTCTGACACACGTATTCCAGTCGCATACAACAACTCAAGCATTGCTTTATCTCGCAAGCCGCTTGCTGTCGTTACATTAGGTGCATTCAATAAAGCTGTAGCTGTCTCCTGCGTAATTGTTTTTGGCTGTTGCTTTGTTTGCTTAGGTGCCTCGATATAAATCGATGGATCGAATGATATATGATCCTCCAGCAGCAAAAAATGAAACAGCGCTCTAATGGATACAATATGACGAGCGATCGTTGCCGACTTTAGATTCGCTTCCTTTAGCATACTCACGTATTTCATCACATGATGCTTATGTACTCGATTCCACTCGGTAACACCTTGATCCTCCAAGTAAGCTATAAATTTTTTAAGATCTCGCTCATAGGATTGATAGGAATTGGTTGATAGCTTTCGTTCATACTTTAGCACTTTTAGATACTGATGAAACTGCTCGTACATCCGATCCCTCCTTCCTACTTAGTGTATCATTTCCTAATTCCTATTCGCCATACCGTAAAAACCATAATAGACGATCGGGAATGCTGTATGTATCAATATCGGTCGTCATCTGAAACACTTTCACTGCATCTGCACCCGGGTGATCGTATGGTGATCCGCTGAATAAGCTTTGCAACCAATCATATGCTGCAGTAATGACAATAACGAGTAAAACGAACAATAGAAAAAACATAAATCGATGGAGCATTTCTTTCATCATGGTCATAATGGTGCCTCCTTTGCATATACACTCACTAGACCATATGTTAAACACTGCAAAATTATGATGTACATGCTTTACTTGTCGCTAAGAAAAAAGGCCTGCAATCCCTGAATGGAAATGCAGCGCCTTTATAGTTTCTGTTCATTCTTCTCACGACAGCTTTTACATACACCATGGAAATCTAGTCGATGATCAACCGTTTCAAATCGAAATTGCTCCATTAATCTTTCTTCAAGCGGCAACAGCCAATCATCTTTAATCTCGCTTACAACACCACACTGTACACAGATTAAATGATGATGATGGTGATTATTGCTGTCTCCTCGTAAATCGTATCTCGCTACGCCATCACCAAAATTCAGCTTTTCAACTACATGCAGCTCTGTTAGCAATTCTAGCGTACGATATACGGTCGCCAGACCGATCTCAGGGGCAATATCTTTAACGAGCAGAAAAACATCCTCTGCACTTAAGTGATCTTCCTCGTTTTCAAGCAAGATACGTAGTGTCGCCTCACGCTGCGGAGTTAACTTGTAGCCCTGTGCTTGAAGCTGTTGTTTTATTTTATCAATTTGGGCTTCCATTACAGTCCTCCTGCCTACATCTCCTACTAAAATATGTTTTCATTATATTAGCTTTTTTATAAAGAAGTCAAACATATTCCATTCGGCCAAGCATGTTTATAAAAGCTGATTGCTGGATGAATACCATTCAAGCAGCATTGGCGTAATATAAACCTCAATTAACGAAGCTGCAGCTAGCAGAAGAAGCATCGCTGTTGCGACTGTAGAAAAGCTGAGCAGCTGTTGTGATAATACACCTTGATGCTTTCGAATGCGGTTATTGAACAGGAAAGCAGCAAAGGAAATCGCAGAAGAACTAAGAATGACTAGTGCTGGAAGAACTACGATATTATGCGGAGCTACCGTCAGTAAGCTCAGCCATATTCCCTCACTACCAAATGCTTGTGTCAGCATGAATATTGAGCTTCCCAGCAAAAAGCCTTTCAGAAAGTTGAGAATGATAACAAATGGCACACCAATTATTGATATGCCGAGCACAATGAACGCTAGCGCCCATTTCATATGTTTAAAGAATGTATCCCAGAACAGATCAGCTCGATCCAAAAAGGCAGCCTGCTGCAGCCATCCTACATAATGTACGATCCCCTGATTCAACTCTTCTTGCTGTGATGGCGGGAGCGCCTGCAGCAATATACTGCCGCATATCGCACCTGCAAGCATAACAACGCCTAGATAAATCCACTTATTCCATTGACCCTGCATCTCAATCGCTCCTTGTACTCTAGCTTCTATCCTAGTTCTATTCTAGTTCTATGCTAGATTCATAGAGCTTATGACAATCGATGCAGGCAGTGGACTAACAGACTTAGTGAACTATCGGATTATCGTAAGTTTATCCGTCGTATGGCACCATCTATTGAGAATGAAAAGTTAATTAAGCTTTCCAGTAGCAATAAGCAGCTTCCACGCATAGACGGCAAGTAGAGTCTTCGCATCACTAATATCTCCGCTTGCAATATATTGATCCGCTTCTTCAACTGTAATATGCTTTACAATTACGTCTTCATCATCGTCCAGATGCTGCGTACCAACTTCTAATTCATCCGTATAATATACGTACAGCTTCTCATCTGCAAAACCCGGGGACGTATAAAAAGAATGAAGTAGTGTTATATTTTTTGCGATAAATCCTGTCTCCTCTTCAAGCTCTCTTGCAGCTGCAAGCTGTGGCTCTTCATTCGGATCAAGCTTGCCGGCAGGAATTTCGATTTGTGTTTTACCGAGCGGTTTGCGATATTGCTCGACTACGATAAGCTTACCTTGATGAATAGCTACAACTGCTGCAGCCCCAGGGTGACGAACGATTTCCCGCGTTGCTGTTCTTCCGCCAGGCAGCTCGATCGTATCGACTTGAAGATCAATAACATTTCCCTTAAAGATATGCTCTGTAGATATTGTTGGCTCATACCAAATCTTTTTATCCATAATAACGATTCCTCCCAAATTATGTAGTTTGATCGGTCATATTGACTTCCTACTGCTCATAGGCTTGTACAAATAGCCTGAAGGAGTGAACGATATGACGACGAAACAAAAAATTGCACCTAATCAAATGTTCTTGTCTGGAAAAGCAAGTGATATAAAGATAGCTTTACAAAAGCTTTTAATGAGCACAAACAGCAGAGAGACGGTTACTGAATTCACACATCGCTCTGCTGAATCAAAGCGCTAGCTATAATCGTAGCGCATATTGTTAACTCGCCTATGCTTGAAATTGTGCAGAATGTTTCAGCAGCTCAACGACAAGCTGTGATGTTTTGACGAGATTATCGACTTTAATCTGCTCATTCGTCGTATGGATATGTTCATATCCTACGGCAAGGTTGACCGTTGGAACCCCTAAGCCGTTGAACACATTCGCATCACTGCCTCCACCCGAATGGAATGTACGAGGCTGCAAACCAAGCGCTCGAATTGCCTTGCTAGCTAGCTGGACAACGTCACTTTCCTCCGTATGACAGTAAGCAGGATATACGATATCACTATGGAAAGCAGAGCGAGCCTGATAAGCGGTAGCAGTATCCTCAACCGCTTGTTTCATGCTTGCCACTTGAGCTTCTAGTTTCTCATCCTTAATGCTACGTGCCTCTGCAATGAGCTTTGCATAATCACAAACAATATTTGTCGGGCCGCCTCCTTCGAAGCGTCCGATATTTGCTGTTGTTTCATTATCGATGCGACCTAGCTTCATAGCACTTATCGCTTTGGCCGCTACTTGAATTGCACTTATCCCTTTTTCTGGGCTTACTCCAGCATGCGCTGATTTCCCAAATATTTCAATCACGATATGCGCTTGAGTTGGTGCTGCAACGGCGATATCGCCAATATCGCCATTGGAATCAAGTGCATAGCCGTAAGTAGCCTTTAGCATGCTAGGATCAATTGCTCGTGCCCCAAGTAATCCTGATTCTTCACCAACGGTTATAACGACTTGCACCGCTGCGTGAGATAATCCATTATCTTTTGTAGCTTGAATCGCCTCGAACAATGCCGCAATCCCTGCTTTATCATCGCTGCCTAATATCGTCGTACCGTCCGAGCGGATATAGCCATCTTCATCGATACGCGGCTTAATTCCATTCCCCGGTGTTACGGTGTCCATATGACAAGTAAATAGTATCGTTGGCTGATCTTTTGCATCATCAGTCGCTTCAAGCATAGCGAATAAATTATTCGCACCATGGCCTGTCACTTCTGCAGCATTATCCTCCGTAACAGATAATCCAAGCTCCTGCAGCCGTTTTTTCAACACTTTGCTAATCTCTGCCTCGTTACCAGATTCACTATCGACTGTCACAAGATCGAAAAATTGTTGAACTAAACGTTTTTCTTCTATCATTTTGTTTCCTCCGTCCTACATTTTCGTATACAATAGAGATAATTGTTTATTTCGTAGCTATTGAAAGGAGACTTCTTTATTATGCGTCAGCAGAAAATTATTAAAGTAGTTGCTATTTTAGTGGCAGCTGCGCTTTTATTCACTACATTATTTGCAGGTATCGGCTCCTTCTTCCTATAGAACGGAGCCCTATGCAAATCCAAAGCGCTGCTTAAAGATCGGCGCGATCTGCACAGCCGCCTCCTCAACAGACATATTTAACCCTGTCACATCGTTGAACGATGTAACGCCAAACTCTTGAATTCCACAAGGAATAATTCCACTAAAGCCCTCTGTGGCAATGCCTGACTTAATGTTAAGGGCGAAGCCATGACTCGTTATAAACCCTTTGCGTTCGCGTGATCTATTGAATTTCACTCCGATAGCTGTAATCTTTTCATCTCCAACCCATACTCCAGTATACTGCGGTTTTCTTGTTCCTTTTATACCATATTGCGCAAGCCACTCAATAATGACCTCTTCGACATTACGCAAATATCCATGTAAGTCGAGGCCAACGGCATCAAGATATATAAGCGGGTAGCCAACTAACTGTCCGGGTCCATGATATGTAATATCACCGCCTCGATCAATTTCATACAATGAAATTCCATGTTGCTTAAGCGAGTCTTCATTAAGCAGCAAATGCTCAGGGTGACGATCTGTTCCAAGCGTATAGGTCGGTGGATGCTGAAGAAGGAGAAGCGTTTCATCCCGCTCCTCCTTGTCAATTTCCTTCACATATTGTTTTTGTAGATCCCAAGCCTCTTTATAATCAAGCGTACCGATATAACGCGCATCCATCCGTTTAAGACCGATATGTTGTTCTGATTTCAGCATTATTGTAACTCCTTTAAGAGGTTGTTCAAAAAGTCAGACATTTTGAACACACACTATAATTCAACAATACCTCTATTATATCAGTAGATTGAGCTTTCGAGATTAAAAGCTTCAAGATTTTCTTTTACGCGCTGTAAAAATCGTCCGCAGATTACGCCATCCAAGATACGATGGTCAAGCGATAGACAAATATTCGCCATCGAGCGCACGGCAATCATATCGTCAATGACCACTGGCTTTTTCACAATGGATTCAAAGGTTAATATCGCTGCCTGTGGATAGTTAATAATCGGATAGGACAATATCGAACCGAAAGAACCCGTATTATTAACTGTAAAGGTCCCGCCCTGCATATCTGAAAGCGTAAGCTTTCCTTCACGCGTTTTAAGCGCTAATTCTTCAATTTCTTTTGCGATGCCTGCGACATTTTTAAGATCTGCATTTTTAATAACTGGTGTCATTACGGAATCTTCCGTACCAACAGCTAGTGATATATTAATATCGCGCTTCACAATAATTTTGTCGACTGCCCATACGGAATTCATTATCGGGAAATCACGTATGGCGTTAACGACTGACTTAATTAGAAACGCAAGATAGGTAAGATTTACACCTTCGCGCTTTTTAAACTCTTCTTTATATTTATTGCGCAACATCACTAGATTCGTAACGTCGACCTCAATCATCGTCCACGCATGTGGGATCTCGCTAACACTTTGTCTCATATTACGAGCAATCGTGTTTCGAATTGGAGTGACATCGATATAAGTCTCACCGCGTCCCGCTGCATAGGAGTCGTCGATTTCAATATTCGGGATTTTCGGAGATTCAGACAGGTGAATGCCTGTTGTCCGAACTTGCTGGCTCGTTTGCTCAACTGCCTTCTCTAGCTGGCGCACCTCACGTGCCCCAGAAGCTACATAAGCTAATACGTCCTTGCGTGTAATCCTTCCACCTAAGCCCGTACCCTGAACTTGCTCCAACGATATGCCATGCTGAGCCGCTAGAGTCTGTACTGCTGGAGAATAGCGCTGGCGCATTGAAACGTCACTTCCAGTCGTCGCCGCAACCGTAGCAAGCGTGCCTGCGTGATTAGCTTCTTCAGTCTCTTGTGGAGCTACATCCTCTTGTCCAGATCCTTCACTTTCAATAATACAAATGGCAGTGCCAACGGGAACATCTTCACCTGTTCCTATTAATATTTTTGTAAGTGTCCCTGCTACTGTAGAAGGGATTTCTGCGTTAACCTTGTCGGTATTCACTTCACAGATTGGTTCATATACGTCTACCCAATCACCTGGCTTCTTCAACCAACGATCAATGGTAGCTGATACTTGAGATTCTGCCAATTGCGGCAAAGTAATTTCAGTAATAACGCTCATCTATCGATCAACTCCTAACGTTTCAGGCTACTTAAAATTCAGCTAGCTGCTTCATGGCAGCCTTCACCTTTTCAGTATTCAGCAAGAAAAACTTCTCGCCGGGAGGATTAATTGGCATTGCCGGTACATCCGGGCCACATAGTCGCATAATTGGTGCATCAAGCTCGAACAACAGCTCTTCTGCAATAATAGCAGCGACTTCCGCTCCTACTCCACCTGTTTTATTATCTTCATGTACGATCAATACTTTCCCCGTACGTCTAACCGCTTCTAGTATCGCTTCCTTATCAAGTGGCTGAATCGTCCGAAGATCAAGAATATGTGTGCTAATGCCTTCTTCAGCAAGCTCTTCTGCTGCCTGTTCAATAAATCGTAGCGGCAAGCTATATCCAATAACAGTAATGTCATCACCTTCGCGAAGAACATTTGCCTTACCGATCTCAACAATATAATCTTCATCAGGCACTTCGCCGCTCACAAGACGGTAGCTTTTTTTATTTTCAAAGTAAAGAACCGGGTCCTCATCTCGAATTGCCGCTTTAAGCAGCCCCTTCGCATCATACGGACGATATGGAGCAACGATCTTCAAGCCTGGCGTGCCGAAGAATACGGACTCTGGACATTGCGAATGATATAGTCCGCCGAACACACCACCACCGATTGGCGCACGTATGACGACAGGGCAGTTCCAGTCATTGTTGGAACGATAGCGTATCTTCGCTGCTTCACTAATGATCTGATTCGTTGCAGGGAACATAAAGTCGGAATATTGCATTTCTGCAATCGGGCGCATACCGTACATTGCAGCTCCAATCGCTGCCCCTACAATCGCTGATTCAGACAAAGGCGTATCGAGCGCTCTCTCTTCCCCAAATTGCTCGTATAGTCCCTTCGTCGTTGTGAAAACACCGCCTTTTACGCCGACATCCTCACCTAACACAAAAACATTTTCATCACGATCCATTTCTTCCATCATCGCAGTACGAATCGCATCGATATAACTCATCGTTGGCATTAGTGTTTCTCCTCCTTGCGCGTATCAGCATACACATGATCAAGTACGGATTCAGGTGTAGGAAACGGAGCTTTATCTGCATAGTTGCTTGCTTCATCCAGCTGCTTCTTAATCTCCTCACGCAATTCGCGTTCCAACTCCTCATTCCATAAGCCTAGCTCCTCAATATACATTCTAAAGCGAGGCAGTCCATCAAGTGCACGATGATGGTCAACTTCTTCCTTCGTGCGATATGCTAGATCGTTATCTGACGTAGAATGCGGAGACAAACGGTACATCATCGCCTCGATTAACGTCGGTCCTTCTCCATTAATAGCACGATCACGAGCTTCCTTCACGACACGGTAAACTTCTAATGCATCATTCCCGTCGACACGCTCCCCATGCATTCCATAGCCAAGCGCACGATCTGAGATTTTTCCAGCTACTTGCTTATGCACTGGAACGGAGATTGCATATTGATTGTTTTCACACATTAAGATGACAGGCAATTTATGTACAGCTGCAAAATTGCTGCCCTCATGGAAATCACCTTGATTGCTTGAGCCTTCCCCGAATGTAGCAAAGCTTACGAAGTTCTTCTTCTTCATTTTTGCAGCAAGAGCAAAGCCAACTGCATGCGGAACTTGTGTTGTTACAGGACTGGAGCCCGTAACAATACGTAGGCGCTTAGAACCAAAATGTCCAGGCATTTGTCTGCCGCCGCTATTAGGATCTTCTGCTTTAGCAAAAGCAGAAAGAAATAATTCTCGAAGTGTCATGCCAACTGATAGCACGAAGCCATAATCGCGATAGTAAGGAAGAAAATAATCATTGTCTCGGTCCAATGCATAAGCAGCCGCTACCTGCGCGACCTCTTGGCCGATGCCGGATACGTGAAAATTAATTTTCCCTGCGCGCTGCATTAGCATCAATCGCTCATCAAACATTCTTGCTGTGAGCATATGCGAATACATCGCCACTAGCTTTTCATCTCCCAATCCTAGTTGCTGATGCTTCGCTTGCTGACTTGTCGAAGACAATAATGACATATTATCTTCCTCCTCTTTTTAATAATTAAAACCTGGTACTAATACCACGTCATAGTACTATTATACTCCTAAGTACTTCAAAATAACATGTGACATTTATAATGAAATTGAACGTCCGTCAACGCCAAGCATCGCTTCAGCGATTGCTTCCGACAAAGTAGGGTGAGGATGAACCATTGTACCAACTTCCCAAGGCGCAGCATTAAGCCATCCGGAAAGTGCCGCTTCGCTAATTAATTCTGTTGCATGCTGACCGATAATATGCACACCTAGAATGTTATCTGTCGCCTTGTCTGCAATAACTTTCACAAATCCTTCAGGATGACCAGAGATAATCGCTTTGCCAATTGCTGCAAACGGCACCTTCGCCTTTTTAATTTCATAACCAGCCGCTACAGCAGCTGCCTCTGTATAGCCATAAGACGCAACCTCAGGGTAGGAGTAGATGCATCTTGGAATGAGATGTGATGCTACAGGATGCACGGCTTGACCACATATATGATCCGCTGCAACAATTCCTTCATGTGAAGCTGCATGTGCAAGCTGAACGCCGCCTATTGCATCACCGATCGCGTAGATATGAGGCTCTGATGTTTGTCCTACTTCATTCACGACAATGACGCCGTTTTTCACCTTTACATCTGTGTTCTCAAGTCCGATATCCTCAACGTTAGCAGCCCGTCCTACGGATACAAGCATCTGATTGCTTTCAAGCACCACATTGCCATCAGCCGTCTGCGCACGGATGCTAAAGCCTTCATCCTGTACTGTAAAGCTTTCTGTATCAAGCTGCACGCCTGTAAGCACTCGAATACCACGCTTAGATAACTGACGGGTCATCTCAAGTGAAATTTCTGCATCTTCGCCTGGCAGCAATCTTGCTCCAACCTCTACAACAGTAACCTGCACTCCAAAATCATGCAGCAACGTTGCCCACTCCACACCGATCACACCACCACCTACAACTAACATGCTTGGCGGCAGCTTGTCTAGCTCGAGCGCATGATCACTATTCAAAATTAGCTTTCCGTCAGGCTCAAGACCAGGGATGCTTCGTGGCTTCGAGCCGGTCGCAATAATTACATGCTGGCCAACGACAGATTCCATCTCCCCATCAGCTAGCTCAACTGCAATAGCTCCGCTGCGCGGCGAAAAGATAGACGGCCCCGTAACACGGCCTTTACCATGGATCATCTGTATGCGATGGCGCTTCATTAATCCTTGCAGCCCTTTATAAAGCTGATCTACCTTATCGAGCTTCGTTTGCTGTACTGAGCTAAATTCATATGTAATATCATCTGTATTGATTGCTATTCCATACTTAGAAGACTGCAGGATTGTGCGATAAACTTCCGCACTCCGAAGCAATGACTTAGATGGAATACAACCACGATGTAGGCATGTCCCTCCTACTTTATCCATCTCTACGATCGCGACGGATTTACCTTGCTGAGCAGCGCGAATCGCCGCTGTATAACCTCCAGGACCTCCACCTAAAATTGCAACGTCCACCTGAATTGCCATATGAAAACCCTCCATTTATATAAGTTCAATTGCGAGTCTATATAATAAAGCTATTTCCCTATTGTAACTCTTTTTAACGCATCTCGCATCGTTCTTGTTGTCGGTATACCTTTACTTGCCGTTTTATGGTACGATATTCGATATCATTAGCGGCATATTGACTTTAATTATAGAAGGAGTTTACCGATGAAATTAACAATTCAGCGACTTATAGCAATTACACTTTTAGTAGTTCCAGGGATTGTCGCATGCTTTGGTTTTTTGAAAGTGAAGGATTCCCTTTTTGATTATTGGAGTGCATTTGGTAATGAAACGATACAACCTAGCTTTGAATGGGGAAAATTCATTATTGGCTTAATTATGTTTGTAGCTGGTGCTGGTTTTATCGCAGGCTGGACATTTTTCCGTGACCGAAAACGAAACTATGTTGCTTCTCGTTTCAAAGAAAAACGGAACAAGCCACCTAAACCGACTAAATCGAATTCATAATTTACATGCTGTTAATTTTCTTTTAATTTTCCATTAACAAACCTTCTCTATACTAATTACAGTATGAGAGAGGTGGTGAAAACTATGATCGTCTTTGACGTCATTGTCGATGGACAAAAAATCGATACATTGCGACCGATGACTTCCCGCTTGCGTGACTTGCGAATGTTTATCGATCATCAATTCCAGCAGCTCGTTGAAAAATACGGTGCTAGCGTATATCTTTCTAGACGCTTCGAATACTAATATCGAAGCGTCTATTTTTTTGAACTTAACCAATATCAATTAGGCAGCTTCATATATTGCTCCAGATGTCTTTTATCATATTAGTTTCTTATATAATGACACTCCCCCTCTTAATTCCATGCGTATCTTCCCCAATCTTGTTCTAATTATTCTATTCCGATCTGATACAATTATTTTCTCCTTCCAAAATATGTTTAGACAAATGTCCCTGAAGCAATTACTATTAATTCATATCAGATTACTTGGGATTATGGAGGAGATACTATGAATTGGAAGCCTGCAACAAAAACCTTAACTGCACTATCGGTTGCCGCATCAATTGCATTACTGCCATTAGCTCAGCCTATTCTGGCAGCATCACCTACAGCAAAAGAGTACGGAACATTTTTAAATGCGAAATACAATATTTCCGTTAATGAGCAAGCTACAAAAGGTCAGTTTATTCAATATGTAGCTGAGCTTCTGTCTGGTGAAGCTACGAGCAGTGAGTATCGCTTCAACGATGTCGCTAGTGATGATCAGCTGTATAAAGCGGTAGCTGAGCTTTATGAAAAAGGTTACCTAACTGATACTACCATTCATGCAGGGCAACAGCTTGAACCATGGGTAGCTACAATTATTGCAGTACGTGCCGCTGGACTTGAGGAGCTTGCAGCGACTTACTCTGTTGAAAAAACAGATGCTGCGCTAGCTAAGATTAATTCATCGTCATCAGCTTGGTACAAACATGTTGCACAAGAGCTAGCAGTTGCGATCGACAATCAGATCGTACCAGAGCAATTCTATAGTGAATTTTCTTCTAATCAACCTGCAAGCTCAGCATTCATTCAATACATACTAGGGGAAATTACAAGCTACAATGGAAACTATAAAAACTACATAGCCTATTCTTCTGATGCTGGAGTTATTTCCGAGCTGATCGCAGCATACAACACAGCCGACATTATTCAAGTCAATGAGCTGCAAGCAGTTGTTGACACTGCACTAGAGCAAAATATTATTACGGGTTACAACTTTAAGGATGCCCGCTACGATGCGAATTTTGTAGATGAATATGCGATTACTTATGGACATTCTGACCTACAACATGCCATTCAGTTGATCGGTTTGCTGCGCAGCGAAGGTTTAGATGCTAAGATTCAGCTTGAGCCGAAAACGTCAGCATTTCTTTATCTTAAAGAATGGGGCGAGCCTGAGCAATCCGAATCATTCCAAGTTAAGCAGATCGCGAATGGCAATTATGTAGCCTACTCGAAAGAATTCGATCTAAGCTTAGAGTTCAATTCTATTGACGATAAAGAAAAGTTCCAGGATATCATCCTTGCTTATGCTAAAAAGGATGATGACGATGAGCAAGGGCTAATCATTGGCTCTTGGTGGCAGCCACTTTATTATTCTAATACTCAGTTAGAGGATTACGTATCGATCTCTAACAACAAAGTGTCACTTGGCAACTACTATGCACAAACCTTCTCGTTAAATGAGCAAGTGAAAGGCATCGCTGCCGGGTTCAAAAAAGTGAATCCAGATGTAGATGTTGAAAGCTACCAATTCTGGGCAAACATCGCCTTCTATAATTACTTAGGCGGCACAGACTATAAATAAGCAAAAACGGAGTGGGCTCGAGTCCACTCCGTTTTTCTATTTCAAAATATATATTCAAGCTTAACATTGCTCCACTCCTAAAAAGAGGATAAATGGAAACTTCATAAAACCCTCTCTAGTCGTAGGTAACAAACAACCGTTAAGCACTTCGCAATCGGTGGTATAATGAATAGATACGCTTGAATAACTCTCTTAAAAGGAGATCGCATGACATGACAAAAAAATTAGCAGTCAGATTAATACTTGCTACCGCAATTATACTTCTAATTTTCATCGTTTATACAGCCTATAGCATATGGTCATATGGCAGTAAGGATCAACTAGTTAAAACCGATGCAGCAATCGTTCTAGGTGCTGCAGCTTGGGATAATGAGCCGTCCCCCGTATTACGTGAACGAATCAATCATGCCATATGGCTTTATGAGAATGATTATGTAGAGAAGATCATATTTACGGGCGGCAAAGGTGAAGGTGATCTATATGCCGAGTCAGAGGTAGCAAGAGATTATGTCATTAGTAAAAATGTGACGCCAGATGATATTCTAATAGAAACGAAATCTAAAATTACCGAAGAGAATCTGAAATACGCCTTTGCAATAGCGGCCGGGAAAAACTTCGAAACCTTTACGATCGTAAGCGATCCCTTACATATGAAAAGAGCAATGCTAATCGCTAATGACTTAGGTATGGATGCTTATACATCTCCTACGCCAAGCTCAGTATATAAAACGATGAAAAGTAAGTTTCCTTTCTTAATGCGAGAATTGTTTTACTATATCGGTTATATCGTTACTTCTCCGTTCCGATCATAGAGTTAGGAGCCATATGGTGATATAAAAATAGCTTTCTAATAAGTCCCTAAAACAAAAAGAAGCAAGGGCTATTTGCCTTTGCTTTTAAATCTTTCCATATCGTGTTCCCTGCCATGCATAAATCAAATTGATGCTAACGGAACAGAGAGACTCTATTGCTGCAAATTAAGCTCTTTTAACCAGCTAACGGAAGTCAGAGACGTTAATGGCCTCTTTTCACTTCATTTCGAAGGAATTTTGTCTAATAGCGCTTCTCAGTTCTGTTAGAATCGCAAGCTCGGCATATATATCGCAATATGGCTTCTTAGTTCCGTTACAGCTCATTCACCGTAATGGCAACTAACTTCCGTCACAGCTTCTACACTGTAATTGAGCGTCCAGTAGTCAGTTTTGGCAATGACTCTCTATGAAGTTATTATGATGGTTGGTTACGCTTGAGAGTAATTTTCAGCACAAAATTGCTCAACCATCGCAAGTTCATCATCTTCCATTTCAATATCGATATATTTACCAGCATCAGCTGTTTGAAATTCATAGCTAACAACTTTCCCTTGACCTTCGTTCACGGCATAAACGACGCGAAGTCTGACTCCTTCCTCGTGAAAAAGCTCATCATCCTCTTCTACGTTCACATCAATCATAAACTCATAACGTTCTCCGCTCAATATGCGGAACGGGTCAGCCACTGTTTCAACCGTGTATTCTTCTAATTTAAACATATAAGTCTCCTTTTTTACTACTCAGTTCTTACGTATTATACCACTGCTTGTACGGATACGCCATGAATATGGTCAAATCGTGACTTATAGTTAATCATCTTCATGTAAATATGTACTTTACAACGGATTGGATAGTACAATAGATTTGTTTAGTAATAAAAGATTACAATCGTACAATAGATAGAAAGGAAAACAGCATGAGGCAAATTTTTCAGTATATTAAGCCGCATTGGATCGCTGCTCTATTGGCTCCATTGCTAATGGTTATAGAGGTGGCAATGGACCTGCTACAGCCAATGCTTATGGCGAGCATTATTGATGAAGGAGTTCTATCAGGTGACCAAGCCCATATTGTTACAACAGGTTTGACGATGATTGGCGCCGCTATTGTTGGATTAATAGGCGGAGTCGGTTGTACGATTTTTGCATCGATTGCTTCAATGCGCTTCGGTGCGGATTTGCGTAATGATGTATTTACGAAAGTGCAGTCATTTTCATTTCGCAATATGGACAAGCTCGAAACAGGATCAATCATTACACGGTTATCGAACGATATCGTGCAATTACAAACAGTTGTCCAAATGCTGCTGCGAGTATTAGTGCGATCACCTTTACTTATGATTGGCAGCTTAATTATGGCTGTTTACATTAGCATTAGACTTTCAGTTATTGTTGCAATCGCAATACCACTTCTATTTATCGTCATGTTCATCATCATTAAGAGCACACTTCCTCTCTTTTCCGTAGTTCAACGTAAGCTTGATCGTATGAATGTCGTGTTGCAGGAAAATCTTTCAGGTATACGAGCAGCCAAAGCATTCGTCAGACATCAATATGAAGCACAACGCTTTAATCAGGCGAATGACAGCTTTACTGAAACGAGCATGAAGGCACAAACGATTATCGCTCTTAACGGCCCGCTACTATCGATAATATTAAATATTAGTATCGTTGCAGTACTGCTACTTGGCGGGAAAGACGTCATCAATGATGCATTCGATGTCGGCTTGCTCGTTGCCTATATTAACTACGTAACGCAGCTGCTATTCGCAATCTCTTCTGTTGCCAATCACCTAGTACGTTTAAGTGCAGCGAAAGTGAGTGTTGATCGTGTAGTAGAGCTGCTTAACTCAAGCTCTGAAATTATTGATTCGGGCCAATGCACAGACAGAATAACTGGCCAACTGCAATTCAAGCATGTTTCTTTTCGTTACGATGATACGCAGCCAACTAATCAACTGCATGACATTAATTTTACAATTGAAGCTGGTCAAAAACTAGCTATCATTGGCGCAACTGGATCAGGTAAATCGACGTTAATCTCGCTAATTCCTCGTCTTTACGAAAAGACCGAGGGAGACATTTATATTGATCAAAAACCTGTAGAAGGTTATTCCTTAACAGCGCTACGCTCCCAGATCGGTTTCGTTCTGCAAGAGAGCATTCTATTCACGGGAACGATCGCGCATAATATTGCATTGTCCAAGCCAGATGCTAGTCATGAAGACATCGTTGCTGCAGCAAAGGCTGCTGAGGCGCATGAATTCATTCAACGATTACCACAAGGCTATCATACAGAGCTTGGTCAACGGGGAATTAATCTATCAGGCGGTCAAAAACAACGGATTGCGATTGCAAGAGCGTTACTAACAAAACCAAGCATCTTAATCCTCGACGATAGTACGAGTGCCATTGATATGCGAACAGAATCCTATATTCAGCAGCATATTACTAAGCTGATTGCATATAGTACAAAAATTATTATCGCTCAAAAAATAAGCTCCATTATCGATGCGGATCATATTCTACTATTGGATCAAGGTCATATTATTGCACAAGGCACGCACGACAAGCTGCTTGTCCAATCGAAAGAGTACCGTGAAATCTATCAATCACAGCTTGGAAATGAGGAGGTTAGCAATGCGTAAACCAACTGCCTCAACACCAGAATTCAGCATGAGGGGTGGAAACACCCCCGCTAGTGGAACGACACCTAAAAGCAAGCCTGCTCATACTCGGCAAACCTTGCTTAGACTATGGCATTATCTAAGTATGTATAAACGAGGTTTTTTTGCTGTCGTAAGCTTCACTATGTTTTCCACGTTGCTAGGCCTAGCTGCACCGTATCTATTAGGTGTAGCGATTGACAACTATATTATGGAGAAGGACTGGAATGGACTCATAAAACTCGCCATCCTGCTATTATGTATTTATTCTGCAGCAGCATGGTTTACCTGGCTGCAACAAAAAACGATGGTTCGCGTTGCACAGCAAGCTATACGTCAAATGCGAAGTCACATTTTCACAGCAATGCAACGGCTTCCGATTCCTTTTTTCGATCGACGGACACATGGAGAGCTGATGAGCCGAGCAACCAATGATATTGAAAATGTATCCGCCAGCTTGAATCAAAGTGCAACGGGCATTATATCTAGCGTAATCTCACTAATTGGTTCTGTTATCATTATGCTATATATGAATGGTTGGCTTACTTTGCTTTGTATGGTAACGATTCCGCTTGTTATGCTTTTTACGAAATATGTTGCCTCGTTTACGAGAAAGCATTTTTCAGATCAGCAGAAGCAACTCGGTGAGCTGAATAGCTTTATCGAAGAAACAATATCCGGTCAAAAAGCAATTCAAGTTACGCAGCGGGAACAGCATTCGGTCCAGCAATTTCGTACAAAAAACGTAAAGTTGACAGCTGCAAGTATTAAAGCGCAAATTTTTTCTGGACTTGTTGGGCCTGTCATGAATGTGTTGAATCATTCTAGCTTTACAATTATTGCGGCAGTGGGTGGCTGGATGGCTTTTAATAATTGGATCTCCGTAGGTGTAATTGTTGCTTTTATGAATTACTCGAAGCAATTCCAACGACCGATTAATGATCTAGCTAATCAGTTTAACATGATTCAATCGGGGATTGCCGGGGCTGAACGTGTGTTTGAAATTATCGATACGAAAGATGAATACGGCACACAGCATAATGCAGTAACCCATCGTATTACTGGCGATGTCCGATTTGATAAAGTATGCTTTGGCTATCAGGATGACTACTATAATTTGCGTGATATTGAGCTTCATGCACTGCCTGGTCAAACGATAGCATTAGTCGGTCCGACAGGCGCAGGGAAAACAACGATCATTAATGTACTTATCCGCTTCTACGATATTCAAGCAGGAACGATCTATATTGACGGTATTCCAATTCAGGAGCTTGAAAAGGATTGTTTGCGATCACAGCTCGGTATTGTCCTGCAAGACGCTCATTTGTTTTCTGATACGATCTATGAAAATATTCGTTACGGCCGTCTCGATGCAAGCAAGGAGGAAATTATCGAAGCAGCCAAGGTTGCCAATGCCCATCGCTTTATTATGGAGCTTCCTCAAGGATACGACACCGTCCTTACAGCAGAAGGGTCTAATTTAAGTCAAGGACAACGACAGCTCCTTACCATTGCTCGGGCATTACTTGCCAATCCTTCGATACTGATATTGGACGAAGCAACAAGCAGTATTGATACGCGAACCGAAATGCATATTCAGCAGGCAATGAAGTCACTGCTATTAGGAAGAACGAGTTTTGTTATCGCCCATCGTTTAAGCACAATACGCGAGGCTGACCAAATTCTGTTCATTGATCAGGGTCGAATCGTTGAAAGAGGAACCCATAACGAGCTTCTCAATAAAAAGGGAAGATACTATGAGTTATATAGCAGTCAGTTCAAGCGTGCTGCGATCTGATATGATATCGTGGTCTAATTAACGCAATACTCAAGAAAAGGGTGCTACAGAAAGTCATCGTCATGATTTCCTGTTACACCCCTTTTTTGTGTTCCCGGATTATTATATTCAGCACGTCGGCCAATCGTGATTCTTTGCTGTCGTCGATATACATCGTAGGCGGCTAATCCTGCTCAATATGCTGTTTTAACGCGATAATATAAGCTTCCGCGAGCATCGACTGCGTAACATTACGATGAGCGATCCAACCGATTTCTAGATGATCGTCAATATCAAGCGGGACGGGAATAATTTCATTGCCATTCAAGTCCTTACTTAAAACACCGGAGGAAATCGTATAACCGTTTACACCTATAAGCAAGTTAAACAACGTCGCTCGATCTGTAACTTTAATGCTTTTCAGTCTGGAAACCGTGCTTTGGATTTCTTCTGAAAAGTAAAAAGAGTTATATTCACCTTGCTCGAATGATAAGTACGGATATTCCTCCAAATCTTCCATCGATACCGATTTACGCTGCGCAAGCGGATTGTAGATACTCATAAAGACATGCGGCTGTGCTACAAACAAACGGTGGAATTGCAAATTCGCTTCACGCAGCAGTTTGGAAATAACTTTTCGATTAAAATCATTCAAAAATAAAATACCGATTTCACTGCGCATTGTTTTTACATCTTCTATAATTTCATAGGTCTTCGTTTCTCTAATCGCAAATTCGTACTGCTGCTGTCCATGCTCCTTAACAAGCTGTACAAAAGCGTTCACCGCGAAAGCATAATGCTGAGTAGAAACAGAGAAGTGCTGTGGGGATGGTGCGCCATCCATATATTTCTGTTCCAGAAGTTCTGCTTGCTCTACAACTTGTCTCGCGTAGCTTAAAAATTCAACACCTTCCAGCGTCAGCGTGATCCCTTTATTCGTCCGTTCAAATATTGTAATAGAAAGCTCCTTCTCTAGCTCTTTAATAGCATTCGATAAGCTTGGTTGCGATATAAATAAATGACGAGCTGCCTCGTTCATAGAGCCGTGTTTATTAACCTCCAGCACATACTTCAGCTGTTGCAGTGTCACGCTATCCCTCCTGTTCTTAGCTTCATTCTAGCGGTTATTACTAGCAATGACTAGCACCTTCCCTACTTTTCTTCCCAAATAAAAACCTCACTGCATAGAAGCAATGAGGATAATTAATTGTTATATAGATTATCATTACAAAGCTTCAAGCAGCTTTAATATGTTTCTAGACATTGCGTTCGCTTGTGCAAGTAAGCTGATCGATACTTGCGACAGCATATTGGCACGAATAAAGTTGGTCATTTCCTCCGCCATATTCGCGTCTCTTATTCTAGACTCTGCTGCAGTTAAGTTTTCAGCATATGTTAGTACAAAGTTATTACGATGCTCCAAGCGGTTCTGATACGCGCCAAGCTTAGCCCGCTCATATGAAACATCATCAACCGTCTGCTTAAGCGTCTGCAGCGCATCTTGAGCCCCAGTGCTTGTCGACAGATCGAGATTGTTTAGATTAGATAAAAATGATGGTAGATCAGGCATGTCCATCTCCAGCACATCTCCTGCATTCTCACCAACCTGCAATGTTAAACCTTTTTTGTTTGCAGTAGCATCAATAGCGTATTGGCCATTCAACAGCTTAATCCCATTGAAATTAGTACCACCGGCAATACTATTGATTTCTTCACGAAGCTGATTGAATTCAAGCTGCAGCTTTTCGCGATCACTGTCACTGTATGTTCCATTCGCTGCTTGATTCGCAAGCACGTTCATACGTTGGAGCATAGCATGAATCTCAATCATAGCTCCTTCGGCAGTTTGAATGAGCGAGATTCCATCCTGAATATTGCGCGAAGCTTGCTTAAGCCCGTTAATTTGAAATCTCATACTTTCCGATATAGCTAGTCCTGCCGGATCATCTGCAGCTCGGTTAATACGATAGCCTGTGGATAGTCTTTCCATAGCACGTGACATTTGAGTTTGATGCGATTGATAATTTCTTAAAATATTCATCGACATCATATTCGTTTGAATATACATGGAAACACCTCCTACCTCACCGTCATAAGATCATTATCTATATCATAAGAAATTCACAGTAAAATAACAATAGCTATATGAAAAAATATCCAATTACAACAAGTGCCCGTCGATTCACGAAACTATGTTGCTACTAACTGTATAAAACTGTAACATATATTAAACTCTTCACGTTTATTATATTACTTCCATTTATTTGTATTAGGAGGAGTTCAATGAGCTACATATTACGTTTTTTTGGCTGGAGTTCGTTATGTCTACGTTGAATCGATCCATCAACTTGTAAGCGAGCTCTCAAAAAAGGAACAGCCAAAAAAGGCATATCCAGAGAAAGGTAAAGCATCCACACCAAGCTTTTTCTCAGAAACATCTAAGCCCCAATAAAGAAAAGCTAATCACTACTTGCTAACTTGCACTAAAAACAATTTTTCACTGAAGCTTCCACGTTTCTCTTTCTTGCTGTTCACTACATTCATAAATTGTTCGTCGCTTAACCCTTTAGCCGCAACTAATGAACGCAGCACTTCATACAAATCAGCTAACTCTTCAATTAACTCTTCGTCACTTTGGGCTGAGTGTACTTCATTCATCTCTTCTATTAACTTAGCCTTTAGTGCCTCTTCATAGGCCGAATCATCTAATATTTTCACCTCGTAAGATTTCCCACTCGCTTCAATGATCTGAGGAATATGATCTCTTACTAATTTGTTATATGTAATCATCGCTCCACGCTCCTTTAGATATGTTTATTCTTACCACCAATCAGCTATTTAAAGTAATTTCCAGGTTTCATCTTCAAATTGAAAGACAAACATTTGTTTGTCTTTTTCTGGTTCATTGTTTTCAAAGGCCGCCTCAGTATATTCTAGTACAACAGGAATAGCACCATCAGGAGGTGAAGGGTCAGGATTCTCCACCGTGAAGTCTAATTTATCGATACTTATATAATATTTTTTAAAAGTAAAAAATCCTCTACTTGGAGTCATATTTCCTGTTATGAGTGAATTATAGGTATTAGAGTCCTTCTCGTAGACGGCTCTAACCATGTTGTTTAATGTCTTGACGACCCCTAATTCATCTCCGTCATAATTACTTTCATCGATGTACTTAGGCTCTGGATGATTTGCCGAAATAGTAGGTGTATTCGTCTCTTCGATATCTGTTATAGATCTCACTATACTGGTGGGTTCTGGTGAAGCTTCTACAGATGACCGTTCTAATTTTTCTTTCTCCATCGATATGAAGTTGACTCATCTTTTGAATACAAGGATTTTAACAATTAAGCTCCACCTATTTCCTTAGTAGACGCTTCTAAAAAATGATTTGTTTCAAAATTCATTGTACATTTTATACCTATTTCAATGTTTCGTCGTAGTCCGGCACAATTATTATTCACTTGTGGTATAATTATCCAAAAAGTGAGGTAGGTTATTTTGACTAAGATGATTATTGGTTCAGCTCTCCTAATTTTACTTGTACTTTTAGGAGCTGTTTCTTTCGGACTCTTCATTCGAAGATTACTTATTAATTCAAAGGTAAATAATAATACTTCAAATGATATCAACCAGAAGTTAGATAGAATTATTGACTTACTTGAAAAGCAAACTAAATAACTTGATATTGGGATGCTCTATAGAGTATCTTTTTTAATTCTCTATTAACTCAATAGGAGGATGATATGTTATGAAACGTAAATCTCGTAATGAGTTGGATCAAGGGTCGTTCTTTTTAGAATTTGTATTAGAAATTATTGTTTACTTGCCCCGTTTAGTCATTCGTTTATTCAAATGGATTATTGATTAAACTTAATGCAAATACTAGTATTCGTTGATATGAAATAAAATCATTGGATTATTTTATACTTCTAATAAGTTCCACAATATCTTTTGCATCATACGCGCTTGGAGCAAATTGCAGTTTTCTATCACTTCCGTATTCGTCTAAATAAATTAATTCTAATGTGTTATTGGGATTATAATAACAAGTCATAATTTTTTTGGTTGGTATAGTAAGTAATGTAGAGGAAATGCTACTTACAACAAGATTTTGAGAATTTATAGCTATACTTACAAGAGTTTCATGATTAATGTTTAACTGACCTTCATCACTTTTAGCTTTTCCACTTATTTGTACATCAATATTTTTAGAGAGGTCATAAATTAGCTTTTTATACTTAACATTAGAATCATTATAGTTATTCAAATTAGTTGAGGATTGTTTCATCATTTTATTTGTATTTTCAGTGTTGTGCTTAATATCTTCTAATAAATTTATCACTTGTGAGAAGCCAATTAATAATAAGCCTACTATAAACGATGTTATCAATGAATATATAAAGAACATAAAACTTTCATACTCTGCGCCAAAGTAAATACCTACAATTAACCCCAATGCTGCCAATGTGATTCCTGAAATATACATTGTTCTCGCTATTCTGTTTGTTTCTTCCAACTTTATCATCTCCCCAATCCATCAATTACTTTACTCAGCACCATTAGCACTATTATACAATAATGCCCACTAACTTCCATAAGGGTAAACATTTTTCACAATGTCAAATGTAAGTAAAGCCATTACCGATAATATAACTCGTTGCATAATCTAAGAAACTTCTTGCGTCTGCAATACCCTCTGCGAGATTCTATTAGCTTACCAGTGAACATTTCAGCAGGACGCTCTGTAACTTTATGATTCCCTGCTAGTTGAAACTCAAATTCTGTCAAAAAAAATACCACTCCTTCATTGGATTTAGTACCCAATAAAGGAGTGGTATTAGTAGGTTTATAATTTAGAGGTATATCGGCTTATGTACGCTGGTTTTGGATATTTATAGCCAGCCCAGCATTTGACATTGAAAAGAAAAAGCCTTACGGCTCATCCTTTCAAGACACCTTATGCTCAATTCTTAGCTTATCCGCCACCATTGCGATAAATTCGCTATTCGTTGGCTTGGACTTGCTTATGTTGACGGTATAGCCGTTGAGCAACAAGGGTTTTACTTAATAATAAGATATATGATTTCAAAACTTTATAGGTTTAGATGTCAAGTGTTTGTACGTAAATTTGATTTACATTTATAATATAAGACATACCGACAAATATTGTCAAGTGTATTTTGAAAATAAAAAAACTCATCGACATTTCACCGATGAGTTTTATATTAGCCCAGTAATTTCAATATATTTTGAGGTATTGCATTAGCTTGTGCAAGCATAGATGTACCTGCTTGTACTAGAATTTGATTCTTCGTAAAAGTAGTCATTTCTTGAGCCATGTCTGCGTCTCGAATGCGAGAATGAGCAGCGGATAGATTTTCTTCACTGTTATGTAGATTGTTTAATGTATGTTCAAGACGGTTCTGATAAGCACCAAGCTTAGCACGTTCAGTTGAAACTTTATTTATTGCACTTGATATTAATGCAATTGAATTTGAAGCATTGCCAATTGACGAAATGCTTAATTCTGAAACATTAATCATTTCAGTTGTTACATTAGGCATATCAAGCAATAGACTGTCATCACTCTCAAACCCCTTTTGAATTTCTATATCCTTTCCTTCACTAGGAATCGTAATGGAAGCTGGATTTCCAGAGTTCATAACTGCATCAATATTAATTGATCTCTCTCCGCCTAATGGTTCATCTGATAGTACATATACTTTATTTCCATGTATATACATACGTGTATTGATTACTCCATCTTGATCAAAGGAATGACCAATATCACCACTTTTCAATAAATCATATTGTAATTTCAGATTATTTAATGTCTCTGATAGAGTTGAACCGATTGGCACATGATAATCTTTAGTTAAATTTCCCGGTAAATTGAAATCAATCTTTGTCATATTAATCAGATGACCAACTCCAATATGATCACCATGACTTGGATTAGAATCAAAAGTAAACGTGAGTATATTTTTCGCAGATAATATAATATCTTTTGATGTAGCTGAACCATTTAATAACTTTATTCCATTAAAATTAGTATTTTCAGCAATACTATTAATCTCACGTTTTAACTGCTGAAACTCTATATCAAGTTTATTCCTGTCGCCATTAGTATAACTACCATTTGATGCCTGATTGGCTAGAGTATTCATCCGCTGAAGCATGGTGTGTATTTCATTCATACCACCCTCGGCAGTTTGAATTAATGAAATTCCATCCTGTACGTTCCGTGATGCTTGCTGTGTACCATTTATTTGATATTTCATCTTTTCAGATATAGCAAGTCCAGCAGCATCATCAGCAGCACGATTAATACGATAACCAGAAGAAAGCTTCTCCATTGTTTTATTCATTTTATAATTGCTACTCTTAAGATTTCTATTTACATTTGCAGCTAAGAGATTAGTATTTATAAACATAATATTCCCCTTACAATTGTGGTAAATAGTTACAACTACTTTATATATCGGAATATATATCTATAAAATTAAGACTTTTTTACTATTTTGTATAAAATCTTCCTACAAATACCCCTTCATCCTGATCCTCAACCAAGCATACACACTGTTATCACTCACAAGCGTAGCCTTTAACTGGACATGATCCTTCGTGTTGTTGTTATTTTTGATCGTAGAATTTTCACCATCCTGCTGTGTAATCGTAGCAGCTGATGTCGCACCCGTCATATTGTCAGCAAACAATTGCCATGTTACAGGCTCATTCAACACTTCGTTGCCACGTTTAACGATTGCTCGATAAACTTTACTCTGACCACTAGTAATTTCAGCAGGAGCATAGTCGCTTGTAATCTCAATTGTTATATCTTCATCTATCACTACAGCGTTAACTTGTACAAGCACTTGAACGCTTAAACTTGGCATTGTAACGTTATGTATTGTAATCATAGCCTGACCCTCAGCAAACGCTGAAATAAGCCCTGTGTCGCTTACAGTAGCCACTTCCTCGTTACTAGAAGCCAAAACAATCACATCATTATTAGCCGTTGTATAGCTGATCTGATGCGTTTCACCTTCTTCAAGTTGAATAGTGTTATCTGTAACATTAATACTGCATTTTTGTTACTACTTAGCTAGCTAGAAAATAATATAATTTTATTATTGAAAATTTAAAGGAATTCCCTTTTTTATGTCGAATTAATCCTTATCAAAGACTTTGAGATAAGGAGCGAAGAAGCATGATGATGTCAGCAACTGAAGTGAAGAAGATGTCCAAAGGCGACCCAGAGATCGCAGACTACTTCCATGGATTATTCGCTGTCATTTCGAAGCAATCGGAACACATTGAAAAGCTAACTGAACGAATTGAAAAACAAAGTATCATTATCGATGAACAAGCTAGACAAATTGATGTACAGGCTAAGAAAATTGTGAAATTAGAAAAACAAGTTCACGAGCTTGAGCGTCAGCTCGGTAAGAACAGTAATAATAGTAGCAAGCCTCCATCAAGTGATGGCTTTCGTAAACCGACAAATCTTCGTACGCCTGGCGGTAAGAAGGGAGCACCTAAAGGGCATGAGGGTACAACCCTTCGTTTTTCCGATCAGCCTAATGAAATCATCGTTCATGTCGTGTCATCGTGTTCAGGATGCGCAGCTTCCCTTGAAGGAGTAGAAAGTCTGACGTATGAAAAACGTCAAGTATTTGACATGCCTCCCCCGAAGATTTGGATTACGGAGCATCGTGCTCAGAAGAAATGCTGTCCTGAGTGTGGGCTGCGGCAACGTGCTGCTTTTCCTGAGCCAGTGAAAGCTCCAACCCAATATGGCGTAGGATTTACAGCTTGGACGGCTTACTTTCATACGTACCAAATGCTTCCCTTGGATCGGATTTCACGCATGTTTGCTGAGTTAACGGGCTACCGTCCGAGCGAAGCAACCCTTCTTGCATCGTTGCAAACGATGCATCATGCGTTAGCCGAAGCAGAAGACACGATTCGAGCAGCACTTCGTCAACAGCCTGTGGTCCATGCAGATGAAACAGGTTGCCGCATCGAAGGGAAAACCGAGTGGATGCATGTGGTCTCCGATGCCCAGTGGACGTTATTAGGCGTACATCCGAACCGTGGAAGCAAAGGAATGGATGCCCTAGGTTTTATTCCTTCGTATCATGGAGCCGTCGTTCATGATTGCCTGCCTTCCTACTTCAAGACCCACTATACGTTTAGCCATGCGCTATGCAATGCCCATTTACTGCGTGAATGCCAAGGCATTATTGAATATGACAGGCACGAATGGGCACAGCAGATGAAGGAGCTGTTGCAAGAAAGCTGGGCGCTCGTTCAACGTTATGCACAAGAGCAACAACCCGTGCCCGAGCCTATCTTGGAAGACATCAAGGCATGGTATGATGAAATTCTCACGCAGGGAGAATTCGAATGGTCAACGGAGATTTTTAGGTCTCCATATGTCAAGGGACGAGTAAAAAAGAGCAAAGCTGCGAATCTAGGTGAACGATTTAAGGCTCACAAAGCTGCGATTCTGCGGTTTATTTGGGATGCTGAAATTCCTTTTGACAATAACCAAGCCGAGCGTGATTTACGTATGGTTAAAGTGAAGCAAAAAGTATCGGGCACGTTCCGCACTCAAGCTGGAGCACATCGTTTCGCACGCTTACGTAGCGTCATTTCCTCACTCTTAAAACAAAGGGTAAATATATTAGCTTCACTCAGTCAAGCGTTGTGCGGTAAGGCTGTATTTGAGTAACCTAAGTAGTTACGCATTTTTTATAATCAGCAATACGATTTACAATGTCATCAATTGATGGATTGATTGTATCAAGCTTACAACTGAGTGTAATTATCCCCTCTCGTGTAAAGTCATCTATTCCCTCAACTTTGAACACTTGATTACCAACAAAAAAACGACTCGTCAATGAGACAGTCGAATTAATTTGTTGTGCTGAAATATGGACTTGTATATTGCCTGAAGTAAGAGACATAATTTCACCTGCATCAACTTTTAAGGAACTATTAGTGATATAGCAATCAAGCTCCGTAAAGTTACAATTTTGGTTAATCATTATCTTATGTGTCAAATAACGCATGACAGCCTTATATTTACTGTAGCGTTTATCTGCAATTTCACTAATAACCATATAATTTTTATTGTTATATTCTATAATGTCGCCTCTTTGTATATCATGAAGCGTAGTTATTTTTCTGTCATCATATACTTGTTCTAAAGTTGTATTTGTAATGAGAGCTTTTATATTTTCACTTTTATTGTTGATTTGAACATCTTCGCCACGCTGAGATAAAATGAAATTGAAATCGTCTAACGCTGTTTCATTATTAAATATGTTGAACATTTTTATATTCTCCCCTTTATTATGATTGGAATAAAAAGAAGGTACGATTAGCGCTTTTACTGTCGCTACTTGTACCTTCAGCTGGCATCATTCTAAGTAAGTATTCAATTTGGTTAATGCGCTGCTGTAATGATTCGGCGAATCCAGTAACAGAAATGTCATCTTCTTTGTAATTTTTCATTAATGTAGGATTGTTCGCTGTACTATTTAGAATTGATAAAGCTGCCATGTAAATTTGTCGCTTATTTTGGTTGCTTTGTGGATTATATTCAGCTTCAGGCTCGGTAACTCCTGCTTCTTGAAGGTACATGCTGTATTGTTCCTCTGTTAAAGTGATGCCTGTTGTTTCTAATTTTAATCGTTCAATGTTTGTCATTTTTATATTTTCTCCTTTATATTTAAAATTAAAAACCACAAATTCATCTTTGAAAATGTGGTTTTAGTATATACAACTTTTTTTATTGTTTTTGGCGAGTATCCACGTAGAACGTAAAATTTTCTCTAGAATTCCCCTCTTGGAACCCTGCTATTATATTTTCCGTTCCTTCTTCACCTGTAAATTGTACATCCCCTGTCACTTCGTTATTAGGCAATATTTCTTTATCAATAAATTTCTCAACTATATACACCCCGTTTCCTGCTGGTATATACGATTTGAGCGCTCCTGACGAGTAATTTTTTTTATCCTTAACATTACTATTCCCTGTGATACCCGCACCAGAGAATTTAATATTTTTATTTGTTTCATTTTTTATTGTAATGTTTACAGATGTTTGATTATCATTAAAGCTTATTGAATTAATTGTCAATGTTATACCATTCTTAGTAATGGATTGAGGTAATTCCTTGAACTGATTCATTATAACCTCTCGACCAGTAGAAATCGTATAGCCAGCATTCTGAGTAAATTCTCTCATAGGCAAATATAATTTTCCGTTTATTGTTACTACAGGATCAGTGAATTTTGCTTCTTCTCCGTTAATCAGGATTCGATCATAATTTTTAAGAGGATGCGCCTTTAAGAAAGTATCTGCGGCATATGAAACTCCCGAAAAGAAAATAGCTCCACATAGAAAAGCTGTTACAAGTTGCAATTTATTTTTCATCTTTTCATCTCCATTTTTTTATTTTTTTCCAAAAATGTGTAAGCGACTATGCTAGACTCCCTCAAAAATGATTAGGGGTATCGACCTATTCCAATCACTTTCCACACTCATCATCACTTAATAAATATGTAAAATAGTGCAAATGTTCTTCATCCACTCGCAAAACACACTAATTTCAAGTACATTTCACCCAAAATACGACTACTACCTTAACAAGATAGTGTTATCCATATGTATAAATTGGGTATTTATCGGCTTATGACGTTGAATTAATGCCATTAACACTGATAATCCCCAACTATTATAGAATAGCAGGGATCGGATAGTTTTAGTTAATATCGGCACACTTTAATAAAAGGCTGATGATATTTGTTATGTAGATACCTGTAAAAAAATCATTATTGCGACACGAAACGTAATATAATAACAGGTGCGTGCGTTCCAACATAGTACATTCAGTACAAATAGTAATAAATATGAACATTATCTTATAATATCATCAGCCTTGTACACTATCTCTGTGGTGTATCTGTAGCATCTTGCTCATTCTTTTCACGCTGCAAGGTTTGAAGTTCACTGCCGATGTCTGTTATGTATTCTGCATACTTCATCATTGTCTCTCTGCTTACTGCATCCATCTCACGTAATGTTTTGAGATTATTGATAATATCCGTTTGACTTGTCGGCATTGCATAGTTGAATGTGATGTTTATGCTATCCCATGCTTCATTGCTGTAATATTTACCTTGAGCTTCTAGTAATACTCTAAGCTTATCTAGCCTTTGATATAATCCTTCTTTTATGAAGCGTTCCCTGTGCTTTGAGCGCAAGTTCGTGTTCGTAAAGGTGAGCTTCAAGCTTATTTCTGACAAATTGGAAATATCCACCTTCCCCATTGCTACGGCTGGACTGGAACTGATATCCATTAACGACATCATAAGATAATTATACAAAGTCTCAAATGCTTGATGATCAAATGCCGACTTAAC